>Ga0081455_10000865_pt1 | contig 39058 bp, 40 predicted proteins | sample TabmetS3T2R1_FD_70207 | JGI IMG/M metagenome (GOLD analysis project Ga0081455, IMG submission 70207) | Tabebuia heterophylla rhizosphere microbial communities from the University of Puerto Rico - S3T2R1 | ecosystem: Host-associated > Plants > Roots > Rhizosphere ... | reverse complement strand
CGTGGTCTGGGTTTTCGTATTCGCGTTCTTTTATTTGCTGTAAACGCAGGAGGTTTCGTGGCTGAACAACACGACCAACATTCGATAACTTATAAGACATATTTGATGACATGGTTCTGGTTGCTCGTCCTAACCGGATTAGCCCTTGGACTCGGCTATGCCAACATCGACGAAAGGCTGAAGGCATTTCTGCTCGTTTGCACGACTCTGGCCAAGATCCTGGTCATCGCTGCCGTTTTTATGCACTTGCGTTACGAACGAATCAATTTGATCCTGATTACCTTCGCTCCATTGATTTTGGCTGTGATTCTGTTTTCATTCACGTTCCCCGAGACCCTGGGAAGCGCGACTCACTTGATTCGAGTGCGGTAATGATAAACCTTCATCCCGAGCTTTGGGCCCAAGGCTGCGCGATGTGTCGCGCGGCACTGGAGTCCTCGCCCGAAGGCAAGACGATCGCTGCGGGGCTCGCCCACGGCATTCTGATGATGTTGGTTTTGCCATATGGCTTGATGGCCACGTTCGGTTTCATCATCTATCGTGGTTACCGGAAGAAATCAAAAGAGCAATAAATTTACCCTGCCGGTTCGAAAACATCTGGATCAATCTCTCTGAAAAAGTCTGCGTGTAGGTTTTGGATTGTGGCATTGGCGTCTTTTTCGTCAACGAGAAAACTGAAGTTGATGTTCGAGGCGCCATGGGAAACCATCAGAATGTTGATATCGGCAATACTGCCGAAGGCGCGACGGGCAACTCCCGGCGTGTATTTGAGATTGTTGCCTACCAGACAAATCAAGACCGTCTTCGGACTGACTTGAACATCACCGAGTTGTTTCAACTCTTCGACGATGGCGTTCAATGAAGAGACATCATCCAGTGTCAACGACACGGAGACTTCCGATGTCGCCACCATATCGACCGAGGTTTCATGCGAGTCGAAGACGGCGAAGAGCCGCGAGAGGAATCCGTGAGCCATCAGCATACGGTCCGACGTCACATTGACGACTGTGATTCCGCGTTTGAACGCGATGGCCTTGACGACCGCGCTCGACGGCGGCGCGATGCTGACAATCGCGGTGCCGGCGGCTTCGGGCCGTCTCGAATTGCAAACGCGCACAGGAATCCCTCTGGACATCGCGGGCAGCAGCGTGCTCGGGTGCAGAACCTTCGCGCCGAAATAGGCGAGTTCCGAAGCCTCGGCGAACGAGATGACTTTGACCTTCGCGGCTTCGGGCGCGACGCGAGGGTCGGTCGTCATGATGCCGTCGACGTCGGTCCAGATTTGAATCTCTTCGGCGTCCATCGCCGCGCCGATGATCGAGGCGGAGTAGTCGGAGCCGCCACGCCCGATGGTGGTCGTCACACCCTCGGGTGTAGATCCGATGAAGCCCTGGGTGACCGGCGCGCCGCCTTCGGCCAGGGCGGCCGTGAAGCCTTCTTTCAATTTCGGGTTCGCGACGTCGAATTGCGGCGCGGCGCGAGTGAAATCGTCGTTGGTTCGCATCATCGGGCGAACGTCTACCCAGACGCCTTTCATCCCGTCGGCGCGCAAAGCCGCCGCGACAATCAGCGATGAAAGCAATTCGCCGTTGGACGAGACGGCGTCGGAGAGACGCGGCGTGAGCCGGCCCGTCTGACTGATCTCTTCGAGCGTCGAACGGACGGCGATGAAACGTCTACCCAGAGCCTCGCGCAGCGATTCGATTTCTTGCTGCGGCGCAAGTTGATCGGCGGTTTTAAAATGATGCGCGGCGATCTCGTCAAGGCTGCTTTGCGCCGTTAGCATATCGCCCGCGGCGGCCGTCCGCGCGCATTCGAGCAAGCCGTTGGTCGACCTGCCCATCGCCGAAACCACGACCACAGGCCGGCGATGCGATTGGCGGCGGACGATTGATACAAGGCGGCGGATCGCGGTCGCGTCTTCAACCGAGGTCCCGCCAAATTTCATTACGATCATTTCCTATTTCTCCTGGAATAGGAGGTATAGGACGTATAGGACGTATAGGACTTAATGTTAAGTCCTATACGTCCTATACGTCCTATACCTCCTATTCCAACAACGCAAAGATTGCGCCGCAAAACGAAAAAGGGTTAGCGAGCTATTGCGCGCTAACCCCGTCTTGATCGCGCGCCACACGACGTGGCGGCAAAAATGACTGCGTCGCCGAGATAGCTCTTCATCGCCCACGGGCGATGACAACCTCAGGGATTTAGCCCTGACAGTCAACCGGCGCGATTGCGAAACATTACGCCGGCTTCGGCGGCTTACCCCTTTCGCTCATCTTCTTTGAGCTTTCGCGCTCTCCGATGAGTTACTCTTGAAAGCCGCGCCTCTACTCGATTACAACTTCGAAAGAACAATGCGTTAATAAACGACGCCCATTGTGGCGAATGCGCCGGGGGCTGTCAAGACTGGCCGTTTGCCGGATAACAGCGCCGCGCGCGCGCGGCGCTGTGCCGGCCTTTGCAATAGGAAGATGAGATGAGCGACCAATTTGTATGGCATGAAGTGGAGACAAAATATCGAGAGACGCGCGAGACGAAGCATGGTGAAGAATTGCGCTGGCTGGTCAACCGCGACCGGCCTTTGCAATAGGAAGATGAGATGAGCGACCAATTTGTATGGCATGAAGTGGAGACAAAATATCGAGAGACGCGCGAGACGAAGCATGGTGAAGAATTGCGCTGGCTGGTCAACCGCGAAAAGATTTTGAACAAGGCGACCGGCAGGATTGCCAACCGCGGAACCATTCGCCATCCGGGCGTCTGTGTCATCGCGCCTTTCGTCGACGACGACCACATTGCGTTGATGCGGCAGTATCGTTACGCGGCGGACGTCGAGTTGTGGGAATTGCCGGCGGGGACGCTCAACGGGCGCGAAGAGAATCAACGAATGATCGCGACCGAAACGCCCGAAGAGTGCGCCGCGCGCGAATTGTCGGAAGAGACGGGATACGAGGCCGAAGTCCTGGAGAAGGTCTGCGAGTGTTACGCGATGCCCGGCGTCAGCGACGAGATCATTCATGTCTTCTTCGCGCGCGGGTTGAAGCGACGCGAACAATCGCTCGACGACGACGAGATCATCGTCGAAATTCGCGCGTTCGGCATGGAGGAGTTGGAGGGAATGATCGGGCGCAGGGAAATTCGCGACGCGAAGACGTTGGTAGGATTGTTTTACGCGCTCAGTCAACGACCTGGCGGTCTGCGAATCGGTTGACGCTGAAAGGGGCGAGATCGACGGAGCTCTGCCCCTTGACGACCAGTTCGCCGATCGCCCGCGCGGTGATCGGCGCGAGCAGGATGCCGTTGCGGTAATGGCCCGTGGCGTAAATCAATCCTTCGACGCGGGTATCGGCGCCCAGAATCGGCAGGTCGTCCGGCGCGCGTGGGCGCAACCCGGCCCAGGTTTCGATGACGGCCTGGCCGGCGACGCTGGGCATAATCTCAATCGCGTTCTTGATAATCGAAGCCATGCCGCCGGCCGTCACTCGCTTGTCGTAGCCGACGCGCTCAGTAGTCGATCCGGCGATCAAATATCCGCCGAGCCGAGGAACCAGATATCCGCGGCGCGAAACGATCACGTGGCGGGCGGCCGGCGCGGGCATTTCAATCGACGCCATCTGCCCGCGCGCCGGCTCTACTTCAAACCGCTGCGCCTCATCGCAGCGAAGTAGGCTCGACCAACTTCCCGCCGCGATCACTACTGTGCGCGCATGAATTTCACCCCGCGCAGTCACCACTCCGCTGATCCGCCTGCGCCCGGCGATATTTTCGGTCAATAACTCTCGCGCTTCGGTGTGTGTCAGAAATTCGACGCCCGCATTCCGCGCAGCGCCGCGCAGCGCTAACATCAAACGGCGATTGTCAACCTGATGGTCGCCGGGAAATTTCAGGGCGAAACGCAGCGTCTGGTTCAGCAGAGGTTCCAGTTTGAGCGCGCATCCCGCGTTCAATCGCTTTACGTTCAAGCCCGACAAGTTCAGCCACTGCCATCGCCGCTCAAGCTCCTCTTCATCTTCGTCAGTCAACGCCAGGTAGAGCGTCCCTTCGTCGCGGTATTCAACGTCAACGCCGCTCGACGCCTTCAACTCGCGAGCGAAATCGAGGTAAATCGCAAGGCTGGCCGCGGTGAGATTGAAGAACTCGTCCTCGCGCTCAGCCTCGGCCAACGGGGCGAGCATGCCCCCGGCGGCGTGCGAAGCTTCGCCCCCGACGCGCCCCCGTTCGACGACGACGACGCGCTTCCCGGCCTGCCCCAGCCGCCACGCGATGGCGCAACCGATCACGCCCGCGCCGATGACGACGGCGTCAGTCTGTTCGATCGGCTCGGTCATCTAGGCTGGATTCGGCGGAGTTTCTTCCTCAGTGGCCTCTCGGCGCCACTCTTCTCGCATGCGGCGAGCGTTTTCAAGACGACTGTCGGTCGCGTTGATCTCATGATCGACCATCGAATCTACTGCGCTCTTGACCCCTTTGAGGACGCGCTTCTTGAAATCGGCCAGATCATTGGCCGATTCTTCGGGCAGGCTCGCCCAGAACGCGTCGGCCAGATAATCGAACGGATCACACACGGCTTTCTGTTTTTCAGACATAATTGGTCCCTCGGAAAATCCCTGGGAGCGCCGCCCATCCTTGCCTGCGCTCCGTCAATCATCAATCGTATACGTAGCCGCGCAAGTGTCAGTCTCCCACACGCGCACTTTGTATACTTGCGCGCGGTCGTCGTTCACCCGGCGTCCGACTTCGCGCAGGAAGAATGCGGCCATCTCTTCGGCCGACGGATTTATCTCCACGTCGAAGGGCGGCAATTCGTTGATGTTTTTGTGGTCCAGGTAATCGACCACCTTCCTGGTCGCCGCCTTCAGATCTTTGAAATCGATCAACAGACCGATGTTGTTGAGCTTGCGCCCGCGCACGTAGACTTCTACTCTGTAGTTGTGGCCGTGCGTGTTTTCGCACTTCCCCTGGTAGCCGCGCAGCGCATGGGCTGATGAGAAGCTCATCTCGATCATTACTTCATGCATCGGCATTGAATAGTTCCTCTTCGATTCGGTAAATATTTGATAAACAGAATTATAGCACACGCCCCGCGTTGAAAGTTTCGGCTTTCGAGTTTAGAGTGCGCTCTCCGAATCAGTCCGCAAGCGGTAATGATTCGGCGCACTATTTGCACAGTCCAAAAAATTTCTATGGCGCACAAAATAACACTCATTCCCGGCGACGGCATCGGCTCCGAGATCACCGGCGCCGTCGTCCGCATCATCGAGGCTTCTGGGGTCGAAATCGAGTGGGAAAGCTTCATCGCCGGGGCCGAGGCGCTTTCGCGCTACGGCGACCCGCTGCCCGAACCCGTTCTCGAATCGATCAAGCGAAACCGCGTCGCGTTGAAAGGCCCGTTGACCACCCCGGTCGGCACGGGCTTCACCAGCGTCAACGTGCGGCTGCGCAAAACGCTGGACCTTTACGCCAACCTGCGGCCCGTCAGAAACCTGCCCGGATTGGTCACGCCCTTCGGCGATCTGGACATGGTCGTCGTGCGCGAGAACACGGAAGACCTCTATTCGGGAATCGAACACGTGGTCGTGCCCGGCGTGGTCGAAAGCCTGAAGATCATCACCGAGAAGGCTTCGACCCGCATTGCGCGCTTCGCCCTCGACTACGCGCGCCGTGAAAATCGAAAGAAGGTTACGGCCATTCACAAAGCCAACATCATGAAATTGTCTGACGGCCTCTTCCTCGACTGCTTCCGCAAGGTGGCGGCCGAATATCCCGAGATCGCGGCCGACGAGAAGATCGTCGACAACGCCTGCATGCAGCTCGTCATGAGGCCGCAGCAGTTCGACGTGATGCTTCTCGAAAACCTGTACGGCGACATCATCTCAGACCTGGCCGCCGGACTGGTCGGCGGACTAGGGGTGGTCCCGGGCGCGAACATCGGCGAGCTCGGCGCGGTCTTCGAAGCAGTTCACGGCAGCGCGCCCGACATCGCCGGAAAGAACATCGCCAACCCGACGGCGCTGTTGCAGACGGCGATCATGATGCTGCGCCATCTGGGCGAACGCGCGGCGGCCGACCTGGTCGAACGCGCGATGATCCACACGCTGGCGAATAAAAAGGTTCGCACGCGCGACCTGGGCGGGACGGCCAGCACGACCGAATACACGGAAGCGATCGTGGCTTCGATGCGGGAGTTGGCGGTGGCTTAATTGTTTGATCCATGATCATTTTACTGCCGGCTTCGCAGTCTCCTCACTAATGCGGCGCGGGAACTAATGGTCAATAGTTACCATAGGCGCCGTGATGTAACACATCGCTTTCCCGAACTGACGCAGCAACTTGGGCTGAACGATCTGCGGGGCGTCAGATCGCTTAAATACTAACCAGCCCGCATGTCTGTTCGCCCCATCCGTGCGCGACTCGCTCGCAGGCGCGCCAAAGACCCACACGCCATGGGCGTCGAGTTCATCGAGCTTTGTCTGAAAAACCTGGCAAGCCTTGCCGCGCTCACCTGGCTCAATCTCTTGGGGCAGCGCCCCCCACGCGGCTATGTACTGGAAAAATTCTTCCACCACGTGGTTCTCGTCGTACTCGAAGCGGAACGGCCCGGCCTCGATGACCTCCAACAGCGCGGCTCCAGTGACCAACCGCTTGAGGAATTGGAGAGGCCGGGGGACGTCGGGGGGCGTCCCGCTACGCTTGCCGGACGGCGCGCGTGCGTAAAGTTCAGAGATCTCCACCTCGAATGCGCTGGCGAGAGCCAGTTCGGCTGTTATCCCCATCCTGGCGCCGCGCTCGATGCGCTGAATAGTTCGTTGACTCAGCCGCGAAATCTGCGCGAGTTGCCATTGCGTCCACTTTCGCTCCCGGCGCAGCTTCCGAACATTGTTTCTTATCGGCTTTCTTCGCGACTTGCCCACTTTGGTTGACGATGTGGAGGCGGAGGCCGGCGTTTTTTTCTTTGGCATAACTTTCTCCTCCAAGAATCAGGCGGTCCGCAATCAGGCGCAGCCGCTTGCTAATGCGCGCAATGCTGTATCAATAGACCTGATTAGGATAGCGAAATGGCAATGAATTGGAACGACATGAAGACGACAGGAAAACGACATCGGAGGAGTGACGCAGGCGCGCCTTCCGCGCGCTCTCGGCTTACAGTTGACGCAATTTTTCGATGAACTCCGCCAGCTTCTTTTCGTCGCGCAAATCGAAGGCGAGATTCAGCATGCGCTGAGGATCGACAAGTCCTTTCGCGGCGAGCGCTCGCAACAGGGCTTCGGCGTCCGCGCTGAATTGACGCAACGCCGCAACATGCGTGAACTCAGCCAATAATTCTTCTTGTGTAAACAAACCCGCGTCAATACAGGCTTCCGACAATTCTTCCACCCATTGGTCATCGCGATCCGTCGGTCGCGTCGCGTCGAGCGGCGACTTCTGCGTTACGCTCTCCACATGGGCATGCCGCGCCAGGTCCTGGCGGACGTCGGAAAGTCTCAGGCCGCGCGCATGCAGAACCTCGGCGGCGATTGAATTCTCTTCTCGCAGCAGCCCGAGCAGCAGATGCTCGGTCCCGATGTGGCGGTTGCCGAGGAGCTCGGACTCTTCGGCGGCGAAGGATAGCGCGCGCTTGGCCCCTTCAGACAGCGGCAGGTCGATCTGAGAGGAGATGCGGTCGCGCATGACCGTCCGATTTTCTATCTCTTTACGGATCAATTTGACGTTGGCGTGCGAGCGGTGAAAGAACCGCGCGGTGAGATTCTTGTCCTCACGGAGCAGTCCCAGCAGGATGTGTTCGGCTTCGATCTGGGACGCGCCGAACTGGCTGGCTTCGTATCGCGAGAAGAAGATCACGCGACGCGCTTTTTCAGTGTAGCGTTCAAACATGACCGCCTCCTCGAACTGAGACTACCGCATCGTTCCCTGTTCGCCGCCCGACTGCCGCGACGCCTTCTGCTCGCGCTCCGATCGCCGTAGCTCCTTAACGGCATCGTCGTGGTCCTTCGAGGTCGCCGAGAACTTGTGCGAGCCGTCGTTCTTCTGGGCGTCGACCACGAAGTATAAATAATCGGTGTCGGCGGGATAGAGCGCCGCATGTATCGAACGTTTGCCCGGCGAGGCGATGGGTCCCGGCGGCAGCCCGACGCGGGTGTATGTGTTGTAAGGCGAATCGCGGGCGAGGTCGCTCTTATAAATCGTGCCCCGGTATTTGCCGGCGAGTATCGCGGCGTAGATCACCGTCGGGTCGCAGCCCAGTTCCATCTTCATTTTCAGCCTGCGGTGAAAGACCGACGAGATCAGCTCGCGCTCGCTGTCCACCCTCGCCTCCTTTTCGATCAGAGACGCCATCGTGACCGCCTGGCGCGCGGTCATCTTCATCTCTTCGGCGCGCGCCTGCGTCTCGGGCGTATAGACTTCGCGGAAGCGTTTGACCATAGCCTCGACGAGCTGCGCGCGCTTCGTGTTCGCCGTGTAGTCGTAGGTGTCGGGGAAGAGATAGCCTTCGAGCGACGTCGCCTGCGGATCGAGGTCGGCGATCAAAGACGTGTTTTTGAACAGGGCCTGCAAATCTTCGAGTTTGGGCGGGGGCGACTCCTTCAACCCTAACCCATATAGCATGCGCGCGATGTCGAACCGGTTGTAGCCTTCCGGGATGGTGAATTGTCGCGTGTTCACGCCGCCGCGGGTCAACTGGTCGATCACTTCGTGCGGAGAAATGGGAGATTTGAACTCATAATCTCCGGCTTTGAACCTCTTCCCGTTCGGAAAGAAACGCAGCCAGATTTGCGTCGGCCACTCGTGTTTGAGGACGCCCTGTTCGTAAAGCCTGGCGACGATCGCCGTCGTGCTGGCGCCGGGGTCGATCGTGATGGTCTTCTTCGCAGCTTCGTGTTGATAAGGATTATATATCTCGTTCCTCAGCCACACCGCGCCGCCGACCATGGAAATGAGGATCAACAGCAGGAAAACGTTGAATGACGGAAAACGCTTTCGGGGCCGTGGGGCTGGTCTAGGTCGCGTCGCTTGGGGTTTGGGATTGGTTTTAGGTCGCATCGCTCTCGTTTGATTGGGTTTGATAGGGGGACGTTTCAGATAGGGGAGTCCGCCTTTGTTCGTCAATATAGTCCTGCAGTATCACGCTTGCGGCGTATTCGTCCGATCGCGCGCGGCGTTCGCGCAACCCCACGCCCATTTCGCGCAACATCCGATCGGCTTCACGCGAGGTCAGCCGCTCGTCAACCGCCACGATCGGGATCGAAACGCTCCGCCTCAAATCCGAGATGAAGCTTTCGACGCGTTCGACCGCCGCGCCGCGCGAGCCGTCCATGTTAAGCGGCAGCCCGACGACCAGCGTGGCGACCTCGTTTTCGTCGACCAGTTCGCGGATTCGTTCGATGACCTGCGCGTATCGCTTTTTTTCCCGGCGAATCGTCGTGAGAGGGCGCGCGATCAGTTGCAGCTCGTCAGAGATCGCGACGCCGACGCCGCGCTCGCCGTAATCAAGCGCCATCACTCGCATGCGTAGGATAATAGTCCCCGTCACGATTTGCGTCCAGTCAGGCCGGGGGCCGTTTCTTCTCGCCTTCGGCCATCGCCTGAATCTTCGATTTATGCCGGAGTATATAGTTAATGAAAGCCCGCGTCGGCGACGGCTGGAAGCGCCCGAGCGAGACCAGAGACACCGAGCGGCGCAGACGGTGGCCGATGATTTGAAGCTGCGCCAGCTTGCCCGCGACGACCTCGTCTCGCACCGCCCAGGCGGGCAACAGCGATACGCCCAGGCCGCGCTCGACCATTCGCTTGATGAAAAAAGTGTCGTTCGATTCGAGCGCCAGGTCGGGTCGCGCGCCTATCTGATCGAAGAATTGATCGGTCGCCCGCCGGATCGAAGCGCCCCGCTCGAAGAGTATCAACTTTTCCTTCTGTATCTCCGCGACCGACGCGACTCGCTTCCTGGCCAGCTTGTGTTCGCTGCTCACGACCAGCGCCAGCTCGTCCTCGAAGAGTTTCGTCACCTGCAGGTTCGGCGAATAGACGGCCAACGACGCGAAGCCGACGTCCGCCGCGCCGTTCAAAATGTCGGCGACCGTCTGCTCGGTGCTCACAGTCGTGCGGAACGCCAGGTCGACGCCCGGGTGCGAGTCCATGAACGATTCGAAGAGAGGCGCGAACAGGTGGACGAAAGCCTGCGTGGCCGCCGCAACGCGCACCCGCCCCGTGGGCGAGCGCTCGCGCCCAGAAATCCTTTCGCGCATCGCTTCGGTCTCGTCCAAAATCCGTTCGACGTATTCGAGCGCGATCTTGCCGGCCTGCGAGAGCTTCACGCCGCGCTTGGCCCGGATGAAAAGCGGCTCGCCCAAATCTTCTTCGAGCGCCTTGATCTGATGGCTCACGGCCGATTGCGTCAGCCGCAGCCGCTCGGCGGCCCGGGTGAAATTGAGGGCCTCGGCCACGGCGCGGAACGTGCGTAGTTGCGACATTTCCATTTAGAATCCCGCCTCAGTAAATTTCCGACAAGTTCTTAGTCCCGCCTTTAGGCCGAAGGGTGGGATGCAGATCAATTCCCTGACGCCAAACCCTTCCGCCTAAAGGCGGGACTACGAACTGCGCTTTTCACTCTTTCAGGGAGTCACAACACGACACGTTGAACTCCTCTGTAATAATCTGTTTTCGCCATTAGCATAATTGATTGGATGGATTACAACAATGAGTTGGACAGATGGTCGGTGAATCGCCATAATCGGCCCCGCGAGCGATAAACGACCTCCTTGCTGGCGCGCTCGCTGACAGGAGAGGGAGGGATCATATACAAGCTGAATGATGACCGCTCCGACGGCGCTGCTGGGATGTGAACGCGCCCAGGGCGGCTAATGGTTTCACAAATAAAAACGCTTGTTTCATTATCTCTCTGCCATGGTCGAAAGAGGCTGCGATCTGATTTGATCGCAGCCTCTATTTCTTTCAAGCCGCGCATAGCCACCGCGCTCAAACCATCGCTACCTACTTGGACAGGAGCTGAACTTCAGATTGTTTCATCGCTTTGTCATCTTTCCTCGCGCAGGATACTCCCCCCATAAACGCTTCGTTTTGAGTGGAGAGGAATGCCCGGCCCTTTCTCACGTGAAACACTTGTGGCATATTGATTAGATGGATGTTCACCTGTCGATAAAGGCCAAATTGGTTGTCAGCGCCCAATCCAGGCAGGAACTCAAATTCGCCATGGAAGAGTTTAATCGCGCTTGCAACACTCTTTCCGAACTCGCCTTTCAGCGTGATTTGCACCGCAAGTACGACATCCATCACCGGGGCTATCGCCTGATCCGTGAGGAAACCAATCTTCCTGCACAGCACGTGGTCAACGCGATTGCCAAGGTCAGCGCCGCTTACACGCGCGAGACCGATAAATGGCATCAATTCAAACCGCATTCTTCTCTGCGATATGACGCCAAGTCCATGACTCTTGGTCCGGACTCTCAGACCGCCTCGCTGGCGGTCTGTCCGAAAGGCCGCATCAACGGCCAGTTGTGGATGTCCGCTAGGATGCGCAAACAACTTCAACAGGGTAAAGTCGGCTCCGCTGAATTGGTCTACCGCAAGGGGAATTTCTACTTGCACATTTCGATCACGATTCCGGCGCCGGAAGTCAAACAACCACAGGGAAGTCTGGGAGTCGATCTCGGCTTCAACCGCGTGGCGGTGACGTCGGACAACAAGTTCCACACGACGAAGAATATCCGCCACAAGAAAGCCTGCTACAAAAGGACGAGACGATCACTCCAGGCCAACGGCAGTAAGAGCGCCAAACGCGCGCTCAAGCGTGTCTCTGGCCGTGAGAGGCGTTTTGTCGCGGACACTAATCACTGCGTCAGCAAACAGATCGTGGCTGACGCCAAGGCGAACAATCAACGGATCGTCCTTGAAGACCTCAATGGGATTCGTGAGACCGGCAAGGCGAAATGCGTTCACGAATGGAGTTTTGCCGAACTTCAATGGATGATCCGCTACAAGGCGGCCAGGGCGGGAGTGGAGGTCGTCACTGTCCCGCCCCAGTACACATCTCAGACCTGTTCGCGATGTTTGCATCTGGGCGTCCGCCCAAGTCAATCGAATTTCCAATGCCGCGATTGCGGCTATCAGATCAACGCCGATCTGAATGGAGCGAAATCAGTCGCTATGAGGCATGACCTTGTGGCGATGGGCCGCTACTTCTGCGAATATCCGCGGAAGGAAGTCAACCGGCCCGGAGCGGTTCGTTCTTCTGAGAAGAAGCGTCAAGTACGAAATCTGAAACCGCAAGCTCCATCTACAGCGCGTCCTCACGCTTAGATGGAGTAGTTGACATACTCTTCATACGGGGGCGCGAAAAGCAGTTCCAAAAATCGGGATGGACTTGTTGGGTTTCTGAAGGGATCGCGCCGACCGTAGCGCTAACTGGCAGTGCGCGGCTTCATTCATTCGCACTTCCGATGAACCCACGCAAACTGCCAGTTAGCGCTACGGAAAGCTCGAATTAGCGCCTGGACGCGATATATGCTGAGGCGAACCTTTGCGGCTTTGTGGCGGCGCGCGCCGAAATGGGCGCGGCGCTTGGGCGTATTGCTGACCGAATCACGCTTCACCGTGACCGTAGGCGCGGTGGTGATCGATTCGCGTAATCGAGTCCTGCTGCTTCATCACCGCTTTCGTCCGGGCGGCGGCTGGGGCATTCCCGGCGGTTTTATGCGTCCGCGCGAACAACCCGAAGAGGCCGTCCGCCGCGAGTTGCGTGAAGAGGTCGGCCTTGAGGTCGAAGTCGCGAGCCTCGCCTTCGTTCGCACGCTTCAAAAATACCGGCAGGTGGAGATAATCTTTCGCTGCGCCCCGAAAGGAATCCCCATTCCGCAAGGTTTTGAAATCAATCGCGCCGAGTGGTTCGAACTGAACTCGCTGCCTGACAGTCTGAGTGAGGATCAGCGAGGGCTGATCCGGCGCGCTTTAGGCTCCTGATTACGCTGACGACTATGGCTACAGGCACGAACGATTTTCAGCTCCGCCTCTCAGGAGCACTATCATTTTGAGAAGGAAGAGGAGGGGCCCCCATAACGAAGGATTGACGGCAACTCTCTTCTAGTGCAGTATGCGGGCCGCGCCGGCATTCCCGGACGCGCCGCAATCAACACCAATCTGGCAAAACTCAAAGAGAAAGATGTGGGACAGTAAAATATGTTCGTTCATTCCGTCTATTTCTGGCTCAAACCCGATCTGACCGAGGAGCAGCGCGCGAAGTTCTGGGAAGGCGTTCGCTCGCTGACGACCATCGAGAGCGTGCGACAGGGCTTCGCAGGATTGCCCGCTTCGACCGACCGCCCGATCATTGACCGCTCTTACTCGTGCGCGTTGATCGTGATCTTTGACGACACGGCAGGACACGACGCCTATCAGGTCCACCCCGTTCACGACAAATTCAGGGAAGAGTGCGCCCCATTCTGGTCGAAGGTTTTGATCTACGACGCTGTCAACTGAACAAAGGAGAATTCTATGCTCACACGAACCCCGTCCGTTCGATTCACGATGTTTGCGAGCCTTGCAATCGCCGTCCTTGGCTTAGCCGCATGGAGCTACTGCGCGGTCTCCCAGATCCCCGAGCCGAAGACCGAGCCGAAGATCATTGACCCAGGCGATGCGACCCGCGCGCCTTCGGACGCAGTCGTTCTCTTCGACGGCAAAGATTTATCGAAATGGGTCAGCCTCAAAGACGGCGGGCCCGCCAAATGGGATGTGAAGGACGGCGCGATGGTCGTCGTTCGCGGGACCGGCGACATCAGAACCAAACAGGAGTTCGACGACGTCCAATTGCACATCGAATGGGCCACGCCGGCCGAGGTCGTGGGCGAAAGCCAGGGCCGGGGTAACAGCGGGGTCTTCCTGCAAAACCGCTACGAGGTTCAAGTGCTCGACTCGTACAACAACAAGACTTACTTCTACGGCCAGGCCGGCTCGATTTACAAACAGTACCCTCCGCTGGTCAACGCCTGCCGCAAACCAGGCGAGTGGCAGACCTACGACATCATCTACCACGCGCCGATCTTCGGCGACGACGGAAGGGTCAAGAAGAAAGCCACGATCACCGTTCTCCAAAACGGCGTCCTGATCCAAGACCACTCGGAAGTCTTCGGCACGACCACTCACGAACCCGTCTTTCCGACATATGAGAAACACGGCAAGGGGCCGATTAAGTTGCAGGATCACGGCAATCCGGTGCGGTTCAGGAACGTCTGGGTGAGAGAGTTGTGAAAACCCTCGATTTCTGATGGGTTCGCCGGCTTGACAGGCGCATCGCCGCGTCCCTATACTCCGCGTTTTGCAAGGGCAAGACGATTCTTTACTGTAGGTAACAAGGAGAGCATCTAAAATTATGCCGAATCATAAATCAGCGGAGAAGCGCGATCGCCAGAATGCGCGCCGCAACGCCGCCAACACCGGCAACCGGAGCCGCCTGCGCACTCAGATCAAGAAGCTGCGCGCCGCGCTCGCCGCGGGCAGCCTCCACGAGGCGAGGGCCCTGCACGCCGAAACCGTTTCGATAATCGACAAGTCGGTTCAGAAAGGCATTCTGCACCGCAACACGGCGGCCCGCCAAAAAGCCCGGCTGACTATGAGCGTCAATAAATTGGCGCTTAAATGACGTGTCGCCTCATCGGGCGGGCGCTTCCACCACCCACAAGTTGGGATAGCCGGTCACGAATCCGGCCTCGTTGACCGAAAGCTGCGCGACGAATTCCCCCGCGCCGGACTCATAGCGGTAACCGGCGCCGGAGATGCGGCGATAAGATTGAGCCAGCGGTTCGAGTCTGAAATCGGGAAAGCGCAGCCACGCCGCCGTCGTCGCAACTTCGTCTCCGACATTCAACCGCAGCCGGCGGATCGGCAGCAGGTTCGTAGATGGGCTGAAGTTGAGGTCAATGTCGACGCAACCTTCCACCCCTGGGACTTCTATCCCGTTCAGGCGCCAACATCGAGCTTCATCAACCGATATGTCAATGCAGATCGCCTCGTCTCCGACCCAGCCGGAGATCCTGGCGGATCGTGTTTGCCAATCCGCGTCGCACATCACCAGATAATCCAATCGCACGGGCAGGCGCTGCGGACGGCCGAACGCAAAGATTGCCGTTCCGGTGAGACGCCAGACATCGTCCTCAAAAAATAATTGGGCAAATTCATGCCCCGGCTCGTCGAGCCTACGCCAGAGTATTGTTTGATTGAGCATCATGCCGATCGGTTTGATTTACAGCGGTTTTCAGTTGGGCGCGTTGATCAACGCAGAGGCGGTCGCCCAGGGGCGCCTCTGCGTTGATCCGCAGTCGTCAGCTTGATGTCGAGACACTGACACGCTTCAGCCGTCCGATCAAGTTCCAGATCGTTTTCAATTCGCGCGGCCATTTCAGCGAGTCTAGCGCGAGATTCTTCCTTCCTCACCGATGAACCAGCACCACCGTCCCGATCGGCGTCGCATCGTAAAACGCCTTCGCGGCGTACATTGGGATGCGGATGCACCCATGACTCGCCGGCCGGCGTGGAACAGACGGGCTGCCGTGAATGGCCACGCCCCCGGCTATATAGACCGGGTAATACATCAACCCCAACGGACTTTTGCGCCATCCTGGAATTTTACGATAAACCCTGAAGCGTCCCATGGGAGTAACGGCCAACCGCCTTTCGCCCTCGGAAACGTACCACCTTCCGCTGCCTGTTGAGATCGGCAGAACTTTCGTAATTTTGCCGGACTCGTCAATGACCGACAACATCTGCCTGCTCAGATCCACGTCGATGCGCGGATAATCAGTCTGGCTGTGGCGCTCTGTCGTCTTTTCAGATTCAGCGGTCAATTCCCCGGCCTCAGGCCGGTTCGAGGAAGTCTGATCCGCCCGCGGCTTTTCTTCCACCTGCTGTTTCGTCTGCCCGGCCAGCCCCTCGATCGCGACAAAGTTAGGAAGGGCTATTGTAAGCAGACTCATCAGACAAAACGTCCCAAACAGCATGGCGTATTCGAATCGCCAACGGCCATTTGTGAATTTTCGCCATTCGATCCACATACAATCGTAATGGCAATTCACAGTCCATTGATCAATTCTATTCGGGCATTGTCACGATATGAGCCTGCTCCTGAGAAGCGCTTGTCGCCGCTCTGAAAGGTGGACGGGATTTACCGGATTGTTCAGAATTTTTATCGATACAAAATCCTGAACAATCCGGTAATCCCGTCTACCTTTTCATAAGAAGTTCATTTGAGGGGCTGTAACGTCAGCGCCACATTTCTGGCCTCGTCGCCGGCGACTTCGACTTCTACGGAAGCGGGCTGGAAGCCTCGGGCGGTCGCGGTGACGCGGTATTTCGCCTTCTCCGCCTTCAACCTGAAAGCAAACTCGCCGCCCTCCTGTGAGACGGTCTCCTCTTTGAATTTCTTCCCACCGTCAATTCTTTCGATCGTCAACGTCGCGTTGGGCAGCGTGAACCCCGGCCCGCGAAAGACCGCGCCGCGGATGACGGCGTAAGGCTCGCCTTCCCGCGAGAGCTCAACGGCGCTGCTGAGTTTGGTCGTTTCGCCGGCGGCGACTTCAAGCTTGCGCGTGATGAAAGTTTTATAGCCCTGCTTTTCGAACGAAAGCGAGTAACGGCCCGCCGGAAGCGCGTCGAATCCGAAGTCCCCCTTGTCATCGCTTTTCGTTTCCCGCTTATCTTCCTTGTTCTCGGCGCTGGTCGCGATGACTATCACGCCTCCAAGCGTCTTCCCATTACGCTCTTTCACTCTGCCCTTAACTGCGCCCGTCTGCGTTTGGGATTGCGCTCCCGCCGGAGCGAGCAGAAGCGCGGCCAGAAGAGGCGCGCAGATAATTGCGTATCCAAATTGAGATTTCATGAAACTCCCCCGAAAAAGCGCATGGAGTTCAGCCTTTAGGCTGCCGAACCACTACAGTCTAAGGGGTGAACTCCATGCGCTTTTTCATAATTTCAGGACGTCATCCGTGACGACCTGAGTGACTCTTAGGGAAAATCATTTCGCAATCCCGCAGTTTGTAGTCCCGCCTTTAGGCGGAAACGTTTGACGTTACGGAATGTATCTGCGTCTGACGATTCCGCCTAAAGGCGGGACTATGAACTGCGTGACTGCGAACTGCGACACACCGTCCCTTGAAGCCGACCACGGCAGGTCAACTCAGCCTCGATCGGTTGTCAATATCTTTCTTCTTCCTCATCGTCATAATCTTCTTCCTGGTCCTCCGCCGCGAGATCCAATTCAACCGGATCGAGGCCTACGACTTCAAGCCTGGCCTCACACTCTTCACAGTGAAGAATCTCTCCCTTATCCACGTCTTCATCGACGTGGATTTCCGCTTCACATTCTGGACAACTTGCTAATGGCACGGTTTCGATCCTCCTCGAAATATCTATTACTGAGATAAAAACAAGCGTGAGGCTGTGCGCCGAACCGTCCCGCAGCGACGACGGCTTCTCACGCGGCGACAGAATCTAAACTAAACTCACCGGGTTTGGCAATGACTGCGGATGAAGAAGGGAGTGGGGAGTGGGGAGTGGGGAATAGGGAGTGGGGAGTCGTGAAATAACTTCTTTGACCCCACTCCCCACTCCCCACTCCCCACTCCCCTTCTTCGCCCGCAATCCGCAATCCGCAATCCGCAATCAGACGGTCGTGCGGAAAACCAATGCCCATGCGGTCTCCACGGCTCAATCGCATTTTTAGCCTGAAAAATCAGGCATTTTATCTTGCGCGCCGATAGCGGTTGCGGTATAGTGTCGCCCGTTTTAACCCGGCATTATCTGATGATGTTTAGTTATTTCACTCGTCCGGTTTTGGCCGTAGGCGCCTGCGGTCGGAATCGAGGATCAACAAACAAAGCCGGAGGCCGCCCCAGGCGACTTCTGGCAAATCACCACAGGTTGCCCATCGGACAGGACTTCCACAATTCCAACGAAGCCACAGCGACGGCGCGGCCTGAAGTCAATCATTTCACTAAGGAGAAAAACATGGCAGCAAAACAGATGACCAAGAGCCAACTCGCGGCCCACATCGCAGAGAAATTCAGCCTTTCAAAGAAGGCTGCAAATGACGTTATCGATGAACTAGCCTCGGTCGCGGTCGCGCAAACGAAGAAGGTCGGCGCTTTCACCTTGCCCGGAATCGGCAAACTCGTCAAAGCCGCCCGCAAAGCCCGCATGGGCCGCAATCCCGCGACCGGCGAAGCGATCAAAATCCCGGCCAAGACAGTCGTCAAATTCCGCGTGGCCAAGGCCGCCAAGGACAACATCGTTCCGCCGAAGGGTAAAAAATAAGCTCTCGCTCGGACGTCATCATCTAGGAAGGCGGCGCTCCTTCGAGGATGTGGTATAGACTTCAGCTAACCCACATCCTCGAAGGAGCGCCGCCTTCTGTTTTAAATGGAAAATTCTTCGGGCGGCGCTTCACTCTTCGCGCGATTTGAGACAGAATGCGATTCCCTGACCACAACCTATCCACGACCTTCAACAAGGAGAAAATCCCATGGGCGCTCAAATGAAACATGCGTCAGGCAATTTCTGCTGGTTCGAACTCGGAACGAGCGATCAAAACGCGGCCAAAGAGTTTTACGTCGGACTCTTCGGCTGGGGGTTCAAAGATTCGCCTCTGCCGCCTGAGATGGGCGGCGTCTATACGACGCTGACGAAGGACGGCAAAGACGTCGGCGCCCTCTATCAACTCGGCCCGCAAATGGAAGGGGTTCCGCCGCACTGGATGCCTTACGTCGCCGTCGACAGCGCGAACGAGACGGCGGCGAAGGTCGCCGAGCTCGGCGGCGAGGCGCTCTGTCCGCCGATCGACGTAATGGAGCACGGGCGCATGGCCGTCTTCAAAGACCCGACCGGCGCGACGCTTTCGGTCTGGGAGCCGAAGGAGCACTTCGGCGTCGAGCTGGTCGGCGCGCCCGGGTCGGCCTGCTGGAGCGAACTGGCGACGACCGACGTGAAGAAGGCAGGCGCGTTTTATTCGAGTCTCTTCGGATGGTCACTGAAAGAATCGAGCGGCGGCATGCCTTACACCGAGTTCGGCAATAAGGGGCAGATGATCGGCGGGATGATGCCCATGGACGGCCCGCAATTTCAGGGCGTCCCGCCGCACTGGACGGTCTACTTCGCCGTTGACGATTGCGACGCGGCGGCGGAGAAGGCCAAAGGATTGGGCGCCACGTCGTGCGTGCCGCCGACCGACATCCCGAACGTCGGCCGCTTCGCCATGATCCAGGATCCGCAGGGCGCGGTCTTTTCAATCTTCACAGGCTTGCAGCCTGCTTAAATGAACCTCGGATCGTCACGGATGCGGCGGAGGTCAACGGATGGCCTCCGCCGCATCCGTCGAATCTGTGTAAATCCGTGAGGTCGTTGATGTGAGACAGAAAAATAAGAATTGAAATTTTTCTGTCTCACATTTTTCTGTCTGGTCGGTCTGGAGTGGCCGAAACGATGATCAAAGCCGCCGCCACAAAATCCGTTAGCGCCAGAAATTTGAAAGGACAACCTGATGAGCGCAATTCTCGATGTTGAACGGGCGGTGGCAGACAGATACACTCAGGCGGCGCTGGAGCAAGTGTCCGCGTTGTGCTGTCCCGTGACCTACGATCCGAAATATCTGAGCGTCATTCCGCAGGAGATCATAGACCGCGATTACGGCTGCGGCGATCCTTCAGCTTTCGTGCGAGAAGGCGACGTCGCGCTCGATCTCGGTTCTGGAAGCGGCAAGATCTGTTACATCGCCGCGCAGATCGCCGGTCCGGGCGGGCGAGTGATCGGCGTTGACGCCAATACAGAGATGATCGCGCTAGCCGACAAGTATCGGGAAAAGATCGGCGACGAGATCGGTTATCACAACGTGGAGTTCCGTCGCGGCCGCATCCAGGATTTACGGCTCGACCTTGCGCTCGTTGAAGATTACCTTGCCAGAAATCCCATCGGCTCCACCGCGGAGCTTTCGGCCTTCGACGCCTTCTGCGAAGAGATCAAACGCGAAAGGCCCTTGGTCGGCGATGAATCCGTCGACGTGGTTCTTTCAAACTGCGTTCTCAACCTGGTTCGCCCCGATGACAAGGAACGATTGTTTGCTGAGATGTTCAGGGTTGTGCGGCGCGGCGGACGCGTCGCGATCAGCGACATCGTGAGCGACGAGGACCCGCCGGACGACCTGAAGAACGATCCAGAACTGTGGTCGGGCTGCGTCTCGGGCGCGTATCGTGAGGACGCGTTTCTTGATGCTTTCGACCGCGCGGGCTTTTACGGCATGGAGATCGTCAAGCGTGACGAGCGTCCCTGGCGCACAATCCGCGGCGTCGAGTTCCGATCGGTCACAGCAGTCGCTCACAAGGGGAAGCAAGGCCCATGCTGGGAGCGCAAACAGGCGGTAATCTATCGCGGCCCCTGGCGCAGGGTCACCGATGACGATGGCCACGTTTTAGAGCGAGGCAGGCGCGTCGCGGTTTGCGACAAAACGTTTCGGATTTACACTCGTGAGCCGTATGCGGCCGACCTCCTCCCGGTGGAGCCTTACGAGGATATCCCGCCGGAAGAAGCCGAATCGTTCGATTGCAAGCGCACGGCGCTCCGACATCCGCGAGAAACCAAGGGCATGGATTATGCGATAACGGATTTATCCAGCGCCGATTGTTGCGAGCCTGGAAGCGTTTGCTGCTGATTACCGCTGCATTGAACATATGGCAAGGCGCCGCTCAACGACCAATTGAGCAAGAATGAAAGAAGCAGAAGATTTTGACGACTTATGCAAGCGGAACGTTTGAAGTAAAGTTGCCCCCTCAGGACGACAAATCTGCGGATTCGACCTTGGTCATTCAGCCTCCGCTCAACGCTTGAAGAATGTAGACTTCGTCCGAAGATTCGAGAGCCGTATCCAGCCTCCACACCTGTTCGCCGTTGACGAAGACCTTCATGTGTGGCCGGATCGAATCCTGCTCGTCAATCATCCGAAAGCGTATGCCGGGGAATTGGCTATTCAGATCGTCGAGCATTTCGGCGATGGTCGAACCACTCGCTTCAACGTCGTTCAGTTGGTTCGTGTAGGAGAGCAACGGGCTTGGAATGTGGACTTTCATAAATTCATTCCGATCGCGGTCGGGTGCCGCGGCTGGTAGAGACCGACCTTGCCCCCGCCTGGAAGCTGGATTTTGGTAATCGAACCCCATCGGGCTTCTTGCACATCCGAACAGCGGACGCCTTTCTCAGCGAGGGATGCCATCTCGGCCTTCAGATCTTCGCACATGAAGTAGAGTTCGTGTACGTCGTTAGCGTCGGAAGGATGGAACGCGGCCTCTGCAGGCGGCATCGCAAAGATCAACCAGCCGTGGCCGGCGTCGACTGACGCAAATCCAAGGACGTCCCGAAAAAAGTCGCGATCAGCTTCCGCGTCCTTGCTGTAGACGATCATATGAGCGCCAGAGATCATTGTGGTTCTCCTCTTCTATAATTGCTCCGCAGAAGAGACGAAGAGAGCGGAAAGAGAAGAAGACCATATTCCTTCCCCGCTTCGCGTTCTTCGTCTCTTCGCATTCCATTACATCTCAGCGGTTTCGACCGCGTAAATCTGTGGCAAGTGTCTGGCGATGCAGTTCCATTTCTCGCCTTCGTTGGCGCTCGCCCAGACCTCGCCGCAGGTCGTGCCGAAATAAATTCCGACGGGATCACGCGTGTCGGCGGTCATCGCCTGTCGAAAGACGGTAAACCACGCCTGTTCGGGTGGCAATCCTTCGTCCAGTCGCTTCCAGGTCTTTCCGCCGTTACGGGTGACGTATGTGGCGGGCTTGCCTCCGGGAGCGGTGCGCGGCCAAACCTGAGTCCCGTCCATCGGGAAAACCCAAACGGTGTCGGGATCGCGCGGGTGCAAGACCATCGGGAAGCCGATGTCGCCGACCGATTTCGGCATCTTCTCGCCGATGCGAACCCAGCGCGCAGCCTCACTGCGGGGGCCGCTGGGGCCAGCCGAGCGACGATCCATCCGGTAAATGCCGCAATGGTTCTGCTGATAGAGGACGTCCGGCTCGAGCGGATGCAACCGCATGCAATGCGGGTCGTGGCCGTATTCCGGATCTGGGACGGGGATAAAATCGGCCGCGCACCCAGCGTTGAGCGGCTTCCAGTCGGCGCCTTTGTCCACGCTCTCGAAGACTCCGCCGCTCGACATCCCGATGTAGATGTGATTCGGGTCACGCGGGTCGATGTTGATCGAATGCATCTTCGGCCCGTCAGGCGTGCCGTCGCCAAGCCCGCCGGTCCAGGTCGCCCGCATCGGATGATCGTTGAATCCGGTGACCGATTCCCAGGTGTCTCCGCCGTCCTCCGAGCGGAACAGACCCTGCGGCGACGTGCCCGCGTACCAGACGCCCGGCTCGCTCGCGTGCCCCGGCGTGAGCCAGAAGACGTGATCAACCACGCGCCCCTTCTCGCCTTCGGGCGCCTTGGCGAACGCGGGAGGCTTCGACGCCTCTTTCCACGTCTTCCCGAAATCCCTCGAGCGGAATACGGTCGGCCCCAAATGGCCCGTCTTCGCCGCCATCAATATCACTCGGCCCTCCCGCGGGTCGAGCGCCATGTGATGAACGATGTTGCCCAGAAAGATCGGGCCTTTGATGTCCCACCTGCGGCGCTTGTTGTCGGAACTGAGTATGAACCCGCCTTTCTTGGTCGCAACGAGCAGCGCGACAGTGTCCGTTTTCGTTTTCGCCGCCGCGGGTTTCTTCGCGGAAGATTTCATTGTTTAAGACCCCCTTCTAAGATTGGTTGTGTTGTTTTTTAAACGCTTTTTTTGAATGTAGATATCCACCACGTGTTTCCGAACGTATCCTGCACTCCGGCGCTACGCTCATCGTAAGGCTTGTCTTCCGGTTCAGCCAACGATGTCGCGCCGCATTCAAGGGCGCGTTTGTAGGCCGCGTCCACATCCTCGATATAGACGTAGATCGACGCGCGTGTCGGCGTAACGTTCGGCGGAAATTCCCCTGTTTCCATGACCACCACCGAATCGCCGATCTTAGACTCGACGTGGAAACCTTTATCGTCTCCCACCCGCTCCAATTCTACCGCGCCGAATGCGCGCTTTACGAATTCAGGCAGGTCGAGATTACCGTAAAGGTACGGCCTTGCGGCCCCGACGCCGTGACGGATGTAACCCTGTTCAATGCTCATATGCTCCCGACTCCTGTTGTTTTATTTTCAACTGCCGGTTCGTGACTCGCCACGCCAGAACCAAAGCCACGGCCATTAACAGTGTAGCGAGCAGGAACGGCGCTCCGGGCAAACGCCAGCCGCGATGCGGCTCGATGAAACTTGCGAACGTTATGGTGAAAAGCCCGGGCCCGATCATGCCGGTGATTCCGATTATGCTGCTGTTCGCGCCCTGGAGCTGCCCCTGCTCCGATGGCCCGACGCGGCGCGTCATCAAGCCTTGCGCCGCAGGCCCGAAAAGCCCCATGAATGCGAAGATCGGCAGCGCGCCCAGAAAGGCTCCCCCCGTCGGCGCCAGGCCGAAGATCGCGAACCCTATGCCCCCGCAGATAAGCCCCGCCAGAAGCGCCCGCCGCTCGCCGAAGCGCGCGACTATCCGTTTGACCAACCCGGCTTGCACAATAATGTTGAATATTCCGACGACGGTCAGTGTCAGCCCGGTCGTGGGCGCATTCCAGCCGTAGCGAAAGCCGGCGTAGAGCACGAAGACGCTGGGCAAGACCTGATGAGCGAGCATATAGATGAAGTTGACTGACGAGAGGCCGAGTAGTTCAGGATGCGAACGCAGCAGCGCGAGCGAGCCTACCGGATTGGCCCGCCGCCATGAGAAGGCCTTGCGGCTCTCCGGCGCCAGCGATTCCGGCAGCACGAACAGGCCGTAGAGCGCGTTCAAGAGCGCCAAGCCGGCCGCGGCCCAGAACGGCAATCGCGGATTCACTTTGCCCAACAGGCCGCCGAGAGCAGGCCCCATCACGAAGCCCACTCCCCACGCGGCCCCGATCATTCCGAACCCGGCGGCGCGCTTCTCCGGCGGAGTCACGTCTGCGATGTAAGCGCCGGCTGTAGGATAACTCGCGGCCGTGATCCCCGAAATTACGCGGCCCACGAACAGCCACCACAACGTCGGCGCCAGCGCCATGAAGATGTAATCCAGACCCAACCCGAAGCACGAGATCAGAATCACGGGCCTGCGCCCAAAACGATCCGAAAGCGCGCCGAGCACGGGCGAGAAAATAAACTGCATCAGCGCCCAGACCGTGCCGAACAGTCCGAAGATCTCAGCCGCCCGCGCGGTGTCGCCGCCAAGAAAGCCCTCAACCAGTTTCGGAAACACGGGGATGATGATCCCCAACGCCAGAACGTCGACTACGACGGTGATGAAAATGAAGACTAGCGCCGCGGCGCGCGCCTTTCCGACTGATTTCGTCTCGGGTACGGGATTCAAGTGACCTCCGAGTATGTGGGGCGAATTGACATGTTACCCACACTCTCACAGTTTATCGCTTGCGGAGTAATGGGCATTTAGCCGGCCGCACTATGGACTGTTTTGAATCGCGTGTCAACTATGCAACTGAATGACCCTCAAATGAAACAGAATCATCAGTCATTACAGCAATTTCCAACAAGAACTCAACAACGAGCGCGTGATAGAAGAACCGCTCCCAAGAGATTGCAATCCAACTAGGAGCGATATCAAGCTGTCGTATCTGTTTCGACGCAGCCTGTAGACACACGGAAGAGACGATCAACCTTCTGTCTTGCCGATGACGACCATTCCAATGGCCAGCGGGCCGGATTTTGTCGAAATTTTGGTCTCCAGAATCACATGCTCTTGTTCGTTCTTGACGACTTTCGGCAGGTCTTTGTCGGAAGTCGCCTGCCCTACGAACCAGACCGTAGGATGGCCAGTGCCCGAAGCGCTGCGGCTCAGTTTCAACAGGTCTTCAGTTTTCAATTGTGTGGACGGGTCTTTGTCTTCGGCGACAAGACAAAGCAGAAAGAAATCGCGCGCGGGCGAAACGCCCAGATGGTTGCCGTCCTGTATGCTCAGCGCGAAGCGCAGAGTGTAGAAGCCGGCCTTGATGCCCTGCCCGCGAAAATCGGATGTGTTGGAGGGGAAGTTGATCACCCCGACGAACGCGCCTTCGGGGATCTGTCCGAAGCTGGCGCCGGGGACGTCATTCTTGATCGCGGGAATCTCTTTGCCGAACCAGACTTCGCAAACGGCCTTGCCCTCATCGTTGATTACGCGGAGGCCTTTCGGTTCGAGCGCGCCGCGAACCGCCTCGGCGACCGTAGCCTCTTTTAACTCGCCTATGGATTCGACTTTGTAACCGTTATTGTCTGCGCTCTTGCCGGCGGAGTGATTGTTTTTAGCGAATGCGAGTAAAGTGAAAAGAAGAATGAATACGAAAAACCGTCCCATCAGATAACCTCTTAATGCTTCAACGCATGACCGGGAGCGGCGGCGCGTTGCCCTTAAGTCAAGCCTATAAGATCCGGACTTCATTGACCATTACAAATTGCGCATTGCCCATTGATTCGCAGGAAAAGTAGCCCCCCCTGCAAGACAATGGGCAATGCGGAATTGGCGATGGGCAATGTTTTTGTCCTGGCTTAACGCCAACGCGCCGCCGCTCCCGGTGCTGTTCCGAACAAAAAAATTCGCGATCAACGGGCGAAATAGCCCACGAATGCGCTGCGCTTCTCGCGCAACGTCCATTTGACGCCCAGCCCGTCGCCGCTGAATTGATCGAGTGACGCGGCGACCGGCATCGTGTGTTTGGTCGGCGTCAACGGCGGATAGTAGGTCTGTTCGTGGCCGCAGATCGTGTCCTTCGGCGTTAGAGAGCGGGCGACGATGGAGGCCAGATCGCCGGCCTGCAACTTCCCTCCGCTCGGATGCTCGCCGCTGAATTCCAGCTTGAGGCTGATGGGCGCGGCTTCCGTGCGAACGACGTCCTTGAGCAGTTCGCCGCCCATCTCTTGCGCGAAGGACTTCAAAGCCTCGCGCTGCTCCGGCGTGGCCTTCTCGTCGACTATCAGGACGGCCTTGGCCGGGAACGGGTTTGAGTACAGAGAGCCTAGCGTGCCTGAAGCCTTGGCGACGCCGACGACGCTCAGACCGTCGAGCTTGACGCCCTGCCATTCGCCCCTCGACACATGCCACGCGACGATCGCCTGATCGCCCATCAGGTTGGCCTCGGCGTTCGCGAAGCAGTGGCCCGTGTAAACGTCGGCGTTGCGCGACTCGATGTAATCGCCATAGATTTGCTGCGCGCTGGCCGAAGAAGCCAGCAGCGCCGCGAAGCAGATTGAAAGAACCAGAGTGAATTTACGCATCGTTACTCCCCTCCGAAGATGTAGGGCAAACTTTCAGTTTGCCCTTGCTCTCCAAATAGCGTGATTCGAGTCAGGGGCAAACTGAAAGTTTGCCCTACGCCGATCAAGCTACATTGCTTTCGTGACAATGGCAACTGCGCTCGCTCGAGTCGCAATTGCCTGGTTCGGCCAGCATTCCGTCCGGCCCCAGCGGGCCTTGCGTGTAAAGGCACCAGAAGATGCCCGAGTGAACGCGCTGCGCGTCCGTGTCGGGTTCGACCCAGATGAACATGTCTTTGCTGCGCAGCGCCGAACAGAGGTTCGGACGATTCGGATCCAGGTTGTGAAGTTCAGCCATATTATGACCTCCATGCGAAGCGGACAGGATTAACAGGATTTTTCAGGACTGCCTTCAATCTTGCTCAATCCTGTAAATCCTGGCTACTTCTGCTTTCTATGCTGCCGCCTGCAGAATCGCGCGTTTGACGGCGACGCGGGCGAGTTGGACCTTGTACGCGTTGCGGCCGAGCGGCTTCGCCTGAGCCACGGCGATCCTGCCCGCTTCGGCGGCGACGTCTTCGTCGATCTTTTTGCCGGTCAGATATTCGGCGGCCTCGGCGGCGAGCCAGGGCGTCGGCGCGACGTGACCCATTGCGATGCGCGCGGCTTTGACCTTCTTGCCCGCGTCAATCGTCAGCGCGACCGACGCCGCGGCCAGTGGCCAATCGAGGGCCTCGCGCTGGCGCACTTCATAAGTCGCGCTGCGAACTCCGAGCGTCGGCGGGATGGTGATCCACGTCAGGATCTCGTTCGGCCGGAGGTCGTATTCGCGGTCTGAGTCCGACTTCGGCGCGACGAAGAACTTGTCGGCGGCCACTTCACGTTCGCCGGAAGGGCCGAAGACTTTGATCTTCGCGTTGAGCGCGATCAAAGCGGGCGCGAGGCTCGACGGGTTGACGAATTTCGCCTCGCCCTCGTTGCCCAGGATCGCGTGGTAACGGTTGTCGCCGTTGGGAACCAGCGGCTCGCCGTTTTCGCTTTTGGCGAACAGCCCGAAGCCGGCGCGGTAATACCAGCAGCGCGGGCGTTGGAGCAGGTCGCCGCCGACGGTGCCCATGTTGCGAATCTGCGGGCTGGCGACGCCATTAACGGCCTGCGTGACGGCGGGAAAGCCTCTCCCCAGCGCTTCGATCAGTTCCTCGATGGTCACAAGAGCGCCGATCGTGGCCGAGCCGTTGCGCGGCGTCCTGATGACGTCGAGTTCCTTGATGCTTTTGATGTTGACCACGCGCTTCGGCGTGACGATGTGATCTTTCATCAACGAGAGCAGGTCGGTCCCTCCGGCGAGGACTTCGGCCTCGCCCCAGGAAGCGCCGAGCAGCGCGACGGCCTGTTCTTTGGTCGTAGGGCTGGCGTACTCAAACTTTTGCATTGGCCCCTCCTTTCTTTTCGAGCGCCGCGAGCACGCGGTCGGGGGTCAGCGGGAGCGAAGGCACGCGAACGCCGATGGCGTTGGCCACCGCGTTCGAGATCGCCGCGCCTGGCGAGACCGTCGGCGGTTCGCCCACGCCGATGACGCCGCGTTCGTCGTAACCCTTGCCCGTCATCATGTGGACTTTGAAATTGCCGATGTCGGCCAATCCCGCGAGCCTGTAAAACTCCATGTTCGGGTTGAGCATCCTGCCGGTCTGAGCGTCCATGACCTTCTCTTCGTAGAGCGCGTAGGTGACGCCCATGATCATCGCGCCGAAGACCTGACTCTCACAGGTCTTCAAATCAATGATCAGGCCGCAGTCCTGCACGGCGACGAAGTTGTTCATCTTGACGACGCCCGTTTCGATGTCTACCGAAACATCGGCCATCTGAGCGCCTCCGACGCCGCCTGTGGTCAGTGTCTCCGTGCCGGGCTGTTTGCCACGAGTGGTCAGCGGTTGCGTGCCGAGCTTCGCGCAGGCCTGATTCCAGGTCATGCTGTTGGTCGGATTGCCGACCTCCTGAATTTTGCCCCCGACTGCTTCCAGCTTGTCAGGTGTTGTATTCATCGCCGGAGCGACCTTTTCAAACAGCGCTTTGAGCGCGTCTACCGACGCGCGGCGGGTCGAGGAACTGATGCCACCGACCGTCGTCGAACCGCCCGATCCGCCGGAGACCGGGTACCGGTTGTCGCCGATGTTGACTTTGATCGCCTCGATCGGCAATCCGAGCGTGTCGGCCGCAACGATGGCCAGCACGGTACGGGTGCCGACGCCGAGGTCCTGTGTGCCCATCTTGATGTCGACCGAACCGTCCGGGTGTATGGTCAGATCGCAATCGCTGTTGTGTCCGCTACCGCCCCAGGTGTGGATCGAAAGGCCCAGGCCCCGTTTGACGGTCTTCGTGCTGCCCGGAGCGCCTTCTCCGCGCGGGCGCCAGAGCTTTTTCCATTCGATCATCTCGGCGGCCTTCGTCAATTCGTCGCGGTAGACGTTGGCGCGGGCGCCGGTCAAATTGAGGTTCTTCAGGAAAAGATCTAGCGGATCCATTTTCAACTCGGCGGCCATGTCCTCGAACGCCGACATCGTGATCAGACAGGCCTGTGGATGATTCGGCGCTCGCCAGGCGCGCTGCGGACCGTTGTTCGTGCCGATGACATTGAAGACCTCTTTCCGGTTCTCGACTTTGAGGACATAGGGAAGATTTCCGACAAAGTTGAGATTGCCCATGCCACCCGAACCCCAGGTCTGCGACTCCCAGGCCGTGATCGTGCCGTCTTTCTTCGCGCCGATCTTGACGCGAGCGAAGATCGAAGGCCGCGCGCCGGCTACCATCAACTCGGCGTCGCGTTCAAGCATGATCTTGACCGGTTTTCCGCCGGCCATCTTGGAAAGCCGCGCCGCTTCGAGACCCCAGCGATCAACCGGGAATTTACTGCCGAATCCGCCTCCGATGTGATCCATTTTCATGCGGACGTTGCCGGCGGGAATGCTCAACGCTTGAGCGAACTGGCCCCCGTTGGCGGAAATTGATTGCGTCGATTGATGAACCAGCAGGTTGTTGTCGCCGTCCCATTCGGCGATCAGTCCGTGCGATTCCAAACAACAATGCGTAATCATTTCGTTGCCGTAGGCGCTTTCAAAGACGACTTCGGCTTCCTTGAACGCCTTGTCCGGGTCGCCCTCGGCCTTTTCACTCGCGTTACGGCGGCCGATATCGGCCGGGCTTTTGGCTTCCGGAATCGCGCCCAAGTTCTGCTCGTTGACTAAATGCGGCAGTTTCTCGTACACCACTTTGACGGCGCGGGCCGCGTCTTCGGCCTGGCCTTCGGTTTCAGCGACGACGGTGAGAATCTCATCGCCCGCCCACTGAATCTCCTTGCCGGGCTCCTGAGTGATCTTGACGGCTTTCACGCCGGGCATCTTCTCGGCGACGCTCGTGTCAATGCTGACGATCTTGGCGCGCGCGTAAGGCGAGCGCACGACCTTGCCGAAGAGCATTCCGGGGCGATTGATGTCGAAAGTGTATTTCGCCCGGCCTGAGACCTTGTCCGGGCCGTCGATGCGCGAGATGCGCTTGCCGATGTGAGTGCGTTTGCCTTCTTCGGGCCATTTGTACTCAGCCATTGCTCTTGCCTCCTCTCGTCAATTTTGCCGGCCCTCGCTTCCGCATCTGTTCGGAAGCCTGCGCGATGGCGGCCTTGATACCGACATATGTGCCGCAGCGGCAGAGATTGCCGCCCACGCCCATCTCGATCTGTTCCGGCGTCGGCGCGGGATGTTTTTCGAGCAGCGCCGTGCAGGCCATGACGAAGCCTGGAGTGCAGAAGCCGCACTGTTGCGCGTCGTTGTCCCAGAAGGCCTGCTGGACCGGATGGAGCTTGCCGTTCTGTTCGAGTCCTTCGACGGTCCGGATCTTCTTGCCCTGCGCCTCGATGGCCAGCGTCGTGCAGGAATAAACCGGCTTGCCGTCCACGATCATCGTGCAGGCGCCGCATGTGGCGCGGTCGCAGACGCGTTTGGCGCCGGTGATGTCCAGATCGTTGCGCAACGCGTCGAGCAAGGTGACGCGCGGCTCGACGCTCACTTGCTTCGGGGCGCCGTTGATGTTGAGTGTGATGTTGACATTGCCCGGGCCGAGTATAGGGACTTCGGCTCCGGCGGCTTTCACTTCGTTTTCGCCGCCCGCGACGAGCGGAATGGTGAGAGCCAGACTTGTGCCTTTGAGGAAGTTTCGGCGCGATACCCCGCCCTGGTCGGGTTTGTCGCTCCGTTCATCTGAACTGCTCATCAGCTTACCTCCGTTGGGTTAAGAGACTTCAGTGACTCAAGAGTGATTTACAAAAGAGTAGGATTACGCCCCAGCTATGCAGACGTGATCGCAGCTTGTTCGGTTACTGTAATTACTTGGAAGAATCTCAGCCGAAGTATAGCTAAGGAGGATGCTAAAAGCTAATAGAGAAATGGCCTTCGCGCGGTTTCATCGGCGCCCCGGTCCTGACCGAGCGCCCCTTCCTGAACTTTGTAGCGGCCTTCATTTAGCGCCTTCACTTAGCAATTGATGACATTGAGCAACTAATGGCGAGTGTGAACATCTAAGCATTCGAACAAACAGCCATTCATCTCTCGCCTGCAATTACGCTACTGAGAGCGAGAAACATTGGCCAAATTTATCACCCGATCATCCGCCGCCGCGACGCCTTGCGGGCCCGAGCCATTAGTATCCATAAAAGTTCGTGATCCGTTACGGTCTCTACGAAGGCCGATTGCGCGCGCGCCGCGCCGAGAGGGTTGAATGGAGGATGAAGTATTTATATGCGAAAGACACAGAACTCAACGGAAGAATCACAGAACTCGCAAGAATTGAGGAGCGCCCGCGCCTCCGACTTTGCGCAGCTCAAAGAGATGAACGCCACGAGGCTGGCGCAGATCGCCCGCGAGATGGGCGTTCCCGGCGCGACCGGAATGCGCAAACAGGAGCTGATATTCGGCGTCCTGCAAGCGCAGACTGAGAAAGTAGGATTGCTCTTCTCCGAGGGCGTGATTGAAGCGCTGCCGGAAGGCTACGGTTTTTTGCGCGCGCCGGAGCACAATTATTTGCCCAGCCCGGACGACGTCTACGTCGGCCAGACGCAGATTCGCAAGTTCGAACTGCGCACCGGCGACACGGTCTCGGGCCAGGTTCGCCTGCCCGGCGCCGGCGAGAAGTATTTCTCGCTGGTCAAGGTCGAAGCCATAAACTTCGACGCGCCCGAGGCCGCGCGCGAACGGGTCATCTTCGATAACCTGACGCCGCTCTACCCGACGGAGCGATTGTTGATGGAGAACGCCTCCGAAAACCTGTCGGGACGCGTGGTCGACCTCTTCACGCCGATCGGCAAGGGGCAGCGCGCGTTGATCGTGGCGTCGCCGCGCACCGGCAAGACGATGCTCATGCAGTCGATCGCCAATTCGATCAAGGAGAATCACCCGGAGGTCGCGCTGATCGTGCTGCTCATAGACGAGCGGCCCGAAGAGGTCACCGACATGCAGCGCAGCGTCAAAGGCGAGGTGATCTTCTCGACCTTCGACGAGCCGGCTTCGCGCCACGTTCAGGTGGCGGAGATGGCGATCGAGAAGGCCAAGCGGCTCGTCGAACAGAAGCGCGACGTGGTGATCCTGCTCGACTCGATCACGCGACTGGCGCGCGCCCACAACGCGGTCGCGCCCCATTCAGGCAAGACGCTGACGGGCGGCGTGGACGCGAACGCGCTGCAGCGGCCGAAGCGCTTCTTCGGCGCGGCGCGCAACATCGAAGAGGGCGGGAGCCTGACGATCATCGCCACGGCCCTGATCGACACCGGCAGCCGCATGGACGACGTGATCTTCGAGGAATTCAAAGGCACGGGCAATCTTGAAATCCATCTTGACCGCCGTCTCTCGGACAAGCGCGTCTTCCCAGCAATCGACCTGCAAAAGAGCGGCACGCGCAAGGAAGAGCTGCTCGTTCCGAAGGATGACTTGAGCCGCGTCTGGCTGCTGCGCCGCGCGCTCAGCGCGCTGTCTGGCGTCGAACAGATGGAGATGATTATCGAGCGAATGGCCAAGACCAAGAACAACGCCGAGTTCCTCAAATCGATGAATGTCCTCGGGTCCGGCGAATCGGAGGCTGGAACGAGATTAAGAGCGTCAGTCAGGAGATTGCCCAAGGCGGCGTAAATGGGACTTATAGGACTTATAGGACTTGCAAGTTTTATAAGTCCCATAGGTCCTATAGATCCTATTCAGGGATTTTCCACAGGAGAGAGGAGGTAAATTATGAAAAGAGTGAGACTCTACGAACTGGCGAAAGAACTGAGACTGGAGACCCACCAGGTCGTCGTGGACGCGCGCCGACTAGGCGCGATGGTCAGCTCACCTTCGAGCTCGGTGGACGAGAAGACCGCGGATCGGATACGCGAACTTTATTACCCGAAGAAGCCGGCTGCCAGTGAACATCGCGCGGCGCGATTGGTGAAGGCCCACAAGCCCGCCGCGCCGCCGGTCGAGACGCCAGAAGCGCCGGCGGCTCAGCGACAAACGGTAAAACAGGCTGCTCAGGAACTCGCGCCCGCCGCGCCCGGAGCCGCGGCGGAGCCGTCGCCCCGGACAGCGAGCCAGACGCGAATTATCAAGCTCGCGCCAAAGCCGGCGTCGATGAGGCCCGCGACGCCGCCCAGACCGCACGCGCAGCCTTCGACAGAGGAGCGCCCGACGAGACACGTCGCGCCGCCGGCCGAGGCCGCGCCGCAGGCGGCCGAGACGCCCGCGCGCTTACGGCGGACGACTTATATTCCGCCTCGCGCGACGCGCCCCGTTGGCCGCCACGGCAAAGGCCCGCATAAGAAGGCCGAAAGATTCAGCGACGGGCCGCAGGCCCGAGCGTTCACGGCGGAACGATCCGTGATGGCGGCTCCCAGCAGAGCCCGCGCGATTCCCTCCGTATTGCGGCCGGTGCGCCTGATGGAGGGCGCGACGGTGCGCGAATTCGCCGAAAGGCTCGACATCAAACCGAAAGACGTCGTGGCGTCGCTGCTACAACACGGGGTGATGGCGACTATCAATCAGCCGCTCGACACAAGCCTCGCGCTAGACGTCGGGCGCCGCTTCGGCTACGAGGTCTCCTTCGGCAGCTTCGAAGATCTGACCGTCGAATCCGAATTCGAGGTCGCGCCCGAAATGATGGAGGACACCGAGAGCCGGGCGCCCGTGGTGACCGTGATGGGGCATGTCGATCACGGCAAAACCAGTCTGCTCGACGCCATTCGTGAGTCGCGCGTGGCCGAAGGCGAGGCGGGCGGGATCACGCAGCGCATCGGCGCATATTCGGTCGAAGCGCGGAACCCCGACAACCCGTCTGAGGCGCGCCGCGTCGTCTTTCTGGACACGCCCGGCCACGAAGCCTTCACGATGATGCGCGCGCGCGGCGCTCGTGTAACCGACGTCGTCGTGCTGGTGGTCGCCGCCGACGACGGAGTGATGCCGCAAACAGTCGAGGCGATTGACCACGCGAAGGCCGCCAACGTCCCGATCGTCGTCGCGATCAACAAGATCGATAAGCCCGAGGCCAACCCCGAGCGAGTGAAGAAGGAGTTAGCCGACCGCGGATTGCTATGGGACGGCTGGGGCGGCGACACGACCATGGTCGAGGTCTCGGCGAAGAAGAGACAGAACGTCGACGGATTGCTCGAAATGGTTCTGCTGACGGCGGACATCCTCGACCTCAAAGCCAATCCTAAGCGCAAGGCGGCTGGAACGGTGCTCGAAGCGAAGCTCGACCGCGGGCGAGGCCCGGTGGTGACGGCGCTGATCCAGAACGGCACGCTGCGCGTCGGCGATCCGTTCATCGCCGGCGACTACTTCGGCAGAGTCCGCGCGCTGTTCGACGATCGAGGCCGGCGCGTGGAAGAAGCTCCGCCGGCGACGCCGGTCGAAGTGATCGGTCTGGAAGGCGCGCCGGCGGCGGGCGACCTCTTCCAGGTCGTCGCCGACGTGGCGAAGGCGCATCAGATTTCCGACCGCCGTCAGGCCAATGCGCGCGTCGCGAGCCTGCAGCGCACGGCGGCGCGCGGCCTGGATCAATTGCGCGAGCGGATGGCGGCCGGCGAGGTCAAGGAACTGCTGGTCATCCTCAAGGCGGACGCGCAAGGCTCGGTCGAGGCCGTCAAAGAGGTTCTGACAAGGCTCTCGACGGACAAGGTTAAAGTCCGCGTGATCCATGCCGGCGTCGGCGCGATCACCGAATCGGACGCGCTCCTGGCGAGCGCGGCGAAAGGAGAGGCGGCCGTGATCATCGGCTTCAACGTTCGGCCCGAAGCGCGCGCCGAAGAGATGGCCAGACAGGAAAAAGTGGACATCCGGTTGCACTCGATCATCTACAAAGTCGAGGAGGAGGTTCGCAGCGCCATGCTCGGTCTGCTCGCCCCGACTATCAAAGAGACGGTCATAGGCAAGGCCGAAATCCGCGACGTAATTCGCGTGTCGAAGGTCGGCCCGGTGGCCGGCTGTATGGTGACTAGCGGCTCTATCAAGCGCGCGGCCAACGCGCGTCTGATCCGCGACGGCGTGGTCGTCTTCGACAGCCGGATAGCCAGCCTGCGCCGCTTCAAAGACGACGCGAGCGAAGTCCATCAAGGCTTCGAGTGCGGGCTGACGCTCGAACGCTTCGGCGATTACAAAGTCGGCGACGTCGTCGAGGCTTACCTGGCCGAGGAGGTTCGCGCTTCATAAATTGCGTATTTATGACGAGGCGTAATCGCGTTTCATCGTTCATCGTTCATTTTACATTTGTCATTTGTCATTGCGCCTCGCCACGCAGTTCCGGCAATGACAAACGACAAATGTAAAATGAACGATGAACGATGAACGATGAACGATGAAAATGCCTCAAAACCCCGCCTGACCGCTTACTAAGAACCGGCGGATCGTACCTCGTCGCGGATCAGTTTCGAGATCGGGTTCCAGGGGCGCAGTTGAGAAACGAAGTCGAGCGAATGTTCCACGCTGCGTTCCCTGACCAGTTTCTGCAACTCGGCGGCCTGCGAGTCGCCGTGTTCGGCGAACGACAGCGCGGCGGCGCAGCCCTGGATCAAGTAGGTTGGTTCGACGCCGTAGCGGTAGGCCAGTTTGGCGGGGCCGACAAGGCGGTCATCGGATTGCAGTTTGCGCACCGGGTCGCGCCCGACCCGCGCGATTGTGTCCATCAGCGCGGCGTTCGAGAAGCTGGCCAGGATCTCGTTGATCATGCCGCCGTAATGCAGCGCGCGCCCGTGTTTGCATTGCAATGCGCGCTGCGCTTCGAGCATGGCGCCGACCACCGCGCGGTTGATCGCCTCATCGGCCATCGCCTCATGAATGTATTTGTAGCCGCGCTTGTAGCCGAGGTAGGCGCAGACGGCGTGACCGCAATTGAGAATGTAGAGCTTCTCTTCGATGCAGGCTGGGAAATTGTCCAGTCCCTTGAGTGGCGGCAGGATGTCGAAATCGACCTTGATCTGCAGCGTGTCGAATAGCACGTCGCCCGTCGCGTCGGCGGTGATGACAATCCTACCGCTCTCATCGAACTCCTGCCCCGAGACGATTCGATCCGATATCGCCGAGTTGAAACCGACGTAATCCTGAACCTGTTGCGCGAACTGGAACGGCAGATTGGTGAAGATAAGCCGCTCGAGCTGCGACCCGGCGTTCTTCAGGTTTTCGCAGCAGAAGACGTCCAGCGGGCGCTTCACTCCCGATTTGATCCGATGCAGGATGGCTTCGGCCAGCGAGATCGAAATTTCGGGCAGATTGTCGGGGCGCACTGACGTGTAGATGTGGTCGGCGCTTTCGACTTCGCGGGCGAAATCCTCTCCCGGCATCATAACCCCGCGCACGCCTCGAACTTCGATCCGCGCCTCGATCGATCCTTTTATCACCACGTCATAGCCGTGAAGATTGATCGAATTGACGATCTCAGGCCGTCGCGCGGCGAAGACCACCTCGTGTCCCTGCATCGCCAGCGCGGAGCCGAGAGCGCCCAATCCGACACGACCCGCCCCAATGATAATGATTCGCACGAATAAAACTCCAAGATGTCAGATGTCAGATGTCAGATGTCAGATGTCAGATGTCAGATGTCAGTTTTAGACATTGAACTTGCGCAAACATCTGACATCTGACATCTGCTTTTATCTCAACAATGCCTCGACCTTGGCCATTAACTCTTCGAATACCAAATTCCGTTTACTCAGAAAGTCGTCCGCGCCAGATTGGAGGGCTTCGATCTTGTCTTCGACGCCCTGGCGTCCGCCGAGGAGGATGACCGGTGTTTCGCGCTTACTCTTGCGCATCTCGCGGCAGATGTCGAAGCCGGAATTGTGTTCGAGCAGCGCGTCAAGAATCAGAAGTTGATAGGCGGAAGATTGCGACATGGCGCGTTGTAAAGCCTCGCGTCCGTCCTGCGCGCGGTCCACGAGATAGTTTTCGACTTCCAGTCCGCGTCTGAGCAAATTCGCCAGGTCTTCGTTGGCGACGGCGACCATGATTTTAGGCATTGCGGGCATCGCCATAGTAAGAGTCTTGTGTTCCAGCGACAGGCGGGCAGTGCCATTCATGGCGGTGGGCAGCAGCGTGGTCATGGCCGCCTGCACGCCGGAGAGCGCGGTCGCCCCCAGGCGCGCCTCGACGCGACTCAATTCGATCATCGAGCCGAGCCTGGCGAACGCGCCGCGGGCCTCTTCCAGATGGGCGCGGGCGGATTCGTGGCGGAGTTGGGACATGCGCAATGCGCCAGTGGCCTCGTGGCAGAGGGCCGCGCGGTAAGGGTCGCCGATGGTTTGAAAGATCGAGAGGCTCTGCCCCATGCAGCGGTTGGCTTCGTTCGGCTCCTGCGCCCGGGCGTGAATAACGCCCCGCGTGTAGAGCGCGCGGGCCATCAGATTCAACGCCGGGTCGAGCGGGGTCGTAGCTTCCGCCGCCTCTAGCTGTTCCCTGGCCTTCGCCAGGTCGCCGTCTTCGGCGAGCGCCTGCGCGAGTTCGAAGCCGATGAGCGCCTGCTCCTCAATGGCCCGGCTGGCGCGCGCCGCGGCCAGCCCTTTTTCCAGCGCCTCGATCGACTCGGCGTATCGCCTGCGCGCGAGAAGGATGCGACCGAGGATTCGCTGTGTCCTTGCGTAGACGGTCTGGCCGTGACGACTGAGTGATTCTTCGATGGCTTGCTCCGCCGCGGGCAGGTCGCCCTGCAACAGTTTCAATTCGGCCAGATCAGTCAACGCCACGGCTTCGGCCTTCGCGAGTCTGTATTCGCGGGCGAGCCGCAGCCGATCTTCCATTAACTTCGCGGTCATCGACCACGATCCCAATCGCGTCCACACGCGCGATAGGCTGCTGTAGGCTTTGAGCGACAACCGGACGTTGCCCGTGGATTCGAGCTGCTGTATGGCGGCCTGGTAAACGGGAATGGCCTCTTTCAGCTTGCCTTCAGTGTAAAGGATCAACGCCTGCTGCATCAGCACGCGTCCGCGCAGCATCGCGTCCGAAGTCTCTTCGGCCAGCCGCGCGGCGCGGCCCCAGTTGTAATTCGAGCCTTCGAAATCGCATTCCTTCCAATCCACTTTGCCGAGCAGGTAGTGGGCCTCGGCGCGCAGCTTGACGTTGCCGGCGCGGCGCGCCTGAAGCAGGGCGCGGTGCAGATGGTCGCGGGCCGTTAAGAAATCGCCGGAGTTGAGCATCGCCCGGCCGAGCGAGGCCTGCGCCCCGGCTATGCCCATGTCGTCGCCCTTGCCCTCGGAGAGCTGGTTGTAAAAGTTCAGACTGCGCCCGAGCGCGTCAACCGCCAGCTCGAGTTGTTTGCGCTCCAGATAGATGCGGCCCAGACAGAGCAGGACGCTGGCGCGAAACGGAAGAGGGAGCGTAATGACGTTGGTCGCGTCGTTGTATTTCGTCATCACTTCGAGCGCGCGGTCGAAGTCGCCCTTGTTCAAATGGGTCTCGGCCAGCACGCGTCGCAAATTGGCCTCTTCGGCGACGTCCGTCGGCGGGATTCTCAACTGTCCGCTGAGCGAATGGATCAGGTCGTCGGTCGTGCCCTCTTCATGTCGCGGCGGAGACGAGGCAGCGCCACTCGAGGTCCCGATCAATCTGAAGACCATCTCAGGCCCGCCCGACCCGAAGCGCAGGGTGTCGCCGTCGTTGAGCATCCGCTCGGTGACGCGGTCGCCGTTGACAAAACTGCCGTTGGTCGAGCCCAGGTCGCGCAGCAGGTAATTAGCCCCGACGCGGATCAACTCGGCGTGCGAACGCGACACGACCGTCGACTGAACGCAGAGCGAGTTCTCGGCGCCGCGCCCAATGGTGAAGCGCGGCGATTCAATATTGACGACCCTGGACTCGCCGTTGGCCGCCGCGAGATGGATTTCTCCGCGAACGTTCATCGCATTATCTGGGACACTGCCGGACGTTGTTCTGAAAATTAGATACTGTCCTGAGTCACTGAGACGGCGGCGGATATCGTAATCAAATTTGGGCGCTGTGGCAAATATATTCTCTTGACCTGGTTGCGGCCCAAGTTATAATCGGCTCGCTGTTTGTGAGACTCAGGAAGACCCGGTTGGAATTTTGCTCGCGCCCCGGCCTGCTATTCTTAATTTTCGGCCAGTCGAGTTAAGCCAATTGATTTAAGGACAACATCCAATGCCACATCCCCTGAATATCGGAGTTTTAGCCGAAGCGCGATATCTGGC
>Ga0081455_10000864_pt1 | contig 39060 bp, 32 predicted proteins | sample TabmetS3T2R1_FD_70207 | JGI IMG/M metagenome (GOLD analysis project Ga0081455, IMG submission 70207) | Tabebuia heterophylla rhizosphere microbial communities from the University of Puerto Rico - S3T2R1 | ecosystem: Host-associated > Plants > Roots > Rhizosphere ... | reverse complement strand
CGCGTGCGCGAGGATCGGCGCTTCGTCGCCGGCAAAGGCCGCTTCGCCGCGGATATCGCGGCGCCGGGCACGCGGCACGTGGCGCTGGTGACCTCTCCGCATCCCGCAGCGCGCATTCTCGCAATTGACAAGGCCGAGGCGCTGGCTGTGCCCGGCGTACATTACGTGCTCGACGGGCGCGAGCTGGCGGCGGCAACACAGCCGCTGCTCGTTGGCCTCGACACTCCGAAAGTGCCGAGGCGCTGTCGATGTCGCGCGCTACGCCGGCGAGTGGGTGACGGCGGTGGTCGCGGATACGCGCGCGCTCGCCGAAGACGCGGCCGAGCTGGTGCGGGTGCACTATGAACCGCTGCCGTTCGTGCTCGACGGCGAAACGGCCTACGCGCCCGGTAGTCCGGTCGTGCACGCGGATCATGGCTCCAACGTGCTCCTGGACCGCACCTTTGTCTGGGGCGAGCACGTCACGCGAATGACAACAGAAGGATTCCAAATCGGCGGAAATCCTGCTAGCCGCCAACCCGGTGCGCCCGGACTGATAGAGACATCTCACCGATCGGGTCGATGCGCGCAACCATCGTGTCGCCCGGCTTGACCGGGCTCACTCCTTCCGGTGTCCCGGTATAGAGCACGTCGCCGGGATAAAACGTGTAGAAGGTCGAACCCCATTCGATCAGCTTGCGGCAGTCGTAGATCAACTGCTTCGTGTTGCTGTTCTGCTTGACCTCGCCATTGAGCGAAATGCTGAGCGGCACATTGTCCGGGTCGGGGATCTCGTCGGCGGTGACTAACCATGGTCCGAGCACGGAATAAGTATCGATCGATTTGCGAAAGCTGCGGTCCTCGGGACCGCGCGCGGTCATGTCGAGGCCGATGCTGTATCCGATCACGTAATCGAGCGCCTTCTCGCGCGGGATATCGCTTCCCTCTCTGCCGAAGATGATCGCCAGCTCGACCTCATGCTCGTTGCGCCGCTCGGGAAAGCGGATGGCCACACCTTCGGACGGACCGACCAGCGACGAGTTCGCTTTCAGGAAGAGGCCGGCCGTGCCGATCGCGGGCGACGGCTTGACGTTCTGCGCTGCCGCCCGCGCTGCCATCTCGTCGATGTGGGACTTGTAGTTGGTCGGCGCCGCCACGAGTTTCGACGGCCGCGCCACGGGAGCAAGCAGCTTGACCTGCGAGACCGGCTTGCCCGGCGCCTTTGCTGCCATCTCCTCGAGCCGCGAACGCCACGCCGGCAGAGCCGCGATCACCGCGTCTCCCTTCATCGCATAGGGAGCCGCTGCCCTGATCTGCGTTTGCGCCTCGGTGACGTCGTGCACCATGTCCCCGCGAACTACTCCGAGGCGGTCGTCATCGTAGCGGCATAGCTTCATGACGTTCTCCAATGCGAGCGGCTTCGTCGGCGCATGATCCTCGCCCCTGTAGTCCTCGCCCAAGGTTCGCAGGACCGCCATGACTGCGGGCGCAACGAGGAGCTTGGCTGCGCAGCGGCGGTTCAACGCACGGACGGCGTCTCACCGGGGACATCTTCGATCGGCGGTAAAGCCTACGATCGTTTCCGAGAGGATGGAAGGCGACACCCGCGTGCGTGCCGACAGCCGTTGGGCACTCGCAGCTTGTCCAGATGGCTACCGGCTCCCGCCGACTCATGGATTGTCACGCGGCAAAAATACCGCAACAATTCATTGGGGCTGACGTTTCCGGAAACCGACCAGGTTTGCTCGCGACCGCGCTCCCTTGCGCTCATTACCAATTATCGCTCTGGCGCTGATCGCGTGGCTCGCGCCATCGCCAGCGATACGCGGCGCCGAAACCGTCACCATCGGCGATCTCACATTCGTCAACCAGGCGCTGGTCGGGGTTGGACGGTTGCCGGCCGATCTGCGCGATAAGTTCGGGGAGACTTTCGGCTCCGGCTCCGCCATTGCGGTCGATCCGAAGTCGTGGGTGCGGACGGCCACAGGTTACCAGGGCACGTTCTACATGTTGCCCGACCGCGGCTACAACGTCACAGGCACGAGCGACTATCGCGCGCGGATCAACAAGCTTTTCATCAGCTTCAAGCCCCTCGACGATCTCACGTCCGTTCCGCTCGCGCAGCGCCAAAAGAGCGTCGAGGCAACGCTGACCGACACCATCCTGCTCACGGATGCGGCAGGGCAGTCGCTCACCGGGCTCGATCCCGATCGTATCCGCCTCGCGGCGAATGGTTTGCCGGATCTGCCGCAGGCGTCGAACGGCCGCCTCAGCATCGATAGCGAGTCGCTGGCAGTGTTGCCGGACGGCAGTTTTTTCGTCGGCGACGAATACGGCCCTTACGTCTATCGTTTCGCCCCGACCGGCCGCCTGCTGGCGGCGATCAGGCCGCCCGAGGCGTTCCTGCCCAAACGCAAGGGAAAGGATCAGTTCAGCTCCAATAATCCCGGTCCGGGTGGTAAGGCGCCAGAGCCGCCGAGCCCGGACACCGGCCGCGAGAACAACCAAGGCTTCGAGGGGCTGACGCTGACGCCGGGCGCCAGATTCCTGGTCGTTGCGTTGCAGAGCGCGACCCGCCAGGACGGCGGCGCTTCGCCGCAAACGCGGCGCTATGCCCGCCTTCTTTATTACGACATCAGCGATCTCGAGCGGCCGAAGCTTGCGCGCGAGTATGTCGTGCCGTTGCCGGTATTCGAGACCGCGGACGGCCGACAGCGGGTTGCCGCCCAGAGCGAGCTGCTCGCCCTCGACGAGACATTCTTCCTTCTGCTCTGCCGCGACGCCAACAACGGCTACGGTACCGAGAGCGCGACTTCACGCTATCGCAACATCGGCCTCCTCGATACCTCGCGGGCGACCAACATTGCAGGGTCACCGTACGACGGCACGGTGCCGGTCGCACCCAACGGCAAGCTCGTGGACGGGGTCGTGGCCGCGACCTTGACGCCCTACATCGACATCAACGAGACGGCGGAATTGCAGAAGTTCGGATTGCACAACGGCGAGCCGAACAATCGCGACAATCTTTCAGAAAAGTGGGAAGGCCTGGCGCTGGTGCCGGCGCTCGATCCGGCCAATCCCAACGATTACTTTCTGTTCGTCACCAATGACAACGACTTTATCACGCAGAACGGTTACCAGGCGGGGAGGGCTTACAAGGATCCGAGCGGGCTCGAGATCGACACCATGATCCTGGTCTACCGGATCACGCTACCGCAACTGCTGAAATAGATTGCGAGGGCGTCGCATGTGGCCGGATCCAGCGCCAGCAACGTCGGCTGCGTTCGCAAACGGATGTTGCGCCGCACAAGCGAGTGAGGTGCGGCACCACGTCCCGCCCGCGGAGCCGCCATTCCGTGCAATTGTTCCTTGACCCCGGGGCTAGCCTTGTTGCGTGCGGCATGCGATTTACCAAAAAAATCGAGTTATTGATGCAACTCATTGCGGTTGGTTCGGGGTTTATTGATGGTACAAGGCCAACAGTTGTAGCGGGGCGCGAAAAAAGAGCTCAAGGAGAAACATCAATGCGAGCAATCGGACATGCGAGCCTCGGCGCGGTCGCCGCGCTGTGGATCGCGCAAGCCTTTGTTCCGGCTGCGGCACTCGCCGCGTGGGAGCCGACGCGGCCGGTAGAATTCATCGTGCCGGCCGGCACCGGCGGTGGCGCCGATCAGATGGCGCGTACCATTCAGGGCATCGTCACCAAACACAACTTGATGAAGCAGCCCCTGGTGGTGATCAACAAGTCCGGCGGAGCCGGAGGCGAAGGCTTTCTCGACGTGAAGGGCGCGCGCAACAATCCGCACAAGCTCATCATCACGCTGTCGAATCTGTTCACGACTCCTCTCGCGACCGGCATTCCGTTCAGCTGGAAGGATATGACTCCGGTCGCAATGATGGCGCTCGACGAGTTCATCCTTTGGGTGAATGCCGACACGCCGTACAAATCGGTGAAGGATTACATCGACGCGGCGAAGAAAGAGCCCGGCAAGTTCAAGATGGGCGGCACCGGCTCCAAACAGGAAGATCAGATCATCACGGTCGCAATCGAGAAGGCGACCGGCGCCAAGTTCTCCTACATACCATTCCGCGGCGGCGGCGAGGTCGCGGTGCAGCTCGTCGGCAAGCACGTCGATTCGACCGTCAATAATCCGATCGAGGGGGTGGCGCAGTGGCGGGGGAATGCGTTGCGTCCGCTCTGCGTCTTCGACGGCAAGCCTCTCCCCTACACGGAGAAAATCGCGAACAACATGTCGTGGGGCGATATTCCGACCTGCAAGTCGCAGGGCCTCGATCTCGAGTATTTGATGCTGCGGGGCATTTTCACGGTGCCCGGCGCGACCAAGGATCAAGTCGCCTATTACGTCGACCTGCTCAAGAAGGTCCGCGAGACCCCCGAGTGGAAGACGTTGATGAACGAGGGAGCGTTCAACAACACCTTCATGACCGGCGACGAGTATGCCAAGTGGGTCGATAACGAAGACAAACGCCACCAGGCGCTGATGAAGGAGGCGGGATTCCTCGCCGGACAATGAACGCGGGTCGCCGCCGCCTCGCGGACTTGTATGTTCGCAGGCGGCGCGCATACCCATCGCGGATGAATAATTGATGGATGAACATTCCGAGGCTGCCCGCGGCGGCGGGCCGAGTCATCGCGCGGTCGAGCTGGCCGTCGCCGTATTCACGGCCGCTTTTGCGCTCATCGTGATGGCGGGCAGCCTCCGGGCAGGCGTCGGGTGGGGAGCGGAAGGGCCGAAAGCCGGGTTCTTTCCGTTCTACGTGGCGCTGGTGATCCTGGGCGCAAGCATCGTCAACTTTGGCGCGGTCATCTCGCGGCCAGCGGACCATCAGCTGTTCGCGGAATGGGGCCAGCTCAGGCAGGTGATGGCCATGCTGGTGCCGACCGCGATCTACGTGGCGCTGATCCCGTGGATCGGCATCTACGTCGCGTCCATGCTCCTCATTGCCGTGTTCATGCGATGGCTCGGCCGATACGGATGGGGAAGGATCGCCGCCATCGCGGTGGGTGTGCCATTCGTGACCTTTCTCATTTTCGAAAAATGGTTCCTTGTGCCTTTGCCCAAGGGACCGATCGAGGAGTATCTCGGATTTTGATGCCAACCGGATCGGCCCGACATGGTTGAACCGCCGCGAGACCGTTAAATGGAAGAGATCGCCAATCTGTTTCACGGCTTCTCCGTCGTCATCCAGCCGTTCAACCTGCTGGTGATGCTCGTCGGCATCATGCTCGGCGTCATCATCGGAGTGTTGCCCGGTCTCGGCGGGGCCAATGGCGTTGCGATCCTCCTGCCGCTCACGTTCTCCATGTCGCCGACCTCGGCGATCATCATGTTGTCTTGCATCTACTGGGGCGCGTTGTTCGGCGGCGCCATCACGTCGGTGCTGTTCAATATTCCCGGCGAGCCGTGGTCGGTGGCGACCACATTCGACGGGCATCCAATGGCGCAGCAGGGCCGGGCGGGCGAGGCGCTCACCGCCGCCTTCACCTCGTCCTTTGTGGGTGCGCTGTTCGCAGTGATCATGATTACGCTTGTTGCGCCTCTGGTCGCCAAATTTGCTCTGCAATTCGGACCGGCGGAGAAATTCGGCGTCTACTTTCTCGCCTTCTGCAGCTTCATCGGGATGAGCAAGGAGCCGCCGTTCAAAACAGTCGCCTCAATGATGATCGGCTTTGCGCTCGCCGCGGTCGGATTGGACAGTATGACCGGCCAGCTGCGGCTGACCTTCGGCTTCACCGAGCTGCTCAATGGGTTCGACTTCCTGATCGCAGTGATCGGACTGTTCGGCATCGGCGAAATCTTGCTCACCATCGAGGAGGGGCTGAGTTTCAAGGGTGGCGCGGCGGGCATCAATCCAAAGGTCGTATTGAAGACCTGGGCGGAGCTTCCGCGCTACTGGATGACATCGCTGCGCTCCTGCGTGATCGGCTGCTGGATGGGCATCAGTCCCGCGGGCGCGACGCCAGCCTCATTCATGAGCTATGGCATCGCCAAGCGCGTGTCGAAGCACGGCGATCGGTTTGGCCGCGGCGAGATCGAGGGCGTGGTTGCGCCGGAAACGGCCGCGCATGCCGCCGGCACCTCGGCGCTCCTGCCCATGCTGTCGCTCGGCGTCCCGGGCTCGCCGACCGCGGCAGTGCTGCTCGGCGGACTCCTGATCTGGGGCCTGCAACCGGGACCGCTGTTGTTCGTCGAGCAGAAGGAGTTCGTCTGGGGTCTGATCGCCTCGATGTATCTCGGCAACGTCGTCGGATTGCTGGTCGTGCTCACCTGCGTGCCGCTGTTTGCCGCGATCCTGCGCATTCCCTTCGCCATCATCGCGCCGATCATCTTGATGTTTTGCGCGATCGGCGCCTTCAGCGTCCACAATTCGACCTTCGACGTGGTCATGATGCTGGTCTTCGGCGTGGTCGGATATGTCTTGAAGAAGTGCAACTATCCGCTGGCGCCGCTGGTGCTGGCGATCGTGCTCGGCGACAAGGCCGAGGAGGCGTTCCGGCAATCGCTCCTGTCCTCGCAGGGAAGCCTGGGCATTTTCTTCTCCAATGGGCTTGTCAGCTCGATCATGGCGCTCGGGCTCATCGCCTTGTTCTGGCCGCTCATTCAGGACGTGTTCGCGCGGCTGCGAACCCGCCCGGCGCTGTAGCTCTTCGAGATCGGCTCGCTTTCGCTGCCCCACGAGGGGCTCAAGGGCGGCGCCGGCCATTGCGCGGGCCAAGCTCCTGGAATATTGTATACCAGTCATGAGTACCGGTAGCCGACGCCCTCGTCCTGTAACTGTCAGGGCGCGAACCGCGCTGCATCCCGCAGGCGCGGCGGTATCTCCACGCGTCGAGCCGATCGGCAGTCCCGAGAGCTTCAAGAGCCGGGCCTATGCCGCGCTCAAGGACGCCATCGTGGCCATGGACGTCTATCGCAGTCGCGCCGACATCCGGCTCGACGAGCGCCGCCTCGCCTTGGATTTCGGCATCAGCCGCACACCGGTGCGCGAAGCTATGGCGCAGCTCGAGCGCGAAGGGTTTGTGCGCGCGGTGCCGCGGCGGGGAATTTATGTCGTTCGCAAAACCAAGCGCGAGGTGATCGAAATGATCACCGCGTGGGCCGCGCTCGAGAGCATGGCAGCGCGGCTCATCACCGAGAATGCGAGCGCCGACGAGATCGCATCGCTGCGCACCATGTTTGCGAAATTCGAGAACGGCGAGCTGCACGCGAGGCTCGACGAATATTCCGAGGTCAACATCGAATTTCATCAGACCATCATCCGCATGAGCCGCAACGGCGTGCTCATTTCGCTCGCCGAGAATCTGTTCACCCACATGCGCATGATCCGGCGCAAGACCATCGGCGAGCAGGACCGTGCCGACCGCTCGATCCGCGACCATCTGAGCATCATCGAGGCGCTCGAGGCCCGCGACACCAAGCGTGCCGAGGAGTTGGTGCGCGACCACGCCCTCGGCCTCGCCGATCACGTTGCGAAATACGCGGACTACTTGGACTGACACCAACAAGATTTCCAGGGAGGATTTCCCATGGCCGACGCAGCAGTGAGAACCAAGCCCGCGACCACAGCCGCGGACGACACAGAGCGGGAGCTGACGGATGGCTTCCATCTCGTCATCGACGCGCTCAAGCTCAATGGCATCGACACGATCTATGGCGTGCCCGGTATTCCGATCACCGACTTGGGCCGCATGGCGCAGGCCGCAGGCATGCGCGTCATCTCGTTCCGGCACGAGCAGAACGCCGGCTACGCAGCTGCCATCGCCGGCTTCCTGACCAAAAAGCCCGGCATCTGCCTCACGGTGTCGGCTCCCGGCTTTCTCAACGGCCTCGCCGCGCTGGCCAATGCCACGACCAATTGCTTTCCGATGATCCAGATCAGTGGGTCGTCCGAGCGCGAGATCGTCGACCTGCAGCAGGGCGACTACGAAGAGATGGACCAACTGGCGATTGCCAAGCCTCTGTGCAAAGCGGCCTTCCGCGTGCTGCACGCCGCGGACATCGGCATCGGAGTCGCGCGCGCGATCCGCGCGGCCGTGTCGGGCCGTCCCGGTGGCGTCTATCTCGATTTGCCGGCCAAACTGTTCTCTCAGGTCATGGACGCCGAGGCCGGAGCCAAGTCACTCGTGAAGGTCATCGACCCGGCACCGGCGCAGCTTCCGGCTGCCTCCGCCGTCAAGCGCGCGCTCGATGCGCTCAAGGGCGCCAAGCGCCCGTTGATCATTCTCGGCAAGGGCGCGGCCTACGCGCAGGCCGATGACGCGATCCGCGCGCTGGTCGAGAAGAGCGGCATTCCCTTCCTGCAAATGAGCATGGCCAAGGGCCTGTTGCCTGACACGCACCCGCTGTCGGCGGGCGCCGCCCGCTCGACGGTGCTCAAAGACTCCGACGTCGTCATGCTGATTGGCGCACGCCTCAACTGGCTTCTGTCGCACGGCAAAGGCAAGACCTGGGGTGAGCCAGGATCGAAGAAGTTCGTCCAGATCGACATCGAACCCAAGGAAATGGACAGCAACGTCGCGATCGTCGCTCCGGTGGTCGGCGATATCGGGTCCTGCGTGTCCGCGCTCGTTGAAGCCATGGGCGGCAACTGGCCGGCTCCGCCGGCCGACTGGATCTCCGCGGTCAATGCACGCAAAGAAGAAAATATCGCGAAGATGGCATCGCGGCTCATGAAGAATACGGCGCCGATGGACTTCCACAGCGCGCTCGGTGCGCTACGCACCATCATCAAGGAGCGGCCGGATGCGATCCTCGTCAACGAGGGCGCCAACACGCTCGATCTCGCGCGCGGCGTCATCGACATGTACAAGCCGCGCAAACGCCTCGATGTCGGCACCTGGGGTGTCATGGGCGTCGGCATGGGGTTTGCCGTCGCCGCGGCGGTCGAGACCGGCAAGCCCGTGCTGGCGGTCGAGGGCGACAGCGCCTTTGGCTTCTCCGGCATGGAGGTGGAAACCATCTGCCGCTACGGTCTTCCGGTCTGCATCGTCGTGTTCAACAACAACGGCATCTACCGCGGCACCGACGTCAATCCCAGCGGCGGTTCCGACCCTGCGACGACCGCGTTCGTCAAGGACGCGCGCTACGACAAGATCATTGAAGCGTTCGGCGGAGTTGGCGTCCATGTGACGACGCCCGACGAGTTGAGCCGCGCCGTGAACAAGGCGATGGATTCCGGCAAGCCGACTCTCATCAACGCGGTCATCGATCCGGCGGCCGGCAGCGAGAGCGGCCGCATCGGCAACCTCAACCCGCAAAGCGTGGTTCGCAAGAAATAACGCAAACATGCCCCTTGCGTGGGCATCAGTGCAGATCAGCGGAGACCGAAAATGGCAACGAGGAAACGCAGGACGGCGAGAGCCAAAGGCAAGGTCAAATCCAAGCCGGCGGCGAAAAAGGTGGTGAAGCTGAAGTCGAAAAAGCCCGCCAAGGCGTCGAACGGCCTGCCGCGACCGAGCACCAAGCCGTGGGGCAAGGCTGGCAAGGCGCTCGACGGCGTGCGCATCCTCGATTTCACCCACGTGCAATCGGGGCCGACCTGCACGCAGCTGCTCGCCTATATGGGCGCCGACGTGATCAAGATCGAGCGGCCCGGCGTCGGCGACATCACCCGCGGCCAACTGCGCGACGTCAAAGGCGCCGACAGCCTGTATTTCACCATGCTCAACGGCAACAAACGCTCGATCACCATCGATTCCAAGCATCCCAAGGGCAAGGAGATCCTCGAGCGGCTGATCAAGCATTGCGACGTATTGGTGGAAAATTTCGCGCCCGGTGCGCTCGACCGCATGGGGCTCACCTGGGAGCACATCCACAAAACCAATCCGCGCATGATCGTGGCTTCGGTCAAGGGCTTTGGGCCAGGTCCCTATGAGGACTGCAAGGTCTACGAGAACGTCGCGCAATGCGCAGGGGGTTCCGCCTCAACCACCGGCTTCCGCGACGGCCCGCCGCTCGTCACCGGCGCGCAAATTGGCGACAGCGGCACCGGGGTGCACCTCGCATTCGGCATTGTCACCGCGCTCTATCAGCGCATCCGCACCGGACGCGGACAGCGCGTGCTCTGCGCCATGCAGGACGGCGTGCTCAACCTCGCGCGCGTCAAGCTGCGCGATCAACAGCGCCTGGCCCATGGTCCCCTCACCGAATACAGCCAGTACGGCGAAGGCATCCCCTTCGGCCCCGCGGTACCACGCGCCGGCAACGACTCCGGCGGCGGCCAGCCCGGCTGGATCCTCAAATGCAAAGGATGGGAGAGCGATCCCGACGCCTACATCTATTTCATCACCCAGGCGCCGGTGTGGGGAGCGACCTGCGACCTCATCGGCAAGCCGGACTGGAAGACCGATCCCGACTACGCGACACCCCCGGCGCGGTTGCCGCGGCTGCGGCACATCTTCGACACCATCGAGCAGTGGACCAAGACCAAGACCAAGTTCGAGGTCATGGAGATCTGCAACGCCGTCGACATTCCGGTCGGTCCGATCCTGTCGATGAAGGAAATCGCCGAGGAGCCGTCGCTGCGCAAGACCGGCACGGTGGTCGAGGTCGATCACCCCACGCGCGGCAAGTATTTGACGGTCGGCAATCCAGTCAAAATGTCGGACTCGATCACGGAAGTGAAGCGCTCGCCGCTGCTCGGCGAGCACACCGCGGAGATCCTCGCCAAGGAGCTCGGCTATACCGCTGCGGAGATCGCCGAGATCAAGGCCTCGGGCGCGATCACCGCGCCGGAGAAAGGCGCGCGCGCCGAAGCAGCGTGATCAAGCAACACTGTCGTCCCCGCGCAAGCGGGGACCCATAACCACCGACCGAGAAATTTCGCACCGACGGTGGTTATGGATTCCGGCTCTCGCTTTGCTCGGCCGGAACGACGCAAGGGTTGAGAGGACTTTGCATGCGTATCGTGGTGCACGGCCAGCAGGCGTTCGGGAAGGCGGTGTTGGAGGCGCTGCTCAAGCGCGGCGAGGACGTCATCGCCGTCTATGTCGCGCCGGAGAAGCCGGGCGCGAAGGCCGATCCGCTCATGGAGGCGGCCCTGGCGGCGAAGCTTCCGGTCCATCAGCCGGCCTCCTATCGCAAGCCCGAGGTGTGGGAAGCGTTCAGGGCGCTCAAGCCCGACCTGCAGGTGATGGCCTTCGTCACGCTATTCGTGCCGGAGGAGTTCCTCAACATCCCGACCAAAGGTTCGATCCAATACCATCCTTCACTGCTGCCGAAATATCGCGGCCCGAGCGCGATCAACTGGCCGATCATTCAAGGCGAGACTGAAACCGGGCTGTCGATCTTCTGGCCGGACAACGGGCTCGATACCGGCGACGTGCTGCTGCAGAAGAAGACCCACATCGGACCCGACGACTCGCTCGGCTCGGTCTATTTCGACCGGCTGTTTCCGATGGGCGTCGAGGCGACGCTGGAGGCGGTCGACCTGGTTAAGGCCGGCAAGGCGCCGCGCATCAAGCAGGATCACTCGCAGGCGACATACGAAGGCCGCTGCGGCCCCGACAATGCCCGCATCGACTGGGGCAAGCCTTGGCGGCAGATCCACAATCTCATCCGCGGCTGCAATCCCGCGCCCGGTGCATGGACGGCGATCGACGGCAAGGCGCTGCAGGTCTTGGAGTCGAAGCCCTTGCCGGCGCGTGACCCCAAAGGAATCGGCGGCAAGATGGGCGAGATCGTCGAAGTCGCGGCCGACGGTTTCACTGTCGTCTGCGCCGACGGGCGCATCAAAGTTTTGCGCGTAAAGACTGCCGACGGCCCCAAAGTCGCGGCCGGCGAATTCGCCGCCAACGCCAAGCTCACCATCGGAACGAGGCTCGCATGACTCCGACCCAAGCCACCGCCGCCAAGGCCCCGATCACCGCCTCGCAGCACGCCAATCCGAAGTCCGATATCGAAATCTCGCAGGCTGCCGAGAAGCGGCTGATCGTCGACGTCGCGCGCGAAAAGCTCGGCATCGGACCGGAGCACCTCGAGCCCTACGGCCATTACAAGGCCAAGGTGTCGATGGACTTCATCAAGTCGCTCAAAGATCGCCCCAACGGCAAGCTGATCCTGGTTTCGGCGATCACCCCGACGCCGGCGGGTGAGGGCAAAACCACCACCACGGTCGGGCTCACCGACGCACTCAATTACATCGGCAAGAAGGCGATGCTGTGCCTGCGCGAGCCCTCGCTCGGCCCGTCGTTTGGCATGAAGGGCGGCGCTGCCGGCGGCGGCTATGCCCAGGTCGTGCCGATGGAGGACATCAATCTCCACTTCACCGGCGACTTCCACGCCATCACTTCGGCGAACAATCTGCTCGCCGCCATGATCGACAACCACATCTATTGGGGCAATGCGCTCGGTATCGACCAGCGCCGCGTCACCTGGCGCCGCGTCCTCGACATGAACGACCGCGCGCTGCGCTCGATCGTGTCCTCGCTCGGCGGGGTTGCCAACGGCTTTCCGCGCGAGGACGGTTTCGACATCACGGTCGCATCCGAGGTGATGGCGATTTTCTGCCTCGCGAGCGACCTCGACGACCTCAAGAAGCGGCTGTCGAACATCATCGTAGGCTACACCCGCGACCGCAAACCGGTACGCGCCGGCGACCTCAAGGCCGAGGGGGCCATGACCGCGCTGCTCAAGGAGGCGTTGGCGCCAAACCTGGTGCAGACGCTCGAGGGCACGCCCGCCTTCGTGCACGGCGGGCCGTTCGCCAACATCGCCCACGGCTGCAATTCCGTGCTCGCCACCACCACCGCGCTCAAGCTCTGCGACTATGTGGTGACCGAAGCGGGCTTCGGCGCCGATCTCGGCGGCGAAAAGTTCATCGACATCAAGTGCCGTAAGACCGGCCTCGCGCCGGATTGCGTCGTGCTCGTCGCGACCATCCGCGCCCTCAAGATGCACGGCGGCGTCAAGAAGGAGGACCTCAAGAGCGAGAACTTGAAGGCGCTGGGCGCCGGCATGGCCAACCTCGCCCGCCACGTCGAGAACGTGCAGAAGTTCGGCATCGTGCCGGTCGTGTCCATCAACCGCTTCAGCGCCGATACCGACGCGGAGATCGCGCTGGTGAAGGACGCGTGCAAGAAGCTCGGCGTCGAGGCGATCATGGCCGACCATTGGGCCGATGGCGGCAAGGGCGCGGCGGATGTGGCGCGCGCGGTGCTGAAGGTCGCCGACAGCGGCAAGAGCAAGCTAAAACTGCTCTATCCCGACGACATGCCGCTGATCGATAAGATCCGCACCATCGCCCGCGAGATCTATCGCGCCAAGGACATCGACGTGCCCAAGCCGGTGCGCGACCAGCTCGAGTCGTTCGAGAAGATGGGCTACGGCAAGCTTCCGGTCTGCATCGCCAAGACGCAGTACAGCTTCACCACCAACGCCGATAGCAAGGGCGCGCCCAGCGATCACATCGTGACGGTGCGCGAAGTGCGGCTCTCAGCCGGGGCGGAATTCATCGTGGCGATCTGCGGTGAGATCATGACCATGCCCGGCCTGCCCCGCGTACCGGCCGCCGACTCGATCGACGTCGGAGCCGACGGACGCATCGTCGGGCTGTTTTGATTTTTTCAGGCTCGCACGTCGCCGCGGGGAGAGGAGCAACAACTCGCTGCGCTGCGCCCGGGACACGCTCCGTGACGCAAGCAGTTAGGCGCGATGCTTGCCTGCGGTCCAGCCGCCTCGCTTGAGATACCGCTCTCCGACGGCGATCGGTTCGTCCTCGAGCGGCGTGGCCATGGTGTCGTTCCACCGATTGAGAAAACCGAATAGCGCTATCACGCCGACGATCTCGACAATTTGCTCCTCGCTCCAGTGCTTGCGCAGCTCGGCGAACATGTCGTCAGTCACCTCGTTGGGCACGGACGCCGCCGCGATGGCAAAATCGAGAGTTGCCCGTTCCGCCGCGCTATAAAGCGGGCTCGTCTGATACTCCCACACCGCGGCGAGCTTCTTGTCATCGACCCCGAAGTGCAGGGCGCCGCCGGCCGTGTGCGCCATGCAATAGCGGCATCCGGCGGCACGGCTCGCCACGTGTGCGATAATGCGCTTGAAGCCGCGATCGACCTCGCCCTCCGGATCCCATACCGCCGCGGTCATCTGCGCCAATGCCTTCGCCAATTTGGGCTTGCGCTGCATGATGAGAATGCTGTTCGGGATGAATCCGAGATTGTTCCGCATCGCCTCGAACTGCTCCTTGAGTTCGGGCGAATGGTCCGGAGGAAGCGGCTTGATCCGGGGTGAGGGCATCGTGCGTTGATCCATCGGTGCCTCCTCTTCACTATGTCTTTCGGTGGCGGCTCTTGGCGCCTGCGCATTCATCGGCAGCATGCAAACGGCGTCCCGGCCAAACAAGGGGCCGTGCATGCTAACCGCGTCGGCTGGCCCTGCGCTCCCGCGACTCGACCGCGTCGAGCTGCGGCGCAAGCCGCTGCGCCTCCGCGACCAGCGCGGCCGTTAGCGGGGTCATCGGCGCGCGCTCCGGAACCACGAGCCCGATAGTGTGGACCGCCTCGGGCTCGACGATGGGAATGGCGCGGATCGTCTCGGTCAGTCCCAGTGTGTCGGCGAGCTTCGCCGGCATCACGCTCGCCCAGCGGCCGGTGCGAACGTGTGCGAACAGCACGATCATGGAATTGGATTCGAGCGTGGGCTGCGGCGTGCCGCCGGCGCGGCGCAGGAGTTCGTCGATGATGCGCCGGTTTTGCATGTCGGGGGTGAGCAGGCAGAGCGGCACTTTCGCCACCTCCGCCCAGGTCACCGTCGCGCGGTTTCCGAGCGGCGCGTCGGATGATGTCAATAGACGGTAGTGCTCGCGATAGAGTGGGACCGTATTCACGCGTCCGAGCGGTTCGTTGTCGAGATAAGTCACGCCGGCATCGACCTCGAGATTTTCGAGTTCGGCCAGCACCTCGATCGAGGTGCGCGACAGAATGGTGAACTGCACGTTGGGATGGCGCATGCGGAACGGGGTAGTGAGGCTTGCCACCATCGCCAGGGTGGTCGGTATCGCGGCAATGCGCAGCCGCCCGGTCAGTCCGTGCCGCAACGCGTCAAGCTCCTGGCGCATGGCGCGCGCGTCGCCGACGATGCGGCGCGCCCAATCGAGCACGCGCTCGCCCTCGGGAGTGAAGCTGCGAAAGCGCGAGCCGCGATTGACCAGCAGCACGCCCATGGCGTCCTCGAGCTGCTTGAGCCCCGAAGACAGCGTGGGCTGTGTCACGCCGCAGGCTTCCGCGGCGCGGCCGAAATGCCGTTCGCGGGCCAGCGCCAGAAGGAATTCGAGCTTATCGATCAACGCGTTAGCCTCGGGCGGACGACGCTTGCAGTTTCCCACTATTGATAGAAAACTTCAATCGATCAATGGTAATTGAGGGCTTGTTTTTGATCAACGCCATGCGTTCTTCTGAAGTTTGAGAAGGATTCCAAATGGACGCGCGCACCGAGGACCGCGGAGGACTGGGACGGCGCAACCGCCCGCGCAAGACGCCGAAAGGACGCCAGGTCGAGCCGCAGCCGCTCGCGGATGTGCGCGCGCTGTTGGGCGATCGCGAGCGCCGGCGCGATCTCCTGATCGAGCATCTGCACCTGATCCAGGACCGCTACGGCTATCTCTCCGCCGGGCATCTCGCCGCGCTGGCGCAGGAGATGAAGCTCGCGCTCACCGAAGTCTACGAGGTCGCGACTTTTTACGCCCACTTTGACATCGTGAAGGAGGACGAGACACCGCCGCCCGCGTTGACCGTGCGCGTGTGCGATTCGCTCTCCTGCGCCTTGGCGGGTTCCGAGCATCTGCTGCGCACCCTGCCCAACAGACTCGGGGCCGACGTGCGCGTGGTGCGCGCGCCCTGCATGGGAGCTTGCGACCGCGCGCCTGCTTGCGCGGTCGGCCACCTGCAGGTGATGGGGGCGACCGCAGAGAACGTGGAGGCGGCGGTCGCCCGCGGCGCGCATGCTCACGCCTATCCCACGCCCAATGATTTCGAGGGCTACGTGCGCGACGGCGGCTACGCGCTGCTCAAGGCCTGCCTTGCCGGCGCGCGCACCCGCGAGGACATCATCAAGGCGGTCAGCGACGCCGCACTACGCGGCCTCGGCGGCGCCGGCTTCCCGACCGGGCGCAAGTGGACGTTGGTCCGCGCCGAGCCGGCGCCGCGGCTGTTCGCGGTCAACGCGGACGAGGGCGAGCCGGGCACGTTCAAGGACCGCTACTATCTCGAGCAGGATCCGCACCGCTTCATCGAGGGCATGCTGATCGCGGCGTGGGTGGTCGAGGCGGCGGATATCTACATCTACATCCGCGACGAGTATCCCGAGGTGCGGCTGATGCTCGCGGACGAGATCGCCAAGGTCGAGCAGGCCGGGCTCGCCAAGCACGCGCGAATGCATCTGCGCCGCGGGGCGGGTGCTTACATCTGCGGCGAAGAATCCGCGATGATCGAATCCATCGAGGGCAAGCGCGGCCTGCCTCGGCACCGCCCGCCTTACGTGGCGCAGGTCGGCCTGTTCGGCCGCCCGACGCTCGAGCAGAACGTCGAGACCCTCTATTGGGTGCGCGACATCGTCGAGAAGGGCGCGCAATGGTTCACCTCGCACGGCCGGCACGATCGCAAGGGGCTGCGCAGCTTCTCGGTATCGGGGCGGGTCAAAAAACCCGGCGTGGTGTTGGCGCCCGCCGGCATCACCGCGCGCGAGCTGATCGAGGAGTATTGCGGCGGGATGCAGGAGGGGCACCGCTTCAAGGCTTATCTGCCCGGCGGCGCCTCGGGCGGGATCCTCCCGGCGGCGATGGCGGATGTGCCGCTCGACTTCGGGACGCTGGAACAATACGGCTGCTTCGTGGGCTCGCACGCGGTTGTCGTTCTGTCCGACAAAGACGATATGAAGGCGGTGGCGCTCAATCTGATGCGCTTCTTCGAGGACGAAAGCTGCGGCCAATGCACCCCTTGCCGAGTGGGAACCGAGAAGGCGGTCAAGCTGATGGCAACCGGTCCCTGGGATAAGTCGCTGTTGACGGAACTTTCAGACGCCATGCGCGACGCTTCGATCTGCGGGCTCGGCCAGGCCGCGCCCAATCCGCTGCTGAGCGTGTTCAAATATTTTCCGGAGGAGCTGGAGAAGCCGCTCGGGAGTTGGTGATGAAGATGTTGCGACGCATTCACGTGTCGTCCCCGCGAGGGGCACCCCGCGACGCTCGCGTCGCGGGGACCCCGTTGCGGGGACCCATAACCTCAGTCGGTGGTCATGGGTCCCGGCTCGCGCTCGCTCCGCTCGCTTGGCCGGGACGACAAGCGCAAAGGCGATCACAATGAGTACTAAAACAGGCGGCAAACCCAACACCTTCAGCATCGACGGTCGCGAGGTCGACATCCGCGCCGGCGAGACGATCTTCCGCGCCGCGCGCCGCCTCGGCATCAAGCTGCCGCACCTGTGCTACTCGCCCAAGCCCGGCTACCGTCCCGACGGCAATTGCCGCGTCTGCATGGTCGAGATCGAGGGCGAACGCGTGCTGGCGGCAAGCTGCATCCGCACGCCGACGCCCGACATGCAGGTCAAGACGCAGACCGATCGCGCCAAAACGGCGCGGCGCATGGTCCTCGAGCTGCTGCTGACCGACCAGCCGCCGAAGGATATGGCGCACGATCCGCAATCGGAGTTCTGGCTGACGGCGGATCGGCAAAGCGTGACGGTGAGTCGCTTTCCGCGCCGTTCGGCGCCGGTCCCCGACCGCAGCCACCCGGCGATGGCGGTTAATCTCGACGCCTGCATCCAGTGCAATCTGTGCGTCCGCGCCTGCCGCGAGGTGCAGGTCAATGACGTGATCGGCATGGCCGGCCGCGGTTACGGCGAGAAGATCGTGTTCGATTTCGACGATCCGATGGGAGAGTCGACCTGCGTCGCCTGCGGCGAATGCGTGCAGGCCTGCCCGACCGGGGCGTTGATGCCGTCGACCCTGGTCGACGCGGCGAACGTGCGCACCCAGTTTCCGGACCGCGAGGTCCACAGCGTGTGCCCCTATTGCGGGGTGGGATGCCAACTCACCTACCACATCAAGGACGATAAGCTTCTCTACGTCAGCGGTCGCAACGGACCGGCGAACGAGAACCGGCTCTGCGTCAAGGGCCGCTTCGGCTTCGACTATGTGAGTCATCCGCATCGCCTCACGCAGCCGCTCGTGCGCAAAGATGGCGTGCCCAAGCACGCTCACGACGCCGTCGATCCCGCCAATCCGTGGACGCATTTCCGCACCGCTACGTGGGACGAAGCGCTCGACCGTGCCGCCGCGGGGCTGAAAACGATCCGCGATCGCGACGGCTCGCAGGCGCTTGCCGGCTTCGGCTCCGCCAAGGCCTCGAACGAGGAGGCGTATCTCTTCCAGAAACTCGTGCGTGCTGGCTTCGGCACCAACAACGTCGATCACTGCACGCGGCTGTGCCACGCCTCCTCGGTTGCGGCGCTGCTCGAGACGATCGGCTCGGCGGCGGTCACCGCGACCTTCAACGAGTGCAAGAATTCCGACGTGATCATCGTCATCGGCGCCAATCCGACCGAGAACCATCCCGTCGCAGCCACCTTCTTCAAGCAGGCGGCCAAGCGCGCGCAGCTCATCGTCATGGACCCGCGCGGTCAGGCGCTCAAACGTCACGCCACGCACATGCTGCAATTCAAGCCCGGTACCGACGTCGCGATGCTCAACGGCATTCTCAACACCATCGTGACCGAAGGGCTTTATGACCGACAATACGTCGAGGCACAGACCGCAAACTTCAAGGCCTTCGCCGAGCACATCAAGGAGTTCACGCCCGAGGAGATGGCGGCGATCTGCGGCATTCCCGCCGACACGTTGCGCACGGTCGCGCGCAGCTATGCGCGGGCGAAGTCGGCGATCATCTTCTGGGGCATGGGCGTATCGCAGCACGTGCACGGCACCGACAATGCGCGCTGTCTGATCGCGCTCGCCTTGATCTGCGGGCAGATCGGGCGTCCCGGCACGGGGCTGCATCCGCTGCGCGGCCAGAACAACGTGCAAGGCGCCTCGGACGCCGGGCTCATCCCGATGTTCTTCCCGGACTACCGCTCGGTGGAGAACCCGGAGATCCGTGCCAGTGTGGAAAAGGCCTGGAGCATTAAGCTCGATCCCAAGCGCGGTCTCACCGTGGTCGAGATCATGAAGGCGGTGCATGCCGGCGTGATCAAAGGCATGTACATTCTCGGCGAAAATCCGGCGATGTCGGACCCCGACCTCAACCACGCGCGCGAGGCACTCGCCGCGCTCGAGCATCTGGTGGTGCAGGACCTCTTCCTCACCGAGACCGCGGTCTTTGCCGACGTCATCCTGCCAGCCTCCGCCTGGCCGGAGAAGGACGGCACCGTCACCAACACCAACCGCCAGGTACAGATGGGGCGACGCGCGCTGCCGCTGCCGGGCGAGGCCAAGGTCGATTGGTGGATCACCCAGGAGATCGCGCGCCGCATCGGCATGAACTGGAATTATCGACACCCGAGCGAGATCTACACCGAGATGGCGTCGTTGATGCCGGCGCTCGACAACATCTCGTGGGAGCGCATCGAGCGGGAGAGCGCGGTCACCTATCCCTCGGACGCGCCCGATAAGCCCGGGCATGACGTGGTGTTCGGCGACCGCTTTCCCACGCAGGACGGCCGCGGCAAGCTGGTGCCGGCCAAGATCCTGCCGCCGGACGAGCGTCCTGACGCCGAATTCCCGTTCGTGCTCTCGACCGGACGCCAACTCGAGCACTGGCATACCGGCGCCATGACCCGCCGCGCCTCGACGCTGGACGCGCTCGAGCCGGGCGCTGTCGCCAATCTCTCGCGCGGCACTATCGCCAAGCTCGGCATCAAGGCGGGCGACATGGTGCGGGTCACGACGCGGCGCGGGACGATCGAGCTTGCCGCGCGGCAGGACGACTCCATTCCCGACGGTGTGGTGTTCATCCCGTTCGCATTCGTGGAAGCGGCGGCAAACCTGCTCACCAATCCAGCGCTCGATCCGTTCGGGAAAATCCCCGAGTTCAAATATTGCGCCGCCAAGCTCGAGCCGGTGGTAGAAGCCGCGCGGGTGGCGGCGGAGTAGGGCTTCTCTTAGAGTAGGGTGGGCAACAGCGCGCTGATCGGTCTTAGCGCTCGGCCTCATGCTGAGGCGCGACAAATCGGCCGCCTCCACAGATGAAACCGTGCCGCGATGCGTCTCGAAGCATGAGGCCGGCCAAAGCTTCGGGCCGCCTCGTCCTTCGAGACGCGCGCGCATATTGCGCTTGGCGAATTCACAGTTCTTGATGCGCGCTCCTCAGGACGAGGGCGGAGGGGCATCTCGTTCGGCGAAGCAGGGAATGTCCCACTTCATCGGAGAAATCGTCCCTCGTCCTCATGTGGCGCGATGCCGCCTGCGCTGCTAGGCTGGAAGCATTCAAAGGAAGACCGCCGAGCAAGGCGGCGCAGCACGGGAGGAGAGCATGGCTCAACGAAAATCGCTGAATGTGAACGGCAAGGCGGCCCGGATCGCCATCGATGATGCCGACATGCCGCTGCTTTATGCGCTGCGCGACAACCTCGGGCTACACGGCCCACGCTTCGGTTGCGGGCTCGCGCAATGCGGTGCTTGCACGGTGCACGTGGACGGCAAGGCGGTGCGCTCGTGCGTTACGCCGCTCTCCTCGCTCACCGCCCAGCAGAAGGTGGTGACGCTCGAAGGCCTCGGCACGCCGCAGCGGCTGCACCCGGTGCAGCGGGCCTTCATCGAGGAGCAAGCGGTGCAATGCGGCTACTGCATCAACGGCATGATCATGGAGTCCGCCGCTCTCCTCGCCAAGACCAAGAAGCCGTCCGAGGCGCAAGTCAAGGAGGCGCTCGCCAACAACCTGTGCCGCTGCGGAACGCACGCCCGCATCGTCAAAGCGGTCATGCGCGCGGCCACGGCGTGAGGGAGGCGATCATGACAATTCACGCTTCTCGACGCGACTTGCTCAAGGGAACGGGCGCCCTCGTCGTCAGCTTCTCTTTGGTTGGCACCCTCGACCAAACTCTCGCCCAGGGAGCCAAGCCGCTCGCGCTCACCGAGGTCGATTCCTTCCTGGCGATCGATGCCAAAGGCGAGGTGACGCTCTACACCGGCAAGGTCGATCTCGGCACCGGCGTCGCGACGGCGCTGCCGCAGATCGTCGCCGAGGAACTCGACGTGCCGCTCAACCGGATCAAGCTGATCCAGGGCGACACGGCGCTCACGCCCGACCAGGGCACCACCTGGGGCAGCCTCTCAATCCAGCTCGGAGGCATGCAGCTGCGCAATGCAGCCGCGACCGCCAAGGCCGCGCTGCTCGAGGAGGCGGCCAAACGCCTGGACGCCAAGAAAGAGGATCTCAAGGTGGTCGACGGCGTGGTCAGCGCCGGGAACAAAAGGGTCAGCTACGGCGAGCTGATCGGAGGCAAATCGTTCGCGCTCAAGCTCGACCATGCCAAGCCCGCCGCCAGCAAGGATCCCAAGGACTACAAACTGGTTGGCAAGCCGGTGCCGCGCGTCGACATCCCGGACAAAGTAACGGGACGCTTCACCTACGTGCATGACTTCCGTGTGCCCGGCATGCTGCACGGGCGCGTCGTGCGGCCGCCCGCGATCGCCGCCACGCTGGAGAACGTCGACGAGACATCGATCAAAGACGTTGCCGGTGTGGTCAAGGTCATCCGCCATGGCAATTTCCTCGGCGTCGTCGCCGAGAGCGAGTGGGGCGCGATCAAGGCCGCCGAGAAGCTCAAGGCATCGTGGTCGAAATCGCAGACTTTGCCCGACGCGGCGAAGCTGTGGGACGAAGTGCGCGCCAGCAAGGTCGCCAAGGACGAGGTGACAAGCAACGTCGGTAACAGCGCCGAGGCCATGGGCCAGGCGGGCGCCCAGACGCTGAAAGCCACGTACGACTTTGCCATCCATACCCATGGCTCGATCGGTCCATCATGTGCGATCGCCGAATTCAAGGACGGCCAGCTGACCTCGTGGTCGGCGTCGCAGGCGACGCACAATCTGCGCAAGCAGCTTGCGACCATGTTCGGCATGCCCGTCGAGAACGTGCGCTGCATCTATCTCGAAGGGTCCGGCTGCTATGGGCGCAACGGGCACGAAGATGCCGCCGCAGATGCGGCACTGCTGGCGAAAGCAGTCGGACGGCCGGTACGGGTGCAATGGTCGCGCGCCGACGAGCACGGCTGGGATCCCAAGGGTCCACCGACGCTCATCGACCTGCGCGCTGCCGTGGATGGCGCAGGCGGGGTTACCGCCTGGGAATCCGAATTCTTCATCCCGCAGCAAACCGCCGGCAGCTTCAACGTGCCGCTCGTCGCCGCCACGCTGGCAGGCATGCCGGCCGGCGATGACATCGCGCCTGGCAACATCTTCCAGAACTCGGCGATCCCCTACAAATTCGCCAACGTCAAGACGGTCTGCCGCCGGCTTGCATCAACGCCGTTCCGTCCGTCTTGGATCCGCACGCCCGGCCGGATGCAGAACACCTACGCCAACGAGTGCTTCATCGACGAACTTGCTGCGGCGGCAAACGCCGACCCCGTCCAGTTCCGGCTGAAATATCTCGATCCCAACGACAAGCGCGGCATCGAAGTGCTCAACCGTGCCGCCGCCTTGGCGAAATGGGACACGCGGCCCTCGCCAAAGCGTGATGGCCGCGGCGGCGAGGTGGCCACCGGACGGGGCGTCGCGTACTGCAAATACGAATTGACACGCACCTATATCGCGGCGGTGGCCGAGGTCGAGGTGAAACGGTCGACCGGCGACATCCGGGTGACCAAATTCTATCTCGCCCACGACTGCGGTCAGATCATCAATCCGGATGGGCTGCGAAACCAACTCGACGGCAACGTGATCCAGACGTTGAGCCGCACCTTGATCGAGGAGCTCAAATACGACCGCTTCGCGGTGACGAGCCTCGATTGGGCGAGCTATCCCATCCTGCGATTCCCGCAGTTGCCGGAACTCGTCTACGACCTGATCGATCGGCCGAACGAGCGCCCATGGGGCGCCGGCGAGCCGGCCGCCGCGGTCGTGCCGTCGGCGATCTCGAACGCGGTGTTCGACGCGATCGGCGTGCGGCTGCGCTCGGTGCCCTTCACGCCGGACAAGGTGATGGCGGCGATGAAGGGAACGGCGTGATTATTGTAGTCGCTTGAGCTAAACCCAGCCGAAGTCGGGCTCGCCTGACTTCGGTTGGCTTAAGCAAGCATGGAAACACGCGAGGTCCTCAGACGCGAAATCAAGGCGTTGGCCTTCGATCAGTATGGCACCATCGTCGATATGCAGAAGGGGCTGACCGAGGCGATCACGCCCTTTCTCAAGCGCAAGGGTTGGAGCGGCACGCCGAACAGCTTCGTCACCTGGTGGCGCCGCACCCATTTCGAGAGCTCGATGATCGACGCGCTGTGCGATCGCGGGCACACGCCCTATCGGCAGATCGGAGAGCGCGCGGTCTCTTACGTCATGGATCGCTGCGGCATCCGCTACACGCCGGACGAGGCGCGGGGACTCGTGAGCGAAATCGAGAAGCTCAAGCCGTTCCCCGATGTGGTACCGGCGCTCGAACGACTTCGATCGAAGGGATACAGGCTGGCCATCCTTTCAAACGGCGACCGTGACATGCTCGAGGCGGCCGGGCCGCACATCGGCTTTGCGTTCGATCACGTCATCTCGGTTGAGGAGGCCGGCTATTTCAAGCCGCACTGGAAGACTTACGCCAAAGCCGCCGAGATCATCGGGCAGGAGCGGGCGGACATTCTCTTTGTCGCCAACCACGCCTTCGATTGCATCGGAGCGAAGTCGTACGGCATGCGGACTGCGTTCATCGATCGGCGCAAGCGGCCGTTCGGCCACACGCCGCAGCAGCCCGATCTCATCGTGGCCGATTTTGCCGAACTCGCCGCGGTGCTGGCTTGAGTTTGCGCGCCGCTTGCTTTTGCGCTGATCCATGACCATGGTGCGAACATGACTCTCGCCGTGAGTGAATACGGGGCGCTCGGAACCGTCCGCCACGATTGGACGCGCGAGGAGGTGCGTTCGCTGTTCGGGCTTGCGTTTCCTGAATTGATCTTTCGCGCGCAGCGCATTCATCGCCTGCACTTCGATCCGACCGAGGTGCAGATGTCGACGCTCATCTCGATCAAGACCGGTGGCTGCCCGGAGGACTGCGCCTATTGTCCGCAGAGCGTGCACTACGACACCGGTGTCAATGCGCAGAAGCTGATGCGCGTCGATGCCGTCGTCGCCGAGGCGCGGGCCGCGAAAAGCGCGGGCGCGGCTCGCTTCTGCATGGGGGCCGCGTGGCGCGAGCCGAAAGACCGCGATCTCGATAAGGTGTGCGAGATGGTGGCGGGCGTGAAAGGAGTCGGGCTCGAGACCTGCGCTACCCTTGGCATGCTCACGCAGCACCAGGCGCGGCGCCTCAAGGCGGCCGGCCTCGACTACTACAACCACAACATCGATACCTCGCCGGAATATTACGGCGCGATCATCACGACGCGCACCTATCAGGACCGCCTGGATACGCTCCGCCACGTGCGCGACGCCGGCATTCACGTCTGCTGCGGCGGCATCGTCGGCATGGGCGAGAGCGCCGAAGATCGCATTGGCATGATTGCGACGCTTGCGAATCTGCCCGTGCATCCGGAGAGCGTCCCGATCAACATGCTGGTCAAGGTCGAGGGCACGCCACTCGCGCGCGGGGAGGCGATCGACCCGATCGATTTCGTGCGCACCATCGCGGCGGCCCGCATCACCATGCCGCAATCGGTGGTGCGCCTCTCCGCCGGGCGCGAGGACATGAGCGAGGAGACGCAGGCGCTGTGCTTCATCGCCGGCGCCAACTCGATCTTCTATGGGCCGAAGCTGCTCACCACCGCCAATCCTGGGCGCGATCGCGACCTGCGCTTGATGGATAAGCTCGGGCTCGTGCCCATGCGGAAATGAGCGCGCTTGCGCAGACCTGGCGGGCATTTTGGCTTGGTGGCCGTCAATGCACTGCCGCGGCTGCGCGCGGCATGAGCGCGCCGCGATGCCGGATGACCTGCGCCGCCAGCCGGTGCGCGGCGGCGGCAGCGTCGGTCGGTCTCTGTCCGGATAGACGCGCGGCGATATAGGCGGCGTTGAAGCTGTCGCCGGCCGCTGTGGTGTCGATCGGCACCACTACCTCCGGCACCGGTACGAATTCGCGTTGGGCGCCGCTTGCCACCAGCGCGCTGTTGGGTCCGTTCTTCACCACGATCTCGCCCACGCCGAAGGCTTGCAGCCGCTCCACGGTTGCTTCGGGACTCGGATCGCCCCACAACACGGCTTCGTCGTCATAGGCTGGCAGCGCGATGTCGATGCGCTTGAGCGCCTCCATGAACACCGTTCGTGTCCGCGACAAATCTCCGCGCCAGCCGCGCGGGCGGAAATTTCCGTCGAACGCGATTTTCACGCCTTGCTGCCGCACCATCTCGATCAGCGCGAGAAAGCGGCCGATCCCGGTGTTGGAATAGAGCGAAAGGGTGATGCCGGAGAAATAGACGAGCTTGGCCTTGGTCAGGCCTTCGGCCACGCGTCCCCATTCCGGCAACTCGAACAGCTCGCGTGCCGGCGATTCGCCGCGCCAATCGTGGCGATGAGCCGTCCCGGCGGCATCGGTGTCGACCACCGCGAGGCCGGGCAAGCGGCCGCGCATCCGCAGCACCAGATCGCCGGCAACACCCTCCGCCGCGGCAAGGGCGAGGATCGCGTCGGAATAGGGATCATCTCCCAGCGCCGTCGCAAAGGCGGCATCGATCCCGGCACGGGCGAGATAGACCGCTACGTTGAAGGTGTCGCCCGCGCACCCTAGACCGAAGCGACCGTCGCCGCCGCGGACGAATTCGACGATCGCCTCTCCGACCGTAACCGCGCGTGGCCCCTGCTTGCTCATGGTGTCGCAAGATAGCGCGCGTGGTAGGCCGAAGAAACGCGGGGTCTCACACGAAATGAACTCGCTGCGCAGCGCTGCGCTCCGGCATGATGGACTGGACGGGTCCTAATGTTACATTGTAACATTCGTCGGAAAGGATTTGCCCACCGATCATGCCCACAGACGTTCCTCACCCGCATCACCACCATCATCCCGGCGAAGGGCATCCTCCGGCCGCGATTTCGCCCTCGATCTTGCGCATGTCGGTTGTGCAGCGGCTGGGCATTGCTGCTGCGTTGATCGTGCTGCTGTGGGGCGCCGTGCTCTGGGCGATGAAGGTCTAAGTCGATGACCGCCGCGCTGCGATTCCGCAACCTTACGCTCGGCTACGACCGGCATCCGGCCGTGCACCACCTCGACGGGGCGGTTGAGAGCGGCGCGCTCGTGGCCGTCGTCGGTCCGAACGGGGCGGGCAAGTCGACCCTCTTCAAAGGGATTGTCGGCGTGATCAAACCGCTGGCGGGGCGCATCGAACGTGACGATCCCAATCCGCAACATATCGCTTATCTCCCGCAGGCTGCCGAGATCGACCGCACCTTCCCGATCAACGTTTACGACATGGTGGCCATGGGGCTTTGGCGCCGCGCCGGCTCCTTTGGCGGCATCGACCGTAAAGCGCGAGTATCGATCGAGGAGGCGATCGCCGCCGTCGGCCTCTCCGGTTTCGAGGACCGCGCCATTGCGACGCTCTCGGGCGGGCAGATGCAACGCATGCTGTTCGCGCGTCTGCTGCTGCAGGATGCCCGCGTGATCGTGCTCGATGAGCCCTTCAACGCGGTCGATGCCAAGACGTCCGCCGACCTGTTCGATCTGGTGCGGCGCTGGCACGGCGAGCGACGCACGGTGCTCACGGCCATGCACGACATCGATTTCGTGCGGGCGAACTTTCCGGAGACGCTGCTCTTGGCGCGCGAGCCGGTCGCCTGGGGCGGCACCGCGAGCGTGCTCACGCCGGAAAACCTGCTTGCCGCGCGTCGCATGTGCGAGGCCTTCGATCATCAGGCGGAACCCTGCGCCGACGAGGAAGCTCCGGTCTTGCGACCGAGCGCTGAAGTTGCGGGCGCCGGCGTCCGTCAGCCGCGACGGTAGATATTCGATAATCCCATCTCGGCGGCCCCGGGATCGAGAGCGGACCAACGACGAGAGACGAACGCAGATGTCGACGCTCTATCAAACTTTCATCGGGCCGTTTAGCGAATTCGAGTTCATGCAGCGGGCGCTGGCGGGCGTGCTGGCGCTGGCCCTCGGCGCTTGTCCCATCGGCGTGTTTCTGATGCTGCGCCGCATGTCGCTCGTCGGCGACGCCATGGCGCATGCCATCCTTCCCGGCGCCGCAGTGGGATTCCTGGTGTCGGGTCTCAATCTTTTCGCCATGACGGCGGGCGGCCTGATCGCCGGCTTCGTGGTCGCCCTGCTGACCGGCTTGGTCGCGCGCACCACCGAGCTCAAGGAAGACGCTGCGCTTGCCACCTTCTATCTGCTCTCGCTCGCGATCGGCGTCACCATCATCTCCCTGCAAGGGGCCAACATCGATCTCTTGCACATATTGTTCGGCAACGTGCTCGCGCTCGACGATCAGACGCTGTTGCTGATCGCCACCAACGCCACCATCACCTTGATCGTGCTGGCCTTGATCTACCGGCCGTTGGTGATCGAATGCGTCGATCCCGGCTTCATGCGCGCGGTGAGCCGGGCCGGCGGTCCGGCGCACCTCGCGTTCCTCGTGCTGGTTGTAGTCAATCTGGTCAGCGGATTCCACGCGCTCGGCACCTTGCTGGCAGTAGGCATCATGATGCTGCCGGCTGCGATCGGCCGTTTCTGGGCGCGCGATATCACGCTGATGATTGTGATCGCGACCGCCAGCGGACTGGTCGCGGGCTATGCCGGCTTGCTGGTGTCGTTCCACTTCGGGGTTGCTTCCGGTCCCGCGGTCATCCTGATCGCTGGGGCGCTCTACTTGGCCTCGCTGCTGTTCGGGCATGTCGGCGGCTTGGTGCGGCAGCTCTTCCCCGGCCGCCATCTCGAAGCATGATCATTGCGCTCATAGAGAGGATGCCATGGTGACCCGACGACGCCTGCTTGCCGCGACGGCTCTGGCCGCGCTGTTTGTCGCCGCTCCCGCGCGTGCGCAGCAGCGACTCAACGTGGTTGCGAGCTTCTCGATTCTCGGGGATTTCGTGAAGAACGTCGGCGGTGACCGAGTCGCGGTGGAGACTTTGGTCGGTCCCAACGGCAATGCCCACGTCTATGCACCCTCGCCGAGCGACGCCAAGAAGGCTGCCGATGCCAAGCTCGTCTTTGTGAACGGCCTCGGGTTCGAAGGCTGGCTCGAGCGGCTGGTCAAGGCCTCCGGTACCAAAGCGCCGATCGTGGCCACCACCAAAGGCATCAAGCCGCGCGAGCGCGCCGGCGACCATGGCCACGATCACGACCACGGGCGGGCCGACCCGCACGCCTGGCAGTCGGTCGCTAACGCGAAGATCTACGTCGCCAATATCCGCGATGCGTTGATCGCCGCCGATCCTGCCGGCAAAGACACCTATGTCGCCAATGCCGCGGCCTATCTCGCCAAACTCGACGCGCTCGAGCGGGAGGTGCGCGAAGTGATCGCCAAAATTCCCGCCGATCGCCGCCGCGTCATCACCAGCCACAACGCCTTCGGCTATTTCCAGGATGCTTACGGGTTAAGCTTCACCGCGCCGCAAGGCGTGTCGACCGAGGCCGAAGCATCGGCCAAGGACGTCGCCGCCATCATCACTCAGATCAAGAAGCAGAAGGTCGCGGCGGTGTTCCTGGAAAACGTGACCGATCCGCGCCTGGTGCAACAGATCGCGCGCGAAACCGGGGCCAAGGTCGGCGGCGCGCTCTATTCCGACGCACTCACCGACGAGAAGGGCAACGCCCCCACCTATATCGATCTCATCCGCCACAACCTGCGCCAACTCGCCGCCGCGCTGGTGAGCTGACCGGCGGAACAGTCGAACGCGACACGCTCTAGTTGCGCGATCCATTGATCGGATCAATCGGAAACACATGGAGTGCGCTACCGCTGGTTGTGTTGCCAGGGGCGAGAGGGCTCGAGGTGAGCAGGACTTCCAGGTCTCGCCTCGCCTTTTCCAGCGCACGTGCACGTCGTCGGGCGTGCCCGTCCCGCGGCAGTCAAGCGATTGCACTCGGCTTCGATATCGGCGGGCGTGTCGCGGGCAGGCGCGCAACGAAAAACCCGCGCGCGGCATGCCGCTCGCGCTCCTGGCATAGTTTCGGTGAATACGCTCTTCTCGAAGATTCTCGTTACAGAAGTCAAGCGGAAATTGGAGTGCCGTTAAGTCTCGGAATTGGCAAGGGATGTCGGCTCTTGCCTGGGGACTGAGCGGTGCGGGCGGCTGTCAAACTGGGACACCTAACCTTTCTTCGGCGACCAGCGATAAGCCTTGGCGCAGGCTCCCCCCATCAGCATTGCGCGCTCAGTGTCGCTCAGGCGGTCAGTCTTAAGGAAGGGCTCAACGGCCTGCTCGTAGTTGACGACTGCGAAGGCGCGCGTCCAGTCCGTGCCCCACAAGCAGCGATCGAAACCCCAGGCATCGAATATCCGGGCAAGTGGATCCCAAATGTCCTGGAAAGGATACGGCTCGCGGGACAGCGTGCAGGCGCCGCTGACTTTGATCACCGCGTTCGGGCGCTCGGCGAGTTCCAGCACCTTCGCCAAGTCGGCCCAGGGCTGCGGCGGCGCAGGCGGCACGCGCGGCTGCATGATGCCCATATGGTCGATGATGAAGCGCGTGTCGGGATGGCGATCGATGAGGGCAGTGCCCGCGTCCAAGTTGCCCCAGCACAGGATGTTGACCGGAAAATCGTGGCGAACGGCGGCGCGTAAAATCCGGTCGAGGCCCGGGTCGTTCGGCTCGCGGTTCGCCTCCTTCGTCAGCATGATGCGGATTGCGACCGCGCCCGGTGTATTCTTCCAGTCGGCGACGACGTCGGCCACCGCCGGATCGTCGGGGTCGACCGGCTTAACGATGGCGAACCGGTCGGGATGGGCCCGTTGCACTTCCACCGCATAGCTGGCGTCGTAGCGGTACAGGGAAAAAGCCGAGATGAAGATCGCGCCGTCGACGCGGACTTTATTCATCGCCGCCACCATCTCGTCACCCGTGACGTGATCGGGCCAGTTCGGCACACTGTGCCACGCTCGCTTCGGCGTGGTCGCCTCATAGGCATGGACCTGGGAATCGATGATGGTCATCGGGAAGCTCCTCTGTGCCACGCGAGTTTGGTTATCGCAGCAGGCTCGTGTCTAGAGGGTCCAGGCTTCGGTCGCAAAAGATATGACGACTGGCGACTTAACCGTCATTGGCATCGAACCTGCGCGAGACCACGACGCGCGTGCTCGCCTCGCTCCATGCCGCGCGAGTAACGCATCCTGCGCATGCGCTGCGGCATCAGCATGAACACCATGCTCGAGGAGGTGGGCCAGCAGTTCTCGGTCACCCGCGGGCGCATCCGCCAGATCGAGGCGAAGGCGCTGCGCAAGCTTAAGCATCCCTCGCGGTCGCGGAAGCTGCGCAGCGTCCTGATCAACGGCGCTTCGCCGGGTGCTCACCCTCCCTTCGACGGCGTGTAACCTTTGGGTGCCTCCTGCATGATGGCGAGCATATGACCATCGGGATCGGTGAAGAATGCCATCCAGAGATCGTGGTCATCCATCTTCGCGATCAAATGAGGTTTGTGCTTGAAAGAAACGCCGCGCTTGGTGAGCTCATTGACCGCAAGGGCGATGTCCGCGCAGCGAAAGTAAATGCAGCCTTGTGGCGTGAAGGCTTCCTTCGATTTTTCGAGTAGCAGCCGGACTCCTGCACAATCGAAGAATGTCAGGTCGCCGTACCGATACAGCTTCGGCAATCCGAGCACATCTTTATAGAACGCCTCGGACCGGTCGACGTCCGTCACCGGCAGCGCGATTTGCCCGATATGGCTGAGATTGAGGCGCAACTGATCACTCTCTGCTGGCCCAAGCGCGCGGACGCGGCAGGCACGATAGCATCGCTTGACGGATGCATATATACGAGGGCCAAACGGAGTTGCACGAATGTCCGATAAGGTCCCCGTCACCGTGCTGACCGGCTATCTGGGCGCCGGCAAGACCACGTTGCTCAATCGCATCCTGTCGGAGCCACATGGGCGAAAGTACGCCGTCATCGTCAACGAGTTCGGCGAGATCGGGATCGATAACGACCTCATCGTCGGCGCCGACGAAGAAGTATTCGAGATGAATAATGGCTGCGTCTGCTGCACCGTGCGCGGCGACCTCGTGCGCATCATCGACGGATTGATGCGCAGGAAAGGCAAGTTCGACGCCATCATCGTCGAGACCACGGGCCTCGCCGACCCCGCGCCGGTGGCGCAGACGTTCTTCATGGACGACAATGTCGGCCGCAAAGCCAAGCTCGACGCCGTGGTCACGGTCGCCGATGCCAAGTGGCTCAAGGACCGGCTGAAGGACGCGCCAGAGGCGAAGAACCAGATCGCGTTCGCCGACGTCATCCTGCTCAACAAGACCGACCTGGTCGCGCCCGATGAACTCGGCGAGGTGGAGGCGCGCATCCGCGGCATCAACCCTTACGCCAAACTGCATAAGACCGAGCGCTGCAAGATTCCACTGCCGGAGGTGCTCGGGCGCAACGCTTTCGACCTCGACCGCATCCTGGAGATCGAGCCGGAATTTCTCGGCGATCATCATCACCATGATCATGACCATGATCATGACCACCCCCATCACCATCATGACGGCGGCTTGAAGCACTACCACGACGAGGAGATGCAATCGGTGTCGCTCAAATCCGATAAGCCGCTCGATCCCGACAAGTTCTTCCCCTGGATACAGGACCTCGTGCAGGTGGACGGGCCGAACATTCTGCGTTGCAAGGGCATCCTGTCGTTCAAGGATGACGACGAGCGCTTCGTGTTTCAGGGCGTGCACATGATTCTCGACGGCGATCACCAGCGGCCATGGCAGCAAGACGAGAAGCGCGAGAGCCGCATCGTCTTCATCGGCCGCACGCTGCCGCAGGACAAGATCAGGGAAGGCTTCGCGGACTGCGTGGCGTGAGCGCGGCTTTCGTGTCCCGGCCACGCGAGCACGAAGCGCGAGCGAAGAGCCGGGACCCAGGAGCCACACGACATGTCATTGTGCCAATCGATGTCGCGTTTGTGATCTTGCCCTGGGTCCAGGTTGTAGTTCCGCTCGCGCAAGAGCGCTCGCTACACTCGCCCGGGACACGTGAGATGCTGCTGGGATGACCGATACCCGCGCCAACATCGCGTCCGTCGTCGAGCGCATGCGGCCGCTCGACGCAGGGGCCCCCGTGGTGGCCGCGCATTTCCTTGGGCAGGCCGCAGTTTTCGTGCTCGGCGAGGAGGCGCTCCTCTTCGCGCCGCCCGCGGTAGAAGCACGCCGCGTCCCGATCCATGGCGGCGCCGTCCTCTCCTCCGCCGCCGACGCAAGCCGCATCGTCACCGGCGGCGACGATGGCAAGGTGATGGCGACCGACGCGGAGGGAAGGAGCATCACTCTTGCCACCGATGCCAAGCACCGTTGGATCGACCACGTGGCGGTCGGTCCCGCCGGCGCGATCGCGTGGTCGGCCGGCAGAGAAGTGTTCGTGCGGACGGCCAAGGGCGCGGAGCGCGCGCTGGCGGTGCCGTCGACCGCCGGCGGCTTGGCGTTTGCGCCGAAGGGCCTGCGGCTTGCCGTGGCCCACTACAATGGCGTCACGCTCTGGTTTCCGAACGCCCAGAGCGCGCCGGACATGCTTGCATGGAAGGGCTCACATCTGGCGGCCATCTTCAGTCCCGACGCGCGTTTCCTCATCACTTCGATGCAGGAGCCGACCTTGCACGGCTGGCGGCTGGCCGACCGCAAGGATATGCGCATGTCCGGCTACAGCGCGCGCGTGCGCGCGCTCGATTTCAGCGTTGGCGGCAAGTGGCTCGCGACCTCGGGCTCGAATCAACTCATCCTGTGGCCGTTTCAAGCCAAGGACGGCCCCATGGGCAAGGCGCCGCGCCTCTTGGCGCCGACCGAGACGCAGGTCGCGGTGGTCGCTTGCCATCCCAAGCAGGAGGTGGTCGCGGTCGGCTACGCCGACGGCCTCGTGCTCTTGGTGCGCATCGACGATGGCGCCGAGATCCTGGCGCGAAAGGGCGCCGGTGCGCCGGTCACCGCGCTCGCCTGGAGCGCGACCGGCACGGCACTGGCCGTCGGCACGGAGGATGGCAGCGCCGGGGTCGTCGATCTCGGCTGATCAGCGGCGGACAGCGGTTATTTTTTCTGCGGCGCGCTGCGCGACGCCGGGCGCGCATCCTGGGCGCTGAGCGCGTTGTCAGGCAGTCGGTTCCACACCTGGCTCTGGCCGAACAAGGAAATGCCGAGATAGCCGCGCACTTCGAGCTTCTTGCCGTCCGGACTGACCCGCATCAGCGCGCGATAGACCGAGCCGTCGCGCGGATCCATGATCGTTCCGTTCTCGTAGGATAATCCGTTCCGCCGCATGCCCTTGATCAGCGTCAGGCCGAGCACCGGCCGGCCCTTCTCCGCGCCTTGGCATTTGTCGCAGACCCAATTGGGATCCTCGCCGGGTTTGAAGAAGATTTTGGCGATCGTTCCTTCGTAGACCCCGTTGCGTTCGGTGATCTTGAACCAGCTTTCCGGCGTGCCCCTCTCGTCCACTTGTTCCCATAAGCCGGCGGCTGTGGGCTCGGCAGCGTGAAGGGGTGAGGCTGCAGCGACCATGAGGAGGACAGCGAAGACCGATCTATGTAACGACATCAAAACACCTGCGACCTGTCCTGGGTTGCGTCTCCCTGACTGGATGAACCCTATCTGGGTCGCATGGCGGCGAGACTGTGGTCATTTTACGGAGAATTCAATACAGCCAGAAACCCATTGCTGGTCGCTCCGCAACCGATGCGCGACGTCCTTTTGCAGAGGTTCCGCTATTCGATCACCTGGTCGGCGCGGGCGAGCAGCGTCGGCGGCACGGTGAGGCCGAGTGCTTTCGCGCTCTTCAAGTTAATCACCAGCTCGAACGTGGTCGGCTGGAGCACTGGCAGGTCGGCCGGCTTGGTGCCTTTGAGGATGCGGCCGGCATAGCCACCGGCAAGATGATAAGTATTCGCGATGTTCGCTCCATAGCTCATCAGGCCGCCATCGTCGGTGAACTCACGGAACGGATAAATCGCGGCTATGCGGCGCTGGCCGGCAAGTGCCACGATCTCGTCGCGCCGGAGAACGAAGAATGGGTCGGACCCCACGAGCAACCCGTCGGGCCGTTCCTGTCCGAGTGCGGCGAATGCGTCCTCGATCCCTTTCCCGGTGCTCGCATTAACGAGCCTGAGCTGTAGCTTGTTGGCCTGTGCCGCCGCTTGCGCATCGCGTATCTCGGGGGCCGCGTCGGGACTGGTCGGGTTGATGAGCATGGCGACGACGCTCGCGCTCGGAACCAGCTCCAGCAAAACCTCCAGCCGCTTCTGAGCAAGCGGCCCGGTGATCAGCGTCGTGCCGGTGGCGTTTCCGCCCGGTCGGTTGAAGCTTGCGACGAGACCTGCAGCGATAGGATCGAGTCCGACGGTGAAGACGATGGGAATCGTGGTGGTCGCGGCACGCGCCGCAAGTGCCGCCGGCGGAGACTGTGCAGCAATCAACGCAACCCGCTGGTGCACGAGATCGGCCGCCATTGCGGGGAGCCGTTCGTACTGCCCATCGGCGAACCGGTATTCGATCGTGACGTTTTGCCCTTCTACGAAACCAGCTTCGCTCAGCCCACGCCGGAACGCCGCGTTGACATGGGCCATCTGTCTCTCTGACAGCGCGCTGAGAAATCCGATTATCGGGACTGATGGCTGTTGCGCGCGCGCAGCGAGCGGCCACGCCGCAGCCGCGCCGCCGACGAGCGCCATGAAATCCCGGCGCCTGATGTTGATCATGAGGCTTCCGCCCCCTGAGTTAGAGGTTGTCGGCTTGCCGCATTATCAGGTTGCCACAGGAGCCGGCTAGTCCTTTGGGCAGACCTGAATCGTTCTGGATTTGGGTGTTGAGCCGGCCGCCGCGGCGCCTTTGCCCGTCCTAGGCCGATCTAGTTCACCAGGACGTTGGTGAACTGCCAGGGATCGCTGGTGTCGAGCGTCTCCGGAAACAGCTCGCTGCGGCCGACGAGCGGCGTCCAGTCGGTGTAGCAGCCGATCACCGGGCCGAGGTAAGGCCGCTGCAGGTCGAGGCAGCGACGGAAATCCATTTCGTCGACCTCGACGATGCCGCGCTCGGGGTTCTCCAGCATCCACACGATGCCGGCGAGCACCGCCGACGTCACCTGCAGGCCGGTCGCGTTCTGGTAGGGCGCCAGCCGCCGCGTCTCCTCGATCGAGAGCTGCGAGCCGTACCAGTAGGCGTTCTTGGCATGGCCGTAGAGCAGCACGCCGAGTTCGTCGATGCCGTCGACGATGTCGTCCTCGGACAGGATGTGCCAGGTCTGCTGCGGCTTCCACTGCGCGCCCGCGAGCTCGTGCAGGGACAGCACCGCGTCGTCGCAGGGGTGATAGGCGTAGTGGCAGGTCGGCCGGTAGACGACCTTGTCGCCTTCTCTGAGCGTGAAGTAGTCGGCGATCGAGATCGACTCGTTGTGGGTGACCAAGAAGCCGTGCTGGGCTTGGGCGGTGGGCGTCCACGAGCGCACCCGCGTGCCGGCGCCGGGCCGCGTGAGGTAAATCGCCGCGTCGCAGCCGAAGTCATGCCGAAACCCGCCCGGGGGCAGCGTCTTTTCATGCGTGCCCCAGCCGAGCTCCGAGGGCTGCAGGCCTTCGGAGAGGAAGCCTTCGACCGACCAGGTATTCACGAATTTGCCGCGCGGCTTGGGATCACGGGCGCGCTGGGTATCGCGCTCGGCGATGTGGATGCCCTTGACGCCCACACGTTGCATCAGACGGCCCCAGTCCTCGCGTGTTTGCGGCTCGATGAAGTCGAGCTTGAGCTCGCCGGCGATGTCGATGAGCGCCTGCTTCACCATCCACGAGACCATGCCGGGATTGGCGCCGCAGCAGCTCACGGCGGTGATGCCGCCCGGCCGCCGCCGCCGCAAATCGAGCACGCTCTCCCGCAGCGCGTAGTTCGAGCGCTGCGAAATCGAGCGGTTGCGGTCGGTGTAGAGGCCCGGCCACGGCTCCACCACGGTGTCGATATAGAACGCGTCGAGGTCCTTGCAGAACTCCATCAGATCGACCGAGGAGGTGTCGACCGACAGATTGACGACCATGCCCCGGCCCGGCCCGGTGGTGAGCAGCGGCGTGAGGATGTCGCGATAGTTCTCCTTCGTCAGCGCCCGGTGAATGAACCGGATCTGCCGCTCGTCGAGCAGGCGGCGGTCGCTGTCGTCCGGCGCGATGACCACGAACTTGGCGCGGTCGAAGGCGATGTGCCTTTCGATCAGCGGCAAGGTGCCCTTTCCGATGGAGCCGAAGCCGATCATCACGATCGGCCCGTCGAAACGGGCATGGAGCGGCCCGCTTTCGGTCGAGGGGATGGGAGCGTTCACTTCGGTTACTCCTGAGCAAGAGGTGACAGGGGTCACGCCGCGTGCGACGCGAGACTATTGTCGCTGCGGGCGAGACCCGCAACCAGGGTCGCAAGATCGGGCCGGTGCGCGAGCGGACTGCGGGCGCTGATCAGCCCGCGGGCGCCGTCGAGCGCGCCCGGCTTGAGCTCGTGCCCAAGCAGCCGGTGGCGCTCATAAGGCCCGGGCAGCCACAGCGCGCCGGTCTTCTCGCTGGAGAAGCCGAACCGCGCATAATAGGAGGCGTCGCCGACCAGCAGCACAGCACCCGCGTGGCGACGTTCGGCCTCGCGCAGCGCGTGGTGCACCAGCGTCGAGCCGATGCCGCGTTTGCGGCGGTCGGGCGCGACCGCGAGCGGGCCGAGCAGCAGCGCCGGCCGATCGGGACCGGCCGAGACCTGCCACAGCCGCACCGTACCGACGATGCGGCGGCCCTCGGCGGCCACCAGCGCCAGTTCCGGCAGACGCCCTTCGCGCAGGCGCTCGGACGCCTTGGTGAACCGGGTCGGCCCGTAGGCGAGATCGAGCAACGCCTCACGCGTCGCGGCCTCGGTCGGCCGTTCCTTGCGGACGGTAACCATCTCGGATCTCCGTCCGCTCGCTAGATGTGATAGGTCTTCAGCGGCGCAAAGCCGTTGAAGGCCACCGACGAGTAAGTCGCGGTGTAGGCGCCGGTGCCCTCGATCAGCACCTTGTCGCCGATCTCGAGACTGATCGGCAAGGCGTAGGGCTCCCGCTCGTACATCACGTCGGCCGAGTCGCAGGTCGGCCCCGCGAGCACGCAGGGCGAAAGCTCGTCGCCGTCGCGCGGAGTGCGGATCGGATAGCGGATCGATTCGTCCATCGTCTCGGCGAGGCCGCCAAACTTGCCGATGTCGAGATAGACCCAGCGCACGTCATCGTTCTCGCTCTTTCTAGAGACGAGCACGACCTCGGCCTCGATGACGCCGGCGTTGCCGACCATGCCGCGGCCCGGCTCGATGATGGTCTCCGGAATGCGGTTGCCGAAGTGCCGGCGCAGCGCGCGGAAGATCGACGAGCCGTAGGTTTTCACCGTCGGCACGTTCTTGAGATACTTGGTCGGGAAGCCGCCGCCCAGGTTGACCATGGTGAGGCTCAGTCCGCGCTCGCCGCATTCGCGGAACACGGCCGCCGCGGACGCGAGCGCCCGGTCCCAGGCGTGCGGATTGCGCTGCTGGGAGCCGACATGGAAGGAGACGCCATAGGCCTCGAGGCCAAGCCGGTGGGCGTGCTCGAGCACGTCGGCCGCCATGGCCGGTTCGCAACCGAATTTGCGCGACAGCGGCCATTCCGCCCCGACGCAGTCGGAGAGAATGCGGCAAAACACCCGCGCGCCGGGCGCGACACGGGCGATCTTGTCCGCCTCGGCGGTGCAGTCGACGGCGAAAAGGCGCACGCCGAGCGCATAGGCACGCGCCACGTCGCGCTCCTTCTTGATGGTGTTGCCGAAGGAGATGCGGTCCGCCGTCGCGCCGGCTGCGAGCACCATCTCGATCTCGGCCACCGAGGCGGCATCGAAGCTCGACCCTAGCGCCGCAAGCAGCGCGAGCATCGGCGCGCCGAGCGCCGGCGTTGGAATCGCCGCAGCCACCGGCACGCCTCGCTCGCGCGTAGCGAAGAACACGTCGCCGGGATCGTCGACATTGGCTTTGCGGCCGAAGTAGAGCCGCGTGCCGTCGCCCGACAGCGAGGCGCGCGTTTCCGATGCCGTCGTGTTGATCGATGGAGTATCGATTCGCTGCGGCGCCGACCACGGCGAATGCGTGTTCGGCCGCGTGGCGACGTAGATATCCTGATCGAACGCCGTGCCGCCGGAGCGGTTCGAGCTGAACACGATCTCGAGCCCGTCGGCACGCACGTTCGGCATGCGGTCGTCGGCCGACGTGGAAAGCTCGGCCACGCGCACGCCGGCCGTGACGGTGCCGTCGTCGAGCATCTGGCTCATGTAGATGTCCTGGCCCTGGCTGTCGGGATAGCCGTTGCTCGAAAAGAACAGGAACGTACCCTCGGCCGTTTGCACGCGCGATGGACTGAATTCCGCGCCGGCAGTATTCGGGCCTTGCGGATAACAGCCGAGATTCACCGGCGTCGACCACACATTCGCCGGATCTTCCTGCGACGCGAAGATGTCGCCGGCCGACGGACCGCCGGTCGGCGGCGGTGGCGGGGTGTCGCCCGGATAGCAGTCGTCCGCGGTCTGCTGCGAGCTCACGAACAGCAGCCCGCCGCCCGAGACCGGCGTCGGGCAATAGTCGAACTCGGGCGTGTTCACGGGCGGGCCGAGGTTTTCGGCCGCGCCCCAGGGTGCTTCGACCGTTGCGCGGAACGTGCGCCAGATGTCCTGCTTGCCTTGCGCCTCGGTCGCGGCGCGGTTGGACGCGAAGTACAGCGAAAGGCCGTCCGGAGCCTCGATCGGGCAGCCTTCGGCGGCATCCGTATCGATCGCGCCGACCGGTT
>Ga0081455_10000863_pt1 | contig 39072 bp, 33 predicted proteins | sample TabmetS3T2R1_FD_70207 | JGI IMG/M metagenome (GOLD analysis project Ga0081455, IMG submission 70207) | Tabebuia heterophylla rhizosphere microbial communities from the University of Puerto Rico - S3T2R1 | ecosystem: Host-associated > Plants > Roots > Rhizosphere ... | reverse complement strand
CGCCCTGCGACAGGCTTGCAACTCAAAGCGCGCCGCCACCCTCACCCCCACCAAGCCACGCCGATCTCGCTCTCGCCGCACCCCAAGGCAATAATCGAAACGTGCGCTCTAACCACCGCTTACGCTTTGGCTACCGGCGCATCGGCATCTTCCTGGACCGCGAGGGTCATGCCATGAGCTGGGGCCGCTGCTGGCGACTGTGGCGGCGAGCCAAGCTACAGGTGCCGCGCCGGCGGCCGCGCAAGCGCATCGCCAGCGGCCGGCCGCGTCCCCAGGCACCGACTGGCGCCAACCAGGTGTGGTGCTACGACTTCGTGTTCGACTGGTGTGCCAACGGCCAGCAGCTCAAGTGTCTGACCGTCACCGACGAATGGACCAAGGAGGGCTTGGCGATCGAGGTCGACGGCCGTCTCCGCTCGGGCCGGGTCATCGAGGTGCTGTCGCGGCTGACCAGCGAGCGCGGCGCGCCGCTGTATCTACGCTCTGACAATGGCCCGGAGTTTGTCGCCCGCGCGCTGCTGAAGTGGATGGCTGACCAGAAGATCCAGACCGCTCTGATCGATCCCGGCAAGCCGTGGCAGAACGGGGTCAGCGAGAGCTTCAACGGCAAGTTCCGCGACGAATGCTTGAGCCTCGAATGGTTCCTGTCCCGCGCCCAGGCCACGGTCGTCATCGAATCTTGGCGCCGCCACTACAACGAGATTCGCCCGCATTCGAGCCTCGGCTATTTGACGCCAGCGGCGTTCGCCGCAAAGCTCAACCAGCAGCTCCCGCTTCCGCAACGGGCCGGGACGCTGCGCGATATGGGGGGCTTCGCGCCCCGGCTCGTTGCAGCACCGTCCTTGAAGGGACAAGACAACAAGCCGGACATGCCAGCTCTCTCAAGTTAACCGTGGTCCGAAGAATCGGGGCAGGTCAATCCCACCGATCGCCTTGTTGCTGGACACAACCGCCGGCCGGAGCGATCGCAATCGCCAAGGAGCGGAGTGCCTCACGGTTTGATCAGCAACCCCTGCCCCGTTGGTAATGCCAGTACTCTGAGGCCCCACTGATGGGCGAGCTCATCCCAGGCCTGCTTCTGGCCTATGTGCGGTCGCCACCCGTAGTCATCCAGCACCAGGATCGCCCCTCTGACCATCCGAGGCCAAAGATATTCCCCAGCTGCAATTTCAGGCTTCGCGATATTCATATCAATCGAAACGTAGGCGATCTCGTTTGAGTCAATTTGCTCCAGAGTATCAGGAACACGGCCTCGGATGATCCTGGCGTTCTTGAACGATCCAAACGTCTGGCAAACCTGCTCAAAGCAGTCGGGATAGTATTTGCTGTAGCCTCCGATGCCTCGCGCGAGCTCGTCTACACCAATCTGCTCTACGGGAATGCCTTCATACGTATCCAGAAGATAGAATTTGCGGTCCATGTCCTTGAAGTCGATATAGTGGATGATCGCCCGGCTATAGGCGCCAGTGTTCACGCCACACTCGACAAAGTCTCCTCCGGTTATCTTGGCCTGCTGGGCCGCCCAGCAGCAGATGAATACACGCCATCTGAAATCAACATGGGCGAACGGCGTGCCGGCCAATGTTGCCGAACCGAGTGCATAGGCTTCCGCGAATTTTGGATCTCGCGTGAAGTCCGAGTTGTGAACAGTCGCGAGTCCGTCTGCGTTGTAGGTCACGGGCCAGCCCGGACCCTGGATCAGCTTTTCCAGCTCCATGCGTTGGACGTTAGCAATTCTTTCCGTCCCTGTCGCCAACGGCCGGCAGCATCCAGAATCTTTCGCATTTTTGTCGGTAATCCGAGCAGCTGCATGTTCATGTATCGCTTTGCCGAACATCGAGCTCGCGCACGCGTATCCCCCTGTTGCCGTGCCCGGCATAGATGACAGCAAGATCCGCATCCAGAAGCGACAAGGTGAAATGCACTGCAGTATCAGTCGTAAGCGTCAGACCGAGTGAAAGCTGAAAGTAGCCATGCGGCATAGACTTGATGGAATGCTCAACTGAACCTTCCGACCTCCACAGCTCGCCGCTTCCGAGATCGAATGTGGACGTTCCGTATCGCTTTGCTCCGTCATCGTGGAGCTCAAGTTTGATGCCTGTGCAGCCCATGGGCTTGGCGAGAAGCGAAACCGTAGCGATGCTGCCAGCACAGCCGCCCTCGATCGTCATGAGTATACGATGGTAGCCATTTCGCGGCTGTTCGGTCAGCTGGAAGCCGTTGGCGGCTGTCTGCAGCAGAACGTTTTCAAGTGCTGCGTATTGCTTAACCGGGCGTCTGATAAGCGGCTGTTCGAACACCGTCAGTGCGGATCCGCCATGCGCCAGCTCTCGCGGGTCGTATTCGTCCAGGGCCGCCTCGACCCGCGCCATTTCCTGCTCCGTGATCTTGACCTCAGGCTGCTCAGTGACCACCGCGCTACGCCACACGTAGTGCCGGCTGGGAATGGAGGAGAGGTGCACCACATCGCCTTTCGCCGCCGAGCCAGGGACTGCCGGCTTGGGTGGGACGATGGGAGCAAGTCGTTCCCCTAGCCTCATGCGCGCGGCATGATTGATCATCCCCGTATCGATCTCGCGTCCGAAATATGACGCGTGGATGAGATCGATCGTCTGACGATTGCGGTCCTGTTGGACATGCACGTCGTCCACGCGGCGGAACATCTGTCGAATTCTCTGCGTCGGGGCTTTCTGGCGCGAGGCCTTTCTCCCCGACAGGGCTTGCAGCAATTCCAGCAGGTGCTCGCGGTATCTTGCATATCCTGCGAAGAACGACTGTGCGTCCTTGAGGAACCAGTGGAATGGGTGGCCCTGAGCTATGGGTATCTGCGAATCGTCGTTGGTCCTGAGCGTCTGAACCATCGGCAGTCGGGCGGACTTCCCGAGGAAGGTGATCGCAGCCGTGAAAGCAAGCTCCTTGAAGAAGGCGCCTTGAGCCGCATTGGCGGCCTCGACGGCACGAATGTAGGCCGGCGTCCTGAACACAGCCCAATAGAACGGCTGGTAACGCCGCATCAACTCGTACAGCCGCTGCAAGGGCGTCGAGTCGGCGATGTCACCGATGAACCATCGCACGCCGTGCACGTCGATCGCGCTGTCGGCGACAGAGGCATCGAGTACATAGCCTTGCGCGGCAACATACTCTGGATTCTGCTCAAGATGGCCGAGGCACGCATCTATCGCGTGCGGCAAGCTTATATCGTCGTCGGTAATCAGGGCGACGTAAGGAGTCGTGATCGAGCGCGCCAATGACTCGGTCTTCGTCTCGAGGGGCATCGACGGATCGAATTGGCGATACTCGATCAGCCCCGTGCACGCCTTCATCACATCGGAGTCCGGTTGGTCGCTCGAGTCCGCGACGATGACGCGATGAGGAACGCAACAACCCTGCAGGAAATGAATCTGCGCCTTGCAGAGCTCGGGACGGTTGCGGGTCGGCAGGATGATGGTGAGATCAGTATCCAGAGCCGGCGCTCCTTCCCGAGGCCTCGCCCGTTCGTCCCTGAAATGCCGGCAGACGTCGCTCACATCGGACGCCGCATCACGATAGGCCGTCCAGCCCTTCAGTCGGCACGGCAGCAGCTGGGCACGCTGGAACAGGCTCTTCTGCACGGGGTAGGTCCAGTCATGGCATCGCAGGAAGTCCGCGATGGCGAAAGAGCTGCCCGTCGTCTCGTACAGGCGATCGGTCGCGGTGAAATTGTTGACGTAGGCCTCGCGCGGATTCTCGATGATCTTGATCCGGGCGGATCCCGCGAACAGACGCGGGATCATGCCATAGTCGATATTGGCGTAGTGCTTGCGCCTATAGTTCGCCAGGCCTGATGCGGAAGTGAACAACGGATGGATGAACACCGAATGGATCTCCACGCCATCTTCCCGAGGCCAGAACAGCTCGCGCGGATGCTTGCCAAAGTCGACGTTCTCGACTGCGATGATCTGTGAGATGAAGTAGTGGTGTGCGTGCTCGACGGAGAGCGTCGCGAGGTCCTCGGTGGAAATGCTGATCGGCCCGTCCCCGGGATAGCGGGCCTCGAGGGCGGGCAGGAACGTCTCGGTGTTCGCGACGATGTTGCCGCCGCCGCAGCACTCGTAGCCCTCATGACGATAGTTCGCCATGTTTTCCAGGGAGCCGTCTGCGACGATGGCGTCGACTGGGATCATGAAAAGATGCGAGCGTGCTCCCTCGGCAAAGAAGATGGAGCAGTGGTCGAGCATGCCGTAGAGAATGTAGAAGTTGCGCACGAGATGGCCGCTCGACAGCGTGCGGATGATTTCGTCGGGAACGACGATGAACTGGATGTCGGCGACACCAGCCGTCTTGGCGAACACGGAATCCCGCCGCATCTGCCGTTCGCCTGCGGCATCGGTGACGATGCTCAGCACGACCTCGCCTTGGCCATTGAGCCTGGGCAGGTTGTTCGCCGACAGCATCGATCGCAAGTTGTAGCGCAGGAAATTGCCGATGTACGTCTCGCCCCAGACGATGCACCCCATGGTGAAGATGTCGCGGTCGGGCCGTGCTGCCCGATAGCTCTCTCCGCGCTTCCTGCAAACGACATATTCACGAGCACAGAAGTCGATGAACATCTTCACTCCCGGCTGGATCGGAAGCTTGTGCTGGTCGATCAGATGCCGCAGCTCGTCCAACAGGCCTAGTCGAAGCAGGTTGATCCAAATTCGTTCGATGGCCTGTTCATCCTCGGCATCGCTATAGGAAACTCTCCCCTCGAGGATGAGCTTGCTGACCTTCGCAAGCAGCCTTTCGACAGGGCCGAAGCACCCGATGTGAACTTCGAGCGCCAGCAAGGTGTCGCTGAGACTGGCCAGCTCGGACAGATTTGGCGCCTGCGAAAGCTCCATGCGTGACAAGGCCATGCCCCGCTGAACCTGGCCAATGTCGTGCGGCCGACGTCGGAAGACCCTGGCGATCTCGCTCAATCTTGCGCTCAGTTGAAGACGTTTCACGTGCGAGACCAATGCGCGGATCACCGCCCAAGAAAGGTGAGAACCTCGCCGGCGACGATCTCCACGTCGCCTTGGCTCATGTATTGATTGACCGGCAGCGTGAGTATTCGCTCGGCCTGACGCTCCGTGATCGGAAAGTCGCCTTTCTTGTGGCCGAGCGCGTGCGCTGCCGGCTGCAGATGAATCGGCACCGGATAGTGGATGGCGGTCTTGATGCCACGGTCCTTCAGATAGGCCTGCAGCTCGTCCCGCCGGTCGACCTGCACGACGAAGGTATGGAAGGTGTTGAACTCGTCATTTCGGCAAGGCGGCACATAGATCTGCTCGTGACGCAGGAGACCCTGGTAATGTGCCGCGTTGGCGCGCCGCCTGGCGATCACGTCCGGCAGCTTGTCGAGTCGGTAGTTCAAGATGGCGGCCTGTAGCGCATCCATGCGCGAGACGAGGCCCCACTCCTCGACGGTCTGTCGGTCGACCATGCCGTGCGCGCGCAGGCGCCGCATGCGCAGCGCGGCATCCTTGTCGTTCGTGGTGACGAAACCACCGTCGCCCAGCGCGTTGAGGTTCTTGAGCGGATGCGCCGAGAAGCAGCCGAAATGTCCGATCGACCCGCTCATCCGTCCACGATGCATCGAACCGATCGACTGGGCGGCATCCTCGATCACGATCAGGCCATGACGGTTGGCAAGCTCCATGATCTCGTCCATGCGACAGAGCCGTCCCGTCAAGTGCACGGGCATGATCGCCTTCGTCCGCGGCGTGATTGCGCGCTCGATCCTTTCCGGATCGATGTTCTGGTCCGGCAACACGTCGGCAAACACCGGCGTCGCGCCAAGATGGACGATGGCAGCCGTCGAGGCGACGAACGAATTCGGCGGCGTGATGACCTCGTCGCCACGGCCGATGCCCCCCACCAGCATCGCCAGCATCAGCGCATCGGTGCCGGAGTTCAGCGCCACCGCTTCGGTCGTGCCGCAATACTCTGCGATGCGCCTTTCGAGGCCGGCCAGTTCCTCATCCGTTCCGACGAAGGAGCCGCGCAGCACGACCTCCCCGAAGATACGCTGGAGATCTTCTAGTTGATCCCGCCCCTGGGCTGCGAGATTGACATAGGGAATGTCGTGCTTGGCCATGTCACACCCCGTAGAATTCCCCGACGGTCTGCACGATATAAGCAAGCTGCTCTTCGACGAGGTGCTCATGCGCCGGAAAGGAGATCATCGTATCGGCTTGTCGATCGGTCACGGGGAAATCCCCACGCGTGTAGCCGTAGCACCGAAGCCCGTCCTGGAGATACAGGGGCACCGGATAGTGCACCTTGGCCTCGATCCCCTTTTCCTTGCAAAAAGCGAGAAGCTCGTCCCGACGCTCGGCAAATACGATGTAGAGATGGAAGACGAGCTTCCGGTTCGAGAAGCGGCGCGGCAGCCTGACCTGGGGAATGCGAGCAAGCTCCTCGTCGAGATAGGTCGCATTCCTGATGCGTGTGTCGGTGATGAAATCGACCTGCCCGATCAGCCAATTTCCCACAACGGCCTGCAATGAATCGAGCCGCGAGTTGCAGCCCATTCGCACGACGCTGTCGCGATCCTTCAGGCCGTGATTGCGCAACTGCCGGAGGACGGTGGCGAAGTCGTCGTCATCGGTGACGATCATGCCGCCGTCCGCCCAGACATTGAGGTTCTTGAGCGGATGAAGCGAGAAGCTGCCCGAGCGGCCGAAGGTGCCGGCTCTCCTGCCGTCGATGTCACCCAGGATGCACTGGCAGGAATCCTCTATCACCGGCAGACCATGCTTCTGCGCAATCCGCATAAGCGCGGGCATATCGGTCATTTGTCCGGCCAGATGAACGGGCAACAGCGCCTTGGTGCGCTCGGTGATCCTGCCCTCCACCTGGTCGACGTCCAGGCAGAAATTGTCCGTGCAGTCGACAAAGACCGGTCGTGCATGGTTCTCGGCAATCGCACCCACGGTGGCGATGAACGTGTTCGCTGCGGTGATCACCTCGTCGCCTGGGCCGACCCCCAGCGCCTTGAGCGACAGTTTCAGCGCATCGGTTCCGGAGTTCACGCCGATCGCGTGACGGGTGCCGATCATCGCCGCGAATCTCTGTTCGAATTCGCGTACCGGCTTGCCGAGCGTGAAATCGCCGGTTGGCACGAACTTGCGGAACAGGTCGAGAATCTCCTCGATCTTCTCGGCGCTGAACTGCCTGGGCAGATAGGACCACTGGACCTTGTAGCCATTGGGCTGAAGCGGCAGGTCGATGCGCGACATTGCGGGCATTCCTCTATTGCTGGCTCGCACCGATCGCGCGACGCGCGGCAGCGATGCTGTCCAGCATGTCGCGGGGAGGGAAAAGGCTGACGAAGGCAAGATCGGCTTCTAGCGCCTTCTCGATCTTGGCCCGGACCTTGAATTCGTTCTCGGAGCCCACGCCCAGCAGGCACAGCAGTTTGCCGTCAGCCTCGACGGCAACATCCGTCAGCGGCCCGATGACATTTTGCGTTCCCGGCATCAATCGGCGATGTATGTCGCAGCGATCGTCGACCACGAAGTCGATCATTCCGCCGATCTGGCAGACCGACACCAACAGGCACGACCGTGGCGCCGCACCATAGACGAGCACACGATAGCCCTTTGCGCGCGCCCGCGAAATCAAGTCCTGCATCTCCTCTTTCTGCTGCCACATGCGGGCCGTGAAGGCATGCAGCAAGTCGAGCGTCGGGGCGGGCGTCGGTCGGCTGACCGAGCAAGCTGACGGCATGGCCCCCTTCTGTGCGACGAAAGCCATCGAGCCGCCGCCGAATATATATCGACGGCGATCGAAAATGCGGAATCCGAATCGCGTCAGCATGTACTCCGCCAGAGGCCGAGTGAAGTAGCTGACATGCTCTTCCCACAGGATCGCGGGGCTGCCCAATGTCAGCCCCTCTTCCACATCGGGAAGCTCGATCACCAGAAAGCCGTCATCTGCAAGCAACAGTCGCACAGCCGTGAAGAAACCGTCGAGATCGCCGACGTGCTCGACGACATGCCGCAGATAGACTGTGTCGAAGCGCCCGCGCTCGGCCACGATGCGATCGGCAAGCTCCTTTGTCAGGTAACCGGTGTAGATCTCGTGCCCCCTCTGTCGCGCAATAACGGCGGCGACAGAATTTGGCTCGATACCCACGATCTCCTTGTAGCCCCCGCGGCGCAGCGCTTCCAGGAGCGAGCCATCGTTACAGCCGATATCGATCACCCGGCCGGGATCCTGCCGCGCCACCATCGTCATGATGAGATCATCAAGATGTCGCGGCTGCTGAAAGCTGGTCGTATAGGTGTCCGTCTCGCGATAGATCATGTCCGCTGGGATGGCGTCCGCGATCTGCAACAGCCCACAATCCCGGCAACATTGGAAGTTGATCGAAAATCGCGGGTCCGGATCGTCCCTTTCCTTCCTGAGATAGTGCGAGATCGGAAGGTCATCCAGCCTGAAAAGGGGCGAGAGGTTTGCGCCTTTGCAGAGGCAACACCGGGATGCGCTGCTCATCCACCGCCCTTGACCAAATGACGTTGCACGGACGACGCCCGCACCGAGCTCTCTGGCCGGCGTGCAGCCATGGTTGCCTTCATATGCAGGTTCGGCTTGATCAGGTCAACCAAGCAGGCGCTCCAGCAATCACAGCCGCCACGATTTCCTGGCCTGGCGGGCTTCTTCCAAGGCTGCAGCGCGGGTGACGATTGCCTCGATGACGGCAGAGGCGTTGGCCTCTGCGCGTGTCCATTCGTCTGGTTTTGCCATCCCGAAGCGCAGCGGCGAGCGAAAAAATTCTGCCCGCAGTCGTCCCCAATAACCCCACAGCCAAAAGGCGACATCCGGAATGGAAAGAGATGCTGCGCCCTGCTGCAGTTGCTCTTCGAGCGGACCGTCCTCAATCGAGAGGCCGACTATGCTCGCGTCCTGGACGAGATGGATCCGCTCCATCGGCAGCGCCGAGCGGTCGATGAAGCGACTGTCGACGGGATCGATCGAAAGATGCAAAGGGTGGCTGAGCGACTTCGGACGAAGGCCCATCGGATGGTAATGATTGCCGTGGACCAGAACGGCACCCGAGCCGACACGCCAGCAAGCGCGCAAAGGTATCCGTGGTTGGTTGTCGGCTGTGACAAAATTGTAGTCGGGCAGATGCTCGACGATGATCCTCGTGCAGTCCTCCGACGTGATCTCGACGATGCCGCCGTCGCGCCGGCAGCGTTCATCCAGCGCGGCGCGCACCGTAGCGCCATCAAGCTGTATGCTGTTGATCAGCACGGCGTCCGAAGGGCCCGACAATCGGTCGGCGATAAGGGGCAAGGCGCCATCGTTTAGGATCGTATCGGCGACCTGGCAGCTCACAAAGGCATCGGTGAGGCGGCCGGTCGCAAGCGCCACGTAGTGCGCACAGGACATGAGCACGAACTTGCAGTTGCGCGCGTAGTAGAACGCCAGGGAGTTGTCCGAATAGAAGACCTCTTGTCGGCCATAGCATGCTTCCATGGCCGGACCATATTTCACGTGGTTCTCGGCGTAGCGCATGAAGTGGATGGTCGCGTGATCGCCCAGGCCGGCGAACAGAGCGTCTCCCCGAAGATACTGCTCTGTCTCGGCAGTGGTGAAGATCACAAAGTGTACGGCGCAGCGCTCAGCCAGCCTTGGCAAATTGTTCGTCGACAGCAGGGCGGCACAGAGATAGCGAATGAAGTTGTCCGCGAATGGCTGCCCCCACACCGGGCAGGAAATGATGAAGGGTCGGCGGCCATCCTGTGACCCTCGGATCGAGGAAGTCAGTTCGGCGACCCACGCCTCGTAGCCGTCGAGCAACGAGACCGTGAAGCGGGCAAAGGCGTCGGCTGGATCGACCTTCAGCACGCTATCGAAGAAATCACGGATTTCGTCCGGCTCACCATGCCTCAGCAGAGTGATGGCCGCATGATGCCTGACGAGTGGATGCTCAGGATGGTGGCGAAATGCCTCGCGCAGAACGACGAGAGCATCCTCGTTCTGATTGGCCTGATCATACATCGTGGCCAACTGCACGGCGATCTTCGGATCGCGGGTCAGCGACCAGGCCCGCTCGACCTTGTCGACGGCTCGATCGATGCCATGCGGCCGCTTGGCCCAGATCCTGTCGGCGTCCCTCATGAGGCCGTTTGCCACGAAGTCCCGCGCGGCACGCCACAGCGGCCGTTTCGCCTGCCCAGTCATGCGTTCCAGGTCATACGTTTTTGACCGCCTCATGCAAAAAGCAGCGTCTATGCATGGAATGACTGCTTACGGCGGAAAGCCGAATCTCGTATAGGGGGCGCTGAACCACCCGAGACAGTGCGACGTGAACGGCCGGCCATACGTTAGTTTCGTCTCATATTTTCGCAACGACGGATATACCAGCGATTTCGACGTCCGCGTCAAACGGGCGACCAGCTTCCTTGTTCGCCAGTTCCAGCGCATCGGCCTCGAAGCGGAGCTGATCCTGGTCGAGTGGAACCCGCCGGCGGACCGCCCGCTGATCATCGATTCGCTGGGCTCCCTGCCGCAAGGCGATTGCGTGCAGGTGCGCGGCATCGTCGTCGGCAAGGAGCACCACGACGGGTTTATCGGCTCGCAGGAATCGAGCATGAATCCTGCCGCCGCCGCGAACGTCGGGTTGCGCCGCGCCCAGGGTCGCTTCGTGTCGCCCAAGGCTGCGGACACCTATCTGTCCAATGAGATCATTGCCACCATCGCTCGCCGTGATCTCCATGAGAACGCGTTGTACCGCTGCGATCGCTGTGACCTCACGCTTTCCACTCGAGACCTCCAGCTCGACGATGAGTCCCTGCTGGTTCGTCTCGAGAGCCTGGACAGCACGCGCCACAGCCACATTCCACATCCGCCGCAATGGTATATCCGCGACCTCCACACCAATGCCTGCGGTGACTTTCTGCTGATGAGCCGGCAGATGTGGCACACCGTTCGCGGCTTTCCGCTCGACAACACCGTGCTGTCACTGGACTGCGATTCGCTGATCATGCACTCGGCCGTAGCACTCGGCTCGCACGAGATCCGCCTTCCTGCGGCCTGCCGAATCTTCAAAGGCCGCCACGCGCGCCTGTTCACCAATCGCATCAGCTACGTCTGGTCACCCGTTCAGTCCAAGGTCGACAACTTGATGACCAGCATGCGCTGGTGGCGCCTCCAGACGATCACGCGCAGCCTGTTCGACTATCCCAAGCGCAAGGTGGCCGGCGTCGAAAGCGTTCTTGCGCCTTCGATCGAGCGCAACTTCGTGAAACCGGCCGAGCAATGGGCGCACGGCATCCCCCCCAAGCTGTCCCAGCCCGAGAACTGGGGACTGGGGGATCAAGTCCTCGAGGAGCGGCTGTTGTGCCGCGCCACGTGGAACCAGACGGACAGAACGGTTGCGGCATGAATGTGGAGCAAGGCATCTTCCTGGTCGGCGGCCTCGGGAGCCGGCTGCGAGCGCTGACAGGCAATGCCGCCAAGCCCGTGTTGGAGGTCGGCGGCCGCCCTTTCCTGGACCACTTGCTGGACGAAGCCAGCCGTCATGGCCTGAAGCGCGCCTTGCTGCTGTGCGGCTATCGGGCGGCCGACCTCGTTGGCATCTATCGGGGTCGCACGATCCGCGGTATGACGGTCGAGACCGCCGTCGAGACCGAACCTGCCGGAACCGCCGGCGCCCTGGCGCTCGCCGCCGACCGACTCGACGATTCGTTCTTTCTCGTCAACGGCGATTCCCTCTTCGATTTCAATTGGCTTGCGCTTTGCCCGCGTCCAAGCGAGCTCGACTCGAGCTGGGTCCGTATGGCGCTTGCGGATGGCATTCGCGGAGACCGCTACGGTCGCGTCGCGATAGAAGGGCGATACGTGCGGGATTTCGTTCCGGCCGGACCGCTCGACTGGCCGATCAATGCCGGCGTCTATCTCATGCGCAAGAGTATCCTGTCGCGCATCGGGTCAATGCCATGCTCGCTCGAGCACGACGTATTGCCGGCGCTCGCCCGGGAGGGTTTGGTCGAAGGAGTCGTCGTCGAGGCGCCGTTCATCGATATCGGCACGCCGGAGGATTTTCAGCGCGCCCAGCGCCTGGTGCCGCTGATCCTGAAGCGGCCGGCCGCCTTTCTCGATCGCGATGGCGTGCTGAACCATGATACCGGCTACGTCCATCGCGCCGACCAGGTTCACTGGCTCGACGGCGCTTTCCAGGCGGTGCGGTGGCTGAACGACGCAGGCTACCTGGTGTTTGTCGTCACCAATCAGGCCGGCATCGCCCGCGGTCTCTACGAGGAGGAGCACGTCGCAAGCCTACATGCCTGGATGGCCGAACAGTTGCGCCACCACGGCGCGCACATCGACTGCATGGAGTATTGCCCCTATCACCCCGACGGCGTCGTGGAGCGCTACAGGCGCGTCTCCGATCTGCGCAAGCCGGGACCGGGCATGATCAAGAAGCTGCTGGCGGACTGGCCGGCGGACGCATCCCGCTCCTTCCTGATTGGCGACCGACAGACGGATATCGAGGCTGCGGCCGCTGCCGGCATCCGCGGACACCTTTTCACCGGCGGCAATCTCCTCGATTTCGTCACGAGGCTTGCACCGCCGAGACGAAGAATTGCCGAGTCCGATTGATTTGCAGGACTGCAGCGACCGCCTCTGAGGAAAGCGGTCCGAGGCCGCTTGCTGCGGCGTCTTGATCGGCCTCCGCCGGCGTCATGATACCGGGAATCGTGCTCGAGACCGCCGAGAACGCCAGGCAGAAGCGAAGTGCTGCCCACGCCGCCTCTTGGCCGGGCGCAATCGAAAGAGCCACAAGCAGGTCACGCGCACCGTCTATCCAGTTCTCAAGCTGAACGCGCGGCCAGCGGGCACGGTGGTCACCCGGCACAAAGCGGCTCTCGCGCCTGATCGTGCCCGTGAGGAAGCCAAAGCAAAGCGGGGTCCTGGCAATAAAGCCGACGCCCATCCTGGTTACCTCATCCAGCAACCCGCAGGCGATCGCCCGTACGTCCATCATGTTGAAGTTGGCCTGGACGACCGGGGCTCCAGCCCGCACCGCTTCCAACGCCTCCTGCGGCCCCTTGCTCGAGATGCCCCAAGCCCGAATCTTTCCAGTGTCAATCAGCCCTCCCAGGGTCTCGCGAACATTCGGCGCCGCCAGAACCTCCTGCGGAGGGTTGTGAAGCTGCAGAAGATCGAGATAGTCGGTGCCCAACCGGCGCAGGCTGCCCTCGGTCGATGCTACGATGGCCTGCGGTGAGAAGTCTGGCGGGCGGTCCCACGATTCGTAGCCGGCCTTGGTCGCAATGACCACCTGAGGGCGCCTGCCCTTGATTGCCTGCCCGATCAGCTCCTCGCTGTGACCGTCGCCATAGGCGGCGGACGTGTCGAAGAAGGTGATGCCCCGCTCCAGAGCCCGCGCCAAGGCGGCAAGCGACGTCTGATCGTCTGTGTCACCATACGAAGTCTGGGCAACGGTGCGCCCACCGATGCCCCAGGCACCGAAGCCGATCTCGGAGACGACGAGACCGGTCGCGCCCAGCGGCCTGTACTTCATGGCTCAGTAGTGGCCAGCCAGCTCGGGCGTGATGGCTGCCGCACGCGGAGAATAGAGGTAGGCACCCTTCTTGTTGCCCCACCAGACGATCTCGCGGCACCATGCCTGGAAGTCGTTGTAGGGCTTGCTGGTGCGGTCGATGGCCACGACTTGCGACGCCTCACGCAGCCGCGCCTCCTCGCCATTGCGCACCTTGCGCCAGTAATCCAGCAGGTCGTGGCCCAGCCGGACCTCCAGATCCTGCTTGGCGAAGGGCTGATGCACCAAGGCATGGTTGAGGCGAATCGCCTCGTCGACGATCTCTGACGGAAGACCGGCGCTGCGATTAGACACGATCTCCTGCAGAAGCCTGCCCGCCTCGGCGTAGAAGGCATCGAACTTTCCTTCGGCCGTGAGCTTCACGAAGATGAACTCGTCCGCAGGCCAATAGATGCCGAGATACTCCTTGGAGAACACGTACTCGGGCCCGCCCTGCTGGATTGACCGGGCCTCGCTGTGGAAGAAGGCGTTGATCTCGGCAATCAGGGGGAAGCGCTTGGCATCGGCTTCCATGAAGGCCTCGATCATGTCCCGGTAGGCGATGCCTGAGAGGCCATGCGCCAGGATCAGCGGAATCTGGAACAGCTTGTCGAAATGCAGGAGCGCCGTCATCCAGCAGAAGACACGCGTGCGACGCCAGTCGGCATGCGGCATGGCTGCGGTGGCGACGACCAGGTCCTGGACTTCGGGGACGTCGTCGTCGAGCTCGATGCGCTCGCCGTGGATGTTGATGATCTTGGACTCGACCGTGACCATGCCGTACCTGGACTGATAGGCCGGGTCGCCCATCTCGGCATTGGGCAGGATCGAGAGATTGTTGAACTGGATCCGGTTGTGCTGGCCGTTCTCCATGAGCTGGTCGACGCCGCTCACAAACGACTCGTAGGTCTCGCCGGGCAGGCCCAGGATCAGGTCCGAATAAGTCTCCACTCGGTCGCGGGTGAACCGCCGCTGCAACTCCATGTAGGTGCCGAGCGAGATATTGTCGCGCTTGATCGCCTCCAGGGTGGCCCTGTCCACGCTCTGCATGGAGAGCGCCACGCCCTTGTTGAGGCCGGCATCCGACAGGATCTTCTGTGTCTCGTAGGCGCGCTCGGTGGCGTTCTTGGTGTTCTGCACCGATAGCGCCACCGGATAGCCCGTCGCCTGCTTGATCTTGGCGACGTACTTGGCGATGTCTACATCGCGTTTCTGAATACCGAAGTTGGCGTCGCAGCAGAAGATATACTCGATCTTTCGGTCGGCGAACCAGTCGACCTCGCGATAGAGCCGCTCTTCGCCGAACTTCGTGACCTTGGCGGCCGTCGCCGAGCCCCAGTCGCAGAAAGTGCAGCGGAACGGACAGCCACGATTGGTCTCCCACAGGCCGATCCAGCTCTCCTGTGGATTGGCCGCCATGATGGCGTCGAAGGCGCCCTCGAGGAACGGCGACGGAATTTCGTCGAGATCGCGCACGCGATCGATGTTCGGATTGCGCACGAAGCTTCCGTCAGGCCTCGCCAGGCTCACGCCCGGCAGCGACGCCCAGGCATCGCGATCGGCAAACGCCTCCAGCAGCTTCAGGAACGTGCGCTCGCCCTCATTGTGGACCGCGAGGTCGATCTGCGGGTTGGCGCGCAGGAAAGCCTCGGGTTGGTCAGGCACGTGCGGGCCCCCGAAGACGACGACGATGCCGGGCTTCAACGCTTTGAGTCGTCGGGCAATCTCGAGCGAGATGCGGCCGTTCCAGACATATGTGCTGAAGCCGACGAGATCCGCCTCCTTCAGCGCTTCGACCGCGTCGGCGATGCGCAGACGCTTGTAGAGCGGCGGCAGAAACCGATAACGCCCCGGATCGGGCGACATCTTCTGCACGTAGGTCTGCAGAAGGGCCACCGAGTAGGGCAGATAGTTTTGGCCGGAAAAGGAGTTGTTGATCTGCACCAACCCGACAACGACAGGTCGATGCAGCGGCGCTGCCGCGTCCTGCGTAGCGGAGGAGGTCGGTCGGGGTCGATCAGCGCTCAACATTCGCGTACACCTAAGATGCTTTGCCGTGCAGTGCAATGCAATTGCCCGCGGTGACGCACGCAGTGCCTTGAGATTAAAGGCAATATTGTGATTTCCCCTCGGGAAAGTCAGGATCGGATACGGAATGGATTTTGCCGGCAAGAAAGTTTTGATCGCGGGCGGCAGCGGGTTCATCGGCACCAATCTCGCCCTCGCCCTGGCCGCACGCGGCGCACAGTTGAGACTTACCGTCCACGAAACCCCCCTACGGACCGCTATCGCGCGCGCCGAGGTCGTGTCCGCGGATCTCCGCTTGCCCGAGCACTGCGCGCGGGCCGTCGAGGGCATGGATTATGTCTTCTTGTGCGCGGCTCACACATCGGGAGCAGCCGTCATCCGCCAGACACCGCTGGTCCACATCACGCCAAATGTGCTGATCAACACGCTGATGCTGGAAGCCGCGCACCAGGCAGGCGTGAAGAAATTCTGCTTCATCTCGAGCGGCGCCGCCTATCCGCCAACCGGCGATCGGCCGGTGCGCGAAGGGGAGATGTTCGACGGCGAGCCCGCAGATGTCTACTTCGCCGCCGGCTGGATGAAACGTTACGCCGAGATCCTCTGCCGCACCTACGCTGAAAAGATCGGCTCACCGATGCCCACCGTGGTGGTGCGTCCGTCCAACGTCTATGGCCCCTACGACAAGTTCGACTTCGCGGTCAGCCACGTGACGGCGGCACTCATCCGCAGGGTGATCGAGCGCCACAGCCCCCTCGAAGTCTGGGGCACCGGCGATGACGTCCGCGACCTGGTCTACGTTGATGATTTCATTGAAGGCCTGCTTGCGGCCTTCGAAACCAATCGGCCCCATCTCGCCATCAATATTTGCGCCGGTACCGGGCACACTGTCCGCCAGATCCTTCAGAAGATCCTCGACGTCGACGGCTACCGGAATGCCGACGTCCGCTACGATCCCTCACGCCCCAGCACCATCCCCGTTCGGCTCATGGACAATAGCGCTGCGCGACAGCAACTCGGTTTCGAGGCGCACACCTCCCTCGAGGAAGGTCTGCGCCGCACCATCGCATGGTATCGCGATCAGAACGGTCCGCGGAAGCGCTTGTAGCCTTCGGTCATCGACCGCTCGACCGGCAGGTCGATGCCGTGCCTCGGTCCCTTCGCCTGCGTCAGGATGGCGTCGACCGTCTCGTGCTGGCTTGGGTAGTAGATATCCTCCAGGCTCTTTGCCGTCGGGCAAGGAGCCGGGGCCATCCCCAGCATCGAGGGTGGCTGGCTGAGCAGCCGTGGATCGCGAATCATCAGTTGGCGGCAGACCTCCGCCGCGACGCCATATTCCAGCCAGGACGTATCGGCGATCACCAGCCGTCCGGTCTTGCGCACGCTGGACGCCACGAGATCCCAGTCCGGGTGGCTGATCGAGTTGAGGTCAATGACCTCGGCCGATACGCCGGCCTTCTCCTGCACGTACTGCGCCGCGCGCAGCGCCTCCAAGACCATCACCGATGTCGCGACGACCGTGACGTCGTTGCCTCTGCGTGCGACGTAGCTGGTGAGCGGCACGCGGTGGGCGGTTTCTGAGACACCGAAATCGAGATTGTAGAGCAGGCGGTGCTCGATGCTGATCACCGGGCCGGGGTGACGGTTGATGATCGCAGGATACATGGCGAGGATCGCCTGGCTGCTCGACGGCATGACCACCGTGAGGCCCGGATAGTGGGCGAACGTGGCCTGCGGGCTCTGCGAGTGCTGCGCTCCCTGGCCCCAGCTGCGGCCGACGACGATACGGATCAGCATCGGGCAGCGCATCAAGCCGCCGAACATGTAGCTGTACTTGGCGGCAAGATTGATGATCTGGTTCATCGCCAGGAAGGAAAAATCGGCGCGGATATGGGTCGTGATCGGATAGTCGCCGACGAGAGCCGCGCCGATGGCGATGCCGGTCATGCCCTCTTCCATCAGCGGCACATCGAAGACGCGCTGAGCGCCGTATTTCTCGGCAAGCCCGGTGGTCGAGCCGAAGATGCCTTTGAAGTCGTCGACCCCCTGGCCCATGATGAAGGTATTGGAATGATCCGCGAGGGCGGCATCCATGGTCTCGAGCAAGGCGCCCGCATAGGACAGGACGCGCGAGCTTTGTGGGAGCGGCTTGGCGGTGGCGATGCTCATCAGATCACATCCGTCAGCAGTTCAGCATGGCCGGGAGCGGGACTGGCTTCAGCAAAGGCGACAGCCGCCGCAATCTCACGCTCGAGCTCGGGCCTCAGCTCGGCAACGAGCTTCTTGTCCAGGATAAGCGGGTCGCGACGCTTCCAGGCATCGACACTGTCGCTGGTCCGATAGTTGAAGTGGAAATCCTCGCCGACGCCGACATGCTCCTTGTAGCGCGAGGTGGCGATCTCCAGGACAAACGGCTCGCCGGCACGCACACGTGCTGCAGCGTCGAGCGTCGCCTCGCGGACGGCCAGCATGTCCCATCCTGCCTCGACCCGCCGACCGGCGATGCCAAGCGCCGCAGCATGCTCGGTCAGGCGATAGGCCTGGCGCACCGGCCGATGGCTGTGGACGGCCAATCCATTGTCCTCGCACAGGAACAGCACCGGCACCTTCATGAGTGCGGCAAAGTTCAGGCTCTCGTGATAGACGCCCTCTTCCGTCGCCCCGTCTCCGAACACCGCCACCGTGATACGCGTGCTGCCGCGCCGCTTGAAGCTGAGCGCCGCACCGACGGCATGCGGGATGGTGCTGGCCACCACGGCCGAGGAGCCCATCAGGCCAACCTCGGGCGCCGCAAGATGCATGGAGCCCGCCTTGCCGCCCGAAACACCGCCCTTACGCCCATAGAGCTCGGCGAACATGGCATCCAGACGGCCGCCCTTGGCGATGTAGAAGCCGTGCGAACGATAGGTCGCGAAGACGAGGTCGTCAGGCCGCAGGGCATCACAGGCGCCGACAGCGACCGCCTCCTGGCCGATCGACAGATGGACCGGGCTTTGGATCTTGTCGGAGGGATACAGCTCGATGACCCGTTCCTCGACCAGCCTGATCAGCAGGGCGGTGCGAAACAGCCGTCGATAGATCGCTTCATCCTTCAAGAGACTCACGCTCCCCGGGTTTGCCTGGCTGCCGACTGCTAACGAAGGCCGCATGGTCTGGCAATCGCCATCATGCCGCTAGAAACTGCGGCTCTGGCCGCCATCGACCGTGATATTGGCGCCGTTCACGAGGCTCGCCCGAGCTGAACACAGGAAAGCCACCACGGCTGCGACCTCCTCGGCCGTGCCCAGCCGCCCTAGCGGATAGTGCTCGTCTATCATGCGCTGGAAGCCTTCGGGATCGCGCCGCTGCTCGTCCTCGAAGCCGGTGCCCGCAATGTAGATGCCGCCCGGTGCCACGGAATTGAAGGTAATGCCTTCGCGCACGAGGTAGGTCATGGCCGACAGCGACTTCATCAGCCCCGTCTCTGCCGCTTTCGCCATGGTGAACCAGGGGCGTCCGCCCCCCTCCTTGCCCCCGTAGATCGAGGTGATGGTGACGATCCTGCCCCACTTGGCGCGCCGCATATGCGGCAATGCCCGGCGCGTGAAGCGCACCGCCGCCATGGCGTTCTTTTCATAGACTTCGCTCCAGACACGAAGCTCCGTGTCCTCGACGCTCTCCTTGCCCCAGCGGCCGCCGCCGCCGACGTTGTTGATCAGGATCTGCAGCTCGCCCCAGTCGCGATCGACAACATCCATCACGCGGTCCGCCGCCTCCACTTCGAGGACATCGGCGGGCACGGCCAAGGTGCGAACGCCATAGGCTTTCAGCTCGACCATCGCGGCGTCCAGCCGCTCCTGCGAGCGCGAGCAGATGGCGACGTTGCACCCTTCCGCGGCCAGGTGCTTGGCCGTCGCCAGGCCGATGCCGTGGCTGCCGCCCGTCACGAGGGCAAACTTCCCGCGTAGGCCGAAGTCCATCTAGAATGGGCCCCTGAAGCGGCGTTCGTGACTGAAGAAATCTTCCCCCTCGAGGTTGGCCGCTTCCAGGCCCAGCATGTCCTCGACGGCGTGCACGATGGTGCGCGCATTGGGATAGAACTCGTTCTCGAGCTCCCGCACCGTTGGGCAGGGTGTGTGAGCAAAGCCGATGCGCTTGACCGGCGCCTTGAGCTGGCCGAAGCATTTCTCATTGATGCGCGCTGACAGCTCGGCGCTGAACCCGCTGTCGACCCAGTCGCAGTCGGCGATGATGCAGCGGCCGGTTCGCTTGACCGACTCCACGATCAGATCCTCGTCGAGGGGCGCCAGCGTGCGTGGGTCGACGATCTCGATCGACACACCGCGCTTCTGCAGAATGTCCGCCGCCAGCCGCGCTTCGACGTTCATCCAGGAAAGCCCTACGACCGTGACGTCGCGGCCGGGTCGCAGGATGCGGCCCACGCCGAGCGGCACCTCGTACGGCGCTTCGGGGACGTCCTCTTCGGCCCAATAGAGCCAGCGATGCTCGAAGCAGATGACTGGATTGTCGTCCCGAATCGCCGATATCAGCATGCCTTTGACGTCAGCCGGCGTCGTCGGGGCGATGACTTTCAGCCCAGGAATGTGGGTGAAGTTCGAGAACAGGCTCTTGCTGTGCTGGGCTCCCTGCCCCCAGCCGCGGCCAATCACGACGCGCACGACCAGCGGAACCTTGAGCTTGCCTCCCGTCGAATAGATGTAGTTGGAGACCATGTTGAAAAGCTGATTGGTCGCCAGAATCATGAAATCGACGCGGATATGGACGTGGATTGGCCGCAAGCCGCGGATGGCCGCACCCAGGCCGAAGCCGGTCATCGCGTCCTCGCAAATCGGCGTATCGAAGCACCGCTCCTTGCCGAACTTCTCCGATAGGCCCTTCGTGGTGCCGAAGATCGAGGACCAGGTCGGCACGCCGATGCCGTAGACGAAGACGCGCGGATCGCGCTCCATCTCCTGTGTCATCGCCTCGCGGATGGCGCCGGCGTAATCAAGCTTTCTCATGGAATACACCTGCATGAAGCCGGTCCGGCGTGGGAATCGGTGCTTCGGACGCTCGTTTCACGCTCGCGCGGATGGCTGTGTCGATTTCCTCTTCCATCGCGGCGATCGCGCTTTCGGTCACCTGATGGCTGGCCAGGCGTGCGCGCTGCACCTTCAAGGCGTCACGGCTGATCCAGTCACGCTCCACGGTCGCCCTGTCCCGGTAGCCCCAGTTCCAGTCCTCTCCGATGCCGACATGCTCGAGGTAGCGGCAACACTTGATGTTGAGGAATGCCGGGCGGCGGTCACGATGCGCTTTTTCGGCAGCCCCCTTCGCCAGCACATAGACACTTTCGACGTCGCCGCTGTCGTCTTCGTAAGTGTCGGCGCCAAACGACTTGACCGCCTCGGCCAGCGAGTTCGACACCTGACGCGCCTCGCGCGGTGTGTCCACCGCGTAGCCATTGTCCTCACAGACGAACATCACCGGCAGCCGGTACAAGGCCGCGGCATTGACACTCTCCCAGAACACGCCGGCGTCGGCTGCGCCGTCGCCGAAGAAGACTACGGACGTGCGGCCGGTGCGCAACTGCGTGTTGGCGAAGGCCGCGCCGACCGCGACGGGGATCTGGGTGGCTACGACGCCGCTCGACAGCAGGTGCCCTTGATCCGGCGCGGCCAGGTGCATGGAGCCGCCTTTGCCCTCGCCGGTACCCGAGGTGCGACCATAAAGCTCGGAGAAGAACAGATCCGTGTCGTGGGTCTGCGCCAGGAAGGCCGCATGGCTACGGTAGGAAGCGAAGACGTCAGCCTTGCCTTCCAGCGCCGAGCAGACGCCCACCGAAACGAACTCCTGCCCCATGGACATGTGCATGGGTGTGCGCATGCGATTCTCGGGGTAGTGCTTGACGATGTATTCTTCGGAACGCCGGGCCAGGAAGAGGCTCTTGAACAACCGTATGGACGTCGCTTTGGGCAAGGGCTCGCGGGCTAAAGTCATCGTGACTGCATTAATATTGGAGGTCGGCGGGAACTAATAGAGGGCCGGAGCCATCCATGGCAACCGGCCTGCCGGGGTGGCCTTTTGCCCTTGGCTCAATTAAGTAGGCCGCCACAGCGGTCGGCAGGGTAGACGGGAAAATGGCTGCGCCACGCGCGCTCATCACTGGCATAACGGGAATGGTCGGTTCCCATTTGGCGGAATTTCTGCTCGAACGGACGGACTGGGATGTGATCGGCATGTGCCGCTGGCGCAGCCCGCTCGACAATCTCGCCAACATTGCCGGCCGCATCAATTCGGGCGATCGCGTCTCGCTCCTGTACGGCGACCTGCGCGATACGATGTCGATCCAGAATGTCGTGGCCAACGCCAGGCCGAACTACGTCTTCCATCTCGCCGCACAGAGCTTTCCGCGCACCAGTTTCGATTCACCGCTCGACACCATGGATACCAATATCCAGGGCACGGTGCGCGTGCTCGATGCGCTGAAGCAGCACGCTCCCAAGGCGATCATCCACGTCTGCGCCTCGTCGGAAGTATTCGGTCGCGTGCCGAAGGAAAAGCTGCCGATCGACGAGGAGTGCACGTTCCATCCGGCATCGCCCTACGCCATCTCCAAGGTCGGCACCGACCTCGTGGGCCGCTTCTATGCGGAGGCCTACGGCATGACCATCATGACGACGCGGATGTTCACCCATACCGGCCCCAGGCGCGGCGATGTGTTCGCCGAATCGACCTTTGCCAAGCAGATCGCGATGATTGAGCACAATCGCATCCCGCCGGTGGTCAAGGTCGGCAATCTGCAATCGCTGCGGACCGTCGCTGATGTGCGCGATGCCGTGCGCGCCTACTACATGCTGGTGACGGTAAATCCCGTCCCGGGCGCCTACTACAATATCGGCGGCAGCCACTCCTGCACGGTGAAGGACATCCTCGACACGCTGATCTCCTTCTCGCCGTGCAAGGCCGACATCCGCGTCGAAGTCGATCCCGACCGGTTGCGGCCGATCGATGCCGATCTGCAGGTGCCCAATACGACGAAGTTCCGCGCCCACACCGGCTGGCAACCGGAGATTCCCTACGAGAAGACCCTGCGCGACCTGTTGGACTACTGGCGCGGACGCGTGGCAACCGAAGGCGACCGCTTTCTGACCCGCTGACGGCGGCAGATCCGGCAGCATCGCGGCAAGCAGAGAGGTCGATGACTTTCAAATGTTGATGGCGATTTCCCGCACGCCCTACCGTGTCTCCTTCTTCGGCGGCGGCACTGACTATCCCGCCTGGTATCGCAGGCACGGCGGCGCCGTGCTGTCCATGGCCATCAACAAGTACTGCTACATCGGTACCGGGTTCCTGCCGCCTTTCTTCGGCATGCGCCACCGCATCATCTGGTCTCATATCGAGCCGGTAGACGCCATCGCAGAGATCCAGCATCCGGCCGTACGTGCCGGCCTTCAATTGCTAGGCTTCGACGACAGCGAAGGCGTGGAGCTGTTCCATCAAGGCGACCTGCCGGCACGATCCGGCATCGGTTCCAGCTCAGCCTTCGCGGTGGGTCTCATCAACGTGCTGAACGCCATGCGCGGCCAGGAGCTCGACGCTCATTCGCTAGCGGTGCACGCCATGGATCTCGAGCAGAACAAGCTCAAGGAAAGCGTCGGTTGTCAGGACCAGATCGCCAGCGCCTATGGCGGCATCAATATCATCAGGTTCGAATGCAACGATTCCTTCTCGGTCACCCCTCTTGGTCTTGGCGACGGCCAGCGACAGGATTTCGAGAGATGGCTGATGCTGTTCTACACGGGCAGCAGCCGCCTCTCCTCGGACTTCGCCAAAAGACTGATCAACAGGCTCGAAGCCAACGCGATGCATATGAAGCGCATGCGGGAGATGGTCGAGGCGGGAGCCGACCTGTTGCACGCCAACCGGACTGCCCAGTTCGGCGAGCTCCTGCATGAAGGCTGGACGCTGAAGCGCAGCCTTACCAACGGCACAAGCACGACGACCATCGACCGGATCTACGATGACGCCCGGCGAGCAGGCGCGATTGGCGGCAAGCTCCTGGGCGCGGGTGGTACGGGCTTCATGGTGTTCGTAGTGCCGCCGGAAAAGCAGGGCGCGGTACGGGCAGCTCTGTCACATCTCATCACGGTACCGATCTCCACCGACTTCACGGGCTCGACGATCGTCTATCGAAAAGAAGACTTGCGTGGCTTGAGCGTGGCCGCGACTTGATGGCGACGATTGGGGGAGAGACGCATGACGGCAGCAGCCATGGAAGTGTTCACGACCAAGCTCGAATCGGTTCTGTTGCTCAAGCCAGGCACGATATTCGAGGACTTCAGAGGTCACTACGTCGAGACCTACAACCGCAACGCCTATTTCGCCGCCGGCATTCCCATCGATTTCATTCAGGACGACATCTCGGTGTCGCATCGACATGTGCTGCGCGGCATTCACGGTGACTCCAAGACCTGGAAGCTGATCAGTTGCCTGCAGGGCAGCTTCTATTTCGTGGTGGTCAACAACGACCCCAATTCCTCACAATATCGCCAGTGGGAGGCCTTCACGCTATCGGAGAGCAATCGGCTGCAGGTGCTTGTCCCGCCGAACTTCGGCAATGGCCATCTGGTGATGAGTGAGCGGGCGATCTTCCACTACAAGCAGAGCACGGAGTACGACCGCACCAGCCAGTTCACGCTCCTATGGAACGACCCAACCTTGGGCATCTGGTGGCCTATCCAAGATCCAATACTGTCCGAACGCGATCAGGGAAGAACGCAACAGTCTCAACGTCGCTGAGCAGGCTGCGCCGCATCTGCTTGTAGCTCGGTCTCCCGGTCGAGCTCGTCGAGCGCGCCGACCAAGTGGTAAAGCGTGCTGGCCGGCATGAACTCGCTGACGCAGACACCCCTGTCGTCGAGCCTGTCGAACCATCCACCCAGCGGATCGGACGTCAAGAATCGGTCACGCAACAAGGTCGTCAAGACGGCCGCCTTTGCCGCGGACTGGGCACGACCCAGTCGGGCCTCGACCAGGTTTGCCTTGATGGCCTCGGTCATGGGCCAGATGCGCCGGGATGGCGTGTGGTGCGCTCCGTCAAGGAGTATCTGGTCGACGATCAGGCCATCTTGGTCAAAGCCATGGCGATCGGCATGTGTGTAGAGCGCGTCGACATACTGCTTGGTCGAGCCGCCGCTCGCGGCCTCGAATCGACGCAACAGCCAGATCCATTCGTAGTGGTGGCCAGGCTCGACGACCCGGCCGGCGATACCTTCGGCGGGCGCCAGCTCGGGCGTGAAATACTCGCCCAGGACGCCGGCATCGGGCCGAAAGAAGCACGAGGCAAACAGCTCGAAGAGTCGACCGGCCCGCCGCAGGTAGCCGGCATCGCCCGAACACTCCCATAACGCCAGCAATGCCTCGAAAAGATGCATATGGGGATTCTGCCGACGAGTACCCTCCGACCAAGGCAACTCCTCGACGAAGCCGCCGCCTCGTGAGGCAGCCATCTGACCTTCGATGAAGGCAAGCGTCTCGTCAGCCAACGCAAGCGCCTGACGTTGCCCCGTCGCCTCCACATAGGACGCGATCGCAAGCAGAACGAAAGCATGGGTGTAGAGGTCGCGGCGTGAGTCGGCGACAGTACCATCACGCCGGATGGAGAAGATCCAGCCGTTGCGATCGTCCCGCCGATAGTAGTCGCGAACCATCGATTCGTAGGCCCGTTCTACGAGCAGCACTCCACCAGGATACCAGCCCCGCCTCGCCGCCAATGAATACGCATGGATCTGTCGCGCCTGAGACATCAAGCGCAACGGGACATCGGGCAACCGCTGGGCCTGCAGCGACAGCCGCTCCTCGAAGCGTCCCTGGTCGGTATCGAAGCCTGCGCGGGCCCACAGCGGAAAGGCCGCATCGCGAGCCCAGCCGGCAAATGCCCCAGCCGGTTCGTCAAGTCGTGCGGCCATTGGCGAATGCCCCGTCGCCGTCTCACGCATTCATCTCAGCAGCGCGTTCGCGCGGGATGGCGACGACATTAGCCGAGAGCGGGTCGCCGTCGCGCGGCCGGTCCAGCAAGCCGGTCATCGGAGAAAACACGAAGATCTCGTAGTGGAGCTCTTCTCTCAGCGTCGCCATCAGCGAGTCGGCGCAGTTGCCCTGCGCCCGCAGGGCCTTGTCGTTGACCTCGATCAGCATCAACGGCCGCATCGCGCCAAGCACTTGGGCGGCGCCGGCAATGACACGCGCCTCCGCGCCCTCGACATCGATCTTCACGAAGTCGACCCGGGCCAGGCCAAGGCGTGCGATCACTGCATCGAGCGGCTCGATCGGAACGCGTTCCAGGCTGGCCCGCACGACGTCGTCGTGGGCGAACCCACCGAGCGTGTTGTGGCCGGCATGGACGCCGTGGGCGAGATGCAGATCCGCCAAGCCCGACATGGCGCCTATGGCGGCCGGCACGACGGTGACATTGTCCAGGCCATTGCGTCCCAGATTGCGCTGCAGATGGGCGCGCTCGCGCGAGCTTGGCTCGGCCGCAACGACACGGCCCGAAGGTCCGACACGGCGCGCCGCAAACAGGGTATAGTAACCATCGTTGGCGCCGACATCCACGAACACCATGCCGGGACGCAGGACACGCTCCAGGAAGGCGAACTCATTGGGCTCGAAGGAACCGCAGACATAGAGGCAGAGGCTGTTGTCGTTCCCCAAGGTCAGATCGACGGTGGTCCCGCCGTGCCAGCGCACGGTGATCGGCACCGCAAGGTCCATTTCTCGTGCCGCTTCCCACAGGGCGCCGCGTCGGCAGGCAAGCCAACGGCGCTGGTCGTAGTACTCCTCGGCGAACATCCAGCCGGGTTTGGGCTTGAGACGCGGCACGCCAGGCGCTAGGAACGCCGCGTAAGCTGACCCGATCGATGGCGCGTTCACGATCAGCCATCGGCCCAGGTTGTCGAGGTGGTAGCCCACACCCGAACAGACCCGGTCCCATGCGCTGGTGGCGCTGATCGAGCGGCGCGCGGTCGTCATTCGGTGAATCGTTGCCCCTTTTGTGCTCTGCCCCGTGCCATTTTCGGCTAAACCACCGGCTGCCGAGCGTCAAGCGCGCCTGTTTATTGCCACAGTCCAACTCTAAGCCGCCGGTTCCTTTGCAGCAGAACTGTTGCGGAATATAATGATGACCCCTCTGCCAATTGCCGGTGCAATGTCCGCGCTGTTCCTCCGCACCCTCGTCGTCGTCCTCGTTGCGCTCTCTCCGACGCTCGCGTTGGCTCAGGGCCTGCGTGTTGCGGCTCGAGTGAATGACGACGCCATTACCGATTTTGATCTCCAGCAACGTGTGTTGTTCGCCATTCGGACGACCGGCCTGCAGGACAGTCCGGATTTAAGGCAGCGAATGGCCGGCCAGGTGCTGCGGCAAATGATCGACGAACGCTTGCAGATCCAGGAAGCCAAGCGGCTGGGGCTGAAGGCGACCGACATGGAGATGCAGCAGCGATTCGGCGATATCGAGCGCGCCGCAGGCATGTCGCGCGGTCAGTTCCGTCAGTACCTGCAAAGCGTCGGCGTGCCCTTCGACATTGCGACCCAGCAGATCGAGGCGCAGATTTCGTGGACCAAGATCGTCCGCCGCAAGGTCAGGCCTCAGGTCGACGTGTCGGAAGCCGAGATCGACGATGCCCTCAATCGCATGAGGTCCAACGTCGGCAAGACCGAATCGCGCGTCGCGGAGATTTTCGTGCCGGTTGACCGCGCCGACCTCGCCGACGACGCAAAGCGCAGCGCCGACCGAATCATGGAGCAGCTCCGGCGTGGCGCGCCCTTCGGCGCCGTCGCCCAGCAATTCTCCCAAGGTGCCACGGCCCAAGCCGGCGGCGAGCTCGGCTGGGTGCTTCCGGGATCGCTCGACCCGGCGCTGGACAACGCCGTCGAGAAGCTGCCGGTGCGGCAGTTCTCAGAGCCGATACGCAGTGCCGGCGGATGGCATATCCTTTACGTCATTGACCGCCGGCAGTTCGCGGCGAGTCGACCCGAGGATATGCGCCTCAACCTCACCCAGATGACCTTGCCCCTGCCCGTCAACGCCTCGCCAGACGAGGTCGCCAAGGCAACGGCCGACGCCCAGAAGGCCATGACGGGCGTCCGCAGCTGCAGCGATCTGCACGCGCGGTCGCGCGAGCTGAAAGGTGCGACGTCGGGTGACCTGAATGGCGTCCGGGTTGGTGATCTCCAGGCCAATCGGCAGATGTTCGAGGATATTCCCAAGCTGAACGTGGGCGGTACCGCCGGCCCCTTCCGGGTTGCCGAGGGCCTCCAGGTCGTGGCCTTGTGCAGCAAGGCAGGCAGCGATGGGCTGCCTCCCCGCGATACCATCTCGCAACAGCTCCTGCTGCAGAAGCTCGAGGGCGCCGCCCGCCGCTATATGCGCGACCTGCGCCGGCAGGCGACGATCGATACCAAGCAGCCATGACGATTGCCGCGCCGCTCGCCGTGACGATGGGCGAGCCGGCCGGCATCGGCGGCGAGCTCAGCCTCAAGGCGTGGTCGAAATGCCGCCGCGGTCGCCGTCCCTTCTTCGCCATCGACGATGGCGAACGACTGGCGGCGCTCGCCGGGACGCTCGGTCTTGATGTTCCGGTGCGAAAGATCGTGCGTCCGGCAGAGGCTGCCGCTGTCTTCGAGATGGGCTTGCCTGTGCTGCCGTTGCGCCTGCAGGCGCCGGCCCGACCGGGCCATCCCGACCCCGCCAACGCCGCCGCAACGATCGAGTCGATCAAGCGCGGCACCGATCTCGCGCTGGCCGGCGAGGTCGCGGGCCTTGTGACCAATCCCATTCAGAAGAAGACCCTGCAGGACGCTGGGTTCCGGCATCCGGGCCACACGGAGTATCTCGCCGAGCTGGCGGGCGGTGTCGATGTTGCCATGATGCTGGCCTGTCCCGAGCTGCGCGTGGTTCCGGTGACGATCCACCTGTCGTTGGCCGAAGCGGCACGCACCCTGGACACCGACAAAATCGTCCGCGCCGGCCGCATTGCCGCGGCGGGGCTGAAGTCGCTGTTCGGCATCGGGCAGCCTCGACTCGCCGTGGCCGCTCTCAATCCCCATGCCGGGGAGCAGGGCGCGATGGGCGACGAGGAATCCCGACTGATCGTGCCTGCGATCGCGGCACTCCGCCACGAAGGCATCGATGCCCATGGCCCGGCGCCAGCCGATACGCTGTTCCATGCCGCGGCGCGCGCCAGATACGACGCAGCCCTGTGCATGTACCACGATCAGGCGCTGATCCCGATCAAGACGGTGGACTTTGCCGGCGGCGTCAACGTCACCCTGGGCCTGCCTTTCGTGCGGACCTCGCCCGACCACGGCACCGCCCTCGACATTGCCGGCAGCGGCCGCGCCGATCCGACGAGCCTCATAGCGGCGCTCAGCATGGCGGACGACATGGCTTGTCGACGACACACCTGACGATGGATGCCGTCGCACGGCTGCCGCCCCTGCGCGAAACCATCGCCGTCCATGGCCTCGATGCCCGCAAGCGATTGGGCCAGCATTTCCTCCTCGATCTCAACCTGACCCGACGCATTGCCCGCGCCGCAGCCCCACTCGACGCCGGCACGGTGATCGAGGTCGGACCGGGGCCCGGTGGCCTCACGCGCGCCCTGTTGCTCGAAGGCGCAGCGAGCGTTGTCGCGGTCGAAGTCGACGCCAGGGCGATCGGTGCCCTGCACGACCTGCAACAGGCTGCCGGAACTCGCCTGAAGCTGCTTCAGTCCGACGCGCTGGAGATCCGGCTGGCGAGCCTCGGCCCACCGCCGCGGCGTGTTGTAGCCAACCTGCCCTACAACGTCGCCACGGCGCTATTGGTCCGCTGGCTGCATCAGGCCGACGAAATTGCAGAGATGGTCCTGATGTTCCAGAAGGAGGTCGCCGATCGGCTCGCTGCCGCCCCTCGCAGCAAGGACTACGGCCGCCTGTCCGTGCTCGCCCAGCATGTCTGCAGCGTGCAGCGGCTATTCGACGTGATGCCGTCGGCATTCGTTCCGCCGCCCAAGGTCGTCTCCTCGGTGGTGCGGCTCAGGCCTCGACCCGTCGGCGAGCGGTTGGCTGACTTGACGCCCTTGGAAAGGATTACAGCGGCGGCCTTCGGGCAACGCCGCAAGATGCTGCGCGGGCCACTTGGCAGCCTGTTTGCCGATCCTGCGGCCGTGCTGACGAAATTAGGCCTTTCTCCGACCAGCCGGGCAGAAGAACTCTCGGTTGCCGATTTCGTGCAGCTGGCCCGAATCCTCAGCGACCCTCGCGCAGAGCCTTGACGAACTCCGCCAGGCCGTACTGGCGCTCCCGTTTCAGCCGCTCGGCCGTCAGGATCGACTTGAGCTGTATCAGGCTGGTGGCGATGTCGCGGTTGATGATGGTGTAGTCGTACTCTGCCCAATGGCTCATCTCGTCGGCCGCCTTGGCCATTCGGCGCGCAACGATGTCCGGTGCATCCTGAGCGCGGGTAATGAGACGTTTCTCGAGGTCGCGCGTGGAGGGCGGCAGGATGAAAACCGTCACTAGGTCCTCGCGGCCCTTTTCCTTGAGCTGTTGCGTGCCTTGCCAGTCGATGTCGAACAGCATGTCGAGGCCATCCTGCAAGGCCGCCTCGACCGGCGCGCCGGGCGTGCCATAGTAATGATCGAAGACGCGGGCATGCTCCAGGAACTCGCCGCGTTCGATCATGGCGCGGAAGGTCGCCGTGTCGATGAAGGTATAATCGACCCCTTCCCTCTCGCCCGATCGCTTGGCACGCGTGGTGCAGGAGACGCTGAGCTGGATATGTGAGTCATTCTCCAGGAGCTGTCGCGACAGGGTCGTCTTGCCGGCGCCTGATGGCGAGGAGAGCACCAGCATCAAGCCGCGCCGTCGGATAGCCGGCGTCTCGATATCACTCGACATTCTGGACCTGCTCCCGCAAACGCTCGATGGCGCCTTTCAAGTCGATGCCGATGCGCGTCAGCTCAATATCCGCCGACTTCGAGCAAAGCGTGTTGGCCTCGCGGTTGAACTCCTGGCAAAGGAAATCGAACTTCCGGCCGACCGGACTGTCCGGCCGGGCGTCGGCAAGCAGCGTTCGCGCCTGAGCGATATGGGCCGTCAGCCGGTCGAGCTCCTCCCGGACGTCCGCCTTGCCGACCAACAGCGCCACCTCCTGGGCGAAACGCTCTTCGGAAAGCGGCGGTGCGCGCTCGAGGAGCTCGCTGAGCTGGGCGTCGAAGCGCGCGCGGACCGTCACAATCTGGGCAGCCGCGCGGTCAGCAGCACGGCCACACAGGGTTTCGATCTCATCGACATGACGCTCGATGATGCCGGTCAATGCCCTGCCTTCAGCGTGCCGCGCGGCCACCAGAGCGTCCAGAACGTCGTCGAGCGTTCCCGCAAGCGCCTTGTCGAGGGCGGCAAGCGCCTCTTCGCTATCGACGCTCTCCTCGTTCTCCTCGATGACTCCGCGCACGCGCAGCAGGCCATCGGCCGTCGGCGGTGCCGCGCCGGTGCTTTTGCGCACCTCCTCCACGAGTGTGCCGAGCTCGGCGAGGAGCGTGCGATTGATGCGCAGCGGCAGGCCCTGACGGTCGCTGGCGATGGTCAACGTCAAGGACACATTGCCGCGCTTCATACGGCCGGAGACGGCGCTGCGCGCCGGATTCTCCAGGCGGTCGAACCCCTGTGGCACGCGGCAGCGGATCTCGAGGTTGCGGCCGTTGACGCTCCGCGCTTCCCAAACCCAGCGGCGCCGCTCGTCCGCCCCTTGTGCGCGGGCGTATCCCGTCATGCTTGCGATCAACAAATCAGCTCCAGTGCACTCCACAGCCGCGCCGCGGCGGGGCACTCTAGTATCCGTGCCGGGTGCATACAACGAGCGCGGTCTGAAGGTTATCCCATGAAGAAGTTTTCGAGCATCGTCATCACCGGCGCCTCGAGCGGTATCGGCGAGGCGCTGGCGCTCGATTATGCCGAACCCGCCATCGCGCTCGCGCTCACAGGACGCGACAAGGCTCGTCTCGAGACAGTCGCCAGCGCCTGCCGCGCCAAGGGTGCTACGGTCGTCGCCGAAACCACCGACGTTGTCGACCGAGAAGCGCTGGCCTCCTGGCTCACCGCCTTCGACGATTCTCATCCGGTCGACCTCTTGATAGCCAACGCCGGCGTATCGATCGACAAGGACAATTCCTCGCTCGACGACTTCTCCGTGATCCGCCGGACCTTCGACATCAATGTCGGCGGCGTGCTGAACACGGTCGAGCCCCTGCTGACCAGGCTGATCGCCCGTCGGCAAGGTCAGATCGCCGTCATGGCGTCACTGGCGAGCTTCATAGGCCTGCCCTACGCGGCATCCTATAACGCCAGCAAGGCTGCCGTCCGCGTCTGGGGTGAAAGCATCCGCTATCCGCTCAGAAAACAGGGCATCGGCGTCAGCGTGATCTGCCCTGGCTTTGTCACGACCCGTCTCACGGCCGACGCGCCGTTTCCCATGCCCTTTCTCATGAGCGCGACGCGCGCCTCGGCCATCATCCGCCGTGGCCTGGCGCGCAATGAACCGCGCATCGCCTTCCCGATCGGCACCAAGGCTGCCGTATGGCTCGGGCAGACCCTTCCCGGTCGCTGGACGGCCCGCCTGCTTGGTTCCTACGCCTGACCTGTCATTTCATTTGATTCGTCAGCAGCGCGGCAGCGCCGCCCCGCTCCTGGCCATATTTCAGCAAGGCGGCGCGGCCGCCCGCAGCGTAGGCGGCGACGGCGCCCAGCAGGCGCTTGAGCTGATCGGGACTGGAACGGTCGAATTTGCAGTAGGCGCCCCGGGTCAGCTTGGCGATCTGGGGGAACAGTCGCGAGGCGACGCGGTCCTCCCCCTCCTGAAAGACGAACACGGGCAGTCCAAGCAAGCCGAGCTCTCCGGCCTCGTGGCCTATCGCATCGACATCTTCCTCGCAGCAATCCCCGACGAACACCACCGCATCGATGCGGCTTTCGCGCCGCTGCTCGCTCGCATAACGCAACAGCCGGCCGATCTGGGTACGTCCTGCCAGACAGCGCACCGCGCCCATCAGGCGGGCGAGCTCGCGGCCGTCCGAGGTCCAGCGGCTGACCTTGAATTCGTCGAAGCCGCGATAGAAGGCCAGGCGGATGTCGAGGCCGCCGCTTTCGCCGGCAGCGACGAACATCTCGCCCTGCAGGGATGTTGCGAGGTCCCAGGTCGGCTCACGGCTGGCCGTCGCATCCATGGCAAACAGCAGGCGGCCGCGCGTTCCCGCCGCTCTCGGCGTCATCTGGCCAAGCTCGCGGACAAAGGCGTCGACATCGGATGACGCGGGCGATGTGGTCAGGTCAGTCTTTCGGGGCAAGAGATGCCTCCCTCATTGCGACCAATATAATCTTGTCGGCCTGAGATGGAGCGACAACAATCGCCGCCGCATGTCCAGCGCCGCCCGCACGACACCTTTTGGCAGATGGTGGAAGAAGCGCCGTCGTAATCTCGCTGTCCAGCTTGATAGGATCGGCCCACGACTGCTGACCGCCTGGCCCACCCTTGGTCGACTTTATGCCTGTCGGTTGGCGCCACGGCCATCGCTGGATGCCTTTCCAGGCTGGACCTTCGCCTACGAATACTTCATCGAGCATCGCTGGATGGCGATACGTCGCGGCGTCCTCTGGCGCTATGCTCTCAAGAACAATCTGCATGTCCCCCTTGTCCTGCCCTGGCACGAAGGCACCAAGGTCGAGGTGACGCTCGGCGACGACGAAAGCTTCTGCGTGTACGTCGCAGGCTCCTTCGAGCCCAATGAGTTCGCGTTCCTCGACCGAACGCTGCGCCATGGCATGACGTTCCTCGACATCGGCGCCAACCATGGTCTCTACAGTCTTTTCGCCGCCGGCCGCGTTGGCACCCCGGGTCGCGTGGTGGCGTTCGAACCGAGCTCGCGCGAGCGGCACATCCTGCAGCGCAACCTTTCCCTCAATCGGTTGAGCAACGTTACCGTGCTGCCTGTTGCCCTCGCTGACGAGAGGGCCGAGGCGCACCTTCAGATCGCCCCGGTGCTGCACGGTGGACACAACACGCTGGGCGGCTTTGCGCACGAAGGGGTCGCAGCCGTCGCCGCCGAGCTTGTGCCGGTCGAGACGCTGGATGAAGTGGCCGATCGCCTCGAACTCGACAAGGTCGACGTCATCAAGATCGATGTCGAAGGGGCTGAGGTAAGGGTTCTGAAGGGTGCTCACAGGTTGCTGACAACGTGCCGACCGGTGCTGTTGATCGAAGCCAACGACGAAGCGCTTAGAAAGCAGGCGACAAGTACGAGCCAGCTGGTCGACCTCCTGCGCTCCCTCGACTATGAGATCTTCGTGTTCCTGGACAAGACGGGCTTGGCCGAACCCTGGCAGGGAGGCGCTCTCTCCGCCAACATTGTCGCGAAGCCTTTGCCCCTCCTCTAGGGACGATATTGCTTCAGCTCTTCGCTGAGCGGCCGTCCTCGCCAGCGAATGCGAACAGCGCATCGCCCCACTTGAGCCCTTGAGCAGGATCATAGACAAAGTCGTAGAAGTCGAAAAGCTTGAAGCCGCATCGTTCAAGCGCCGCGATGACCTCTCCCGATCGGCTCTGCCTTTCATACAACATCGCGAAGGTGAGCTCGGTAAGGACGTACCTGATCTTCCCGGAAGACAGTAGATCGGCAGCTCCGGTGAGGATCTCCAGCTCGTGGCCCTGCGTGTCGAGCTTCAGGATATCGATCTGGTCAAGGTTCTCGTCAATCACGAAGTCAGCCATGCTTCGTACCGATACGCTGACGGAAGCGGTTGGTACGACTTGTCCATCCAACAGCGGAACAGCACGGGTCGAGATGGGCGAAAGCGCGTTTATCGCGGAATTCGTGTAGGAGAACATGGTTGCCTGGCTGCTTCGCTCGCCCATGGCGATGTTCCTGAGATGGATTCGCGGCGTTCCGCCAAATCTGCGTCGAAGCAGTTCGAACGTTTCTGGATGTGGTTCGATCGCCCAAATGCTCGCTTCGGGAAAAGCTTTTAAGAACCGGTCGACCGTGTCGCCTACGTTGGCCCCGACGTCGACGATGCAGGGATCACGACCTCCCAACCAGCCAGTGAGATCCTGCATTGCGCTCTTCACCAGAAAGCCTCGCTCCTTGGCCGCGGCTCGGGCGACGGGGAGGCCGCCGAGTTTCCGAAATGCAACCGTTGAAGCGATCGCACTCGGACCGCTGCGCAGCACCAGCGCCGCGGCTGCGTTCGCGTCAGGCGCCTGAAGCACGACGCTGTGCCTTCCCTGATGAAGCTCGGCTTTGTCAAAGAAGGTCGATTGGTCAGGCGCGAGAATGCCCAGCTCGACACGGCCCGCGACCACCTCCAGCTCGGCCTCGACTCGCAGACCTGAGCCGATGGCGGCGTGAACGGGAAGCTGATTGTCCCAAGTGGCGATGTAGGACCATGGCGTAGCTGCCCCAGAGAACGTCAATGGCCGATCCTGCACCTTCATGGACCCGCCATGGAGACGGAACCGACTGAGCGCGAAAGCCGCCTGCCCAGCCTTCCCGAAGAGTGTGCGATAGGTCCAAATGGATCGCGTCCTTTCCATGTCCGAATACCTGAAAGCACGGTCAAACGATACCTTCGACCCTTGATATTGCCTGACACGGCTCGCAAGTTTCGTCGAGGCAGAAGAATGGCTTCGCGCTGACCAGCCAAGCTTTGACCACCAACGGGCTGTAGAATATTGTCCGCGGTGCGCTTGGCGCCAATGCAAGCATGACTGGAAACGCCCCGACCTTCGCGACGCTCAGCCTGCGGATATTCCTGCCGTTCGCCTTCGCGTACTTCCTGTCCTACATCTTCCGCGGCGTGAACGCGGTAATCTTCCCATATCTCGAACGCGATATCGGCATCAACGCGGGCGACCTCGGGCTTCTCACCTCGGCCTTCTTCCTGTTCTTCGCCGGCTGCCAGCCGGTGCTGGGAGTCATGCTCGATCGCTATGGACCGCGCCGCGCGCAAGCGGTGTTGCTGGCGATGGCGGCGGCAGGTTCCGCCCTCTTCGGCCTCAGCCTCTCGCTGGGCGAGCTGGTCCTTGCCCGCGCTCTGATCGGATTGGGCTTCGCCGGCGGATTGATGGCGGCCATCAAGGTCATCACGCTTTGGTACCCGCCGCGCCAATGGGGCTTGATCACCGGCTTCCACATGATGGCCGGCGGGCTGGGCTCGATGGCGGCGACCTTGCCGGTCGACTGGTCCCTGGCGGTCATGAGCTGGCAGGGCCTGTTCTTCTGGCTGGCTGGGCTTTGCGTCGGTGCGGCGGCGATCCTGTTCATCGTCGTGCCCGAACGGTCGACGACGGGCGTCAAGGACACGCTGGGCGAGCAGTTCCGCATCACCGGCACAGTGCTGACCGACGGCTTCTACTGGCGCATCCAGCCACTGCTCTCCGTCCAACAGCTCGCCTTCATCGGCTGCATCACCTTGTGGATCGGCCCATGGCTGCGCGATGTCGGCGGCATCGCCGACAAGGAAGCACGCGCCGATATCCAGCTCTTCACAACCGCAGCGATGACTCTGGGCTTCGCCTTGAGCGGCGTGATTGCGACAAGCTTCCGTCGGGTCGGCGTCAGCGATTTCGCCTCGGCCGGCATCACCAGCCTCCTGTTCGCGCTGGTGTGCGGCTGGCTCGCCTTCCTGCCCTCGTTCCATCCGGCCGTCGCCTGGCCGCTGTTCGGCTTCCTGGGCGCCTGCCCGATCCAGTACATGCCGGTGATGGTGTCGTCCTTCCCCGCCCACTATGCCGGCCGCGTCAGCACCAGCAGCAACCTGGTGGTCTTCACCGTGATCTTTGCCGGCCAATGGGCGATCGGGAAGATCGTCGACCTCTGGCCCAAGACCGCGACCGGCTATGCGCCCGACGGCTACAGCTGGGCATTCGGCGTGCTTTTCAGCCTGCAGGTTGCGGGTCTGGCGTGGCTGGTTCTGTCGCGGGCTCGGCCGATGGCGCGTGCCCATCTGGCCGCGGCAGATTGAGCGCCATCACCAGGTCGCGCACCTCCTGGCGCGCCGCGACATGGCTCAGCGTCAGCGAAGGGCCGCCATTGCCGCGCTTGAGATCGAGCAGGGTGAGGCCGTTCAGGAACAGCTCCTTGTAGATCACGCGCTCGCTCAAGCCGGCGGCGATGCGAAAGCCGATGCGCTTGGCCAGCGCCTCCATCACGGTGCTCATGTCCCGCTTGTTGCGGGCGGCGAGCGACGAGAGGCGATTGCGCATCACCACCCAATCGACCGGCCGGCCGCCCTGGACGGCGCGGATCTGGCGCTGTTTCCAGACCGCTTCGGCATAGATCGAAGGGCGCACGATCTTGAGCGTGTCTGGATCGACGCGCGCCAGAAGGTCGAGATCGATGAAGCTGTCGTTCAGCGGCGTCAGCAGCGTGTCGGCCCAGGTATGGGCCAGCCGGCTGAGATGGGTGTCGCTGCCCGGCGTATCGATGACCACGAAGTCGACGGCTTCGATCACCTGCTCAAGCGCCGCCTCCAGGCGCGCCCTCTCGTCCGCCCTCGCGGCGGCGCCCTCCTCGAGCGTCGAGAGCGGCACCGCGGCATGAACCGGCATCGGCAGGTCGATACCCTTGCGGCGGGCATACGCAGCCCGGTTCTCGACATAGCGACCGAGCGTCGCCTGTCGCGCATCGAGATCCAGCGTCGCCACCCGGGCGCCATCGCCCAGCAGTGAGACGGCGATATGCAACGCTGTCGTCGACTTGCCCGATCCGCCCTTCTCGTTGCCGATCACCAACACATGGGCGCGGCCCTGCATACGCGGCGCCTGAGTCTGCGTGATGCTGGAATTGGGAGCCGGCTGGAACGCCGTGGTCATGGTCATGAAGGCTTGCGGATCCAGACGGCGGTGTCATGGAACACCGCACCGCCGTTGGGCCAGCCCGGATCGGCCGAGGTCAGCGCATTGATGCCCATGCCGGTTTCGAAGTTGCGGTTGGGCCAGATGCCTTCGACCACGACGACGCCCTTCTGCTGCCCCACCCGGGGCTTGCAGTGGACGATGGTCCGGCCGCGGTCGTTGCCGATTTCCAGACGGTCGCCCTCGGCAAAACCAAGCGCGACGCAATCGTCGGGGTTCATCAGCACCGTCGGCCGCACCTCGCGCTTCTGGCTGCTGGGCGTCTCGGTGAAGGTCGAGTTCAGGAAGGTGCGGGCCGGTGCCGCGACCATGCGGAACGGCTTGTCGTCGGTGGCATTGTCGATCACGTCGAAATGGTCGGGCAGGATCGGCATCTCCTTGCCGCGCGGCCCATAAGCGGCCCAGTCGGGCTTGAACCGGAACTTCTTGTCGGGCCAGGCGAAGCCGTCGAGGAAGTGCGAAGTCTCGAAGCCGAGGTGGAAATCCTGCCCGCCCTTCAGCCAGTTGGTCTCGGCGTCCCACATGCCCGACGCCTTGAGCGACTCGTCCATGATCTCCCAGGCAGTCATGTCGAAGCCGCGATGCTTCGCCCCCAGGCGCCTCGCCAGCTCGGTGATGACGTAGTGGTTCTCGCGGCACTCGCCGGGCGGCTCGATCACCGCCTTGGTCACCTGGAAGAAGGTATGGCCGCTTGCGGTGTAGAAGTCGTCATGCTCGAGGAACATGGTCGCCGGCAGGACGATGTCGGCAAAGGCCGCGGTCTCGGTGAGGAACTGCTCGTGGACGCAGGTGAACAGGTCCTCGCGCCGGAAGCCCTGATGGACCTTCTCGAGCTCGGGGCAGACCATCGCCGGGTTGGTGTTCTGGATCAGCAGCGCCGTCACGGGCGGGCCGCCGTTCAGCGCCTCGTGGTCGCCGACAAGGATCGGCCCGAGCCGTGACTGATCGAGCTCGCGGATCGAGGGATCGACCATGTCGAGCCCTTCGATCAGCGTCTTCTTGATCGGATACATGCCGGTATGGCCGTAGAGCGCGCCGCCGCCCTTGTATTTCCAAGCACCGGTGACCGCGGGCAGGCAAGCGACCGCATGCATGTTGGCCGCCCCGTTGCGGCTGCGGCTGAAGCCGTGATGGCAGCGGATGAACGAGGCCTTGATCTGCCCATAGAGCCGCGCGAAGCCCTCGATCTCCTCGACACTGAGCCCGGTAACCCCCGCTGCCCATTCCGGTGTGCGCGTCGCGACGTGCGCCGCCAGCTCGTCCGGCGCATCCGTATAGCGGCGCATGTAGTCCCAATCGGCATAGCCCTCCTTGAAGAGGACATGCATGACAGCGACCGCGAGCGCGCCGTCGGTGCCGGGCCGCACGGCGAGATGGATGTCGGCCTGCTCGGCCGTGCCGGTGCGATAGGGATCGACCACGACCAGCTTGGCGCCGCGCTTCTTGGCACGCATGGCGTGGGTCATGACGTTGACCTGGGTGTTCACCGGATTGCCGCCCCAGATCACGACCAGGTCGGAATGCTCGTCGATCTCGCGCAGGTCGGCGCCGCGCT
>Ga0081455_10000862_pt1 | contig 39111 bp, 36 predicted proteins | sample TabmetS3T2R1_FD_70207 | JGI IMG/M metagenome (GOLD analysis project Ga0081455, IMG submission 70207) | Tabebuia heterophylla rhizosphere microbial communities from the University of Puerto Rico - S3T2R1 | ecosystem: Host-associated > Plants > Roots > Rhizosphere ... | reverse complement strand
TCGGCAAGGTAATAGTCGTCGGCGCGCGAGCGATCGGCCTCGACGTAGTCCCGTGCCGCCCGGGCCGATCCGCGGTAGACCTTCATGCCGCCGTGCATCGAAACCACCTCCCCTCAGCAACCTTCAATGACCGCAAAGCCGCTGTTCGGGGGGAGCGTTGCTGCTCCGCCCTCTACGAAATTTCGTAGCATGCGTGCCGACTTCTTGGGGGTTGGTGAAGGCGGATCCGGAGGCCAGATTCAGGAGCCGTCAGTGATCGTTGGTGGAGGTCGAGAGGCCGGGTGTTGGTGGGTGTTCGAGTCGAGCTCGGGCGTTCGGGATCCTTTCCACAATCTCGGCGTCCTTGTTTGGGTCGCCGGCGCCCGTGGGTCACGCTCGGCTGGTGACTTCCCTCGCCTCCGCCGTCGCCCTCGCCGAAGCTCGCTCCTGTCTCGCAGCTCTAGCCGACAACACCCCGGACGCTGGCAGGTCTATCCGCTACGAGCGTGTCCTTCTCGAACTCGATCAACTTCATCCGGAAGGGCCGGCGCTGGTCCGGGTGACCGGAACGACGACCGAGTTGCTGGTGCGACTCGAAGTCACGATCGACCGCCTGCGTGCCTTGGGCGGCGACAGTCTCAGTCTCGAATTGCTCCTCGCGGACGCCTTCGCTTGACTCTCACGCCGCGACTCTTGTGCATCTCCAACATTTGTCGGAAGCGCGCGGCAGGATTGGCGAGTGGAAACGTTCAAGCGGACCCCGCTGCAGTTGTTTAACCTGCCGCAGCATTTCGTGATTCCGCTTTTCCAGCGTCCATACGTGTGGAAGGAAGACGAGCAGTGGGAGCCGCTGTGGAAGGACATTCGGCGCATTGCCGAACTCCGCATCGCTGAGCCCCACCTCAATGCCACTCACTTCCTAGGTGCAGTGGTCATCCAGTCGCATGAGGCGCAGAGCAGGCGTCTTACGACGTGGAACGTGATCGACGGGCAGCAACGTCTGACGACGCTCCAGATCCTGGCTGACGCCAGTTGCGCCCTGCTCGCTGAGACCGGAAACGCCAAGCTGGCAGGGCAGCTCGAACGACTCACCCACAACGACGAGATCTATGTCGATGACGGGGATGTCCGTCTCAAAGTTCGCCATCTCAACAAGGACCAAGCGGCATTCGACGAGGTGATGTCCGCTGAGCCGCCTGTGGATCACGGCGACCTGACGCATTCCGACTCTCAGATCGTCGCGGCACACCGCTACTTCTCCACCGTCGTCGAGCAGTGGCTCGGGGCACCGGAGTCCGAGGCGTATGCCGGCAAGGCCAAGGAACTCGCGGACGTTCTGCTCGACGGCCTCCAACTGGTCTCAATCGAGTTGGAGGCGTCGGAAAACTCACAAGAGATCTTCGAGACACTCAACGCGCGTGGCACGCCGCTGACCGCCGCCGATTTGGTTCGCAACTTCGTGTTCCAGCGGCTTGAAGCCGAGGGCGGCGACACCAAGAAGGCCTATCGGGAGGACTGGCCGTTCGAGACCAAGTTCTGGATGAAGGACGTCAGCGTCGGCCGGAACTTCGTCAGCCGAAGTTCGCTCTTCCTCAACCAGTGGCTTGTGGCCCGCACAGGTGAGGAAGTCAGCCCGCACGCCACGTTCACGCGGTTCAAGTCGTATGTCGAGTTGGAGTCCGGCCACAAGATGGCCGACCTGTTGCCCGTGATCAAGCAGCAGGCGCAGCAGTACGAAGCGTGGACTGAAGCCGCAGCGCGTCCGGGTGGGAGCCTCGATTCCACTGAGATGGCCGTGTACCGGATGCAGGCGGGCGGCGTGGAAGTCCTGAAACCCTTGCTCATATGGCTGCACGAACCTGGACGCAACCTGACGCAGGACTCCATCGACCGGATCGTTCGAGTGGCCGAGAGCTGGGTTGTACGCCGCCAGTTGCTGCGGCTCTCAGGCAGCGACCTGGGCCGCATCGTGGCGGACGTCATTGCCGCCAACTCCACTGCTCCCGGCGCCGATCTCTGTGAGCGCGTCACCGGGCATCTCGCGCGGCTGAACGTCACCAGCACGTACTGGCCCGGCGACGAGGAACTGCGGATGACGCTTGCGACCGAGTCCGCCTACACCCGCTTTCCGCGTGGGCGTCTGCGCATGTTCTTGGAGGCTATCGAGGACTCCTATCGGGCCGAGACTGGGCAGCCGCAGATTGAACGTAAGGGCTACCCGATCGAGCATCTCCTCCCGCGGTCGTGGAAAGACACGTGGCAGGTGGAGACTCCCGAGGAGGCGGACGCGCGTCAGGCGCGGGTCCATCGCCTCGGCAACCTCACGCTCCTCACGACCTCGCTGAACTCCAAGGTGTCGAACGGGCCGTGGTCGGCCAAACGCGGTGCTCTTCAGGATCACAACACGATCACTCTCACGGGCCGGGTCATCAAGCGGACCGAAGATCACGTCTGGGACGAGGAACTCATCGACGAGCGAACCTCCGAACTTGTCGATGCCGTTCTGCGTGTCTGGCCAGTCCCCGAAGGTCACCACGGCAAGGTCGTCGATCCGCAGACCAAGGCCGGCGACTGGGTTGAACTGAAGCACCTGATCGAAGCGGGGCTGCTTGCGCCCGGCGACAAGCTCGTCGCGACCCATCGTGATTTCAAGGGCAAGGAGGCCACCCTGACCGCTGATGGGGCGATCGAATTGGACGGGAAGCGCTTCACTTCGCCTTCCGCGGCCGGGCACTCTCTTCGCAAGCGTGCAACCAATGGCTGGTATTTCTGGGCTGTCGCCGATGGCCGCCGTCTTCGCGATGTGCGGACGGAGTTCCAGAACTCGGTTCCGGTGGACGAGCAACTGGACTTTGAAGCATGACGGTTGCCGAAGAGATCGTCGAGGAGCTGGTGGTGAAGTCGCGGGATCGGGTGAAGGCCTATGGCGAGGTCTTCACGCCGCGCCACATGGTTGACCGGATGCTCGACTTGGTGCGCGACGAACTCGAGTTGGGCCAAGACTTCGTGGACAAGACCTTCTTGGAGCCGGCGGCTGGTGACGGAAACTTTTTGGTCGCAATCCTGCGACGCAAGCTCCGTGCGATCGAGGAGCATTTCCCGTCGGAGCATTGGCCCAATGAGTCTCTCTTCGCCCTTGCCTCGATCTACGGCATCGAGTTGCTTGAAGACAATCACGAGGAGGCCAAGGAATCGATGCTTGCCGAGTTCGTGGGCTTCCACAAGGAACATGGCGTCCCGTGTGGCGCGCGGACACCGCTGCAAAAGGCCGCGGTCTTTCTGATCGAAGCGAACGTCGTGCGTGGCGACATGTTGGAAGGCACCAACTGGCGTGGCGAGGACATCCAGTTCTCTTGGTGGAATCGCGTTCCAGATTCGCCTGGGATCGTCCAGCGCGAACCGTTCACGCTCTCGTCGCTGAGGGACGGCGCATTCGACTACGCGATTTTCGACGAGCACCCAACTTGCAGGATCGATCAGGTCCACGAGGAAATGACGGCCAATGGCTAGCCCGAAGATCAGCACGTTCCGTGAGATCACCCCGCTGATCTACTCCTGGAGGACTCCGGACGTCCCAAAGTACGACGGCTGGGAAAAGATTGGCTACACCGAGCAAGAGTCCGCCGACGCCCGCATCGCTCAGCAGGCGAGCCAGATGTCCATCGCTAAAGAGAGGGTCTGGTCGCGCCGGGCAGTCTTCACGTCTGAGGCTGGCGGGCGCTTCACGGACAGAGATTTTCACGCGTTCCTCAAGCAGCAGGGCGTCGAGCGCGAGCTCAGGCCGCGGACGGAATGGCACCGCTTCGACGTCGCGCCCAAGACGTCGCTCGAATACTTCAACGCGTTCGCCGGTCAAGACTTCTCCGACATCGGCGCAGGCGACGTTGAGGACGACTATGCCCTGCGCCCCGAGCAGCAGGCCGCGATCGACCAAGCCGTCGCGGCCTTCGGGGCCGGAAGGCTCGAAGTCCTGTGGAACGCCAAGCCGAGGTTCGGCAAGACGCTTACGACGTTTGACCTCATGCGCACGATGAATGTCCAGCGCGTACTGATCGTCACCAACCGTCCGGCGATCGCGAACTCCTGGTACGACGACTTCACGCGCTTCATCGGTCATCAGACCACGTTCAAGTTCGTCTCGGAATCGGGATCGCTGGTTGGTCGGCCGACGATGTCGCGGGAGCAGTGGGTCGCCTACTCCCGTGACCACCAGGACGAGGATCCGCGGATCGTGGAGTTCCTGTCGCTCCAGGACCTCAAGGGCTCGCAGTACTTCGGCGGCGCCTACGACAAGCTCAGGCACGTCGCCCAGTTCGACTGGGACCTGCTGGTCATCGACGAAGCTCACGAAGGCGTCGACACCACGAAGACAGACGTCGCGTTCGACCAGATCAAACGCAAGCGGACCCTCCACCTGTCGGGGACGCCATTCAAGGCGCTTGCTTCCGGCAGATTCGAGCCGGACCAGATATTCAACTGGACGTACGAGGACGAGCAGGTCGCGCGACGGGATTGGGAACCGGATGACGGGGAGAACCCGTACGGAGCGCTGCCGACGCTCAACCTCTTGACGTATCAGATCTCGCGGATGATCACCGACCGGTTGGCCGAGGGCGTGGCGGTAGATGAGGACGGGGCAAACATCGACTTCGCCTTCAACCTCAATGAGTTTTTCGCCACCAAGGACAACGGGTACTTCGAGTACGAAACCGAGGTCATCAAGTTCATCGATTGCATGACGACCAACGAGAAGTACCCGTTCTCAACCCCGGAGCTGCGTGACGAGATCCGTCACTCGTTCTGGCTGCTCAACCGAGTCGCATCGGCCAAGGCGCTGGAACGGCTGCTGAAGAGGCATGACGTGTTCAAGGACTACACGGTCATCCTGGCTGCCGGCGACGGACGTTCCAATGACGACGACGCCGACCCGGTTGCCGCCGGCAAGTCGTTGGACAAGGTGCGCAAGGCGATCGACGAGGCGGAGCAGACCGGCGGCAGGACGATCACATTGTCAGTGGGGCAGCTGACCACGGGCGTGACGGTGCCGGAGTGGACCGCGGTCATCATGTTGTCGGACCTGTCATCTCCAGCGCAGTACATGCAAGCGGCTTTCCGGGCTCAGAACTCCTGCACGTTCGAGCGGGCTGGGCAGGTATTCCAGAAGCAGAACGCGTACATCTTCGACTTCGCGCCGGAGCGCACACTGACGATCTTCGACGCCTTTGCCAACAACCTGCACGCGAACTCCTCTATCGACGCGTCGGTGCGGCAGGAGAACATCAGGATCTTGCTCAACTTCTTCCCGGTGATCGGAGAGGACGCCGAGGGGCGGATGATCGAGCTAGATGCATCGCAGGTCCTGACTTTCCCGCAGGTGTTCAAGGCTCGTGAAGTCGTTCGTCGCGGCTTCCTGTCGAACCTGTTGTTCGCCAACGTCGCCGGTATCTTTCGCTACTCCGAGCACGTCAAGGAGATCCTCGACAGGCTCCCGACCGCCAAACAGGGCAAGGTCAAGAAGAACGATCCAATGGACATCCCGGAACCGCCACCCACCACCGACACCGATGGCAATGTGCAGGTCGATGTCGAGACTGTCATCAATCCGAAAGTCGACGAGCTCGGCAAGCCGATCTATCGGATGGAGGACATTCCCACCCCTGAACCTGAGGCGCCAGCTTCGGCCGCTGCTGAGGCGATCGCCAAGGCCGTGACCGAGCAGACCAAGTCCAAACGTGACGAGCTGAAGGATGAGTACGGGCTCACCGCCGCGCAGGTAGAACGGGACGTCAAGCGCACCGAACAGGCCGTCAAGGACCAGGTCGAGCGCGCCTACGCCGACCACACCATCGCCAGCAAGCACCTCGAAGACGAGCTCAAGAACGCGGCAACTGAGGCTGAAGCTGAGGTCATCGAGGCCAAGAAGGCCGATCAGGAGCAGGCGTTCAAGTCCAACATCCTGTCCATCGTTGAGAACACGATGGATTCACTGGTGCCAGAGGTCGTGACCCGCGAGGAGACCAAGAAGGAACAGAAGCGCGCCAACCAGACGATGGACGACACCCGCTCTCACCTCCGTGGCTTCGCGCGGACGATTCCGATGTTCCTCATGGCCTACGGCGACCGTGGCCTGCGGCTGTCGAACTTCGACGACTACACACCGGACCACGTCTTCGAGGAGATCACCGGCATCAGCGAGGAGGAGTTCCGAGTTCTCCGCGACGGTCAAGACGTCACTGAAGCCGACGGCACCATCACGTGGATCCCGGGCATGTTCGACGAAGCCGTCTTCGACCAGGCCGTGCAGGAGTTCCTTGACAAGAAGGAAGCACTGGCTGACTACTTCGACGATTCGCAGACCGAGAACATCTTCGCCTACATCCCACCGCAGAAGACCTCGTTGGTGTTCACGCCGCAGACCGTGGTCAAGATGATGGTAGACACGTTGGACGCTGAAAACCCGGGCATCTTCAGCGACCCGGACAAGACGTTCGCCGACTTGTTCTCGACGGCCGGCCTCTTCCTGATGGAACTCGTCCGGCGCCTGGACAGCGGTCTCGCCGACGCAATCACGGATCAGGATCAGAGGCTCCGGCACATCCTGACGTCGCAGATCTTTGAGATGAGCCACAACGAGATCCTGCACGAGATCACACTTGAGGCCGTCTCGGGCGGGGTTGCTGAGCGCAAGGCTTGGCTCAAGGAGTCCGGGCACTTCCAGGTCGGCGACCTTGCGCGGATGAGCACCGAGGAGCGTGCCGCCGTGGTCGACCAGATGCTAAAGGAAGGCACCTGACATGAGCAGGAAGTTCGACGTCGTCATCGGCAACCCGCCGTACCAAGCCGAAGCGCAGGGTGAGGGCACCCGCGACACCCCCGTTTACCACCTGTTCATGGACGCGGCTTATGAGGTTGGGACGAAGGCGGTCCTCATCACTCCGGCCCGGTTCCTGTTCGACGCCGGCTTCACGCCAAAGGCTTGGAACGAGAAGATGCTCGCCGATCCACATCTCACCGTGCCGATCTATGTTCGTGACAGCTCAGAACTCTTTCCAGGCACCAAGATCCGTGCTGGGATCGCCGTGACGTATCGCGACGAGGAGTGCGTAGGTGTGCCTATCGAGACGTTCACGGCGTACGACGAACTCAACTCGATCCTGCACAAGGTGCGAGAGTCCGGGACGGCGTTCATCGAGAGTCTGGGTATCACGAGTTCGCGCTCGTACCGCTATACGGACAAGTTGTACGAGGACCACCCGGAAGCGCTCAAGTTGCGGCCGGAGGGCAACACCGCCTTGGTCAACACGAACACGTTCGAGCAGTTCTCCTTCCTCTATTACGAGACCAGACCCGCCGACGATCACGAGTACGTCCAGGTACTCGGCGTGATCAAGAACAAGCGATTCCGCCGCTGGATTCGTAGCGAGTACGTCACCGGCCCGGAGAGCTTCGACAAGTACAAGGTCGCGCTCCCAGCCGCGAATGAGAACAACAAACTTGGCTGGATGGCAGCACCAGAGGTCGTCGAGCCCGGAGTAGCCGTCACCCAGACGTTCCTGACCATCGGTGCGTTCGAGACGGAGGCTGAGGCGCAGGCCTGCTTCTCCTACGTCAAGACGAAGTTCGCTCGGGCCATGCTCTATGTCCTGAAGGTGACCCAGCACAACCCTCGCGCCACCTGGCGGTTCGTCCCGGCGCAGGACTTCACGACCGGAGCTGACATCGATTGGACCAAGTCGATCCCCGAGATCGACGCCCAACTCTGCGCCAAGTACGGACTGGAACCCAGCGAGGTCGCCTTCATTCGGGAGAAAGTCATCTCTGTGGACTGACGCCAGGGAGTGCTATATGAGAATGTAGGACGTGGCAGATCGGGCATATACGAACTTCACCTGTGGAATTCGCTACTTGCATTGGCCGGACTGGTCCGTTACATTGAAATATAAGTCGGACGGTCCGGCTTACATTTCTCCTTAGGAGGCAGCCATGACAGTGGCTGAAACAGAGTCCTCGGGTGCGAAACCTGGGGATGGCACGGCGGCAGGAATGATTGCCTGGCTGAATTGGACGATTGCGTCCAATGAGTTGGTCGAGGCGACTGCGGTCGCGCTTCGTACCGGCTGCATCAAGGTCCTTGCGGTCGAGGACGACCTGGACGAAGTAGACGTCAAGGCTGTGGACATCGACACGATCGTCCTCCGGTTCCGCAACAAGCACCGGGGCACGATGAAGGACCAGACCATCAACACCTATGAACAGCGGTTCCGTCAGACGGTGGAGATGTACAAGAAATGGCTCGACAACGATGCTTCTTGGCGTCCGGCCACCCGAAACCGTGGTGGGGCGGGAGTTGCTCGTAAGTCGGAAAAGCAGGCGGGCGTGTCAGTGCCTTCGGCGAAGGTCGAAACCGCCGTGCAAGCTGAATCGACGCCGAGTGCACACCTCATCCAGTATCCGTTTCCAATTCGGCCGGGGCTGCAAGGCAAGATCTCGCTCCCCGAGAACCTCACTGTGAGGGAAGCTCGTCGGATCGCGAACTTCGTCGCTTCCCTGGCCTTCGAGGATGAAGAGCCGGTGCGGCCGCCACTCGCCATCAGTTCGACGTACGACGTTGAGGCGGAACTCGTAGACGAGTAGGGACCCCGCCCCGAGATGTTTCAGCCACCTCGGAGCGGGGACACTCGAGTCATTCAAGCACGTCTGGACCGGGCGCAATCCAGCTCGGCCCAGACGTGCTTGGCGTTTGGCGACGTAATCGTCCTATCGGGTTTCGAGCTTGCTTACCGAATCCCGCAGGGCATCTTCCCCGGCGCGGACGTAGTGGTTGAGAACGGTCGTGAGTTTGTCGCCGAGGTATTGGGCGACGACCTCCCAGGGTTCGCCGAGCTCGTCGTGGAACCACTTGGTGGCGGCGTGGTGGCGGAGGTTGCGGTAGACGATCGTGCGGGGCCAGGCGTTGTCGGGATCGTTCTCGTCTACCCAGGCGCGGATGCGGTGCCAGCGCTCGTTGTGCATCTCGGGCTTCACCGGCACGCCCGTCACCCGGTCGACGAAGATCCACTGCTCGTCTGCCGGCGGCACAGGGTAGTTCCACCACGTCAGGTTCTTGTCCGGCTCGTGGAGCGCCAGGTCGGCTCGACGTTGTCGTTCCACCTCCTGCGCGTTGACGACCTGCTGGAGCGACGCAGAGTCAGGCAGGCCGAGCAGTTGCTTGACGCGGGGAAGGAGCTCGTCGTGCATCAGCGAGCGGGGGAGCGGAACCTCGTGGATCGTGTGGTTCTTCACCGGACCCCGGAAACCGGCAGCGCCGCGCGGAGTGATCCACGCGCCGTTGACGTGGACGTAGCCGCGATCGAAGTACACGTCGATCGCCCGTAGCCCGTTCTGCTCACCGAGCCGGAGTCCGCCGAAGCCGGCGACGCGGATTTTCGTACCGAACAGGGGGAGACGTGTCAGCAGGGAGTCGGTTCCGTCTGCCCCACAGAGGTGGTCTGCGGCAGCGGCCATTGCGCGGACCTGTCGGGTCTCCGGCCGCAGGCGCGGGTCGACGTACTGGGTTGTCGCGCCGTGCAGGACGTTCGCTCGACTGATCTCAAGGCCGTCCAGTGGGTCGATGCTGCGGTCGAGCCAACCCAACCGCCATGCCAACTTGCGCATGGCGGCGAGTTGTCCGCGGAGGTCCTCGCGCCCGCGCACGGAGAACAGCGTCTTGGATCCCTTCTCCATAACCGCGCGGCTGTGCTCAACCCGCCACTTGGCCACAGGAACGTCGCCAATGGTCGGCAGAATGTGCGCGCTCAGGCGCGAGACGCGCTGCTCCATCGTTCGCGGTTGCTTGCCACGCTCGATGCTGTCGTTGATGTATTCGACGCCGAGTTTCTGGACGGTGCGGCTGGCGCGGACGTCTGCACCGACTGGCGTTTCGCGCTCGGTGTCGAGCGCGGCCTCGGCTTGGGCGAAGATCTTGCGCGCCTCGGCTTCGGAGTTGGCTCGGCGCAGCACACGTTTCCACGGCTCGCCTTCGCCAGCCGGCGCTCGGAACATCACCTGATACTTCGTCCCGCCAGCCGCTGGGGCGTAGAGCCGCACCCGCCAGGGCCGTACCGCGCCGCCCGACGTGCGTGGCTTGCCCTGCGCGAGCAGCGTGGGCTTGCTGCGAGCTGGCATCGGGGTTGCTCCTAGGGTGGGGACGTGGGCCGTGGTTTCGAGACGGCCCTTCGGGCCTCCTCAACCAGCGAGGGGTTCCGAGAACGTGCTTCGTGTATCACTCTCGTGTATCACTTGGCCGAAATGAACCGCAAGACTGTCTCTGGAAGCTGTGGATAATGGCCAACCGTCTCGCCTCGTCAACAAGCCCCTATCTCCAACAACATGCTGAAAATCCAGTGGATTGGTACGAATGGGGAGAGGAAGCCTTCACCCTCGCGAAGTCGCTGGACCGTCCGATCCTGCTGAGCGTCGGTTACGCCGCCTGCCACTGGTGCCACGTCATGGCGCACGAGTCTTTCGAAGATGCGGCGACCGCGTCGTTCATGAACGCGCACTTCGTGAACGTCAAGGTCGATCGGGAGGAACGCCCCGATGTCGATGCGGTCTACATGCAGGCCACCCAGGCGATGACGGGCCAAGGCGGGTGGCCGATGACGTGTGTGCTGACTCCAGACGGCGCTCCGTTCTTCGCGGGCACCTACTTCCCGCCAGAACCGGCCCACGGAATGCCTGCCTTCACCCAAGTCCTGCAGGCGCTCGCCGACGCCTGGGAAAACCGGCGCGACGAGGTGCTTGAGGCCGGAAACGGAATCGTCCAGCATCTGCGTACTCGCGGAGACGTACCGTCGGCGCCAGTCGCTGCCCCAGAGCTCGACGCCGCTGTCGCGACGCTGACTTCACAATTCGACGCCGCAGCCGGCGGGTTCGGCCCTGCACCGAAATTCCCGCCATCGATGGTGCTGGAGTTCCTGCTGCGCCATCACGCTCGCACCGGTGGCGAGAACTCGCTCGCGATGGTTGAGCAGACCTGCGATGCCATGGCACGCGGCGGCATCTACGACCAGTTGGCTGGCGGCTTCGCCCGCTACGGCGTCGATCGATTCTGGCGGGTGCCCCATTTTGAAAAGATGCTCTACGACAATGCCCAACTCCTGCGGGTCTACGCCCGACTCGGCCAGTTCGACCGGATCGCCCGCGAAACGGCAGATTTCATGCTCGCCGAGTTGCGCACGGCCGAAGGCGGGTTCGCATCGGCGCTCGATGCCGACAGCGAGGGCCATGAGGGCACGTTCTACGTCTGGAGTCGACGCCAGTTGGACGATGTGCTCGGGCCCGATGACGGGTCGTGGGCGGCGGGTCTCCTCAGCGTCACCGATGAAGGCACCTTCGAGCGCGGGTTCTCGACACTGCAAATGCTGGATGATCCCGACGATTCGGCCCGCTGGGCGCGCATGCGTGAGCAGCTGGAGGAGGCTCGGTCTCGACGCGTCCGTCCCGACCGCGACGACAAGGTGGTTGCGGCGTGGAACGCCCTGGCGATCACTGCGCTGGCCGAGGCCTCAGTTTCACTCGATGACCAGAGATACGCCGATGCCGCGATCAGCGCGGCCGAACTCCTGGTTAGCGTCCACGGAGCCGGGACGGATCGCTTCGTGCGAACATCGCGAGACGGTGTGGCTGGCCGGACGTCGGCGGTCCTGGAGGATTACGGCTGCACCGCCGATGCCTTCTTGGCCGTCTTGGGCATAACCGGCGATGCCGTGTGGCTCGGGCGCGCGCGAGCCGTCCTCGACCGCGCTTTGGCGCAGTTTCCCGACGGGCGCGGGGGCTTCTTCGACACCGCACGCGATGCGGAGGAACTGGTCGTCCGGCCGCAGGATCCAACCGACAACGCTCATCCGTCGGGAACGTCCGCACTGATCTCGGCACTCATCTCGTTCGGCGCCATCACCGGAGAACACGGGTACCGCCGAGCAGCCGAGACAGCGCTGGCAACAGTCGCGCCCCTCATTGCCCAGGCGCCACGTTTTGCCGGCTGGTCCATGGCTGCCGCCGAGGCGCTGTTGTCTGGACCGCTTGAAGTTGCCGTCGTCGGGCCGGACGGCCCGCAGCGCCGCGCCCTCCATCGTGCCGCCTTGGCACTGCCCGGCGCCGTGGTTGTCGCGGGCGCGGCCGGAGTGGACGTCCCACTGTTCCGAAACCGCACGGAGGTTGACGGCAGGCCCGCCGCGTACGTCTGCCGCAACTTCGTCTGCGCTCGACCAGTGACCGATCCGGGTCAGATCTGGGGTCAGGTCTCGGGTCAGGTGTCGTAAGCCAGCAAACTCACGCCGACGTAGTGGACGACGAATGCCGCGATGGTCAGGGCGTGGAAGACCTCGTGGAACCCGAACCATTTCGGTGACGGATCCGGCCACTTGAACCCGTAGACGAGGGCGCCGATTGTGTACAAGGCGCCGCCCACGACCATCAGCACCATCACCGCGGTGGGCGCCTTGGCGAAGAACTCGGGGGCGTAGATCAAGGCGGCCCAACCGAGCAGGATGTAGAGCGGAACGTAGAGCCCTCGGGGTGCGGTCACCCAGAAGATGCGGAACGCCATTCCGACCAGCGCGCCACCCCACACCAGCGACAACATGATCACCGCATGCTTCGGTGTCAGGAGCATCAGCGAGAACGGCGTGTATGACCCGGCGATCAGGATGAAGATGTTCGCGTGATCGAAGCGCTTCCAGATCACCTTGGCGCGTTCGCTCCACCGGCCGGTGTGGTAGACCGCGCTCACCCCGAAGAGCAGCATCGCCGAGAACATGAAGACTGCGGCTCCGGCCCGAACCACGACATTGTCGGCGAGGACGAGCATCACCAAGAACGAGAAGAAGGCCAGCGGCGCAATCGCGGCGTGAAGCCACCCGCGCAGCTTTGGCTTCAGGTCGGTGACGGCCTCCCGGAGCAACTCTGGGCGGGGCATCGACATGTGATGAGATTAGCCGTATGGGCGTCAGCGAACTTCTCTACGGTGCGTACGAACGCCGGCTGACGCGCAACCTCGACCCGGCCCGCCTCCCGCATCATGTTGGCGCGATCGTTGACGGGAATCGGCGGTGGGCCAAGGACGCCGGCGCCGACCTGACCAGCGGATATGCCGCAGGCGCCGCCAAGGTCGATGAGTTCCTGAACTGGTGCCACGACTTGGGCGTCGGAACCGTGACCTTCTGGGTCCTGTCGACCGACAACCTGCAACGGCCGGCCGGCGAATTGTCCAGCATCCTCAGTGCCGTCGAGTCTCTCGTCGAGCGATTGGCTGACGACGGACGGTGGCGGCTGACCCTCATGGGCAGTCTCGAACTCTTGCCCGCCGAGTCGGTCAGCCGGCTCAAGGAAGCTGCCGGACGAACGGTCGACCACCACGAAATGCGGGTGAACGTCTGTGTTGGATACGGCGGCCGCCAGGAACTCACCGACGCCATTCGATCGCTGCTCCTGGAAAAGGCATCCGAAGGTCACGCTTTGGCAGACGTCGCGAGCACCCTCGAGGTGGACGACATCGCGGAACACCTCTACACAAAGGGACAGCCCGATCCCGACCTCGTCATCCGCACGTCGGGGGAGCAGCGCCTGTCTGGATTCCTCCTGTGGCAGAGCGTCCACTCGGAGTTCTATTTCAGCGACGTGCTCTGGCCAGCCTTCCGCAAGGTTGACCTGCTCCGCGCATTCCGTTCTTACGCGGCCCGCGAACGCCGGTTCGGAAGGTAGCCGCCGCTTCCGCGTGTCGTCGCTTTCACCGCGGCTCGCTGACCGTACGGTCAAAACGTGCCGGCAAAGAGTTCCGCAAAGAACAATCCACGCACCTACGTTCTCGACACCAGCGTCCTCTTGGCCGACCCGGCCGCGATGACCCGGTTCGATGAGCACGAAGTCGTGATTCCCGTGGTCGTCGTCATCGAATTGGAGGCCAAGCGTCACCATCCCGAACTCGGCTATTTCGCGCGCACGGCCCTGCGATTCCTTGATGATTTGCGAGTCCAGCACGGCACTTTGGACGCCCCGATTCCCATTGGCGACGCGGGCGGCACGATCCGGGTCGAACTGAACCACACCGACTCCGAGTCCCTCCCGGCCGGGTTCCGGCTCGGCGACAACGACACCCGCATCCTTTCGGTTGCGCGCAATCTGGCGAACGAAGGCCGCGACATCACCCTGGTCTCCAAGGATTTGCCGATGCGTGTCAAGGCCTCCGCTGTCGGCCTCACCGCCGAAGAACCTTTGGGCGAGCTGCCGACCGAATCGGGTTGGACGGGCATGGCCGAGATTGAGGTCGACAGCGTCGATCTCGACGAGCTCTATGAGGCCGGCACGATCGACCTCCCCGAAGCGCGCGACATCCCGTGTCACACCGGTCTGGTGCTCCTGTCCGACAAGGGGAGCGGGCTCGGGCGGGTCACACCTGACAAGCAGGTCCAGCTCGTTCGCGGCGATCGCGACGCGTTCGGTATCCATGGCCGCTCGGCCGAGCAGCGCGTGGCGCTCGACCTGCTCCTCGACCCGGAGATCGGCATCGTCTCGCTGGGTGGCCGCGCCGGCACGGGCAAGTCAGCACTCGCGATGTGTGCGGGCCTGGAGGCCGTCATGGAGCGGGGCCAGCACCGCAAGGTCGTGGTGTTCCGCCCGCTGTATGCCGTCGGCGGGCAAGAACTGGGCTATCTGCCGGGCAGCGAGTCGGAGAAGATGGGTCCGTGGGCCCAAGCGGTGTTCGACACGCTGGGAGCCGTCACCACGACCCCGGTCATCGAAGAAATCCTCGACCGCGGGATGCTTGAGGTCTTGCCGCTGACCCACATTCGTGGTCGTTCACTGCACGATTCGTTCGTCATCGTCGACGAGGCACAGTCCTTGGAGCGAAACGTTTTGCTCACCGTCCTCTCGCGAATTGGTGCGAATTCCAAGGTGGTCCTGACCCACGACGTCGCCCAACGTGACAATCTGCGGGTCGGGCGTCACGACGGCGTCGTTGCCGTCGTCGAGCGGCTCAAGGGCCATCCGCTGTTCGCCCACGTCACTCTCACCCGGTCCGAGCGTTCGCCCATTGCGGCGCTTGTGACCGAGATGCTCGAGGACGCAGTTCTCTGAGGCCGGCGGCCGCGAACCGGCCGTCTGAGCACCGGCGATATGGCAAAGTTCTGCCGGTGAGACCGCGGAATGTCATCGCGACTGCTCTCGCACTCACATTGTCCATGGCGATGGCCGGGTGCGGAGGCAGCTCGACCAAGACGTTGACATGGTGGACACTGCCGGACCGAAGCGGACCCGACGCCTTGGCCCGCAAATGCAGTGACGTCGGCGGCGGTTATCGCATTGAGGTGCGCACACTCTCGGGCTCGTTGGCTGCCCGTCGTGCCGACCTGATTCGGCGGCTGTCGGCCCACGACGAGGGAGTCGACATCCTCAGCCTGGACTCAGCTCTGACCGCGGAGTTTTCTGCAGCCGGATACCTGGCACCGCTGCCGTCCGATCTTCGATCGAGAGCCGGCTTGATCCCCAGAGCGGCTGAGGCGTCGACGTACAAGGGCACCCTTCGTGCAGTGCCGTGGTGGATCGATCCGCAAGTCCTGTGGTTCCGCGGGGCCGCTGCCGAGCGCGCGGGCATCAACACCTCCAAGCCCGTCTCCTGGGATTCCCTGCTGGCCGGCGCCGACCGCATCCGAGCGTCCGTCGAGTTTGACGACGCCGACGGCACCGGTGTGAGCGATTGGGTTCGCGGCCTGCTGGCCGAGTCGGGCGGCATCCTCCTGCAGGGAACTGGACGGAAGCCTCGGATCGGTCTGGCCGGCGACCCCGGCCGCGTGGCGGCCGGCATCGTGCAGTTCTATGCCGCATCGGGTCTCGGGCCAGGGCCCGCAGGCGATGCGGACACTGAGTTTGCCGGCACTCACGGAGCGTTCCTGCTGGCCAGGGCCTCGGCCAAGACCGCGCCTGCATTGGCCTCGGTGGCGACCGACATGCGTCCGGTGCGCTACCCGGTGATCGATGGTGTGAGCGTCTCGCCGCTCGCCGGGGCTGCCTTGGCGGTTCCGGCATCATCCGACGGGCGCAGCGCGGCATTCAAAGCTGTGCGGTGTCTGACGTCGGCACGAGCCGAAGCCGAGGTCATGCGCAACTCCGGACGCGGCGCGGCGCGGGTTTCGGTGTACGACGCGCCGCAGGTGAAGAAGGTCGTGCCTTATGCGCAGTTGCTTCTCGACTCCGCACGCACTGGCGTCAACGTTCCGTCCAGCCCGCACTGGCACCAGGCCGAGGAGGCGCTGCGCACGAGTTGGACCCCGCTGTCCGGCGTGACCCCCAACCGGACCCCGAAGGAGTCGGCCCTGGCTGTCTACGACCTGGTCGAAGGTGGTCTTCGATGAGACGCGGTGGCCCTTGGCTTCTGGTGGCACCGCTCGTCGTGCTCCTCACGATTCTGACCGTCGTTCCGTTTCTGCAGTTGATCGGGACGTCGTTGTTCAGGTCGTCCCTGACGGCGCCCGACGACACGGATTTCGCTGCAGTGGGCAACTACATCGACGTTGTCGATGGACGCGACTGGTGGTTGGCCGTCGCCCTGACGTTGGTTGTCGTGACGGTGGCCGTGGCGGTTCAACTTCTGTTGGCCTCCGCATTCGCCGGGACGCTGCGGCGGATCAAGCTCGGCCCCTGGGGACAGGTCTCGTTGCTGGTCCCGTTCGTCTTGGCACCTGCCGCTGCTGCGACCGTGTGGCGTGACGGATGGGTCGACGGTTTCGCCCCGGTCTGGCTCCATACTGAAGCGAGCACCGGGCAGTTGGGCGGCCTCGCGATCGTGCTCTCGCATGAAGTGTGGCGTGGCACTGGGATAACGACGGTCATCCTGCTGGCCGGCCTGACACAGGTCCGACCCAGCCTGCTCGATTCGGCAATCGCAGACGGTGCGACGGCTTGGCAGCGGCTCACCCAGGTCGTGCTGCCCGCGGTGGCTCCCGCGGTTGGGGTGGCGGCCCTTTATCGTTCGCTCGATGCCCTCCGCGCGATCGAGGCGCCAATCCTTGCCGGTGGTCCGCTCGGCGACCTGACCACGGCGTCTCAATTGCTGTGGAACACGTCCTTCTCGTCCTTCGAGGTCGGGCTCGGTGCGGCCATGTCGGTGCTGTTACTCGTCGTGGCGGCTGGGTTGGGACTGCTCCTGACCCTGTTACTGCGAGTGAGGAGGGCGCTGTGAGTCCGACAGTTCGTTCCCGCCTGTTCGCTTCGGGCACCGCCTTCCTGTTCGGATTCATCCTGGCCAACTACGGCATGTGGCGAGTCGCCGGCGCCGACCGGTGGCTATGGGTTGCCATCGCCGTGGTGCTCATGGCGACTGGCGCGGTCGGTGTGATGATCTCCGATTCACCGCGCCGGGTGTCGATTTGGGCGATCGTCGGCCTGGAAATGATGATCGCCTTCACCTTGGTTCCACTGTTGTGGACGTTCACTGTGGCCGTCGCGCCAGATCTCGGAACGCCGACGTCGGTCCTTCCACAGCATGTCGAGTGGTCTGCCTTTGGTGATGCCCTCAGCGAAGACAGCCTGCGTCGCCCGTTGATGACGTCCATGATCACGGCGCTTCTGTCGACCGTCATTGCGCTGATGGTCGCTGTGCCGGCAGCTCATGCACTCGTGAAAATGCGTGTGCCCGGTGGCGGGTACGTCTACCTTGGCGTCGTCACGCTTTTGCTCGCGCCGCTGCTGGTCTTCGACGGAGCGATCGCCAACCAACTGCGTTCGTTCGGCATTCTCGGCATGCGACTTGCTCCTGTGCTGCCCACTCTCTTGCTGACCCTTCCGTTGGCGACCTGGCTGTGTGTGTCGGTCCTGCGTGACGTGCCGTGGACACTGCGCGACGCCATCCGGGTCGAAGGTGGCTCGAGGCGAGAAGAGTTCCGGAGTTTCGTCGTGCCGATCGTGGGCCCCGGCATCGGCGTGGCGGGCCTGATGACCTTCATCATGGCCATGAACGACGTGGCCGTGGGCGCGACCATGGTGTCGACCGAGTCATCCCGAACTCTTCCCGCGACCATGCTGCTGTCCGCCGGAGAACTCGCCAACCCGTCATCCCGAGTGGCAGCGATGGCTTTACTGCTGCTCGTGCCATCGTTGATCGTGTTGTTGGCCGCACCTCGGAGGATTCTGTTGCTGCTGGGGAGGACCTACCGATGACCGACATCGAGTTCCGCAACATCACGCTCGACCTGCGCGACGGTACGCGGGCGCTCGATGACGTCTCCCTGCACGTGCCCGACGGAACCAGCTTGTCGATCTGCGGGCCGAAGCGAGCGGGCAAGACGACCCTCCTGCGGATTCTCGTCGGCCTCGAAGATGCCACCGAGGGTGACGTCCTGCTGGACGGAGCGGTGGCCAACCGGACTTCGCCACGAGACCGAAATCTGTCGATGGTCTTCTCCGACTACCTGTTGCACCCCCATCTCGACACCTACGACAACATCGCCTTCGCCGCGTTGCTGCGGCAAGAGCAGCCCGAAGACGAGATCGACGACCTCGTCGAAGAGGTCGCCGACGTGTTGGCCCTGACCGGAGTCCTCGACGATCGCCCGGCGAAGTTGGACGACGCCCAGCGCCAACGCGTAGTGGTGGGTCGGTCGCTCGTCAGGCAGGCTGACGGCTACCTGTTCGACGACGCCTTCTCGGCCCAGGAGCCACGGATCCGCGGTCACGTCCGGTCGGTGACCGCTCAGTGGCAGTCCGACCTGAAGCGGACGTCGATCTACACGACGACCAGCCCCGAAGAGGCCGTGACCTTGGCTCCGCGGGTCGCCGTCATGAACCTCGGTTGGGTCCACCAGGTCGGGTCGCCGCGCGAACTCTATGAGCGTCCGGCCGACATCTTCGTCGCAGGCTTCCTCGGATCTCCCGTCATGAATCTGGTGCCGGCAACGGTCGAAGGCACCACGCTTCACCTGCCGTTTGCGACTGTGCCGCTGCACGGAAGCCTCGCCGAACGCGTCGAGGGCAAGGAACTGGTGGTCGTGGGCATCCGGCCCGAACACTGCTTCGACGCATCACAGCCGGAGTCGTACCGGTTGACCACGCCGATCGAATTCGAGGCGCGCGTCGATGACGTCGAGTGGGGCGGCAAGACACAGTCTGTCTATCTCGGTTACGAAATCGAGTCGGAGATCGAGGAGCAGTTGACGGCGATCGAGGACGACTTCGAATTCGACCTGTTCCAGAACTTCTTCGTCGCGCAGCTGGCGTCCAACACATCGGCCGAGATCGGCAGCAACATCCGCATCGCCGTGTCGGTCGACTCCCTGCATCTCTTCGATCTGGAGACCGCGGAAGCCCTGTGACCGTACATCGCCTCGTTGCGGGCGCGTGGGCTGCTGCCTGTGGGGCACTGTATTCGGCCATCGCCATCCTGCGCTTCGACGGAGTGGTGCCGGCCTCCTATGACCACGCCATCTTCGAGGAGGCGATTCGCGGGTATTCGCGGCTCCACGCGCCGATCGTCCCGATCAAGGGGCCCGGGTTCAACCTTCTGGGTGATCACTTCTCGCCGATCATCGCGCTCGTTGCGCCCTTCTATCGGGTGTTCCCAGATGCCCGCACCCTCATGGTGGCCCAAGCGGTGCTTCTTGCCATGTCCGTATTCATTGTCACGTTCCTGGCCTGGGACGTCGCCGGGCCATGGGTCGGCTCTGCACTCGGTGTGACCTACGGCCTGTCGTTCGGTCTGTTGGCGGCTGTTCGTGCCGGCTTCCATGAGGTTGCGTTCGCTGCGCCCCTGCTCGCATTGGCCGGCGCAGCCTTCGTTCATGGACGTCATCGCTCGGTGGTGGGATGGTCGCTCCCGCTGCTGTTCGTGAAGGAAGACCTGGGTCTGACGGTGGCAGCGATCGGGCTGGCGCTGATCTTCCGCGGCGACCGCCGGCGCGGCAGCTGGCTCATGATCGGGGGCCTGGCCGGCGTCCTCGTGACGATCATCGTCTTGATTCCGCTGGCACGGTCGGGTTCGGGCTACGCCTACGGACTCGGAACGGGCGGCATCCTGGATGATCCGCGACAGAAGCTGATCACTCTGGTCTTCACCCTGGGCGTCGGCGGTCTGGTCGGGCTTGCGTCCCCGTGGATTCTTGCGATCGCACCAACGCTGGCTTGGCGGTTTGCTGCCGACAATCCCTATTACTGGGGAACCGATTTCCACTACTCCTTGGTGTTGATGCCGATCGCGGCCATTGCGACCGTCGACGTCATCCAGCGGCATCGCCACCTCCAGTGGCCCGCCGTCATGCTGGCGATCGCCTTCTCGATCGTCACGCTCTCTGCTTCGCCGATGATCGACCGCGGTGATCCGGATCGGCGCGAGGCCGCGGCCAAGGTTCTTGCCGTGGTGCCCGAGGGCACACGGGTCGAAACCGATATTGGCCTGATGTCGCAGCTGGTGACCGGCCGCGATGTGACGTGGGTCGGGACCCTGGGCAACCCTGTCCCCGACTGGGTTGTGCTCGATCACGACCCGTCGTTGCACTCGCCGTCAGACGCGGCGTCCTACGCCACAGCCCGCTACCACCGGCAATACGGGACGGTGGTGCGAATCGCGGACTTCGACGTGGCTAGGGACGCGTCATCCGTAGAACATCGAGAGCCTCGTCGAGCTGGGCATCGGTGAGCTCGCCCCGCTCGACATACCCCTCTTCGATGACGACCTCGCGGATCGTCTTGCGCTCCTTGACCGCCTTCTTGGCGATCGCGGCGGCGTTCTCGTACCCGATGTAGCGGTTGAGGGGCGTGACCACCGACGGGCTCGACTCGGCGTACTCGCGCATGCGGGCTGTGTCGGCTGTGATGCCGTCGATGGTTCGGTCGGCGAGGACGGTGGAGACGTTGGCGAGCAGCCGGATCGACTCCAGGAGGTTCCGGGCGATCACCGGCAGGGCGACGTTGAGCTCGAAGTTGCCCGACGCCCCGGACCAAGCGATCGTTGCGTCGTTGCCGATGACCTGAGCGGCAACCATCAGGGTCGCTTCCGGCAGGACCGGGTTGACCTTGCCCGGCATGATGCTCGAACCCGGTTGCAGATCCGGCAAGTGGATCTCAGCCAAGCCGGTGCGGGGCCCTGAACTCATCCAGCGCAGGTCGTTGCAAATCTTGGTCAGGCTCACGGCAATCGTGCGTAGTTGGCCGGAGAGTTCGACCAGACCGTCACGGGCACCCTGTGCCTCGAAGTGGTCGGTCGCCTCGGTGACGGGGAGTTCGGTCGACGCCGCGAGAATCGCGATCACACGTTGCGGAAACCCAGACGGTGTGTTGATGCCGGTACCAACCGCCGTCCCGCCGAGGGGCACCTCGGCGACGCGGGGGAGAGCGCCGTGGAGTCGCTCGATGCCCTTACGAATCTGGGATGCATATCCGCCGAACTCCTGGCCGAGCGTGACGGGGGTTGCATCCATGAGGTGCGTACGGCCCGACTTCACGGCGTCGGAAAACTCCTCAGACTTGCGTTCCAACGAGGAGGCGAGATGTTCCAAGGCAGGGATCAGGTTGCGCATCGTCGCCTCGGTGGCGGCAAGGTGGATGGACGTCGGGAACACGTCGTTGCTCGACTGGCTGGCATTGACGTGGTCGTTGGGGTGGACATCGCGACCCAGCGAGCGGGAAGCCAGGCTGGCGATGACCTCATTCGTGTTCATGTTGCTTGACGTGCCGGATCCGGTCTGGAAGACGTCGATGGGGAACTGGTCGTCGTGCGTGCCCGAGGCGACCTCCTGGGCCGCTTCGGTGATCGCCCCAGCCACATCCTCGTCGAGGATTCCCAGCTCGGCGTTGGCCTGAGCACAGGCGGCCTTGATCAGGGCGAGCGCTCGAATCAGTGACGACTCGATGGGGCGTCCGGAGATCGGGAAGTTCTCGATGGCCCGCTGAGTCTGCGCTCGCCACAAGGCGTCGGCGGGTACTTTGACCTCGCCCATGGTGTCGTGTTCGATCCGGTACTCGGTCACGGGTTGAGGCTACTCTGCGGAGCGCACGCGGCTTCCACCGATGGGCATATCGTCGGACGGTCCACTGCTAGGCGACATCTGCTCGTCCGGCCGTCCGGACGATCGCATCGATGATGGTCGACCACAGTTGCGGCGGAAGGTCGTGTCCCATGCCAGCAATCTCCAGATGCTCGGCGCCGGGAATCGCCCGAGCCGTGGCGCGGCCGCCCGAACGATGCACAAGCGGGTCTCGCAGGCCGTGGATAACCGCAGTCGGCACCTTGACCTTGCCCAATTCGGCCGTGCGGTCTCGTTGCGTCAGGACGGCCATCATGTGCCGCAGCACTCCGCCGGCACTCCATCCGCGGTCATAGGTCTCTTCGGCGCGGTTGAGAATGCGTCGGGGCTCGGGCGGGAATGCCGGTGACGCAATGCGCTGCCACGATCGTTGCGCATTCGCAAGGTATCCGTCGCGCCCGCTGCCTGACGAGCCGAGCAGGGTCGGGAGCAGTTTGGGGTGCTGCCATCCGACCGTGCGCCGGCCGGTCGTCGACATGATTGACGTCAGCGACCGGACGCGTTCGGGAAACCCGATGGCGAGAAGTTGCGCGATCATGCCGCCCATCGAGACGCCCGCGACGTGGGCCGACGAGATGCCCAGATGGTCAAGAAGCCCGATTGCGTCGTCAGCCATGTCATGCAGCGAGTACGGGGCCCGCGCCCGACCGGCCATGGCGCGAAAGAGATCGGCGCGCTGAATGCGGTGCTGGCGCAGTTTCGTTGAACGTCCGGTGTCGCGGTTGTCGTAGCGGATCACGAAGAAGCCGCGGTCGGCGAGTTGGGTACAGAACTCGGCGTCCCACCAGCCCATCGGGCCGCCCAGGCCCATGATCAGCAGGACGGCGGGGTCGGCCTCGTCGCCGAAGGTTTCGTAACACAGCTCGATGCCCGACGGGAGGTGGGCGAACTGCTCGCCAGATCTCACTTCTCGTAGTCGACCCGTGAGTACATCTTCAGTTTGGCCAGCTTGTGCTCGCTGGTGATGGTACGGATGGTTCCGCTGCGCGCCCGCATGACGATCGACTGCGTCACGGCCCGGCTGGGGCCGTAGCGGACGCCGTCCATCAACTCGCCGTCGGTGATGCCGGTGGCCACGAAGAAGCAGTCGTCGCCTGCAACGAGGTCGTCTGTGTAGAGGACCTCGTCGAGTTTGAGGCCGGCGTCGAGGGCACGCTGGCGCTCCGCGTCGTTGGTGGGCCACAACCGAGCCTGGATGACGCCATCGAGGCACTTCATGGCACAGGCAGTGATGATGCCTTCTGGGGTGCCACCGACTCCGACGAGCATGTCGACGCCTGTGCCCGGACGAGCGGCTGTGATGCTGCCGGCGACGTCGCCATCGGTGATGAACTTGATGCGGGCACCCGCCGCCCGGATCTCTTCGACGAGTTCGGTGTGACGAGGACGGTCGAGGACGCACACCGTGATGTCGCTCGCCTGGACTCCCTTGGACTTGGCGACAATCGAGATGTTCTCGCCCACCGGCAGCCTGATGTCGACGAGGTCGGCCGCCTCGGACCCCGTCACCAGTTTCTCCATGTAGAAGACGGCGGAGGGGTCGTACATCGCGCCGCGGGGAGCGACGGCCATGACGGAGATCGCATTGCCCATGCCCTTGGCAGTCAACGTTGTGCCGTCGATCGGGTCGACCGCCACGTCGTATTCGGGGCCGGTGCCGTCGCCGACTCGTTCGCCGTTGAACAGCATCGGCGCGCGGTCTTTCTCGCCTTCGCCGATGACGACGATGCCGTTCATCTCAACGGTGTTGATGAGGGTGCGCATGGCGTTGACGGCGACACCGTCGGCGCCGTTCTTGTCTCCGCGGCCCACCCAACGTCCGGCCGCCATGGCCCCTGCTTCGGTGACTCTCACCAAGTCGAGGGCAAGGTTCCGATCTGGAACTTGGACGTCAGGGTTCAGGGCCTCCACGGGGCACAGCCTACCGGTGCGATGATGTGCCGGTGGCACGCACGAGGGGATCCTTCGCGGACGCCATGCGCACAATCGGGGTCTTGGGGGCATTGCTCATCGCGGCGTTTTTCGTCGGGCAGGTCATGACGGTGCGACCCCAACACCCCGGCACGACAGTCGACCTGGACGAGGCGGTCAAAGGCGCACGTCTGGCGGCAAAGTTCGCCGTCATCGCCCCGCGCGCACTCCCCAAGGGCTGGCGAGCAACATCGGCCCGCTTTGGCCCGGAGGCCTGGCACCTGGGCGTCGTGACGCGGGATGACAGGTACATCGGCCTGGAGCAGGAGACGCGGCCTCCGGCCGAGGGGATCAAGAATTTCGCACCCGCGAGCCGTAAAGCCGGCTCCGCCAGCATCGCGGGTCAGCGGTGGAGTGTGCGCACCGAATCGGACGGCGACCGGGTTTACATCCGAGATGCGGGCTCGACGACCGTGCTCGTCATCGGAAGCGCCAGCAAGGCGCAACTCGAGAGTTACGTCGCGTCGTTGTCTTGAGTTGCACTGTCGAGACGCTTGCGTGCGCCGTCGAGCCAGGCTTGGCACACGGTGGCCAGCTTTTCGCCGCGCTCCCAGAGGCTGAGCGATTCCTCAAGCCCCAACCCGCCGGCTTCGAGCTTCGCGACAATCGCGAGCAACTCGTCGCGCGCCTGTTCGTACGGCAAGTCGTCGTCGGTCATGTGAGCTCCTCGATTGCAACCTTGTGGGCGACCACCCGGCCGTCAGCCAGGCGAACCGTGAATTCGTCGGGTACGTCGCCGACGGCGGTCAAGACAGTGCCATCGACAGCCTGGGCGACGGCATAGCCGCGCTGAATGGTGGCCAACGGCGAAAGAGACTGCACGCGGGCCAAATGATGGCTCACTGCATCGCGCTCGCGGTCGAGCGCATGACGAGCGGCACGCCGCGACCGATGCAGGGCGTCGCCGACGATCTCGGCTTGGGCGTCAATCAGGACGTTCGGCCGCGCAAGCACCGGCCGCGACCGCAGCTGGGACAAACCGTTCATCTCGTGCTCGATGAGCCGTCGGACCGCATGAGTAACGCGCTGGCGCACCTGGCTGAGACCGGCCAGTTGCTCGGCAACGTCGGGGACGATCGTCTTGGCTGCATCGGTGGGTGTGGAGGCGCGATGGTCGGCCACGTGGTCGAGGATCGGTGTGTCGGGCTCGTGGCCGATGGCACTGACGACCGGCACGGTGCAGGCGGCAACAGCACGGATGAGGGCTTCGTCCGAGAAGGGAAGCAGGTCGTGCAGGGAGCCTCCGCCGCGGGCGATCACGATGACATCGACCTCGGCTCCTTCCTCCAGAGCCCGCACGGCTTCGATCACGCTGGAGGCCGACTGCGCACCCTGCATCAGTGCGTAGCGCGTGACAAGCAGGACGGCCGGCCAACGTTTGCGCGCATTCTCGACGACGTCGCGCTCGGCGTCGGAGTCTTTGCCGGTGATCAAGCCGACCGCGCGGGGGAGGAACGGAAGCGGGCGTTTGAGATGGGGGTCGAAAAGACCCTCGGCCGCGAGGAGGCGGCGACGTGCCTCGAGTTGGGCGAGGAGTGCTCCCTCGCCCTGAGGCCTGATTTCGCGGATGTCGAGGCTGAGGCTGCCGTTCGACTCCCAAAAGGACGGCCGCGCGTGCACGACGACGCGCGCGCCCTCCATGACGGGAGCTGGGATGGCATCGAGAACCGTAACGTGGCATTTGGCCTGCATCGAGATCTTTGCCTCAAGGTCGCGCAGCGTTAGAAAGCACATCCCCTGACGACGCTTGAGTTCGGTGACCTCTGCCTCGATCCAGACTGCGCCCATGCGGCCAATCCAATGGCCGAGCAGGACTGAAATCTGACGCAGAGGTGCCGGAGACGCCGGGCTGGTCTCGAGGGGCATGTCCGGAGGTTAGCGCGCAGCGCTGACCGAAGGAGGTCGAGTAGCCGCCGCCCGGCGGCGTATCGAGACCCCGACATAGACTCGACGCCATGGTCGAACTTGGCATGCCCGAACTCGGCGGCACCGTGATGCTCGCCGACCCGCGTGGCTACTGTGCCGGGGTCGACCGCGCCGTCATCACGGTGGAGAAGGCACTCGACCTGTACGGAGCGCCCGTCTATGTGCGCAAACAGATCGTTCACAACAAACACGTCGTACAAAATTTGGCTGCCCGAGGAGCGATCTTCGTCGAGGAACTCGACGAGGTGCCCGAGGGCGCAACGGTCGTCTTCTCGGCACACGGTGTCTCGCCGGCCGTCCACGTTCAGGCCAAGGAGCGCAACCTCAAGACGATCGATGCCACCTGCCCGCTCGTGACGAAGGTCCACCATGAGGCACGCCGGTTCGCCCAAGACGGCTATCACATCCTGTTGATCGGGCACGACGGCCACGAAGAAGTCGAAGGTACGGCGGGGGAGGCGCCCGAGAGCATCACGCTCGTCGAGCGTCCCGAAGACGTCGACCTGCTCGAGTTTCCGCCCGGGGCCAAGCTTTCGTGGCTTTCCCAAACCACGCTCAGCGTCGACGAGACGATGGAAACTGTTCGCCGTCTCCGGGAGCGGTTCCCGCAATTGGAAGACCCGCCGAGCGACGACATCTGTTACGCCACCCAGAATCGCCAGGTGGCGGTGAAGCAGATCGCGGCCCAGGCCGACCTGGTGATCGTCGTCGGCTCGTCGAACTCGTCCAACTCGGTGCGGCTCGTCGAGGTGGCGCTCGAAGCCGGCGCCAAGGCCGCCTACCGCATTGACGACGTGAGCGAACTTGACCCCGCCTGGCTCAATGGAGTCGGACGAATAGGCGTTACGTCGGGGGCATCGGTTCCTGACGACCTCGTGCAAGACGTGCTGACGTATTTGGCCGAGCACGGCCACCCGGATGCCAACGCGGTTCGCACGGCGGATGAGAGTTTGATGTTCGCGCTGCCGCCGGAGCTGCGCAAGGACATCAAGATCGCAACTGGCTGAGACGGAGCGCCCTGGCCTGGGCCGACCAAGTGGTGCGGAGCACGATCATTGCCAGCGCCAGCGCGTGGCCGATGAGCAGCGTGAGTCCATGGTCGAGCGTCGTGCTGATGGTTCGCGTGACGAAGTTCGCGTCTTTGGCCAAACCGGGCACGGCCACCGCCGACGGATCGACCAAGGCGATGAACAACAGCGACGCAATGAGCAGTCCGGGCGGAAGAACGCCGGTGATGACGACCGAACGTCGTTCGATGGCCATGGGGGCGGTCAAGACGATCAGGATGAAGCCCACCGAGAAGGCCGACCCAAGCGATCCGTCGCTGAGATCAAGCCAGGAGACTCCGGCCATCGCCAAGAACGCGAGGGCGACGACAACAGGACCTGACAGGTCTCGACGGGCCATATTCCGACGGTAAACCTCACCGCCGACACACCCGCGACAGCGCGCCGAAATCCTTCAGTACTGATCGGGTCCGAGCAGGTAGTACGTGGTCATCGGGCCCATCCCCTTGATGTTGGTCTCACGCGGTTCACCAAACGTGTACCGGTCACGGAGAAATTCGTGCGTCGATTCCGACACGTGGATGCGATTCGGCTCTCCGTGCATCTCCATGCGGCTGGCGGTGTTCACGGTGTCGCCCCACAGATCGTAGGCGAATTTGTGGTGTCCGATGACGCCGGCGACGACCGGGCCCGAGCTGATGCCGATGCGCAGGGCCAACTCCGTCGGCCAGAGTGGAGCGATCGTCGTGGCAACCCGCTGCATGTCGAGAGCCAGTTCAACGACGGAGGCAGCGTGGTCGGGGTCGGGCCGGGGGATTCCGGCCACAGCCATGTAGGCGTCGCCAATGGTCTTGATCTTCTCAATGCCGTGCTTCTCGCACAGGTCATCGAACTTGCCAAAAAGCAGGTCAAGGAGTTCGACGATCTCCGTGGGTTCCATGGTGAAGGAGAAGGGCGTGAACCCGACGATGTCGGCGAACAGAACCGTCGCCTCGGCCGCCGAATCGGCGATCGCGCCGGGATTCTCGCGCAGTCGCGCCGCGATCGACTCCGGGAGGATGCTGTGAAGCAGCTCGTCGGATAGCTGCCGTTCAGACTCAAGATCGCTGTTGGTCAGGAACTGCGTGCGCTTCGAGCGTTCGAGAACGTACGCGATGGTCACGATCAGGATGGCGAAGGCGACCAAGCTGAGCGTCTCGAAGAGGAGGTCGTCCCAGGATCCCCGCTTGATGACCAGGATGTACTCGACCGGAGGAATCGTGAGCATCGTCGTCACGAGGGCTGGCTCAAAGCGGACGCGCACCACTCCGACGAGTCCGAGAATCAAGAGGACCGTGCCAACGCGCGGATAGTCCCGCGGCACGTTCGCCACCGGAACGCTGACGACGGTGCACCAGGCGTAGAGCGCGATCCCGCCGCACGCGATCAACTGGATGTGGCGGTGTGCGGAGGACCACCACGTCGCCAGCACCGCGATCAGCACGAGGGAGGCGGAGGCGATGGCTCGCATCGCGATCAGTCGCCCGAATTTCTCGGTGCTGATCAGCAGGTCGACATACAGGAACGGCATGCTGAGTCCGAGGGCGAACAGCGCGTAGAAGCGCGCGCGACCAACGGCCGCGTGATTGTCGGCGTCCTGGAACGCCTCATCTACTCGGGGATCGGAAAAGCGCAACGAGAATCGGCGCAGGCTTGGGCGAGGCATGTGGGCCAAGCCGGTCCGCATCCGCATGCGTCGAGTGTGACGGATAGGCTCCGGCGAGTGGCACTCACCATCGGCATTGTCGGGCTCCCCAACGCGGGCAAATCGACGCTCTTCAATGCTCTGACGAGGAACGACGTTCTCGCCGCGAACTATCCGTTCGCAACGATCGAGCCGAACATTGGCGTCGTCGGTGTTCCAGATCCTCGCCTTGAGAAGTTGGCCGAGATGTTCCGATCGCAGCGGATCCTGCCGGCAACAGTTCAGTTCGTGGACATCGCCGGAATCGTTCGGGGGGCGTCTGAGGGGGAGGGTCTCGGCAACAAGTTCCTGTCGCACATCCGCGAGTCAGACGCCATCTGTCAGGTGACGCGCGTGTTCCGCGACGAGGACGTCGCGCACATCGAGGGCGAGGTCAATCCGGCCAGTGACATCGAGACGATCCAAACCGAGTTGATTCTGGCCGATCTCCAGACGATCGAAAACGCGTTGCCGCGGCTGGAGAAGGATGCCAAGCGAGACAAGGCGCTCCAGCCGCAACTCGACGAGGTGATCAAGGCCAAGACTTCGCTCGAAACCGGCACCGGAGTATTTCAAGCGGGGCTCGATCTCTCGCTGCTGGGGGAACTGCATCTCCTCACCGCCAAGAAGCTTCTCTATGTCTTCAATTGCGACGACGACGAGATCTCTGACGAAAGCCTGAAGGAGCGCATGCGCAGTCTCGTCACCCCCGCGGAAGCGATCTTCCTCGACGCCAAGGCGGAGGCCGAGCTCGCCGAACTGGGTGACGACGAAGAAGCCGAGGCTCTGCGTGCCGAGATGTTGGCCGATCTCGGCATCGACGAGCCGGGCCTGGACGCCTTGGCGCGAGTCGGGTTTGACACTCTGGGCCTGCAGACGTACCTCACGGCAGGACCGAAGGAAGCTCGCGCCTGGACGATTCGCAAGGGTGCAACGGCACCGGAGGCGGCCGGGGTCATCCACACTGATTTCCAGCGAGGTTTCATCAAGGCTGAGGTCGTCTCGTACGGCGAGCTTGTCGCCGCCGGTTCCTTGGCATCGGCCAAGGCAGCTGGCAAGGTCCGCCTGGAGGGCAAGGATTACGTCATGGCCGACGGCGACGTCGTCGAATTCAAGTTCAACGTGTAGAAGTCAGCGATGATGGGCGGGTGAGTTCCCGAGATCCTGACCGCCTCGGCGGGCTTGCGTGGACCGAACGAACCCGTGGTGAGCTGACTCGGGCGGAGCGTCGACTCTTGCTCGGTGCGATTGTGCGGGGGCAGGGCGCCTACCTCGCGACCCGGCTGCGACACCTCACCGGGCGCGTCCCGGCGGGTGCGCGTGAGCTGGCGTTTGCCGATTTCACTCCGCCGGACAGCGCACTCGCGCGACTTTCTGAGGAGGCCGCCGACGAACAGTCCCCGGCCGTCCGCGGTCATGGTTACCGCACCTGGGCGTTCGGTGGCGCGCTGGCCGTCCTCGATGGCGCGCATCCTGACCCAGAGCAGTTCTACGTCGCCGCCCTACTCCACGACTACGGCTGCGACACGATCACCGCCGGCGAGGATTTCGTCCTTCGCTCGGCGGCCCGGGCTGCACAGTGTGCGGCGGACGCCGGGCTCGAGGCGCTCGGGCCGGCAATCGGTGATGCCATCTGCGTCCACCCGACCGCTGGCATCACCATTGAGAAAGACGGCGCCGAGGGGTTCTATGTACAAGCCGGGGCGAGCTTCGACCTCGCTGGCCTTCGCTGCGGCGACCTTCCCCGCACATTCGCCGACCAAGTGCACGCTGCCCACCCACGCGCGTCCGCGACCTCGGCATTCATCGACATCGTCAACCGCGAAGCTGCCGCCCAGCCCGGCGGCCGGTTCGCCCAACTCCGGCGCTGTGGGTTCACCGCGCTCATGCGACTGAATCCGGTCGATCCAGACTGATGAATGACGGCGGTGCCCCGGAAACGTTGCGCGAAGGTCGGCGATGGACCTGCCCCACCTGTGGTGCGGCGGTGGCCACGCCGTTCTGCCCCGCCTGCGGTGAGCGCCAACCCCATCCGCACGAACTGACTTTGCCGGGCATGTTGCATCACGCGGTCCAGGCATTCACGAACTTGGATGGTCGACTCTGGCGCACCTTGGGAGATCTGCTGCGTCGGCCCGGCGCCCTGACTGTTCTGTTTCACCAGGGGTCGCGAAAGCCCTACATCGGCCCGTTCACGCTGTTCCTGCTGACCAACGTGTTGTTCGTTGCCATGGAGCACGTGCCCGACTCGGACGTCTTCTCCACACCGCTGTACAAACATATGCACAACCAGCCGTGGGGCTCTCTCGCACAGGCCTTGGTCGCACGACGTTTGGCGAGCGAAGGAACGACCCTTGACGCCTACGCTCCGACCTTCGACCAGGCCGTGGCCCGAAACGCGCAATCGCTCATCATCCTGATGGCACTCGGGTTTGCGCTCCTGTTGCCGGTCGTGTTCCGGAAGAGCCGGATGCCGTTCGCCGTGCACCTGGCGTTCTCCCTTCACTTCCATGCGTTTCTGCTGCTGCTCCTCAGCGCCGCGCTCCTGATTCCCACAGTCGATGTGTGGCTCGGTGGACCCGGCTTGGCAGCACCCGCCCTCGACAGCGGCATCGCGGTCGGCGCGACGCTGATCAGCGCCGCATATTTGTACCTTTCCATCGGCCGGGTCTACGGCAACCATGGGGCAACTCGAGTATTCGAAGCCGTGCTGCTCGCCCTCGCCGTCGCCGGACTCTTCCTCGGGTATCGCTTCACGCTGCTCCTGGTCACGCTATATACGACCTGAGCTGCCCTGACAGGCCTTGGACCATGTTCGACGTCTAGCCAGCCAGGTCTGTGACGATCTGGGCGGCTGGCTTCACCGATGACATCCGAAGGGCTGATTCGCCGGCGTACAGCGGACCGGCTTCGACAAGGTTGGACCACGCGTCATCCAGCGGCGCCTGAGGAGTGAGAATGCGTCCATCTGGCCGCTGTTGTTCGATGAGTCGGCCTTGAAGCCCGGCCGGGGCATGCCGCGACCCCAGTCCGCTGATGCGGTTGACCGCACGGTTCGTCATTGGCGTGTGGCCGTTTGACTTCAGCTGTTCGATCGCGGCGTTGGGAACGACTCGGTGGGCAGCTGGCCACCCGAAACCGAACAAGTCGGTGAGGATCGTTCGGTCTGCGCTGAGGACGCGCCGCTTGTAGGCGGGGTGGGCATGGCTCTCGTCTGACAGGAGAAACCTCGATCCGGCGACGACGGCCGCTGCTCCTGCGTGAAGGGCCGCGTCGACATCGCTGCGGGTGGCAATCCCACCGGCCAGAAGCAGGGGGTAGTCGGAACCGCAAGCTGTCCGGGTCTGCTCGAGCAGCTCCAGTGCCGGCAGCTTTCCTCGGACGTGCCCGCCTGCTTCGACCCCTTGAAGGATGACCGCGTCAGCGCCGGCTGACACGGCTGCTCGGACCTCGGCGACAGAGCCACATTGGTGCATCCATGGTCCGGGTGTTCGCCTCCTCGGGCGACCCCAGAACGTCACGACGACATCGGCTTGGGCCGCGGCATCAAACCAGTCCGGACGCGCAAAGGGCAGAAGTATGTTGACGGCGATCGGTCGGCCGGTCAGCGACCGGGCCAGCGCCACTTCGCGGCTGATGGATGATGCACCCGTGACGGCGATGGTTCCGAGACCACCTGCTTCCGACACGGCCGCAGCCAGCTCATGGCGACTGATGCCGCCACCCATGCCGGCCTGAACAATCGGTCGATCGACACCGATTCGGCTGAGGAGAGACATACCGCGAATCAGGGGACGCCCGCGTTGCGTGCGATCAACGCATCGAGATCCCGCCACGAATCGAGTTCGCGACCGGTGACTTCTTCGGCGAAAGCGATGTCGTCTCGATAGATCTCCAAGAGTGCCGAGATCTCGGTGGCCGTGACCGGATTGCGTGTCTTGCGATACTGGCGTAGCCACACCGGGTCATTGACGCGTTGGGTCAAGCTGGCATTGGTCCACACGTCGGGCTCAGGTTCGGGCGTGCCCAGTGCGAGAAGCACTGCGCTGAGGAAAGCCCGCGGGTTGGCCACAAGATCGTCGTGCAACAAGACTTGAATCCGGTCAGCGCCAAGGGTGCTTGACCAATGTTCGTAGTGGCGACGGTAAAGCCCGAAATCAACGATCGAGAGAGTCTTGGGCTGGCGAAAGATGCTCTCGGTGAGATCCAGCCGGGCCTTGCGAAACTGATGCCAGTACGAGGAGACGGCCCGGGTAACGGGGTCGCGCAGACTCACGATGACGCGTAGGTCGTCACCGAGGGTTCGGGCAACCTCTGCGGCGGAATCGGCACGGCCGTCTGGGCTGAATGGGCCGGCACCGGAGTGGAAGTAGTTGGGTGTCGACTCACCGCGCCATCGGTAACCCTCAGAGCCTTCGAATGCGGAGAGGTAGGACTTCCAAGCGGCCGAGTCGCGAACCTTGCTTTCATGCTGGAAGAACTGGAGCTCTTTCGGCTCCGACATGAAGAAGTCGGGGTGTTCGGCCAAGCGACGGTGCAGCCAGGACGTGCCTGCCTTTTGTACGCCGGCGATCAGAAGGTTGGGCCGCGGTCGCGAGTCGCGAAACATCGCCGCAGCATAACCGGCTTGAAATCAGCCCGTGAGGCCGCCGTCGACGACCAGCACCTGACCGGTCATGTACGAATTGCGTGGGTCGGTGAGGTATTGGCAGGCCAGCGCAATGTCGTCGGGCTCTCCGAGCCGACCGGCCGGGGTGCGACGGACGATCTGTTGCAATTGCTCCTCGTCGAGGCCGTGGCTCATCTCAGTGCGCAGGTACCCCGGCGCGATGCCGTTGACGGTGATACCGCGCGATCCGAGCTCGCGCGCCATCGCCCGGGTCATGCCGTCGAGCGCCGCCTTGGTGGCGCTGTAGACGGCCAACCCGCGGTATCCGGAACGTCCGACGATCGACGAGATGTTCACGATCGTTCCGCCCCCGCGCGCAAGCATGCGCCGGCTGACGAGGCGCGACATGTAAATCGTGCCCTTGAGATTGAGATCGACGACCGCGTCGACGTCGTCGTCCGAGAACATCGCCAGAATGCCGTCTCGAGCGACGCCGGCATTGTTGACCAGCACGTCGATGTGGTCCCACTCGGACACCACGGCCTTGACGAAGGCCTCGCAGTCGGTGGCCTTCGACAGGTCGGCCTCGTGGAAGAGGAACCGTTCGGCAACCTCGGGATCGGACTCCCAGGCCCGGACGTCGTCGGTCGCGGTACGCGCACAGGTGGCCACCTTGTCGCCGGAGTCGAGATACGAACGAACCAGCCCGGCGCCGAGGCCCCTGCTGCCGCCGGTGATGATGACGACTCTCGGTTCGCTCATGAATCCTGTCTCCTGATGATCTTGCTCCCTGACGTCACGATGTCATCGACGAAGCGAATGCTGCGGGGGCGCGCTGCTGCGGGGAGATCCTCGCATGCCGCCCGCACAGCGGTTTCGACCCGTTCGCGTTCGGATCCGGGTTCGAGGACGATCTCAAGCGCGACCACGGCGCCGGTCATGGGATTCTTGCGGCCATAGACGCGTGCCATGGCCACGCCGGGCGTGCCGCTGACGCGCTCTTCAATGGGCAGCGGGTGGACTTTGACGCCGCCCACGTTGATGATCTCGGACGAGCGTCCGCGAAAGAGGATGCGGTCGCCTTCAATCTCAACGAGGTCGCCGGTGGCTCGCCAACCGTCAGCGTCGACGGGCTTCTCGCCGTAGTAGCCGAGCATGCCGGTGCGCGAGCGAATCCACAGCTCACCATCGATGACCTTGAAGGCGACGTCGGCATCGTCACCGCGATCGAGGACCGCCGAGGACAGCCCGGGCCGTCCGTCGCGCATCGACCCCGTGGAGCCGAACTCCGAGGCCGCATACACCTGCGAGATCGCGGCATCGGGAAAGGTCGCCTTCAGTGCACCCAGGAGTGGACCCGGAATCGCTTCGCCACCGAGCGTCACCTGGACCAGGCTCGGGGTTGGGCCGCCATCCGAACGCAATTCGGCGAGCAGGAAACGCCAGTAGGTCGGCGTCGCGCTGGCGTGGGTGACACCCAACTCACGCATCGCGGCCAGGCCTTCGCGAGGCCGGCGCGGCGCCGGAGCTACCAACGTGGCGCCGGCCGCAAACACATGAAGCAGCACCTGCAGCCCGGCGAACTGGTGCAGACCGTAGGCGAGCAGCCAGCGTTGGCCTTCGCCGGATGCTGTCTGGTCGCGTCCGCGCAGCAGCCGGCCCCAGTCGTGACGGACGCCCCGGGGATCTCCCGTCGTGCCGGTCGTGAGTATCAAGTGCGGCCGGGTGGCCGGCGGATCGGCCGAGGAGGGGACGGCATCGGCGACGAGCTCGTCGAGCGTCAGGACACGAGCCGGAAGGTCGCCGAGGTCGTGACGACCGCTCACCATCGTCTCGTGGTCGAACCGTTCGGCCAGGCTGCTCAGTTCGCTGGGCTCACTCGGCGGATATTGGCAGGCTTCGGCTCCCGCGAGCGACGCCCCCGCGAGGAGCGCCACAACGGGGGCGGCTTCGTGGTCGCCCACTGCAAACCGGGTGATGCCACCGCGGTGTAGGGCGGTGGCGATCCGCCGAGCCGTGTCAACGAGTTCGGCGTAGGACGTGACCCGATCATGGGTCAGCACTGCGGTCCGCTCGGGGTCGCGATCGGCGACCCGCTGCAGCAGCTCGAACACGACCTGGTCAGGCCTCGGCTGCGACCGGGCTGTAGAACGCCTCGATGTCCCTCAGCGTCTGCGGCATCTCGTCTGACGTGAACGGATCAGTGCCGAACTCATCCTCGAGCACGGCGGAGAGCTCAGCCGTCTCCAGCGAGTCCAGCCCCACTCCGTCGGCGTACAAGGGCATGTCGGACGTGAAGTCGTCGGGCATCTTGTTCGCGCGCGTCAGGAACGCGGTGACGACCTTCTCGATGTCTGCGCGGGTGGCGCTCATGGGCTTGGTGCTCCTTTTGGGGTCAGGGACAGGCTAGGCCACGGGCTTTGTTGCCGAGACGAGACCGTAGCCCATGGTCCCGTCGCGCCAAAACGACTCGAGGATGTCGCACGAGCCGACGAAGTCGTCACGACTGTCGGCGCCGATCAGTGCGGTGACCTCATCGCGGTGCAGTTCGGCGTTGGCGCGCCAGCGATCGAAGGTTGGCAACGTGGCCTCGGTGAGGTCGTCAGAACGATCGACGACGAGCCCCTGCGCTCGGAAGCCATCGGCATAGAAGTCGAGTGACTCCATGTGGGCGTCGCCGAAGGCAGCACGCAACGTTGCGAATTCGGCCCGCCGCTCGCGGACTTCTGCGAATGGGATGTCGCGCCAGCGCATCAGATCGCACAGAACGACGCGACCGCCGGGCCGGAGAACTCGGGCGCACTCGGAGAGGAGCGCCTCGCGGTCGCGCATGAGGTGCGACGACTCCATGACCCACACGAGATCGAATGCCGCTTTGTCGAAGCCGTTGTCGGTACCGTCGCGCTGCTCAAAGGAAACCGCCGTGATGCCGAGCCGCGCGGCCCGCTCACGAGCGTCGGCCACGCCCACGGCGCTTGTCGTGATTCCAACAACCTCGACCCCGAACGTCGTGGCGAGATGGCACGCCGGCGCGCCGGATCCGCAGCCGACGTCGAGGATCCGTCGACCATCGTCTGGCTTCAGTCCAGCGGCGTCGGCCATCCGATCTGTCAGCGCGGCTGTCGCCGCATCGAGGCTCTCGTCGTCTCGGTTGAAGACACCGTAGTGAAACTGGTCGCCCATGAGCAGGTGCCAAGCTTGCGTGACCCGGTCGTAGTGCGAAGCAGGGTCGTAGTCGACGACGTCGTCGGTCACGCGTCTGAACCTTCAACCGCCGTCGATTCGCCGGCAGGCAGGCCGCGCGAGCCGACCTTCCGGGCGGGCGAGCCCATGACTACCGCGTTGTCCGCCACGTCGGACAGAACGACCGAGTTCGCGCCCACCATGGCGTGTTCGCCGATGCGGACGCCACCGACGATCACGGCGTTGGCTCCGAGCACGGCATTGTCGTGAATGCTCGCGAACTCCTGTGGGCCCTCCGTGTGCGTGTCATCGTAGTACCGAGCCGCGCACGTTACGCCGCCGGCGAAGGTCACGTTGTCGCCCACGCGCAGGCCGAACCCGATCGTCACCCCGCTCGGATGGACGAGCATCAAACCGGGCCCCACCTTCATGCCGGGCGCGAAATCGGCGCCGACGAGGGAGATGCCCAAAGTCCGGAACTGCTGTGCGAGCCGCACCTTCCCGCTGCGGGCGAGGCAGGTCTGGGCGCGCAGCAGGATCGAGGCGAGAATCCCGGGCGTGGACGGCACTCGGGCAAGAACCCGGAGCCAACTCGCCTTCCCGGGTCGGAACCGGGCGTAATCGGAGAAGACGAGCTCCTTGAAGCTCATACCGTCAGAGGAATCACCGGGCAGCACCACAGGAACATTAGTGGACGCTCGTTCCGAATTGGCGGCGGTCCATCGCGAAGAAGAAGCGGCTGCCGGGATGCTCGGTGAGCGACCAGAGTTCATCGCGTGCGGGCCAATAGGTGATGTCCTCAGGGCCGTTCGGCAGCGCGTCACGAATCTTGGTGAAGGCGCCGGGACGCCCCACCCGCAACTGACCAAGACCGGAGGGCCCGCGGGACTGGGTGACGTACCACGTGCCGCCGACTGTGACCGCTCCCTGCATGTGCGAGACTCCGCCGTCTTCGAACAGCGACGGCGCGGAGCCGCCCTCCGTGTGCGTCGCGAGGTGATCGCCGTCGAGCTGGTATCTCACCAATCGCGTCGGCATGGTGTCCTTCCCGTACTCGCCGGCCACGATCTCCGGGGGATCGACGCTTCGGTCCAACGAGAGGAATGAGTAGCGCATGTCGCCCGCGGCCGCGTCGTAGGCGAACCGCACGGGTAGGACGTAGTGGTGACCGAGGGTGGCTCGGGAAGGAGGCACCTCCAGAACGTCCTCCATACGACAGGCGAAGATCCCGCGTCGAGCTCCCGCGACGTGAAGATAGGACGGTCCGTACCAGACGATCCCGCCAGCATGAACCCGCAGCGGCCGCATTATGGCGCGGCCTCGCCAAACCATCGGACGAACGAGCAGGACGTGCCGGTAGCGGAGGCTCGCAAGATCGACGACTGCAATGCGGCTGGCAAGGGTGATGCCCACGCGGTTCTTCGCATAGGCGCTCGTCACGACCACGCCCTGCCTGGCGGCTACGTCGCTCGACCAGGTGATGCCCTGCGGCCACCAGCGTGAATCCCAGTTGTCTCGCTCTTGCCAGGCATAGGCGCGGGTGACTGCGGATCCCGGAGCATCGGCCGGTCGCGCCTGTCGGTTGAGCGCTGCGAGCACTCCGTCGATACCAACAGCTCCGCCGAAGCGCTCGGCAAGTGCAGATATCTCGGCCGCGTTTTCGTCGGTCCGACGCAACTCGATCCGAGGTCCGGCGCTGGGCATGTCGCCACTTTAGGACCGTGCTGCGTCGACCGCCTTGAGCAGTTCGTCCGCGACGGACTCCATGGGTTCCATAGACCGCTGCGCGAGGCTCACGACAACCGCACCTTCAACCGAGGCCAAGATGAGGGAGGCGAGGGAGGAAGCGCGATCGGTAGGTACGCGAGAGTTGAGGAGCATCCGCTCGATCGAGCGTTCCCAGGCGTCGAAGCCATCGCCGGCCCGTGCTCTCGCCGTGACGGTTTCGCTGCCGGAGAGCGCGGCGGCCGCGACCGGGCATCCGGCCTCATAGTCCGTGGCCTCAACCTGGGTGCGCCAGTACTCCACCATCGCCGGAATAGCCTGCTCGGCATCGAGGGTCTCCAGCAGTTGGGTGACGTTGTGGTGGGTGATCGCCACCCCCTTCGGGGTTCCGGTCGTGCCGGAGGTGTAGATCAGGTAAGCAATGTCATCCGCCGTGGGTGCCGGCAACGCGGTGCCCGGATAGTCGGAGATGCGGGGGTCGTTGACATCGATCACCAGCAAGTCGTGTCCATCGAGCCGGTCGGCTAGCTCCGCGGTGGTGATCGCGGCGATTGGTCCGGCATCGGTGAGCATGAACTCGATGCGGGCCGCCGGCAGGCCCGGGTCGATGGGCAGGTAGGCCGCCCCGGTCTTGAGCACCGCCACCATCGCCACGATCGCGCCAGCCGAGCGCGGCAACAACAATGCCACCCGCTGGCCCGGACGCACACCGTGACCGGCCAGCAAGTGCGCCAGCCTGTTCGATGCCTCATCGAGCTCCCGATACGTCATCGAGCGGCCCTCACCACTCAACGCCACCGCCTCGGGGGTGGCCACAGCCTGAGCAGCGAACAACTGCGGGATGGACACCGCCGGCGGCGCCGGCGCGGTCAACACCACCCGATTACCCCAGTCGGCCAGCCGGGCCTGCTCGGCCTCATCGAGCACATCGATCGA
>Ga0081455_10000861_pt1 | contig 39120 bp, 33 predicted proteins | sample TabmetS3T2R1_FD_70207 | JGI IMG/M metagenome (GOLD analysis project Ga0081455, IMG submission 70207) | Tabebuia heterophylla rhizosphere microbial communities from the University of Puerto Rico - S3T2R1 | ecosystem: Host-associated > Plants > Roots > Rhizosphere ... | reverse complement strand
AAGCTGATCGGCGAGCACCGCTCGCTCTGCATTTATTCGTTTGTCCATCGCGGCACGCCGGAAAAGCCGGGCCTCGTGCTCGGCCTCGACCGCGGCGGGGCCTGCCAGGGCATGGCCTACCGGATCGCCGAACAGAACCGCAGCGCAATCATCGCTTATCTGCGCGCGCGCGAGCAGGCGACCAGCGTTTATCGCGAGGTGCTGCGCTCGATCTGGCTGGAGGGCGGCGAGCGCGAGCGCATCAGCGCGCTGGCCTATGTCGCCGATCGCGGTCATGTGCAATATGCCGGCCGGCTCTCGCTCGAACACCAGGTGCATCTGGTGCGCCAGGGCCATGGCCAGTCCGGACCAAATGACGAATATGTCATCGAGACGGTCGCGGCGCTGGAAGCGATGAACATCCGGGATCGCGAGCTGCACCGGCTGGCTTCGATGTTGCGCGGCGACGGCGCGATTCACCGCACGATCGGCTCAGTCTGAGGGGGGCGCCGCGGCCCCGGTGTCGACGGGGGGCGACATTCCAAACTGGGCCTGCGCGTCGCGGCCTTCGGTAATCAGCCGCGTGGTCGCGGTCTCGATCTCGTCCTGAACCTTGAGGAGGAAGTCGTCACGCGAGAGTCCGGGCGGGATCACCTCAAGAAATTCGACGATCAGCGTGCCCGGATAGCGCAAAAATCTCCGCCGCGGCCAGAACAGGCCGGAATTCAGCGCAACGGGAACGCAGGGCACGCCGCAATCGACATAAACCTGCGCGACGCCGAATTTGTAGCGCGGCTCGGCGCCCACCGGGCGGCGGGTGCCTTCCGGAAAGATGATGAGCTGGCGGCCCTCGGCTTCGCGAATTCGCCGCCGCGCGATCTCGGTCATCCGCGTCAGCGTCCGCGCGCCGGCGCCGCGATTGACCGGGATCATCTTCGCCTTCAGCAGGAACCAGCCGAAGAACGGGATCCAGGTCAGCTCGCGCTTGAGGATGTACATCGGCTCGCGCAGCAGCGGCAGGAAGCCGATCGTCTCCCACGCCGACTGGTGCTTTGAGGCGACGATCAGCGGACCCTGCGAAAGGTTATGCAGCCCGCGAAACTCGACGCGGACATTGCACAACACCAGCAGCATCCAGTTGGTGCTGCGCGCCCAGGATCTCGCCAGTGCAAACAGCACGCGTCGCGGCAGGAAGAACGCCGGCAGTGCAAGCAGGATGTGAATGATCAACGAGAGATAGAAGCCCACATTGAACAACAGTGAACGAACGAAAATCGACACGGCTTTGAATTCCACTGAGGGTCGGGAAGGATTTAGTTGACGGAGGCCGTCGCCGCGCTCGGCTGTTCCGTCGGCGCGGGCTCGGCATCATGCGGCGTGACGAGACCGTCGACATGCACCCGGACGCAGGCCGTGAGGTATTTCACATATTCGAACGCCAGCAGCCGCGCTGCCGCGCCGGTGGTCCACCACGGCTCCTCGTTCCATTTGTCGCCGATCACGGGATAGGCCACCAATGTGACATCCGGCATGGCATGCGACAATTCCACCAGCGCACGGGGCATATGGTAGTTCGACGTCACCACGATCAGGGAGCGCAACTTTCGGTCGCGCGCCCAGCGTCGCGTTTCGATGGCGTTGCTTCGCGTGTTGACCGCGGAGCGGTCGAGATCGACGCAGCAGTTCAACATCGTCTGGTTGTCCTGTAGCGCGCGCGCGATATCGGCGCGGCCATTGGTCCAATGCACGCCGGAGATCAGGAGCCTGCGGCCATAACCGGAGTTCAAGAGATCGATTGCATCGGCGACCCGCGAAGAGCCGCCGGTCAGGACCACGATGCCGTCGGCGCGCACGGTCGGCCGCTCTTCCTCGGATTTGATCTGGGAGAGGAACCAGACGAAGCCGGCGCCGGCCGCCACAATGACGAGAGCGACGAGGCGCAGCACCGCGCGACCCGGGCGCCACCGCGGCTGGGCTGGCTTGTTGGCGAAGTCGTCATCCGGCTCCGCGTCGTGCTCGAACGCCTTATCCATGGTCAGCGAGCCGTTGGTCCCCCACGGTCCACGCGTCAACATCCCGCATGTCACCCACGCACCATATTAACCCAGGAGAGCCTCACCCGGCGAGGCCCCACCGACGGAAAACCGCCAAAACGTCGTCATTCCATGTCCGCAAGGGTTGCAAACAGGGTGCGCCGGGACGACCAGGCGGTAATCAGCGCGATCACCAGCGCCTGCAATGCAACGGCGAGATAGCCCAAAGGCTGCAGCGAAAACGTGCCGAGCAGCGCAGCGAATTGATCGCCCACCGGCGTGCCGGAAAACCAGCCGCTGACCTGCTCGGCAAAGCCGAACACCAGCATGGCCGCAACCCCGCCGATGGCGCCGCCTTCCAGGCCGAGCCGCAGGAAATGCTGCAGGAAGCGGTTGGCGATGTAGCGGTCGCCGGCACCGACGAAATGCAGCACCTCGACGATCGGACGGTTGGCTGCCATGGCTCCGCGGGTGGCAAACGACACCGAAATGATGGTCGCGATCACGACCAGCGCGAGGATCGCGAGCCCGGCAAATACCGTGGCGCCGGTCATCGAGCGCATTCGCTCGATCCAGGCGCGATGATCATCGACGGAGGCAGCCGGCACGATCTGGGCCAGGCGCTTGCGCAGGTCGGCGACGTCAAGCGCGGTGCCCGGCGTGACGCGGGCCACGATCATCCGCGGCACCGGCAGTTCGTCCAGCGACAGTCCCGACCCAAGCCACGGCTCGAGCAGCTTGCCGGATTCATCGCGCGAAAACGGTCGCACGTCGACGATCCCCGGCGTCGCACGCACGATATCGGTCACGGCGCGAATGTCGCGCTCGATGTCGCGCCCGGTCACCGGGCGAACCTGGATGGTGATCTCGCTTGCGACGTCCGACTGCCATTCGGCCGCGGACGCCCGCACCAGCAGCACGACGCCCGTTGTCATCGAGGCGAGGAACGTCATGATGGCGACGACCACGACCAGCGCGCGCCCCTGCATCGAGGCGCGCGGAATGATCGGCGACATGTTGCGCACGGTCGGCGGCAACGGCCGCTCGCGGTCAAAATCGCCTTGCGTTGCGCTCATGGTCCGGCCGTTCGGTCACGGGGTCTATTCATAGACGTGCAGCCGCCCCTCATGCAGCACCATGCGATGCGCAGGATACTGATCCATCAGGGCAATATCGTGGGTGGCGAGCACGACGGCGGTGCCTGATTTGTTGAGCTCGATGAACAGCCGCAGCAACCGGCGGGCCAGCGTCGGATCGACGTTGCCGGTCGGCTCGTCGGCGAGCAGGAGTTTGGGCCGGCCGATGACAGCACGCGCGATCGCGGCGCGCTGCTTCTCGCCGCCGGACAAGATCGGCGGATAGGCATCCATCCGGTGGCCGAGGCCGACCCAGTTCAGGAGGTCGATGACCTCGCGCCGGTAGGTCGATTCCGCCTTGCCCATCACGCGAAACGGCAACGCGACATTCTCATAGGTGGTCATGTGATCGAGCAGGCGGAAATCCTGCAGCACGATGCCGATGCGCTGGCGCAGGCGGGCGATCGCGTCCTTGTCCAGCAACGACACGTCGTGGCCGAACAGGTTGACCAGCCCGCGGGTCGGCCGCTGCGACAGAAACAACAGCCGCAGCAGCGACGTCTTGCCCGCGCCCGACGGTCCGGACAGGAACTGGAACGACCGCTCCCTGATCAGGAACGAAACGTCGCGCAGAACCTCAGGGCCCAGTCCGTAGCGCAAACCCACATTTTCGAACCGGACCACGGTCAGCTCCGTTCGATTGCTTTGACCGATTTCCCGGTCGGCGGCTTGACCTGCCCGCCGATCACGCGTGTGCGACAGGCCGCCGGTCTGCGGCGCCTGCCGGGCCGGCCCCCGTGCTTTTTGTGGGCCGCTTATGGTTTCCGATTCGTTAACGGACCGCCGCTAACCTTGTCCCCAGGCTCAACGACCCGACGAATCGCCATGCAGATCATCTGTCCAAATTGCAGCACCTCTTATGCCGTCACGCCGGCCGCGCTGGGACCGGAGGGCCGCAACGTCCGCTGCGCCAAGTGCAAGGAAGTGTGGCACGCGACGCCCCATCAAGCCATTGTCGAAGCCATGGCGCAGGCGAGCCAAGTCCCCGGAACCGAGTTGCCCGGCACCGTGGACAGCCCGCCTCAGGCCGATGATTGGCGGGACACCGAACCGCAGCGGATCGACAGCCCTTCGATTGTCAGCAATTCGCCCGGTGAGACTCCCAGCCTGTCCGGTGGGGCATGGGACGAGGACGCCGCTGACGACGGCGTCCCGGCGCGCCGCACCCGTGGCTTCGGCCGGGGCGGCGTCAGCCGATCTTGGCCGAGGTTTCGCCTGACGCTGCCGGCGGCGACGGCCGCGATGGCGGCGGTCGCGCTGGGATTGATCGTGTCGCGAACCGAGATCGTTCGTCTGCTGCCGCAAACCGCGGCGTTCTTCAAGCTCACAGGCATGCCGGTCAATTTGCGCGGCCTCAATTTCGAGAATGTCCATGTCAATTCCGAGATCGTCGATGGCACGCCGGTGCTGGTGATCGACGGCTTTGTGACATCGGGGAGCATCAAACCCTTGGAAATTCCGCGGCTGCGTCTCGTGGTGCGCGACGCGCAGGGCGCGCCGATCTACGCCTGGAACGCGCTGCTCGAACAAGCCGTGCTGCCGCCCGGCGAAAAGACCCCGTTCAGGACGCGTCTGGCGTCGCCCCCCGCCAATGCCCACGACCTCGTCGTGCGCTTCTTCACCAAACGAGATGTCGCAACCGGAGGCGCCTGATGGCGCACGTCCTGATTGCCGACGACGAGGACACCGTACGCGGCCTCGTTGCCAGAGCGCTGCAAATGGACGGTCATACCACGGTGACCGCGCAGGATGGCGCCGAAGCACTCGACATCCTGAGCCGAAACCGCGACGGATTCGATCTTCTGCTGACCGACATCAAGATGCCGATCATGGACGGCATCGCGCTGGCGCTGGCGGCCGCCCGTGACTTTCCGCGGCTGACGATCCTGCTGATGACCGGCTTTGCCGATCAACGCGAACGGGCTTCCGGGCTCAACGCGATCGTGCACGACGTGGTGACGAAGCCGTTCTCGGTCGCCGATATCCGCAACGCCGTGAACGCGGCATTGGCGGCGAAAGCTTGAACACAGCTCCGCTTCCCGGCGCTCAGTAATCCTTCAGCAGCCGCTCGATATAGTCGAGTTCGATCTGCGGCCGCAGCGACTCCCCGAGACGCTTGCGCAGCTCTTCCAGGACACGGCGGGCGCGCTGCACGTCGATCTCGCCCGGAATTTTTACGCTCGGGTCGGTATCGAGATCGCGCCGACTGACTTCACGCCCGAGCGGATCCGTCCGATCGGGACCGCCCTGGCGCCGGCCGACGCGATTTCCCGGCCCCTGCCCGTCGTCATCGCCGTTCTGCTGCATCTGTTGCGCCAGCTTCCGCGCACCCTTGCGCAAGGCTTCCAAGGCTTGGCCTTGCGAATCGACCGCGCTGTCGGCGTCGCCCTCGCCGAGCTTGCCGCCGGCGTCGCCCATCGCCTGATCGGCATCGTTGAGGCCGTTGTCGCCGCTGTCGGCCTGGTCCTGATCGGCGTCATCGCCCTGGCCCTGCTGATCGCCGGGTTGAGGCATCATCCCGTCCTTGGCGAGCTGATCGAGCAGCTTCTTCAGGCGATCGCGCAGGCCCTGCTGGTCGCGTTGCAGGTCATTCATCGCATTTTCATTGCCGCGCTCGCCGCGCATGCGGTCACGTCGGGAATCCTGGCCCTGCTTGAACGTGCGGTCGCGCAACTGCTGCTGTTTGCGGATGACGTCGGAGAGTTCGTTCATCGAACGCTCCATGTCGTTGTCGCCCTGGCCGGGCTGCGCCATCTGCAGATTTTCCATCATCTGCGCGAGCTGATCGAGCAACTGGCGGGCGGCGTCGCGGTCGCCGGACCGCGCCAGGCGCTCCAGCCGATCCAGCATGTTCTTCAGATCCTGCTCGCTGAGCACGCGCGCGTTCTTGTCAAGCGGACGCGCCAGCTGCTGCGGATTGTTCTTCGACTGCTCCGCGAATTGACGCAGGAACTTGTCCATCGCCGCGCGCAGCTGATCGGTGAGCTTCTTGATTTCCTCGTCGCTGGCGCCGCGATCGAGCGCCTGCCGCAACGCGTCCTGCGCCGCACGCAAAGCCTTGTCGACGTCGTTGATGTCGCCGTCCTCGATCAGGACCGCCAACGCCCACAGGCTGGCGACAACCTCGCGCAGGGCGTTATCGGACTTCGCCTGATCGAGCTGCGCCGCGATATCGCGCAGGCCGAGATATTGCCCCATCTCGGGCGTGAACATTTCGGGCGCGATCAGCAGGCCATCCAACGCCGCGCGCACCAGCGGAGCCTTGCCGGCGTCCAGCGCCAGCAGCCGGCGCTGCTCGATCAGAGAACGCGACAAGGGTTTTGCGAACAGGCGTTCCGGAAGCCGCATCTCGAACGGCGCGCTGTGTCCCTCATTGCCGGCCTCGTCCTTGGCACTGAGCGTCAGGGTCATTTCCGCGCCGGCGAACGGATGCTCGGTCAGGTCCTTGACGGTCTGGCCGACGCCGTTGCGGGTGCGCGCATTCGGCAAAACCAGCTGGTAGTCCGGCGGATCGAACAGCGGCCGAGCCGCGCCGGACGAGTTCGAGTCCGGGGCGCCCGGGCCGGAGGTCTTCGCAGCCATCCCGGAGCTACGCACCGCAAAATGCGCGCGAGCTTCGGCGACGCCGAAATCGTCGACAAGCTTGTACGACAACAGCAACGCGCCGCGGGCCTGCCGCTCCGGATCTTTGGCGAGCGAGATTTCCGGTGCCTTGTCGGCAGCCGCCGTGAATTGCCATTTCGGATGGCCCGAGGGCGAGCGCACCTGTGCGGTGCCGTCGGCCGCAATCGTGAAGCGCTTCTCTTCCGTGCCAAGCGGCGGCGGCTTGTCGCCAGCGCCGGCGTCGCTGACGCCGCCGCCGATTGCGACATTCAGCGAGCCGCCGCTCGCCCGAACGACCAGAATGCTGCCGGCCGGGACCGCGATCGCGGCATCCGACGAGGCTACGGAATTGTTGGCACCGCCCAACAGGATCATCGGCGGCCGGCCGGTATAGCTCGGTGGCGTGACCCAGGCGTCGAGGCGCACATTGGCGCCCGCGAGCATGCCGTTCAGATCAAACGCGGCCAGAACGCGCTCGGTGCGTTCGCCGCTGGCCGCAATGAAAGTTGCCGCCAGCAGGACGATCACAAAACCGCGAACGGCCCAGGGATCCTGCAACGACAACCGCGGCGTCGGCAAACCCGCTCTGATCCTCTTGATCGAGGCCAGGGTGCGCTCACGCTGCGCCTGCCACAGCGCCCGGGCGACTGGATCCTGCGAGGCCAGCGTATCGGTCAAAGCCGTGGCCGGCCGGTGGCGAACCCCGCTTCCGCGATCAAGCCGCACCAGTGCGTCGGCGCGCGTCGGCCAGCGGAACCACAAGGCTGGCACCAGCGCGGCAATCGTCAAAACCGCAAAAATCGCAAGCCCGATCGCGCGGCCCACAAACGGCAGGACAAGCCAGGTTCCGAGCCACGACACGCAGAGGAACAAGCCGGCCAGCGTCGCGACGCGGGCGAGGTGCGGCCAAAACCGCTCCCATCCGATGGCCAGGCGCGCGCGCCACAAGGCCTGTGCCAGCTGCAGCTTCGCCGCCGGATCACCGCCTGCCGCTTTGTCCTCAAACGATGGCTTGCTCAACAAGCTCTCCGGTTGGACCTACTCACCTTGACCCATGATCATCTTAATCCATGACCATCTTAATCCATGACCTTAATGCATGATCCGTTCCATTGGAATCGGGTCATGCATGATGATTCTGTGGCTATCCGCGGCTTGCCGATGCTTTTGCCGACGCTTTTGCCGCATTTGGTGAGCCTTTGCGGCGAGGTCTTCGTGCCTTTGTCTCTCGTCAGGGCGGCCACATTACGGCAGGTCTGCCGGCACGCTCGGCCCGAACAGGCGTTAGCCGACCCCAAACAGATAGCTACGCCCATACGGATAGGGGCGCATCGGCTCTGGCGCCTTGCCTGTGGGTCTTGTTCCTGCCGCGCAAGTTCCTGTAAATTGACGTGATCGATTTGGCAGGCGGCGCGCGGAAGCCTGAAGGGGGATGCTTTGACATTGAGACAAGCAAGGCAACGGTCGAACCGGCTCGCCCTGACCTCGGCCGCCATGATCTGGGCCACCATGGCGCTGGCGGCATTTTTCGCATCCAGCGTTGGCGCCTACGCGCAGAGCAACGATGACGGCGACCAGCCGGGCGTCTTGCCCGATGACAGCATCGAGTTGCCCGCGCAGTTCCAGAAGCAGGTGGTGTATTATCGGACCACCGAGCCGCCGGGCACCATCATCGTGCAGACGTCCGAGCGCTATCTCTATCTGATCCAGGGCAATGGCCGCGCGCTTCGCTACGGCATCGGCGTCGGCCGTGACGGCTTCCAGTGGCAGGGGCTGCTCAGCATCACCAAGAAGGCGGAGTGGCCGGACTGGACGCCGCCGCCCGAAATGATCGCGCGCCAGCCTTACCTGCCGCGCTTCATGGCGGGCGGACCGGGCAATCCGCTCGGCGCGCGTGCGATGTATCTCGGCGGCACCGTGTATCGAATCCACGGCACCAACGCGCCGCAGACGATCGGCACGGCGATTTCCTCGGGCTGCTTCCGTCTCGTCAACAATGACGTGATTGATCTTTACAGCCGCGTGCCGGTCGGCACCAAGGTCATCGTCAGGCAGAAGCCCGAAGTTTAGTCCTCTTCCCCGGACGTTCCTTCATCCTCCCACAGGACCAGTTTCATGCGGACATTTCGAACCGGCTTGTTGATCGGCCTTGCCGTCGCAGTGGCGGTCGCAGCCGCAGCGATCACCTACATCCGCTATGACACAAGGACGCTGAAGCGGGTCGTCAACCGCGGCCATTTGTTGTGCGGGGTCAATACCGGCCTGCCCGGCTTCTCCAATCCGGACGACAAGGGCAACTGGGCCGGATTCGACGTCGACTTCTGCCGCGCCATCGCAGCGGCGATTTTCAATGATCCGAGCAAGGTGCAGTTCGTGCCGCTCGACGTTAGCGAACGCTTCAAGGAACTGCGCGACCGCAAGATCGACGTGCTGGCCCGCAATTCGACCTGGAGCATTTCGCGCGAGGCCGCGTTCGGGCTGCACTTCGCCGGCGTCTCCTATTACGACGGCCAGGGCTTCATGGTCCGCAAATCCCGCAACGTCGATTCCGCGCTCGATCTCGACAACAGCAAGATTTGCGTGCTGGCGAACACCACCACCGAACTGAACCTGTCGGACTACTTCACCGCCAATCACATGAAGTTCGACGTCGTCAAATTCGTCAAGCTCGAGGAACTGCTGAAGGCCTATGAAGACAACAAATGCGACACGGTGACGAGCGACGTGTCGCAGCTCTATGCGCAACGGCTGAAACTCGCGAAGGCCGCCGATCACGTCATCCTGCCGGAGGTCATCTCCAAGGATCCGCTCGCGCCCGTCGTCCGCCACCGCGACGATCAGTGGCAGATGATCGTCAAATGGACCCTGTTCGCGATGCTCAATGCGGAGGAACTCGGCGTCAACTCCAAGAACATCGATGCGGCGCTGAAATCGACCAAGCCGGAGGTGAAACGGCTGATCGGCACCGAAGACAATTACGGCGACGACATCGGCCTCTCCCGCGACTGGGCCGCGCGCATCGTGCGCCTGGTCGGCAACTATGGCGAAATCTATGACCGCAATCTTGGTGACGGCTCGCCGCTCGCCATCCCGCGCGGCCTGAACCAGCTCTGGAATGCCGGCGGCATCCAGTACGCCCCGCCGGTGCGGTAAGCAGCGAACGGCCATGCGGTGACGGCAGGATTTGAGACCGCGCTCCGTCTCTGCAGGATTTGCTGACAATATCTTCTGTCGTCCCCGGGCTTTGTCCCGGGGACCCCGCTCAGGGACGCAGCGCCAATCCGATCGCGGCCACCGGGACAAAGCCCGGTGGCGACACCATTTTGATTTTGCAGAGACATCAGCAGAGCCACGCCGACTACGCCGGTGTTTGCGGGCAACTCTGTTACCCCCCTCGCTCGCGCGACCGTGATCGCGCGACCTTGACTTTCGTTGGGACGGGCGTTATTTAACCGGAACGTTATTTAACCAAGCGGTTAAACTAAAAATGCCGACCGACGGTCTCACCGCGATGTTTTCGGCTCTCGCCGACCCGACCCGACGCGCGATCCTGGCGCGGCTCGCGCTTGGCGAAACCACCGTCAGCGAATTGTCGAAGCCTTTCGACATCAGCGGGCCCGCGATTTCCAAGCACTTGAAGGTGCTTGAACATGCCGGGCTGATCGCGCGCGGCCGCGAGGCCCAGTGGCGACCCTGCCGGATCGAGCCGCAAGCCTTGAAGCGCGTCGATGAGTGGCTCGACCAGTATCGCCGGTTCTGGGAAGACCGGCTGGACCGGCTGGAGGACTACCTGCGCCGATTGCAATCCCAGGGCGGCGACAAGCCACCGAAGCCGCCCCGGAAAAGACGACGTTCGAAAAAGAGACCCGGCAAGGGCTGAGACCAGGCCGTCGACGGATCACACCCATCGAACAGAGCGCCATCCCGATCAATATCAGGAGCAAGACCGACCATGACCACGATGCCCCCGATCACGCCCTACCTCACCATCAAAGGCGCGGATGCCGCGATCGCCTTCTACAAGAAGGCGTTCGGTGCGACCGAGAATCACCGTTTGCCCGCACAGGACGGCAAGCGGCTGATGCATGCCGATATCACCATCAACGGTGCGAACATCCTGATGTCGGATGAATTCCTCGAGCATGCCGATCATGGCGCTGTGGCGGCGCCGAGCCCGGAGAAGCCCTCGCCGGTCGCGGTGGCGCTGCATGTCAAAAGCCCCACCGATGTCGATGCGATCTTCAGGCGCGCGATCGACGCGGGCTGCAAGAGCGTGAGCGAACCGGCGGACATGTTCTGGCAGGCGCGCTTTGCGATGCTGACCGATCCGTTCGGCCATCGGTGGATGCTGAATGCGCCGCTGCCTGCCAAATAAAGAACGCCTCGCCCGAAACCCGAACACATCGATTTCGTCAGGAACCCGTCCATGAATGCCGCCCCCGCCACAGAACCAAGCGAGTTCAAGGAATTCACCATCTCGCGCATCCTGCAAGCGCCGCGCGAGTTGGTGTTTGCCGCCTTCACCGAACCCGAACGCATGAAGCACTGGTGGGGGCCGAAGGGCTTCAAGGTGATCGCCGCGAACATGGATCTGCGTCCGGGCGGCATCTATCACTACGGCCTGCAGGCGCCCGACGGCAGCAAGATGTGGGGCAAGTTCGTCTATCGCGAGATCGTGCGACCGGAGCGCATCGTGCTGGTCAACTCGTTCAGCGACGAACAAGGCGGCGTCACCCGCCATCCGATGGCGCCGAACTGGCCGCTTCAGATGCTGTCGACCTTCCTGTTCGAGACAACCGGCGATGCCACCAAGCTGACGATCAAATGGCTGCCGCTCGATGCGACCGAGCAAGAACGCGCAACCTTCAATGCCGGCTTCGAGGGCATGAACCAAGGCTGGTCAGGCACGTTCGAACAACTGAGTGCCTATCTCGCCACGGCCAAATAGCCGTTCGCTTACTCAGCCGCTTCAGCGCAAGGAAAATATGCCATGTCCGCAACTGCTTCGAAGAAAGCCGATCCTGTCGCCACGCGCGAGATCACCCTGGTCCGGACCATCGCCGCGCCGCGCGAGCTGGTATTCCGGATGTGGACGGAGCGCGAGCACCTCGCGCAATGGTGGGGCCCGCACAGCTTCACCAACCCGGTCTGCGAGATCGACGCCCGCGCCGGCGGCAAGATTCTCATTCACATGCGCGCTCCGGACGGTGCCGTCCATGTCATGGATGGCGTGATCCACGAGGTCGTCTCGAACGAACGGATCGTGTTCACGACATCCGTTGACGCCGGCGGCCAGCGTGTTCTGGAAGGCCACAATGTGGTTACATTTGAAGATGTCGGCGGCAAGACCAAGCTGACGGTGCAGGCGCAGGCCACAGGCTTTGTCGAAATCGCCAAGGCGATGCTCGCCGGCATGGAGGCTGGCTGGACCCAGACGCTGGAGCGGCTTGACGCCCATGCCGTGCAGTGCACTCCCGGGGGCCACGCCTGACAGCAGGCAGCTTCTCTGCCCTGACAAGAAGGGCTGACAGGAAGGGCTGACAAGAAGGCCCGACAAGAAGGAAAGGAAAATTCGATGGCTTATGTCGATGGATTTATCGTTCCGGTGCCGAAGAAAAATCTGACAGCCTATCTCAAGGTCGCCAGGCTCGGCGCCAAGGTGTGGCGCGATCACGGCGCGCTGGACTACCGCGAATTTGTCGCCGACGACGTCAAGGTCGGCAAGTGGACGTCGTTTCCGCGCAGCGTCAAGCTGAAGGCGGGAGAGACGGTGGTCTTCTCCTACATCACCTACAAATCGCGCGCGCATCGCGACCGGGTCAATGCGAAGGTGATGAAAGACAAGCGCTTCGCCAGCATGGACATGAAATCGATGCCGTTCGACGGCAAGCGTATGATCTATGGCGGCTTCAAGCAGATCGTGGGCAGCTCGGCCACCTCATAACGCGGTCGGCAGGTTACAACGCGACCTGGACGCGCTACTGTTGTCTCGAACCAGGAGGCGTCGATGCAGGTGGAAGGCGCGTGTCATTGCGGCGAGATCGCCTATGAGGCCGATGTCGATCCCGGCACGGCGACGATCTGTCACTGCACGGATTGCCAGACGCTGACCGGATCGGCCTTTCGTGCCAACATCCGCACCCCCGCGGCGGCGTTCCGGTTGTTGCGCGGCGAGCCTCGGATTTACGTCAAGACCGCCGACAGCGGCAACAAGCGGGCGCACGCCTTCTGCGGCACGTGCGGATCGCCCGTCTACGCCGCAGCGGTCAGCGACACGCCGACTTATTCGCTGCGGGTCGGCGCGCTCAAGCAGCGCGCGCAGATCGGCCGGCCGGTCCGGCAGATCTTCTGCGGCTCCGCCCTGCCCTGGATTGACGAGATCGACGACATCGAGAAACGCGGGCGCGACTAGCCTGTTTTCGCGATTCAAAGAAAAGCGAAAACAGGCTAGTAGCGTATTGAGTCCCGGCACCGTCATTGCTGTGCAATGACGGTTGATATGTCGTCATTCCGGGCGGCGCGTTCAGCGCCGATCTCAGGCGCGCAACTTGCGCGCCGGGGAATCCCGCGATGATGCGCCGAGCGTCGACCGCGCAAACAATTTCCAGATTCCCCGGCGCTGTCATTCCGGACGGCGTGAAACGCCGATCCGGAATCCCGAAATGATACGGCAAGCAGTTTGCCCTGCAGAGCAAAACAATGTCGAGATTCCGGGTCCGCCGCTCGCGCGGCGTCCTCAGATGCGCAATTGCGCATCGGGGAATGACCATGGAGTCAAACCGCGCCGGAGATTTCCACATTGATGTGGAAATCTCCAATTCGCCAGTGTTTTCAATCGCCTGATCCGTTCAAAAAGTTGCGCCAAAAATAATCCGCTGCTGGTCCAGCAGATTCCGCTTGCTGGTCCAGCAAATCTTCTGCGCAGACTCTTTGCATCCCGCTCTCGATGAGAGAGACGGCTCGCGATCGTCACGACCGGTGAGAGCGGGGAGCAGTGGCCGCAGACTGTCGCAGCGCTTCTTTTGAAGCGCAGACGAACGACAGCTTGTGGACGATGAAGTCGCGTGGTTCTGGCGCCCCCAACGCAGGTGCCAAGTCTGCGGTATCACAAAGCGGTCCCACCCTGGTGGGAACGTGCAGGCGACGGTGACAACAAGCGGGTCTCACCGGGAAGAGCGCGAAGCAAGTCGTAACCCACTGCGCAGGGAAGGCTGATCGTTTCGGCTTCGCCTGTGGTGACTAAGGCTCGTGTTGTTTTCCTTTTGACACGAGCGCTGCGGGTGCGGTTGAGCGCCCGGCCTTCCCTGCGCTCTCTCAGCTGTTTGAGAAGTGCAATGAAGAGTTTCTGGCAAAGCTCGGACCGCTACGGGGCGCGAGAACGAAAAGCCGTGGTCGTTATTCGTCATTGCGAGGCGCTTTAGCGCCGAAGCAATCCAGTCCCTGAAAAAGAGTTGGATCGCGTCGTCGGCAAAAGCCGCCTCGCGATGACGGCATCTATCGTCAGCGCACGCGGCTATTCGCACCTTTACACCGCGCTGCGTCCGGCGCGGTCGCGGAAGCAGATCCGACCTTGCCGGTTTGAGATAGCGAACCCTGTTGCCGATCCCGTCCAAAGAAGGCGTGACAATTTTTCAGGCACTGCATTCGCGCGTGGCGAGACATCCGTCGCCTTAAGGCTAATGCGCCGATCCTTGACGCCATTGCCGATTTCAGGCCAGCTTATCGCGACCCATCATTCCAAACCCGGAGGAACGCCATGAGCGCATTGCGGTTGGCACCAGCGCGCGTCGCGCGGTTCACGATCGGCCTCGCGGCCGGCACCACGCTGGCGCTGACAAGCTTCGCCGCCATCGCCAAGGACATCAAGGTCTGCCTGCTCGCGGGAAAAACCGGCGCATTCGAGGCCTATGCCAAGCAGACCGAGGCAGGCTTCACCATGGGCCTCGAATATTTCACCAAAGGCTCGATGAAGCTCGGCGACGACAAGATCGAGGTGATCGTCAAGGACGATCAGTTGAAGCCCGATCGCGGCAAGGCGTTGCTGGAAGAGTGCTACAGCGACGACAAGGCGGACCTCGCCGTGGGCACCAGCGGATCGCCGGTCGCGCTCGCGATGTTGCCGGTGGCGGAAGAGCGCAAGAAGGTCCTGATCGTGGAGCCCGCCGTCGCCGACTCCATCACCGGCGACAAATGGAATCGCTACATCTTCCGCACCGGCCGCTCGTCTTATCAGGATGCGCTGGCCGCCGCCGCCGCGATTCCCGCCGATGGGGATGTCGCGATCGGCATGCTGGGGCTCGATACCGCCTTCGGGCGTGACGGAGTGAAGGCGTTCGCGACGGCGCTGGCCAGCATGCGCCCGAAAGCGAAAATCGTGGCGGAGGAATACGCCGCGGGGAACACCGTCGATTTCACGCCCTTTGCCGAGCGACTATTCAATGCGCTGAAAGACAAGCCCGGCAAGCGCATCATCGGCTTCATCTGGGCCGGCGCGCACCCGATGGCGAAGTTCGTCGACATGAAGCCCGAGCGCTTCAACATCACGCTGGCGCCGGGCGGCAACCTGCTGCCGGTCATGAATGCCTGGAAGGCGTTTGCCGGTGCCGAGGGCGGCATTTATTATTACTACGATTTCCCGAAGAACCCGATCAATGACTGGCTCAAGGCCGAGTACCAGAAGCGCTACAACGCCCCGCCGGACTTCTTTGTCGCCGGCGGTTTCGCGGCCGCCTCCGCCGTCGTCGCGGCCTTGACCAAGGCCGGCTCGACCGACACCGAAAAGCTGATCAGCGCGATGGAGGGACTGTCGTTCGACACGCCCAAGGGCACGATGACCTTCCGCAAGGAGGACCACCAGGCGCTGCAGGACATGTACACCTGGCGCATCAAGAAGGACGGCAAGGACAACGACATGCTCGAGCTGGTCGGGACCATCCCGGCCAAGGACATGCCGCTGCCGATCACTGTGCCGAAATAAGCGCGCGGGGACCCGACGGCACCACGAGCCCGAGCCCGGAATAGCACTCAGAACATGTCCGCGCCCGTTCTGGAAACGCGCGACCTGACCATCCGCTTCGGCGGCCATGTCGCCGTCGATGGCGTGAGTTGCGCGTTCCGCGCCGGCACCCTGACGGCCATTGTCGGGCCGAACGGCGCCGGCAAGACCACCTACTTCAACCTGATGTCGGGACAGTTGCCGGCTTCGGCCGGCTCGGTCCATCTCGACGGTGAGGACATCACTCGCTTCACCGCCGCCGCGCGCGCCCGCCGCGGCATCGGCCGCGCGTTCCAGATCACCAATCTGTTTCCGAACCTCACCGTCGGCGAAAACGTCCGCCTCGCCGTGCAGGCGCGGAGCGCGAGCGGCGCCAATCTCTGGAGCCGCTGGACGCGCCATGTCGAGTGGATCAACCGCGCCGAGCATTTCCTCGACGAGGTCGCGCTCGCCGACAAGCGCCATCTGCTCGCTGCCGCCCTGCCCCATGGCGACAAGCGCAAGCTCGAGGTCGCACTGATGATGGCGCTTGAGCCGCACGTCTTCATGTTCGATGAGCCGACGGCGGGCATGTCGATCGACGAGGTTCCCGTCATCCTCGACCTGATCAAGAAACTCAAGGCCGCCGGCGAGCACACCATCCTGCTGGTCGAGCACAAGATGGACGTGGTGCGGAGCCTCGCCGACCGCATCATCGTCCTGCACAATGGCCGCCTCGTCGCCGACGGCGAGCCGGAGGCCGTGATCGCCTCCCCCGTGGTGCAGGAGGCGTATCTCGGCGTGGCGCCGGCCGGCCCCGCTCCAGGTGCCGCATGAGCCCCGCGCTGCTGCAGCTCGAAGGCGTCCACACCCATATCGGGCAGTATCATATCCTGCAGGGCGTCGACCTTGCCGTGCCGCGCGGCGCGCTCACCGTCTTGCTCGGCCGCAACGGAGCCGGCAAGACCACGACGCTGCGCACCGTCATGGGCCTCTGGAAGCCGAGCAAGGGACGCGTCAGCTTCGACGGACGCGAGATCGGCGGCTGGCCCACGCCGGACATCGCGCTCGCCGGCGTCTCCTACGTGCCGGAGACGATGAGCGTCTTCAGCGACCTCACGGTCGCGGACAATATCAGGCTCGCGGCGCGCACCGGTACGCCGGACAAGGCCCGGCTCGACTGGATCTTCAGCTTCTTCCCGGCGCTGCGCAAGTTCTGGCAATTTCCCGCCGGCGTGCTCTCCGGCGGGCAGAAACAAATGCTGTCGGTCGCGCGCGCGGTGATCGAGCCCCGCAAGCTGATCTTGGTCGATGAGCCGACCAAAGGAATTGCGCCGGCCATCATCGAGAACATGATCAGCGCGTTCCTGGAGCTGAAGCGCTCTGACACGACAATCCTGCTGGTCGAACAGAATTTCCGGTTCGCCGCTGCGCTCGGCGATCACATCGCCGTCATGGACGACGGACGAATCGTTCACACCGGCACGATGGCGGCACTCGCAGGTGATACGGCGCTGCAGACCCGCCTGCTTGGCCTGTCGCTCGGCGAACACCAATGAGCCCTCCGTGAGACGCGCGCGATGAGCACAGTCACCACACCGTCGGATACCTTGCCGACACTGCGGCACGACTACCTGCCGATCCTTCTGGTGCCGCTGATGGCGATCGTGGCGCTGCCGCTGGTCGGCAACCCCACCAGCTGGATCACGCTGACGGTGGCGGCGCTCGCCATGGGCATGATGATCTTCGTGATGGCGAGCGGCCTCACGCTGGTGTTTGGGCTGATGGACGTGCTCAATTTCGGCCATGGCGCTTTCATTGCCGTTGGCGCCTATCTGGCGCTGTCGGCGCTGGGGCCGCTGTCGGCCTGGGCGGGCTCGGATTCGCTCGGCCTCAATCTCGCGGCGCTCACGCTCGCCATTCTCGCTGGCATGATCGGCACCGGCGCGCTTGGCTTTGCGTTTGAACGGATCATCATCCGTCCGGTTTATGGCCAGCACCTGAAGCAGATCCTGATCACGATGGGAGGGCTGATCGTCGCCGAACAGCTCATCCACGTGATCTGGGGCGGCGACCAGAAGGCGATGGCGCTGCCGCCAGGCCTGCGCGGCGCGATCCTGCTCGGCGATGTCGCGCTGGAAAAGTTCCGCCTGCTGGCCGTCATCGTCGGCCTGATCGTCTATGCGGCGATGACGCTGGTGCTCAATCGCACCAGGATCGGCCTCTTGATCCGCGCCGGCGTCGAGAATTCGGAAATGGTCGAGGCGCTGGGATACCGGGTTCGCCGGCTGTTTGTCGGCGTGTTCGTCGCGGGCTCCGCGCTCGCCGGCCTGGGCGGCGTGATGTGGGCGCTCTATCGCGAGACGCTGACGGCCGGCATCGGCAGCGACGTCATGGTGCTGGTTTTCATCGTCATCATCATCGGGGGGCTTGGATCCGTCGGCGGCTGCTTCCTCGGATCGATCCTGGTCGCGATGATGGCGAACTACACCGGCTATGTCGCGCCGAAGATCGCGCTGGCCTCCAACATCCTGCTGATGGTCGCGATTCTGCTGTGGCGTCCGCAGGGCCTTTACCCCGTGGCCAAACGGTGACCCGACGATGCTGAACGCGCTCCTCTCCGACGACAGGCCACGCAGTCCGATCCTTGCCATCGCGCTGCTTGCCATTCTTATCGTGCTGGCGCTGGCGCCGTTCCTGTTCACCGGCGCCCAGGCGATCAACACAGCGGCAAAAATCTGCGTCTTCATCGTGCTGGTGGCGAGCTATGACCTGCTGCTCGGCTATACCGGAATCGTCTCCTTCGCCCACACGATGTTTTTCGGCATCGGCGGCTATGGCGTCGGCCTCGCGCTGTACAATTGGGGGCCGACCTGGACCGCGATCGGCGCGGGCCTTGTCATCGCGCTGATCGTGGGGGCCGTGCTCGCTTTTGTGGTCGGTCTGGTGTCGCTGCGCGTGCGCGCGATCTTTTATGCGATGATCACGCTCGCGGTGGCATCCGCGTTCGCCATTCTGGCCGGGCAACTCTCGGATTTCACCGGCGGCGAGGACGGGCGCTCGTTCCGCACCCCGGAATGGCTGCGGCCGACGACCCACATCCTCGAGGCTCCCGTGTTCGGGACCGAGATCACCGGCCGCGTCATCGTGTATTATGTCGTTTTCATCGGCGCGCTGCTCTTGTTCCTCGCCGCGCTGCGGATCGTCAACTCACCGTTCGGCCGGGTGCTGCAGGCGATTCGCGAGAATGATTTCCGCGCCGAGGCGATGGGCTACAACGTCGTCTATTACCGCACGCTGGCGAACTGCCTCGCCGCCGCCATGGCGGTACTGGCCGGCGCGCTCTACGCATTATGGCTGCGCTATATCGGACCGGACACCACGCTGTCCTTCGCGATCATGCTGGACATTCTGTTGATGGTCGTGATCGGCGGCATGGGCACGATGTACGGCGCGGTCTGCGGCGCCACGCTTTTCGTGCTGGCGCAGAACTACCTGCAGAAGCTGATGGCGACCGCCTCGCAGGCGACCGAAGCCATCCCGCTGCTGTCGAGCCTCTTGCATCCCGACCGCTGGCTATTGGTGCTCGGGCTGTTGTTCGTGCTCAGCGTTTATTTCTTCCCGACCGGCATCGTCGGCAAATTGCGGGAGCGACGCTCCCCTGCGGGCGGAAGGAAAGCTCCATCGTGACGATCAGCCGCGATGTTCCGCCAGCGCCAGCGTCTTCTCCGCCGCGCGCAGATGCGGCTTGTCGACCATCTTGCCGTCGAGCCGCACTGCGCCGAGCGCCGGATTCGCGGCGAAGGCGGCCACGATTTTGCGGGCGTGAGTTATCTCCGCCTCCGTCGGCATGAAGGCGGCATTGACCACATCGACATGTTTGGGATGGATCACCATTTTGGCGAGATAGCCGTCGCGTCGCGCCGCCAGCGCTTCCTCGCGCAGGCCTTCGAGGTTGTCGATGTCCGCGTAGATGGTATCGACCGGAACGACGCCGGCAGCCGCGGCGCCGAACAGACAGAGGTCGCGCGCCAGACGATAGGGACTGTGGAACTGGCCGTCGGTGCGGTTGCGGACCGCACCGAGCGAGGCCGCCAGATCCTCGGCGCCCCAGGTCAGGCCCCACAGGCGTTGGCTGCGGCCGGCAAAGCTATCCAGCTTGAAGATGGCCGCCGCCGTTTCGGTCGCGACCGGAATAATGAGTGTCGAACCCGCTGCAATGCCATGGGCGGCCTCGAACGCATCGAGATGAAACGCCAGCTTCTCGACATCGGCGCCGCCTTCGCATTTCGGCAGCATGATGCCGTCGGGCCGGCTCGGCATCACCGCGGCGAGATCGTCGAGGGTGAGCCCGGTGTCATAGGCGTTGACGCGGACAAAAATGGTCTTGCCGCCAGGGCGGGCCGCGAGCATCTCGCAGACGGTCTTGCGGGCGCCGATCTTCTGATCCGGCGCGACCGAATCTTCGAGGTCGAGAATGAGGCCATCGGCCGCGGTCTTGCGCGCGCTTTCGAATTTGCGCGGACTATCGCCCGGGACGAACAACAGCGATCGCATGGTCTCAGCCCTCGCGGCTTGACAGTTCACTCATCTCAAACCTCAACTTCGCGCCCGAGACAAGCCCCAGATGCGGCCGCAGCAAGGCGTTCACGCTTTCGCCGGCCTCGGCTGCAGGTTCTGCGAACGGCTCTCATGTGCAGACCGCACGGTTGGCTAAAATTGCCGCGACCTCCTTGATTGCGCAAGGGAGGCTGCTACACCGCGTCGACCTGACGAGGTGGTGATGGCGAGCGAAAAGCAACGGGTTGCCGCGATTTCGATCGTTGCCAGCGGAACCATGGCCGCGCTGAAGCTCATCGTCGGCGTCGCGATCGGCAGCGTCGCGCTGATCTCCGAGGCGCTGCACAGCGTGGTCGATCTCGGCGCCACCATCATCACCTGGATCATCGTCAACATCTCCGATCAGCCAGCCGACGACGAACATCATTACGGCCACGGCAAATTCGAGAGCCTGTCGGCGCTCGGCATCGTCGCGCTGCTCTATATCCTTGCCGGCGGCATCGTGGTGGAGGCCTACAGCCGGCTGCGCGAGGGCGCGCCGCCGCCCTTGATCACCCCCCTGCCCTTCGTGGTCCTGATTGTCGATATCGCGGTCAATCTGTGGCGAGCACGCGCACTGCATCAGACGGCGCGCGACACCCATAGCCAGGCGCTGGAAGCCGACGCCTTGCATTTCGCGACCGACGTGATGGGCGCCGGCGCCGTGATGGCCGGCCTGCTGCTCACCGCAGCGGGATTATGGTGGGGCGATTCGGCGGCCGCCATCGGCGTCGCAATCGTCATCTCGCTCCTGGGCCTGCGTCTGGCGCGGTCGACGATCGAAACGCTGCTCGATCGGGCGCCCGAAGGCGTGGCCGAGCGGGCCGAAGCCGCGATCCGGTCGGTTGCCGGCGTGGTCGGTATCGAGCGCATCCGTGTCCGCATGGTCGGCGCGACCCATTTCGTCGATGCCGCCGTCAAGGTGCCGCGGACCTATCCGATCGACCGGATCGACGAGATCAAGCGCCGCGCCGCGGCTGCGGTGACGTCGGCGCTCGACGACGCCGACCTGACCTTCACCGCGGTGCCGATCACGCTCGACAATGAAAGCGTGCGCGAGCGCATCATGGTCATTGCCCGTAATGCCGGCCTCGCCATCCATCATGTCACCGTGCATGACATCGGCCCGGACAAGGCCGGCAGCAAGCTCGCGGTCAGCATCGACCTGGAAATCGACGCCGAGATGCCGCTGGCCGAAGCGCATGACGTCGCCCATCGGCTGGAAGGCGCCATCAAGAACGAAATCGAGCATGTCGAAATCGACACGCATATCGAACCGCTTGAGCCGGAATTGCCACACGGCACCGATGCTTCGCCGCAGCGCATCGAGGCGATCGGGCAGGCCTTGAGCCGCATCGCGGCGGAATTCGGCCTGATGCATGACGTACACAATGTCCGCGTGCGCGAAACCGATGGCGGCGAGATCGTCAATTTCCATTGCCGGGCCAGGCCGACCATGAAGGTGATCGAGGTCCATACCTGCGTCGACAACATCGAGCGCGCGTTGCGCCGAGAGTTTCCAAGCGTCAGGCGCGTCGTCAGTCACGCGGAGCCGGACCGCTGATTGCTCTCTCGTTCTCGTTTCGGACTCGGAAATCGCGCGTCGCACGGCCCGAGATTCGCTGGGGATCAACTTTTTTTCGTCTTAACGAATCGTTGACTCTCGACAAAGCGGCCAAGCTCGATTCAAATCGGAGTGATTCGGAACGATGCAAAATCGTTCAAGAGTCGAGCGGCTTTCCGGGGGGAAACAGCATGGCGCGTGCGCATGCGGTACATGCGTGCGTCCAATCCGATTCGATCAAAGGATTGGCGCAATCGATTGCGAAACCTGCCTACCACCGGCTGCTGACGGCCGAACCGGCCCTCCGGCGAGCAGTCCCGATCCTCGTCATCGCATTCCTTGCCACCATCTGCATCGGCGCCTTCGTCCAGGTGCTCGACCAGAAACGCCAGCAGGACATCTTCACCAAGCGTGACGTCGCCGCGCTTGCCGATCTTGTCGCCGAACGCGTCAACCAGATCGACCTGCCAGCCGGCAAGGCACCGGCGAGCCGCCTGCAGGCCCTGTTGCCTGCCTTGATCCCGTCCTGGGGACTGGTTCGTGGCCGCCAGGTCATCGTGGTGGATGGCGATGGCCATCTGCTCGCCCGTGCACCGACCGTTCGCCCTGCGCCCGACGCCGGCACCCTGCTCGACGTCTTCACCGCGCAGAGCGAGCCCGGCCCGGCGCAGCGCTCCTCCGTGCTCGCCATCGCTTTGCCCGATGGCAGCGAGACGATCGCCGCGTTGAGCAACACCACCGCGCTGCCGGCCAAGGTGATGGTGCTGCAGGATCTCGCCGAGACCACGCTGCCCTCGAGTGTCGCCCTGTCGGTGACGCTGTCCGCCACGACGGGCTTCGTCGTCTTGATTCTCGGCTTCGCCTTTCACTGGCAATCGACGCGGGCGCGCGAAGGCGACCTGATCAACGATTCCGTCCGCGGCCGGATCGATACGGCGCTCAATCGCGGCCGCTGCGGGCTGTGGGACTGGGACCTGTCCCGCGGCCGGATCTTCTGGTCGCAATCGATGTTCACGATGCTGGGTCTCGACAGCCGCAGCGATCTTTTGACCTTCGGAGAAATCAGCGCGCTGATCAAATCGGAGGATATCGACCTGTTCGCATTCGCCAATGAGCTGATCGCCGGACATGCCGATCATTTCGACCAGACCTTCCGGATGCGCCATGTCAACGGACATTGGATCTGGCTGCGGGTTCGCTGCGAACTGACCCAGCCCTCCGCCGAAGCCGGGCCGCATCTGATCGGCATCGCGGTCGACATCACCGAACAGAAGAGCCTTGCCGAACGCACCGCTGAGGCCGACCTCAGGCTGCGCGACGCCATCGAAACCATTCCGGAGGCGTTCGTGCTGTGGGACGCCGAAAACCGCCTGGTGCTCTGCAACTCGCATTTCCAGCGCCTGCATCGCCTGCCGGATTCGGCCATCGTGCCGGGCACGCCCTATGAAACGGTGGTGGAAGTCGGCTCCATGCCGCAAATCCAGCCGCGCACCAGCGATGACGGACACTCGATTCCCGGCGCGCGGACCTTCGAGGCCCAGCTTGAAGACGGCAGCTGGCTGCATGTCAGCGAACGGCGGACCAAGGATGGCGGCTACGTCTCGGTCGGCACCGACATCACCCGGATCAAGCACCACGAGCATCGCCTGATCGAGAACGAAGCCAAGCTGCTGGCCAGCGTGACCGATCTGAAACAGACGCAACAGACGCTCGAGCGGCAGGCGCAGGAGCTCGCCGACCTCGCCTACGAATACGGCGTTGAGAAACGCCGCGCCGAGGAAGCCAACGAGACCAAATCGCGCTTCCTCGCCAATATGAGCCACGAACTGCGCACGCCGCTGAATGCCATCATCGGCTTCTCGGAGGTGATGAGCAGCGGCATGTTCGGCTCGCTCGGCTCGGACAAGTATCAGGAATACTGCAAGGACATCCTCACCAGCGGTCACTACCTGCTCGACGTCATCAACGACATTCTCGACATGTCGAAGATCGAAGCCGGCCGCTTCAAGCTCGATCTCGAACCGCTCGACCTCGCCGGCACGGTGTCGGAATCGCTGCGCGTGGTGTCGCGCCGCGCCGAGACCAAGCATGTGACGCTGAAGAGCGATTATGCCGACGCCATTCCGGTGGTCGCAGATCGCCGCGCGATGAAACAGATCGCCATCAATCTCTTATCCAATGCGGTGAAATTCACGCCCGACGGCGGCACCGTCACGGTGCGGACCCGGCGGTTGGAGAATTCCGTGGTGCTGCTGATCGCCGATACCGGCATCGGCATCGCGCCGCAATCGCTGGCCCGGCTCGGTCGCCCGTTCGAACAGGTCGAGAGCCAGCTGTCGAAGACCTATCACGGCTCGGGTCTCGGCCTTGCGATCGCCAAATCGCTGACCCGGCTGCATGGCGGATCGATGCGGCTGCGCTCGCGCCTTGGCGCAGGAACGGTCGTCATGGTGCAGTTGCCGCGCGACAGCGACAAGCTCGCCAGCGGCCTGCTCACGGCCGCCTGAGACCCGCCTGTCGTTTCAGGTCCAGCCGTCCATCAGGCGCAGAAAGGTCCGCCGCACCTCGGCCTGCGTCTCCTGCAGGCGCGCCTGCAGCGCTGAGAAATCCGGCTCGTCGCCGGCCCGAGCCAGCAGTCTCAGCAGGTCCGCTCCCGCCGTTTCAGGTTTGAAAGCTTCGCTGAGGCACAACCGCAAGATCTGGTTGAGATCCTGATAGAGGCGCATCGCCGCGCGCAGCAGATCGCTGTCGGCCTGCGCCAGCAGGCCCGATCGCGCCGCTTGGTCCAGCACGTGCAAGGTCGTGGTTTGCAGGATGTCCGGGCGGCGGCTCGCTTCAACGAGTTGCAGATACTGGGCGATGAATTCAATGTCGATCATGCCGCCCGCGGCATGCTTGAGGTCCCAGATGTCCGCCTCGCCCTTTTCCTGGGCGATGGCCCGCCGCATCTCCAGCACGTCATTGGCGATCAAGCCTGCATCGCGCGGCTGCGTCAGAACGGAGCGGATGATCGCCTCGATCTCGGCGCCAAACCCCTCTGAAGCCGCGATCACGCGAGCCCGTGTCAGCGCCATATGCTCCCAGGTCCAGGCGTCGTTGTCCTGATAATCCGCAAAGGCCTGCAGCCGTGTCGCAACCGGTCCTGAGCGGCCGGAGGGCCGCAGCCGAAGGTCGATGTTGTAGAGCACGCCATAATTGGTTCGCGCCGTGAAGGCGCCGATCAGGCGCTGCGTCAGCCGGGCGAAGTACTGCGCGCCATGCAATGATTTCGGACCGCTGGAGTCGGGCTGGTCGTCGTCGAAATCGTAGATCACGATCAGGTCGAGATCGGAGGACGCCGTCATCTCGCGACTGCCGAGCCGTCCCATTGCGACGATCGCGGTGCGCTGGCCTCTGATGTCGCCATACTGCCGCTTGAACTGATCGAGCACGAGATCGTGGATCGCGCCGACGATGCCTTCGGCAATATCGGCAAACGCTGTTCCTGCCTGCGGCGCAGAAATCGTCCCGGACAGGATCCGGGTGCCGATCAGAAACAGGCCTTCCTGGCCGAACAACCGCAGCCGATCGAGAAAATCTTCGTAAGACCCGGCTTCCGCCGCCAGGCTTTGCAGGCGCCTGACGATAGCCTCCCGCTGCGGCATGGTGCCGAAGAAACGCTGATCCACCAGACCGTCGATGATCTGCGGCTGCCGCGCGATCATGTCGCCGAGGCGCGGCGCAGCCCCCAGGATCAACGCCAACAGCGTTAAGAGATCACTGTGCTGCTGCAACAGCAGGATCAGGCCGCTGCCGCGCCGCAATGACTGCAACAGCCGATCGAAATGAATCAAACCGGCGTCCGGATTCTCCGACCGGCCGATCGTCGCAATCAAGGTTGGGATCAATTCGATGAGATTGCGCTGCGTCACCTCGCCACGCAGCGAACGGTACTCGCCGCTGATCCACCGTCTCAACGTGTCGGCGGCCATCGCCGGTTGCCGGAAGCCGCGCGCAGCAAGCTGCTCTGTGATTCGGGCATCCTGCGAACCACGCTGATAGTCCGGCAACGGCGCGGCGACGGTGCCGGCCGGATCATGACCCTCGAACAGCTTGCTGTAATGCTCCTGCACGGTTTGCAGGTGACGCAACAAATCCACAGCAAAGGCATCACGGTCCGCATAGCCGAGAAATCGGGCGAAGCGCGTCAATGCCTCGGCCGCCTCGGGCAAGGTGTGGGTCTGCTCGTCGGCGATCATCTGCAGCCGGTGTTCGACGCGGCGAAGAAAACGGTAGGCATCCGCGAGCTGGTCGCGCGCGCCGGCGGTGATCCAGTTGTTGTCAGCGAGGACGTCGAGCGCCTGCAGCGTGCCGCGTACGCGCAGTTGCGGATGCCGCCCGCCCGCGATCAATTGCTGGGTCTGGACGAAAAACTCGATCTCGCGGATGCCGCCGCGGCCCTGCTTGATGTTGTGACCCTCGACGGCGATCTCGCTGTGGCCTCGGAACGCATGCATCTGGCGCTTCATCTCGTGAATGTCGCCGAGCGCCGCGAAATCCAGATGCCGCCGCCAGATGAAGGGAGCCATGTCGGCGAGCAGACTCTCGCCGGCCGCCAGATCGCCGGCGCACGGATTCGCCTTGATCATCGCCGCCCGCTCCCAGGTCCGGCCCTCGCGCTCGTAATAGCCCAGCGCAAAGTCGGTGGAGACCGCGACCGGCGTGGAGGCCGGATCTGGCCTCAGCCGCAAATCGACGCGAAACACATAGCCGTCGGCCGTCCGTTGCTGCAGCAGCCGGGAAACGCCCTGCCCGATCCGCACAAAGAACGGCTGCGGCTCGATGTCGACCTGCAGCCGGTTCGCGTCGCGGTCAAAAAAAATGATGAGATCGATGTCGCTGGAATAATTCAATTCGCCGGCGCCCATCTTGCCCATGGCCAGCACGATCAATCCGCTGCCCTGTTCCGGGTGATCCGGCTTGTCCGGCAGGAACCGGCCACGGCGCGCTTCCTGCGTCAGCAGAAACCGCACCGCGCATTGCGTCGCGGCGAAAGCGAAGTCGCTCAGCGCTTCCGTCACCCGCATCACCGGCCAGACGCCGCCGATGTCGCAGACCGCAATCAGCAACGCGGCCTCGGCCTTGGCGCGCCGCAAGGATTGCATCAGCTCGGCTTCGTTCGCGGCGCCTTTGGCCAGAGTCGCGAGATCAGCCAGAAGCTCAGCGAGCCGCCGGTCCGGGTCGCATTGCAGAACCCGTGTGGCTCGAGCGGCGTCGAGCCGCACCAGATCGAACAGATAAGGTGATGCTTCCGCGATCCCCTCCAGCAGCCGTCGCGCCGTCGGATGACGGCCAAGTGTGGTTGCCAAGGGTTGGCGCAGCGCGGCCGGCACATCGTCCAGCCAGCGCGCAAGCGTCTGCCTCGCCTGGTCCGGGTCCGACAGAACCGGCCCTTCGATCAAGCGTGCAGCGAGCGGCGGGGTGTCGGCATCGCGGGCCGACAGGGTCATGTCGAATGTTGCTCCGCGGCGGGCACCGGCAGGGCCAGTGCTGCGATCAACCCGGGATTGTTATCGCCGAGTCGCAGCGCGCCACCATGTAATGTGGCGACCGCCGAAGCCAGACTCAAGCCGAGTCCTGAACCCGGTTGGCTGCGGCTGGAGTCGAGCCGGACAAAACGTTCGACGGCGTGCGCGCGCTGGTTTTCCGGGATGCCCGGTCCGCGATCGGCGACGCTGAGAATGGCGGTATCGCCATCCAGGCGGGATTCAATGACGATGTCGGCGGGGTGTGCGGAATCGCGTTCCGAAGGCAAGTCTCCGCCCACGGGTTCCAGCACCTTGCGCGGCTCGCCATATTTGATGGCGTTCTCGACCAGATTGGCCAGCGCCTGGCTGATCAATTCCCGGTTGCCGTGGATCGGCGCGCTGTGCGGCCGCACTACAAGCGTCAGTCCCTTGTCCTCGGCGAGCGGCTCGTAAAGCTCCTGGATGCCTTCTGCGATTTCCCTGGCGTCGAAATCGGTCATGTCGCCGCGCGCCTGTCCGGATTCCGCACGCGCGATCATCAGGAGCGCATTGAAGGTCCGGATCAGTCCATCGGATTCCTCAATGGTCCGCTCCAGCGCCGCCCGATAATCCCCCTCGCTGCCGGAGCTTGCCAGCGCCTGTTCGGCGCGGTTGCGCAGCCGCGTCAATGGCGTCTTCAGATCGTGGGCAATGTTGTCCGAAACCTGCTTGAGGCCTTCCATCAGCGCCTCGATGCGATCGAGCATGGCATTGAGGTTGACCGCGAGCCGGTCGAGCTCGTCCCCGCTGCGCCCGGTCGGCAGCCGCTCTGTGAGATCGCCGGCCATGATGCGCTGCGCGGTGCCCGTCATGGCATCGACGCGGACCAGCACCCGCCGCGCGACAAAGACGCCGCCGGCAAGGCCGAGCACCAGCACAATCAGAAAAGACCATTGCGCGGCACTCGCCATGACACCGACCAGACGCCGCCGCTCCTCCAGGTCACGGCCGATCAGCAGGCGGAAGCCGCCCGGCAGAATCGCGACCCGCACCAGGGCGCGACGATCCTCGCCGCTTTGCTCGTCCAGTCGCTTGTAGGCGATTTCGGCCCACCCGGCGCTGTCGAGCACGCCAGGCTGCAGCGGACCGACATTGCCCGCGAGTTCCTGGCCGGTGTCGGTCGTGACAAGGTACAGGTTCGAGCCCGGGCGCAGCGCGCGATTGCCGGCGGAAAACACCAGGCCGCGAATGCCGAAGCGGTTGAAGCGGTCGGTCAGTTCGCCGACTTCCAGATTGATCGTCTGGGTAATCTGTTCGGTGATCAGCCGGCGCGTATTCCAGGCGAAATAGCCGAGCAGGAACAGCGCAAACAGCAGGAAAAGGAAGAGATAAACCAGCGTCAGGCGAAACGCGGTCGTCCGGATCAGTTTGCCGAACGCCGTCACCGCCCTACCGGATGTCGTCGCGGATCATGTAACCGGCACCGCGGATCGTATGCAGCAGCGGACGGTCGAAGCCCTTGTCGATCTTCGAGCGCAGCCGCGAGATGTGCACGTCGATCACATTGGTCTGCGGATCGAAATGATAGTCCCAGACATTCTCCAGAAGCATCGTACGCGTCACCACCTGGCCGGCGTGCTTCATCAGATATTCCAGCAAGCGGAACTCGCGCGGCTGCAGCGTGATCTCGCCATCGCCGCGCATCACGCGGTGGGAGAGCCGATCGAGTTCGAGATTGCCGACGCGGTAGACCGTCTCCTCCGCGGGGCCGCCGCCGCGGCGCGACAGCACCTCGACGCGCGCCAGCAGTTCCGCGAACGAATACGGCTTCGGCAAATAGTCATCGCCGCCGGCACGCAGGCCCTTGATCCGGTCATCGACCTGACCGAGCGCCGACAGGATCAACACCGGCGTGTGATTGCCCTTCTCCCGCAACTGGCCGATCACCGACAGGCCATCACGCTTCGGCAGCATGCGATCGACGATCAGCACGTCGTAGTCGCCGGTCTCCGCGAGCGACAGCCCCTCTTCGCCATCGCCGGCCTGATCGGCGACATAGCCGACCTCGCGAAAGGCTTTCACGAGATAGTCGGCCGAATCGCGATCATCTTCGACAATCAGCAGGCGCATATCGGGGGTCGACTCAATCAAGCGTTGGCACTCCAGGACAGGATGGCCAAAGGCCGCTGACGGCGCAAGCGCCGGCACCGTGCCAGCCTCGGTCAAAAGGGACGGGCGGCAAAGCTTGGGGAAACTCTGCCGCCCGCCACGCACCTTCCGGCGGAGGGGGGCTGTATCCACCGGAAGAGCAATCCATGCGATCATTCAAAATCGCATTGGAGAGCCTCAGTGGGGACGAGCTTGTGGCCCGTCCCCGGGAAGGACCGTCGGCGGGGGGCGACATGTGCCGGCGAACCATCCCAACTTAGGAACTCACCGCCGGCGTTCAACCTTGCGCCAGCGGAACGGCAACGAAGCGCGACTGGTCGCCGGTGCGGACCCGCATCAAGATGCTGTTCTTTTTGTCGCTGCGGGCGGCATCAAGAGCCTTGCGCACGTCCGTCGGCGAACTGACCGGCTGGCCGGCGACCTCCAGGATCACGTCGCCTTCCTTGAAGCCACGCTCGCTGGCGGCGCTGTCCGGATCGACATTGGTCACCACGACACCGTCCTTGCCGGCGCCGGCGACGCCGGAGGCCGGCGCAATCGACATGCCGAGACGGCCGACATCAGCGCCGCGCTTGGCGTTGCCGCTGTCGTTATCCTTGTCGACGTCGGCCTTGGCTTCGGTGCTGTTGGGCAATTGACCGAGGGTCAGGTCCACGGTCTTGGCCTGTCCCTTATGCAGCACGCTCAGCTTGACCGCGGTGCCCGGCGCAAAGCCGCCGATGGTCCGCGCCAGTTCACGCGCATCGCGCACCGGCTGGTTGTTGACGCCGACGATCACGTCGCCGGATTCAATGCCGGCCTTGGCGGCAGGCCCGTTGGATTGCGGTTCGGCGACCAGCGCGCCCTCCGCTTTTTTCATGCCGAGACTGTCGGCGAGGTCGGGGGTGACGGTCTGGATCTGCACGCCGATCCAGCCGCGGCTGACCGAGCCCTTGTCCTTCAGCTGCGCGACCACCGTCTTCACGGTCGAGGCCGGGATCGAGAACGCGATGCCGACGCTGCCGCCGGAGGGCGAGAAGATCGCGGTGTTGACGCCGATCACTTCGCCGTCGGTGTTGAAGGCCGGGCCGCCGGAATTGCCCTTGTTGACCGGCGCGTCGATCTGGATGAAATCGTCATACGGGCCGTTGCCGATGTCGCGGCCACGCGCCGAGACGATGCCGGCGGTGACGGTGCCACCGAGGCCGAACGGATTACCGACGGCCAGCACCCAATCGCCGATGCGCGGCTGGCCATCCGACAGCTTGGCATAAGCGAAGTCGCTGCGGCCATCGACCTTGATCAAGGCGACGTCGGTGCGGGAATCGGCGCCGATCACCTTCGCATCATAGGTCTTGCCGTCGTCGGTCGTGACCTGGACCTTGTCGGCGCCGTCGACGACGTGATTGTTGGTGACGGCATAGCCATCAGCCGAAATGAAGAAGCCGGAGCCCTGCCCCGTCACGCGGCCGCCGCGCTGACCGCGCATGCCGGGAATGCCGTCAGGCCCGCCGAAGCGACGGAAGAAGCGCTCCATCGGGGAGCCCGGCGGAAATGGCAGATCGTCGGAGCGGTCCGCGCTGGTATCGGCCTTTTCGCGGATGTTGACGCGAACGGAAATGACGGACGGTTTCACGCGCTCGACCACATCGGCGAAGCCGACGGGGCGCTGCACCTTGCCGACCTCATTGGAGACCTGGGCTTTCGCGGCCGTCGAGAAGATGCCGCTGCCGGCATCGAAGGTCGGCGTCAGCGTATAGGCGCCGAAGCCGAGGCCGGTGGCGACGGTCGCCATCAGCGCCAGTTTGCGCAGGGACAGGATGGCGCGGCGCGGTTGATTTTGGGATGAAGGAAAGGATGACAGGTCAGGTCGGAACATCGATTGCATCTCCGGTTCGGCAAGTCCGTTGGACGCTTGGGTGCGTCGTTGCATTCGAAGATGGGATTATCGCCATTACCGCGCACTGGCGGACGAATTAATCTTTTGTAATGTGGTTGCGGCGAGTTGGCGCAGTGCGCGTAACTAGTTCGGCGGCGATGCGTTGGGTTCCGCGTCGAGCCGCGCCAGGCGCGCCCGTTCGTCCGCAGTCAGCGGCTCCGGCTCCAGCCCATCCGATCCACTTGCGGAGGCCGTTCGCCAGCGTCCCCGCCTCAGCAGCACAAGGGCCGCGATCGCAAGCGCAAGCGGCGGCACCAGCCACAGCAGCCAGGTGTGGGCGTTGAAAGGCGGCTTCAACAACACGAAGGCGCCGTAACGCGCGGTCAGAAAATCGATCACCTGAGCATCGCTCTCACCCCGCGCGATCCGCTCGCGCACCAGCAGGCGAAGATCGCGCGCCAGCGGCGCATCGGAATCGTCGATCGACTGGTTCTGGCACACCATGCAGCGCAATTGCTGCGACAGTGTGCGAGCGCGGTCCTCCAGCGCGGGATCGGACATCATCTCGTCCGGCTGCACGGCGCGAGACAGTTGCGGCGCGAGCAGCGCGACGAGCACAAGCAGGCGGCAGGCGAGCCGGATCATTCCGCTGCCTGCAGCGACGCGCCGGCCTTGGCGGGCCGCGGCGCCCCGACGCGCAAGCGCCGGTCCGACAACGACAAGGCGCCGCCGATCACCATCACCACAGCGCCGAGCCAGATCAGCAGCACCAAAGGCTTGTAGTAGATGCGCGCCGCGATCGAGCCGTCGGCATTGCGTTCGCCGAGCGAGATGTAGAGCTGGCTCACGCCACGGCTGAGCAACGCAGCTTCCGTGGTCGAGGAGCCGCGGGCGGTAAAGTTTCGCTTCGACGGCGTCATGGTCGCGATCTCGGCGCCGTCGAGTCTGACCGTGAAGTTCGCGATCACCTCACGATAGTTCGAGCCCTGCCGCTGCGTGAAGCCGGTGAGCTGCACGTCATAGCCGCCGACGATCACCGAATCGTTCGGCTTCAGCGAAGCGATCTTCTCGCTGTTCCAGGTGGTCTCGCAGACAATGCCGAGCAGGGTGACGCCAAGCCCGGCATGGGCCAGTGCCGTCCCCCAGATCGAGCGCGGCAAACCGCCTGCGCGCCGGAGCGAAACGGACGGGCGCAGCCGAAACACCCCCGCCTTCTCGACGAGATCGGTGAGCGCGCCAAGGATGACGAAAACCGCCAGCGCGATCGCGAGCGGTGCCAGCGTGGCGCCGCCTCGGGTCCACGCCATCACGATCGCGAGCGCGACCAGGGCCGCGACGCCAGCCGCGATCAACCGCTGGGCGGCGGCCAGCACGTCGCCACGCTTCCAGGCGAGCAGCGGACCGAATGGCGCGGCGATCAACAAGGGCACGAACAGCGGCGCAAATGTCAGGTTGAAAAACGGCGCACCGACCGAAATCTTGTCGCCAGTCAACACCTCGAGCACAAGCGGGTAGAGCGTGCCGACCAGCACGGTCGCGCAAGCCGTGGTGAGGAACAGGTTGTTCAGCACCAACGCGCCTTCGCGCGAGATCGGCGCGAACAGGCCGCCTTGTGCCAACGCCGGCGCGCGCCAGGCAAACAGCGTCAATCCACCACCGATGAAGGCGGCGAGAATGGCGAGGATGAAGATGCCGCGCGTCGGATCGGTCGCAAAGGCGTGGACCGACGTCAGCACGCCGGAGCGCACGAGGAAGGTGCCGAGCAGCGACAGCGAGAAGGTCAGGATCGCCAGCAGCACAGTCCAGATCTTCAGCGCGTTGCGCTTCTCCATCACCACAGCCGAATGCAACAGCGCCGTTCCCGACAGCCACGGCATCAGCGAGGCGTTCTCGACCGGGTCCCAGAACCACCAGCCGCCCCAGCCGAGTTCGTAATAGGCCCAGTACGAGCCCATCGCGATCCCGGCGGTGAGAAACAGCCAGGCGAGCAATGTCCAGGGGCGCACCCAGCGCGCCCAGGCCGCATCGGTACGTCCCTCGATCAACGCCGCGATCGCAAACGAGAACGAGATCGAAAAGCCGACATAGCCGAGATAGAGCATCGGCGGGTGGACTGCGAGACCGATGTCCTGCAGCACGGGATTGAGGTCACGGCCCTCCAGCGGCGCGTTCGCAAATCGCAGGAAGGGGTTCGATGTCGCCAGGATGAACAGATAGAACGCCGACGCGATCCAGGCCTGCACCGCAAGCACCCGCGCCCGCAAAGTCTGCGGCAGATTGACGCCGAACAGCGCCACCAGCGCGCCAAACAGTGCCAGGATCAGCACCCAAAGCAGCATCGATCCTTCATGATTGCCCCAGACGCCGGTCACCTTGTAGAGCAAGGGTTTCAGCGAATGGGAGTTCTCGAACACGTTGACGACCGAAAAATCCGACGTCACGTGAGCCGAGACCAGCGCGCCGAAGGCGAACAGCACGAAGGCGAATTGCACCGGCGCCGTCGACAGCGCAACATTCATCACCGCGGGCTCGCGCAGCCGCGCGCCGAGCAGCGGCACGATCGACTGGATCAGCGCCAGCGCCAGCGCCAGGATCAACGCGAAATGCCCGGCCTCGACAATCATGGCTTGCCCTGCGCGGCCGCTGCGGAGCCCTTGCCGTAGTCGTCCTTCCAGTGCCCGCGCTGCTTCAGGGAATCGGCGACTTCCTTCGGCATGTAGGTTTCATCGTGCTTGGCGAGTACGGTATCGGCTGCGAACACGCCGGCGGCGTCAAGCTTGCCCTCGGCGACCACGCCCTGCCCTTCCCGGAACAGATCGGGCAGCACGCCCTGATAGCTCACCGCGACGGCGCGATCGCCGTCGGTGACCTCGAACCTGACCTGCAGGTGATCGCCGCGGACAACCGAACCCGGACGCACCATGCCGCCCAGTCGAAAGCGTTTGCCGACGACGTTTTTGGTCGCGATCTCGCTCGGGGTCGAGAAGAACACGATCGAATCCCGCATCGCGTTCAGGATCAGCGCGATCGCCAGCGTCAGCACGGCCAACGCGCCGCCAATCAGCGCCAAGCGACGTTGCCTGCGTGTCATCGGGCCAGACCTCTATCCACCAAAGCCGAAGTCCCTGACGCGCTCATTGAACATCTTTCGGTCGGCTTCGCTTGCGATGGCGAGCCGCGCATCGCTCACGGCCGCCTCCGCCTTATCGCGGTTGCCCATCACCATATAGGCGCGAACGAGCCGCAGCCAGCCATCGGCATCATCGCCATTCTGCTTCAGCCGCATCGCCAGGCGATCCACCATGCTCTGAACGAAGGCGGTGCGCTGCTCGGCATTCATGCCCTGCACGGCCGCCATCTCGTCGCCGGAGACGTTCGGTGCCGCTTTGAGGCCGGCAAGCGCGCGCTCGACCGCCGCGCGCCACGGCGCGTCTGATGGCGATGAGTCGATCAGTTGCTGCCAGATCGCCGCAGCCTCATCTGAACGGCCATCCTGCTGCGCGGCGACGCCGAGAAAATAGCGGGCTTTCACGTCGCTGCTATCGAGCGCGCGGGCGCGCTCGAATTCCGTCTTCGCTTCCGCGGTCATGACGCCGCCGGCTTCGGCACCGAGCGCTTCGCCGAGATTGGCATGCCGCGCGGCGGTTTCGCCATTATAGGTCAGGGCATTCCGGTAGGCGCGAACGGCGTCTTCGTAACGGCCGAGCTTGAACAGCACCGGCGCCAACACTTCCCAGCCGCGACCGTCCTGGGGTGTCTGTTCGAGATGCCGTTCGACCTGCTGGACCAGCGTATCGAGTGAGGCGTTCGCAGCCGGCGCCTGGCTGCGGGATGCAAGCGGCTGATCGGGTTCATCCGGCGAGCCGTATCGCAGATAGAGCCCCCCGGACAGCACAGGCAATCCGATCAAGGCCACCAGGGCGATGGCACGCCGCAGCCCGAGCCGGGTCGCGGTGCCCTGCCGCTCGGTCGTTGCTGTCGCAAGCAGGCGGCGCGAGACCTCGATCCGCGCCGCTTCCGCCTCCCGCGCGCCAATCAGTCCGATCGTGGTGTCGCGTTCGATCTCGGCAAGTTGATCGCGATAGATCGCGGCTTCGCCAGCATCGGACGCCGCGACCGGCGCGCGACCGAGCGGCCACAGCACTGCGAAGGCAGCGGCCAACGTCATCAGTCCGAGCACAAACCAAAGCGTCATCAATGGGTTCCGAAGGGAGTCGGCCGCGTCGAACGGGCAGCGACGGGCGCGTTACACCACGGCTCGCGGGGAGGTGCAATTGACAAAAATCAAGCTGGCAGCGGGAATATGGCGGCGGGCTCAACCGGCCTGCAACAGCTTGCGCTCGCCGCCCTGCGCAACCTCCGCCGCCTTGCTCATCAAAGCCGCATAATCATGGCCGAAGATGACCTCGCAGAAGCGAATGGCGAGTTCGACCTGCAGCTGGCGGAACGCGCGCAAGCGCGCATCGCCGCCGCGCAAGGATTCCACCAGGGCTTCGGTGGCGGGTTCCACGTAATGTTGCAGGTCCGAGAACGACCGCAAACTCACCTCATTGATGGCAAGCTCGCTGGCATAGGTGCGGCAACTCGCGACGAAATTGACCAGCGCGACCGTCTCTTCGGCCTCGCTCGCATCCAGCCTTGCACCGGCATGGATGTCCTTGTCCGAGCGATGGCGCAACAGGCGCCGCACCCGACCGGGAACGCTGTCGATCTCCGATGTCAGGACGTTGGAAATCTCGGCACGGACCGCCGAGAGTTGCCGTCCCCACATGGAATCGGATCGGAAATCCAGCTCGGTGCGCAGATCGCGCACCGCGTCGTGCAGCGATTTCAGATGGTGAGCGCTTTCGGCAAAATGTCCGCGCTTGATCTGCAGCCGCAATTCGTCGACCTGCAAGACGAGATCCTCAAGCACCATGGTGACGGCGACGCCAAACGGCGTGGCGGCAACGCGTCCTTCCTCATCCGAACCGGCAAAGCTGACAGCGAGCCGCGTGATCTGCCAAGGCGACGTCATGCGCTGCATGACCAGTGAAATCACCAGCGGAATGACGAGCGGGCTTTGCAGTGACGGCACTTGCGTGATGTTGCCGCGAATGCTGTTGACCTGACTGTCGCCGAACGCGCTGATAATCCGTGGCAGGCGTGACCTCAGCAGCTCTAGCGGCTCCCGATGCGCCAGCGCGAGCTGAATTGCGGCGAGATCTTCGATCACCGACGGCGCCCCGACGCGACCGAGGCTGCGCTGCATGTCTGCGCCGGGTGCTTGCGGGTTCATGACGCCGGCAATGGCCTCGGCGGCCGCAAGCTGGATCCGCCGCACCACCTGCTCGGCCTCAATCCGGTTGGCGACGGCGGCTTCGGCATAATCCTTCCGAAAGGCTTCGAGCCGATCGGCCAGGCCGACATGGGTCAACCAGGCCCAGAGCGGCCCCAATGACGCGCGCTTGATCTGGCCCGGCCGAACACTGTCGCGATCGACCAGAAACGGCTCAAGGGGCGCCAATACGAGACGCTGCAGATCGTCCAGGCGCGGCAGCTCGGAAGCCTCGGGTGGCCGGGCGAGCTTGCGCAACTCGGCGAGAACCATCTCCGCCGCGGCGGTGTCCTTGCCCTGCCGAACCTCGCGCTCGAACTCGCGCAGCAGCAAAGCCACCGCCTGCTGCGGCAATTGCCGGAGGTAGTCCTGCAACCGCTCAGCGCGCGTCTTGCTGGATGGCTGCTGCTGCTCCATTGAGCCGGATCCCTCGCGCGAACTCCGGTTCACGCTCGCAAAGGCAGGTCTTAGCAGGGGCGAACTTAAGATCGCGTTGCGGATGAGGGCTCGAAACCGATCCAGTGGTGCACTTTCCGGCTCAGGCCCGTCCCGTATCGCCCAGCGGTAACGCCTCGTTAACGATTAGGGCCCGCCCCGGGGAGACGCAGTTCCGCCCGCAAACCGCCGATCGGGGCTGCGCCAAGGACCAGGCTGCCGCGGTAAAGTGCCGCCAGTTCGCTGACGATCGACAGGCCGAGTCCGGAGCCCGGCTTGTTCTCGTCCAGCCTTTGACCACGGCGAGCGACTTGGGCGATTTCCGCCGGTGTGAGGCCGGGACCGTCATCATCGACAATGATCCGGACCACGGAGGCATCGGGATCATCGTCCCGTCGCTCCGCCATCACCTCGACCAGAACCTGCGAGCGCGACCATTTGCAGGCATTGTCGATCAGGTTGCCGACCATCTCCTCCAGGTCCTGCCGCTCGCCGCGAAAGGTCGCGGCCTGATGAAATTCGACCTCGATATCGGCGTCGCGGTGGATCTTCTCCATGGTCCGGTGCAGCGCGTCGACCACCGTGGTGACGTCGGTCAGCGTCGTCACGGCGGTCAGGCGTGCCGCGATCCGCGCCCGTTCGAGATGATGGGCCACCTGTTCGCGCATGACGTCGGCCTGCTCCATCACCTTCAGCGCAAACGGCTCCTCGCGATGCGCGGACGCTTCGTTGACGATCACCGACAACGGCGTCTTGATGGCATGGGCGAGATTGCCGACATGGGTTCTGGCGCGTTCGACGATCTCCCGGTTGGCATCAAGCAACCCATTGGTTTCGCGCGCGAGCGGCGCGATTTCGACCGGGAACGTCCCTTCGAGCCGTTCGGCATGACCCGAACGGATCGCGGCCAGGCCCGCGGTCACGCGTTTCAGCGGCGCCAAACCGAAGCGGACCTGGAACACGGTCGTGAGCAGCAGGCCGACGCCGAGCGCCAGGAAGGTGCCGGCGAGATAATAGTCGAAGGTGCGGGTTTCCTCGAAGATCTCGGACGCATCGCCTGCGACCACGACGTTGAATTTGCCGTCAGCGCCGAGGTCGATAGGGCGCTCCACCATCCGAAGCTGCTGGTCCTCCGGACCGGTGACGTAGCCTTGCCGCAATCCGCTGGCGTTGAGCACGATGCCCTGGTCCTCGAGCTTCGGCAGCTTGCGGTCCCACAGCGAGCGCGAGGACCGCACGTCCGGCTTCTTCGCGTCCAGCCGGTTAACCTGCCAGTACCAGCCGGACAGCGGCAATTCGAACAGCGGCTCGCCCAGCGCCTGCGAGGTCTTGTCGTCGGAATCATCGGGGGGAATCACCTCCGCGATCAGGGTGCGGAGGTACAGATTGAGCCGGCGATCGAACGACCGCTCCACCGCCTGACGGTACACGGACGACAACGCAAAGCCGGTCACGATCAGGATCACGATCAGCCAGGCTGCCGCGGAGATAAACAATCGGGTGGCGAGGGAGCTCGTGCCCTGCTTGCGAAGGTCGTGATACATCACGGCACTTTAGCACGAACTGGGCGAGCCGCAGGGTTCGCAGACCCCAGGCCGACGACGCTAATGCGCTTCAACCGGCGGCGACAGCAGATAGCCAAGACCGCGGACGGTCTGGATAATGTCGACGCCGAGCTTTTTGCGGATACGCCCGACAAAGACCTCGATGGTGTTGGAGTCGCGGTCAAAATCCTGGTCATAGAGATGCTCGACGAGCTCGGTGCGCGAGACGACGCGGCCGACATGATGCATCAGATAGGCCAGCAGCCGGTATTCGTGCGAGGTGAGCTTGACCGGGTTGCCGTCGACGCTCACGCGGCCGGTACGGGTGTCGAGGCGCACGGAGCCGCAGGTCAGCTCGCTCTTGGCGTGGCCGGCCGAGCGGCGCAACAGCGCCCGGATGCGGGCAAGCACCTCCTCGAGATG
>Ga0081455_10000860_pt1 | contig 39127 bp, 40 predicted proteins | sample TabmetS3T2R1_FD_70207 | JGI IMG/M metagenome (GOLD analysis project Ga0081455, IMG submission 70207) | Tabebuia heterophylla rhizosphere microbial communities from the University of Puerto Rico - S3T2R1 | ecosystem: Host-associated > Plants > Roots > Rhizosphere ... | reverse complement strand
CGGTGCATAGCTTTTGCTATCTTGCCGATGGCTGTGATGTGCTCGAAGTCACGAGCCAGGGCGGCATGGCCACACAGATGTTCACAGCCGTCAGCAGGGAGATCCCTCCCGGCCTCCCTGAAGTTCCTAAACTGTTAGAGGTGTTAAAGCAAAACGGCGTGACTGTGCAAGCTTGAGGACACACCGGCATAACTTGGGTTGAAGTCCTAGCGCACTCAGGTCGGTTGATTGACCACCAAGGCCGATGTGGCCGACTGCCCGGAGGCGACGTGCTCGACACGGCCTCACACCCGTCGGGACGTCTCCGGACTTTCTCGGAACTGCGCGACGAACACCCGGTGCACCGACAGGTTTGACGGGTCCGACCCCCCGGGGCGGGGCGATATCCGCCACATGGACTTATTCCAAACGGGAGCATTTGTTCAGCCGTACCCGCTTGATTTCTGTTCTTCAGGACGTGAAGTCATACACGGACTGCGGCCGGGTTCGTGAGTATGTATGAACGGCTAGCACGCGAACCACAAAGTAGTTCCACGTGTTTCAACAATTGTGAGCGACAGTGATCAGCAAGGCATTTGCCAACGTGCAAGATCATGCCTTAGCATGGCAATAGAAATAATTGTGGGGAGACGTCGCTATGGGAAAATTTATTATTCAGCCGCATGGTAGGCTCAACGATTGGGTCGCCGATGAAAAGGGCTATTTCACTGACGAAGGTCTCGACTACGAGCTCAATGTAGAAGGTAGCCGCAAGAACGCGCCGCGGCTCGCCGCTGTCGATTTGCCGATTCCGCTCGATGACAACCGGTTCGGAGCTTTCGAACGTTATACCGAAGGACATGGACGCAAAGGTGAGGGCGCCGGCGATGTGAGTTGTGCTTGCCACTGGACGGTAAATCAGGCGGCGAAGGTTGAAGAAGGCATCATGTGGGGGAAAGCTTACAGCGTTTGTGAAGCAGCGATTGTGGGTCCGGCGGATTCCAGTGTTTCTGAGCCTCGCGATCTAGCGCGCACGGACATCGCGGTAGGCTACCATTCAGGGAGCCATTATTCCGCTCTGCAAGCTCTCGAGGTGTTTCTAACTCCCGCAGACATCGCGCTCAAATTCGTCGGATCGTCCTGGTCTCGCGTCGATGCAGCGCTGGCGCGCAAGATCCCTGCGGTGAATGTCTGGGGACCGCAATTGTACCTGCTGGAACAACACGGCTTTCGAAGAATCGTCTCCACGACCTTCATGATGGCCTTTATGTTTCCTCGTCACGTGGATTCAGCAAACGTCGAGCGGTACATGCGTGCCCTGATCAAGGCACAAGCGGATATCGATATGCAACCCGAGCAGTTCAAACATTACTTCATCAACGAGATTCCCGAGCGCTTTCGCGATAAGGTCGACGTTCGGCGTTTCGGGGTCGGTGAGCGTGTCGTCCCACAGCCCTATACGCGAGAGATGTTTGAAAAGACCCAGGCGTGGATGCATGCACGCAAACTTTTCGACACCGCGCCGAATAACGGGGTTTCCTACGAGCAGGCGGTCGATATCTGAATCGCGCTTTGTTCATCCTCAGTTTCAGTCATCCCAATTGTCTAGTCGCCGCCGATTCTTCGGGAACAATCCCAGGTCAATCGGGCTCGTAAAGCAACACGTATTGATGGTTCATCAGTGGGCGGCGGACGCGAAGTGTTACAATCCGCTCTCCGATGTCGGGACTTTCTTCAATGCTCAGACAGAGATCTTGCAAAGTTACACGTCTTTTCTTTTTTCCAGGCGAACCGTCAAGTTCTCTTGCCGAATGTAGATCTGTCGGGAATTGTTTTGCTGGATCGCCTGCTCGATCAACATCAACAAGGGACTCTTTCCGCTCGCGTATTCCCTGGGCGGTCCCGCGGCTTTCATCGCGGCGACGTATTCCGCTCCGGCGAAATAGCGCAGAATCGCATCGTCATCGGACACTCCGGCTCCGCCGAACTTCTCTCTAAACTCTTTGAGTGTCATCTCCGGCGCTTTGAGCCTGCTTAGCTCTCTAGCTCTGGGTCGATGGAGAAGCTTATCTTTTAAATTCGGTTCGATGGACTCCGCTTCCTCCTCGCCCCACAAACCGAGGGCGTACAAAAGAACTTCGTCGGTGACTTCCCTGTAGCGCTGGCCCACCATAACATTCACGGCGGCTTGAACACCGAAAAACTGCGAATAGGGGGTCACCATGATGGGGTAGCCAAACTCAGCGCGGACACGCGTGACTTCTTCGAGAACCTCGGGAAGTTTTTCCAATTTGCCCAGTTTTGATAGCTGAAACCGGAAATTGGAAATCATACCACCGGGAACCTGATGCAGCGGATGCAAGGCATCGTATTCCAGCGGCTGACCGACCGGCAACTTTTCTTGCTTAGCGATGGCGGTAAAGTGATCGCTCACAGGCTTGATCGCATCTTCATCGATGACTGGATGATACCCCAGAGCACGGGCATTCATGGCGACATTGAACACGGAAGGGTTGGAAGAGCCGTCCGCCAGCGGCGGGATAGCCGTATTGATTGAGGTAATGCCGAGCTTGATGGCCTCCAGGCAACACAGAGCCCCTAGCCCCGTGTTGCAATGGGTATGGAACTCCACCGGGATCCCGTTGGCTTCGCGCAAAAGAATCGGCACCAGCCGCCGAGTTGCGTCGGGAGTGAGGAGTCCGCCGGGATCTTTGAAGCACAGCCGATAGGGTTTTAGTTTTGCTGCTTCGCGGAATCGATGGGCAAAGTAGTCGTCGCTGTGTTTAGGCGAGATAGAATAAATGATGTTGAGAATGGTCTTGAGGCCCACACGATTGGCCGTCCGGATCGCCTCGGCCCAGTACTTCGGCGTATTGGACGGATCCGACGTGCGAAGCTCGGTTATTCCGTTGGCCGCCAATCGTTCCAACCAGAGATCGGTAATCGCTGGAGGAGTTAGTTGGAAGGCCAGCATCGAGCGGCTGCGAATCGACCTGAGCGGCGTGTGCTTGACTCGTTTGGCGACCAATCGCGCGCGCTCCCAGAGATTGTCTTTTAAGTCCCTCACACATTTTTTAAAGAATGCCGAAGACAAAAGCTCCATACCCTCAAAACCGGCACGATCGATCTTTTCGACGATGGGCAGCATCATGCCGGTGGTCATATTGGACGCCCAAAGGCTTAGCTGGCCATCGCGCAGCGTGGTATCGACAAAGTGGATCTCTCTCATGTCTGGTTGCAAATCCCTTGAGTGATTGAAGGCGTTTTTTTGTCGGGTTCCATCAATATCTTAACCGCAACGGTCGCGCCTGCGGGCATCTAGTCAGATCTCCGCCTAGCTCACATCTTTTAACCGCTTTCGCCATGATTCTCTCCGAGTACGTGCACACGGTTGTAGTACAACGGTTAGGCGTCAGTCTCAAGTTGATTAAATTTTACTCACTGTCCGACCGTGTGTAGTCTCTGAGTGTAAAGCGAATGACCTCTGCCGCTGATCTTTCCTAGCTGTCAAGCTCGACACCGGTCCCAGTCAAATGCCACTCGGCATTCAACACCGTTTGCAGTATAAAGAGAACGTGTCCACAGGCCGGAGGATCATCATGCGGATTGTCCTAATGGTCATTCTTATAGTGGCTTCGATTGCTGTCCAATCTGTGCCAGCCGCCGAATCGGAAAGCGGCTCTGCACCACAAGCGCAGCGTATCATCCTCAAATGGCTCGGCACCGCCGGGTGGGAAATTCAGTTTGCTCAGACAAAGATTCTGATCGATCCCTTTCTCACGCGCAGGCAGGCAGTCGGCGCGGAAGAATGGAAAACTGACGAAGAGGCTGTCCTCAACGTTATCAGCGGCGCCGACTACATCTTCGCGGGCCACAGCCATGCCGACCATATCGCCGACATCCCTTTCATCGCCAAGCGCTTCGGCGCCAAGGTGATCGGCTCCAGAACCACGATCAATCTCTGCTTGAGCGCGGGCGTCGATAAAGCGCAATTGACAACCATCAGCGGCGGCGAGAAATTGGATTTCAGAGACTTCTCGGTGCAGGTTATCGAAAGTCAGCATGGCGTCCTGAACCGGGGCAGTCAAAAACGGCAACCCAGGTCCGCGGAAATCACCAGCCCGCTATCGGGCCCGATTCTCGGGAAACACTTCGTCGAGGGTGGCAGTTACCTCTATTACTTTACGTTCGGCAAACTTCGCTTATTGGACCAAAGCACCGGTAACTTCATCGAAGAGAATCTCTACGAATTACAGCCCGATGTCGCGATCCTCGCCGAGAACAGCAACTACGATTGGACCGAGGCCATCAAGATCCTGCGTCCCAAAACGGTCATCGTCCATCACTACGATGATTGGCACGTGCCGCTTTCCAGCGGAATGACAGCAGCAGTCAGAAGAAGAGCCCAGCGTTTGGAGCGAGAGGTCAAATCCGTAGACCGCAATATCAAGGTAATCATTCCGGAGTTTTTGAAAACGATCACGTTGGAGTGAGACTCGCATTTGCAGTCCGCGATTTTATGCGCCGCGCTGATTAACCATCTTATTAAAGCGTATGCAGCGAGCTCAAGTTGACAGCAACTGCGTCAACGAATACGTTCGGCGCAGAAATGGGTGTTTACGCCGGGAACATGTTCTGGAGGTGAGGTCATGCGGATAAATGGCCGCGGTTTGCTGATCGCGGTAATTATCATCGTCTTTCTTTGTGCTCATGCTCCACGCGCATGGACAGCACAGGCAAAACCGCTCACTAAAGTCGTCATTGGTTATGGTTCCACCGACGGGACGATCGCGGTACTCGGGTTTGCGAAGGAAACTAAGCTATTCGAAAAGCATGGCCTCGATGTGCTGCTCATCGGGATGGGCACCGGATCAGTTTCATTGCGAGCGCTGATCGCCAAAGAGTTGCAAATCGCTTCGCTCTCGGGTTCCGGCTTGGTGCAAGCCGCATTGCAGGGTGCCGACACTGTTTTAATCGCTTCCCTTATCAACGGATTTGTCTTCAAAGTTTTCGCTACACCAGAAATTACCAGCCCGGCGCAACTCAAAGGCAAAAAATTGGGCGTCAGCCGCTATGGCGCGACATCTGATTTCGCCGTCCGACTGGCGCTAAAAAAATGGGGGCTGAACCCCGACCGCGACGTCAATATTCTGCAAATCGGTACATCACAGGACACCGTCCGCGCCATGCAGACCAAAATGCTCGATGCAGGGATAATGAGCGGCGCCTCGTCGCTGATCGCGCGCAAAGCCGGCTTTCGGGAGCTGGGAGACCTCGCTGACCTGGGCCTGCATTACCCGACATCGGCCATCGGCACGACGAAATCTTACCTCCAGAAAAACGAAGGGATCGTGAAGGAATTCATGCTCGCCTACATCGAAGCGATCCATGACTTCAAACACAACAAAGAAGCCGCGCTGACGGTGCTGAAGAAGTATACACGCAACGACGACCGCGAAGTGTTGGAGGATGCCTACGGCAGCGCCGCGAGCAAATATCTGCCTTTGCCGATTCCCACAATTGAAGGGATACGAACGATTTTGACAGAACTTTCAACTACAGTGCCCGCGGCGAAGAGCGCCGATCCGGAACAATTCGTCTCGTACAAGATTGCCCGGGAGATCGAAGCAAGCGGATTCGTCAAACGGCTCTACGAGAATGACGGGCGAGAGCACAAGTAACCAACCGTCCGCAAAATTCTAAACGAAATAAAGGGTTATTCGTTGAAACGGCGAACTAAAACGACGCGCACGTGTACGAACGTATGCGCATCACTGCCTCTTGTTTAAACTGGGTCTTGTACGTTTCGACCACTTCTCGAATCGCTTTCTCGTTGGCTGTGTCGTCGGGATGAAGCAGCTGGAGCACATGAGAATCTTCTCGAACGATTTCACCGTCGACCCCGAGCCACTGTCCTGACGCGCGCGAGGAAGTAAGGCCTTTAGGGAAACGGGGAGTGACTGTGGTTTGCAGGAATTTAGCCCAATCCTCTGGCGAGACGACGCCACCGGGTTTGGCGGTGCCAAAGAATAGCGAGTCGTGAATCGCTAGATGGTCGCCATCCCTGCAGCGGACAGTGTATGTCGACGAGCACGCGCTGACTGTTACTGCAAAGGCAGCAATGATGGCGAAATGAACAAGACCCATGACGCAAAGCTCGGGCCTTCTGAAACGAGTTTGCTTGACCGAGTATAGTGACGTGGATTGAAGAATCAACCTTTTCGCCTGCGGGCGCCCCGCGCTTGTTCAGTTAACAGGCACCGCATCATTGATCATTTCGTGAATCGTACTATTTTTTACAATTGCGATGGGTCAAACTCAAAATCCTATGGGACAATGCGACGAGATGCTTTGGCGAGCCCTAGATCAGCGTCCGGGGTAGCGCAACCCGGAATCCAGGAATTTCAAAGACTTCTGGATGGCTAAATTTACAGACCAAGTGCAACACTTTTGTAACGTGTTGCAATGGGACTAACGAATGCAACGGCACCAAAACATAAGCTCGACATCGACCAGCTCATTTGGAAAGTCGAATTATGGATTCCTGATCGCTAGACCTGTAGACTCTCAAACAGTAAGAAGCCTTCGATCCAAGCCGATCAATGTGTTCAACCCGTTGAAGCTTTGGCTCAAGTGAACCGGAGCTCTTGATTCGCGTCTATCTATTTCAGTCGTTTCGACGCGCGGAACGAACGGATTAAGGAAACCCTTCTCGGTGGGGTTCTCAAACCATAGAACGGTAGATGTCATTTTACTGTTAGGGCGCAATAAAAATCATGGAAGAATGGGAAACACACAAACCAAATGTAAGCCGGTTCGCGCTGTTCCTCGCCTTTTCTCGGATTAGCCTATCCAGCTTCGGCGGCGCAATTTTTTGGGCGCGGCGTGAGCTGGTCGAACGACAGCGCTGGATCACGGAACAAGAGTTCGTTGAGATGTTTACGCTCGGACAGCTTTTGCCCGGGCCGAACGTGCTCAACGTCACAGTGATGTTCGGTTATCGCTTCGCCGGCTGGACGGGCGCCGCGGCGGCCGTGGCCGGGTTCTTGGGGTGGCCATGCCTCGTGGTTGTCGGCATGGGCATACTGTACCAGCATTACGGCACTCTGCCACAGGTACAGCAGGCACTCACGGGCATGTCGAGCGTCGCCGCAGGGTTGCTGCTCGCCACAGTGATCAAGTTGTCGATGGTACTGCCACGGCACTGGCGCCCGTGGCTCTTCGGCGCACTAGCCTTTGTGGGTGTGGGGATCATGCGCTGGCCGCTGCTGTGGGTCATGGGCGCTCTCGCGCCGTGGGCTGTCGTCGCAGCCTGGAAAGAGCAGCAACAATGAATCCCGTCGACCTCGGCGGGCTGTTCCTACATTTTTTAATCCTCTGGTTCCTGGCGATCGGAGGCCCATCGACGATCTTCCCGGACATCTACCGCTATGTGGTGGATGTGCACCACTTGTTGACGAATGCCGAGTTTGCCGAAATCTACACTTTGGCGCAGGTAGCGCCCGGCCCCAACGCTATGTACGTCACTCTGATCGGCTGGCACCTGGCGGGATGGATGGGCGTAGCCGCAACCACTATCCCCCTGCTGATTCCCGCCACAACTCTCACCCTGCTCGTGGGGCACTTGAACGAGCGTTATCCCAACGCCCCGATCGGTTACGCTATTCGCCGCGGCCTCACGCCGATTACGATCGGACTTGTGTTCGCGAGCTCGACGATCCTGATGCGCACAGTGAACCACGACTGGCGCGGTTACTTGATCACCTTGCTCACCGTCGCCGTGGTCCTGCGCAAGTCGTTGAACCCGCTGTGGCTGTTCGCGGGCGGCGCGTTGGCGGGTATTCTGGGCTTCGTCTGAGCGGGCTTTGTTTTTTTGCGCAGGCGATGAACTCACCTTACCGTTTCAGCTCTTCAGCCGATAACCGGTCTTGAAAATCCATCCGACCACTGCCAGGCAGAGCAAAAAGAATCCCAAGGTCATCGCCAGACTCACCTTCACGCTCACGTCCGACGACTCATAGAAGCTCCAGCGAAAGCCGCTGATCAGATAGACCACTGGATTGAACAAAGTGACCGTGCGCCACGTTGACGGCAGCATGTCGATCGAATAGAAAGCGCCGCCGAGAAAGGTCAAGGGTGTCACGACCAGCATGGGGATGAACTGCAGCTGCTCGAACCCTTTCGCCCAGAGGCCGATGATGAAGCCGAACAGGCTAAAGGTCGCCGCCGTCAGCACCAGAAAGGCGATCATCCACACCGGGTGCAGGATCCTGATCGGCACGAACAGGGAAGCAGTGGCCAGGATGATCACGCCCAGCACGATCGATTTGGTCGCGGCCGCTCCAACGTAGGCGATAACGATTTCGAGATAGGAGATCGGCGCGGACAGGAGCTCATAGATCGTGCCGGTAAATTTGGGGAAATAGATACCGAAGGAGGCGTTGGAAATGCTCTCGGTGAAGAGCGACAGCATGATCAGCCCCGGCACGATAAAGGCGCCATAGGCAATGCCGTCCACCTCACTCATGCGCGACCCGATGGCAGCGCCGAAGACCACGAAATAGAGCGAGGTAGTGATCACTGGCGCCACCAAGCTCTGCAACAGAGTGCGGACGGCCCGCGCCAGCTCGAACTTATAGATCGCCCAAACGCCATGCCGGTTGAATGCCAACGGATTTGTTGCCGAGCTCATTTGCGGTCGCTCACCAAACCCACAAAGATGTCTTCGAGGGAGCTCTGACGAGTGTTCAAGTCCTTAAAGCCGATGCCAAGATCATTCAACCGCTTGAGCAAGGTTGAGATGCGAGTGCGCTCCTCGTGACCATCGAAAGTGTATTCCAACTCGCACCCACCAGCCTTCAGCACAAGTCGCCAATCGCTCAGCTCCAACGGAATGGAAGACAGCGGCTCGAGAAGATTGAGCGTCAGTTGCTTCTTGCCAAGCTTTTTCATCAGCTCGATTTTCTCTTCGACCACGATCAGTTCTCCCTTGTGGATCACCCCGATCCGGTCGGCCATTTCCTCGGCCTCGTCGATATAGTGAGTAGTCAGGATGATTGTCACGCCGCTTTCTCTCAAGCCTCGCACCAGGGCCCACATGTCGCGGCGCAATTCGACGTCGACGCCGGCGGTCGGCTCATCCAGAAAGAGAATCTGCGGTTCGTGCGCCAATGCCTTGGCGATCATCACGCGCCGCTTCATACCGCCCGATAAGGTCATGATCCTGTCTTTGCGCCTCTCCCACAAAGACAACTCGCGCAGGACTTTCTCGATGTAAGCAGGATTCCGCGCAAGGCCGAACAGACCCCGGCTGAAATTCACCGTCGCCCACACCGACTCGAACGCGTCGGTGGTCAGCTCCTGCGGCACCAGACCGATCTTTGACCGCGTGATGCGGTAGTCACGCAGGATGTCGTGGCCATCTACGAACACCACGCCAGCGCTCGGGGTGACAATCCCACAGACGATGCTGATCAAGGTCGTTTTGCCGGCGCCGTTTGGACCCAACAGGGCAAAGATTTCGCCCTTGCAAATCTCGAGGTCGACTCTTCTCAGGGCCTGATAGCCCTCCGCGTAGGTCTTGCTCAGGTTCGAAATCTTGATGATCGAAGGCATTCATTAAATTCTAGCGTAATCGCGTGAAGATTCGAGTCCGACCGTGGCGGAATCGGCTAAGGCCTGAATCTTTCGATCACGCAAGACTTAGTGAGTGGCGCGGTTTGAACGACTGGAACGTTTGGAACAACTTGAACCACCCATCGCTGTGCTTGATTGCTCTGGTTCTTTGGAGATACAACCCTATTGTGAGGCCATACACTCATGACGAGCTTTGAGCTATCGTTGCAATTGGCGCGACCGGCAGACGCTACCACCATCGCCAAGTTGTCGCGGGATCTAATTGAGAACGGTCTCCAGTGGCGCTGGACGCCCAAGCGGGTGGCAGCGAGTATTCGCGCCCCCGATGTCAATGTACTCGTCGCCCGCGTTCAGGAAAACATCGCTGGTTTTGCGATCATGCGCTACGGCGACGACGACGCGCATTTGGACCTTCTGGCTGTGGCTCCGCCCTACCGACGAGCAGGCGTCGGACGCCAACTTCTCGAGTGGCTCGAGAAATGTGCCGTCGTCGCGGGCATATTCACCGTCGCCCTGGAAGTCCGCGCGGGAAATGAAGGAGCGCAGCTTTTTTATAAGCGCATGGGTTATCGCCCGCTCCTTCAGCTCCCCGGTTACTATCAAGGCATAGAAGCAGCGCTTCGGATGGGCCGAGATCTGTCCCGCCGCCCTATCGACCATAAAATTTGCTGCCCCGGCTCAAGGTCTAAGGATCGCCATTCCACCGACTCCGAGGGAAGAGGTTAGGCGGCTTTGTGAGACATACCAGCGTCAATTGTCAATGAAGTCTCGGGACCGCTGACCACTAACCATTCAACGATTTGCTTCAAATGATACCGAATGGGTAACGCGCTGAGCCGCACCACCGGCTTCGGCTGCAATCCCGTGATGAGGACAAATGTCACTTACCAAAAAAGGTGGTTTGGAAGACTTGTGCCAGAGGGCATAAATACAGAAGTCCTGGCGGATGCCCGATTTGATGGAAGGGAAATCGGGGCACCGGAGGTGCGCGCAAGAACCCAAGCCCGATAAACGCTAAAGCTTTTGGCTGCCCCGTCGCATTGAACAAGGAGCGCCAGGAAGGAGCCGTATGACTCGAAGTGGCGATGACTATGTGCGCGGCCTGCGCGATGGCCGCACCGTGTTGTTGAACGGTGAACGAGTGAGCGACGTGACCACCCATCCGGCCTTCGCCGCGGGAATACGCACGGTAGCGCAACTCTACGATCTCGCCCACGATCCCGCCAACGGCGAGTTGATGACCTACCCGTCACCCCGCGATGGCCGCCCGATCAACAAGTCGTGGCTGGTGCCACGCAGTCGCGACGACCTGGCCGCACGCCGGCGCGCGATCAAATTCTGGGCAGATGCTAGCTATGGTTTCCTCGGCCGCTCGCCTGATCATGTCGCGTCGTTTTTCGCGGGCTTCGCCGGTTCCCCCGACTTCTATGCGCGGGGCGGGCAACAGTTTGCCGACAATCTTTTGCGCTTCGCTGCCAAGGCTGCGGACGAAGATCTCTACGTCAGCTACGTCATCGTCCATCCCACCGTCGACCGCGCCAAGCCGGCGCACCAGCAGGCCGAGCCCTATCTCTATGCCGGCGTGGCTGCCGAGCGTGAAAACGGCATCATCATCCGCGGGGCGCAGATGCTCGGTACGGGCTCCGTGATGTCCGATTACATATTTGTCACGGTGATCTTGCCGCTCCGACCGGGCGACGAAGACTATGCCATCTCCTGCGTGGTCCCCAACAGCGCGCCAGGCCTCAAGCTCTATCCGCGGCGACCCTATGCCCTGGGGCCTACCAGCGTGTTTGACTATCCATTGTCGAGCCGCTTCGACGAGACCGATTCGCTGGTCGTGTTCGACGATGTCTTCGTGCCGTGGGAAGACGTGTTCATTTATAAGAATCTAGAGCTGACTTCGGGTCAGTTCAGAGTGACTGCGGCGCACGTGCTGGGCAACACCCAATCCCACATCCGTTCGTGGGCCAAGCTGCAGTTCCTCGTGGGGCTGATCAAGCGCTGCATGGATTTGAGCGGGCGCTCGGCTACGAGCGATATAGTCGCCCAACTTGGCGATCTCGCCACCCGTGTCTCGCTCGTGGAGGGCATGATCATCGGCGCCGAGGCCGCCGCGGCGCTGGACGAATTTGGTGTGATGCGCCCGAGAGATTCGCTCCTCTACGCCAGTCAGGTGTACCAGCAGGCGATGTATCCGGCGTTGCTCAACCAGATCCGCGGGCTGATGGGCGGTAGCTTGATCCAGTTGCCGGCGACTGCGGGCGAGCTAGATGCACCCGGCTCGTCGGCGGATATCGAGCGCTACGTGCGCTGGCCAAAAGCGCGAGGCCGCCAGCGGGTGAAACTGTTGAAGCTCTTGTGGGACACCTTCGGCTCAGAATTTGGCTCGCGCCATCTCCAATACGAGATGTTCTACGCCGGCGAGCCCGGAGCTATACAAGGGCGTGAGTTTCGCAGCTTCGACTGGGCGGCGGCGGAGGCCTTGGTTGATCATTGCCTGGCGAGCTATGACACCAGCACTATGTAGCACATCATGACGTTTGTCGACCAGCGATAACCAGGCTCTCGAACAGCCTGTCGAGAGTCGCAGCGTTTTCCAAATCCCATGCTTCCGCCAGTACCCGATTGCATCCCTCCGCTCCCAGCGCACCGAGAGCCAAAGCCCGAAACTTTTCATCAACCTCCCCGTCAGTTAACGGGTTCCGGTAGTGCCCTTTAGGATGGCTCGTTTCCGCCGCTAGCCGCCGCCCGTCCGTCATTGTCATCTCAATCCGCGTGCACGATTCCGCGGGGTAGCGACGCGTGAACTCCGGTTCTTCCACCACGGTCAGCTTCTTGATCAACGACCGCAGAGCCGGGTCCTTAATCCGGGACGACGCGAAGGTTGCCGGTGTGACCGCGGCGTCTTGAAGCGCTGCCGCCACCAAGTACGGGATGCTATGGTCCGCCGTTTCCCGAGTTTCGGGGTCCCACTTTTCCGCTTCTGTGGCCGTCCGCCGTATCGCCTCACCATACGTCGCCACGCGCACCGACTCGATTTCCGCGGCGCCAACCTGCCGTCGTAACTCCAGCACCAGGCCGATGGGCCCCTGCGTGTGGATCACCGAGGGATACGCCTTGAAGCTGGTAGCGGTGATCCGAAACGGCTTGGTTCTACCGCCAAAGTGTTCCCACTTTGGGGGCTCGATTCCCAAATGCTGCCACAGTCCGTCCCGTCCCTCGAAGGGATTGCCTGGCCCCGTCATTCCTTCCGCAGCCAACTCTGCCGCAAACACGGCGGTTCGGACTGCGGCCGCCGTTGCGCAGCCCTTCCACATCGAAAGCTGTCCGATCCGCGTCACACCGAGTGGCACACCGGTGGTGATCGCGATGGAGATAGCGTTCGCCATCGCCTTGCGGTCCAGTCCGAGGATCATGCCAGCCCCACAGGTCGCCCCGATGGCGGCGAACATTCCCTGGTCCCAACCCTTCAGAGGAATCTCGTCTGCCAGCCGACAGAACACCTCGTAGGCGGCTACGATCGCCGTGGTCACTGCCCGACCATTTGCCTTGTGGCCGCCGGCCACAGCCAGTACGCCGGGAATCATGTCACTTGGATGGCCCGTACCTCGGGCAGCGTAGGCGTCATTACAGTCGAGATAGCGAACAAGAACAGTATTCGCGAAGGCCGCTAGATCTATAGACGTCTCCTCCGAGGTACCGATGATGCGTGCCGCAGGATTCCCCTGTACTCGTGACGCCATGCGCCGAGCGATGGACGCTGGCTCACTGTCGAACGCCCCGACCGCGCACCCCAAACTATCGACCAACGTCCGCTTCACCTGGTGTATCGTTTCCGAAGAAAGGTCTTCATAGGTCAACCTGCAAGCGTAGTCGCTCAAGTATTCAGTCGTAGAATCCATAAACCCTCCTGCAGCAAATTATGAAGATGTCGAAGCTTGTTGTTTGAATCCCAAACCGGTGCCTAAGATAAGATTGAACGGCATCAAAGTCGAGATACGGAAGTTGACACGACCTTGCGTTCTTGAATATTCTGCCTTTATACTTCGAAAAGGACCACGCGCTGCAAAAATGGCCGTCCGCCAGGGCGGTATAATTCGGAGGACAGATGACCGACCGCGCCGACGCCTTTGTCGCCGCACTCGACGTTAGGATAAGCGACATCCTCGACTGCTGCACCCGGTGCGGAAAGTGCGTGGAGGTCTGTCCGACCGCCGGGCCTGCTGGCATCGACACACGGGAGCCCACCGCGATTGTCACGGAAGTGTTGGAAATTCTTCGCGGCGGCGGAGACGCGTTGAGCCGCGGCGCTCGCTGGGCGGCCACATGCACCGGTTCCGGCCGATGCCTATCCGCTTGCGACGACGGAGTCAATCCCCGCTTCATGCTGGCGGCGACCCGCCTGCGGTTGAACGAGCGTCGGGAAATGGCCGAGCGTCACACCACCGGCCAGGCCGGGTTCCATAAAATGTCCAAAGGAGTGAAAGTGCTCTCGCGCCTTCAACTTCCCGCCGACCTAATTGCCAGCATGACCGGATCGGCCCGCGCTGACACCGGTCCCGCACCTGAGGTCGTGATGTATCTGGGCTGCAACGTCCTCAAGACACCCCACATCGCGCTTCTCTGCCTAGAAGTCCTGGATCGCCTCGGCACGCGCTACAAAGTCTTTGGCGGTCCGGCAAATTGCTGCGGTGTTATTCAGTACCGTGCGGGCGACGCAAAGGCGGCTGGACGAATCGGCGGCAATACGGTGGCCGGATTCGCCGGCACCGGGGCTTCAAGCGTGCTCACATGGTGTCCGACTTGCAATATTCAGCTCAGCGAGATCGTCATGCCGAGTACCGAGGCTGGATTCGCGCTGGGCCACGTCGTTCCCTACATCGCGGCGCGGATCGAGCTTCTCCGCTCGCACTTCATTCGTCCAGTCAACAAGCGGATCGCTCTGCACGAGCATCCAGGCGTGGCTGGCGTAACCGAAGGCGTGATCAAGATTCTTTCGGCGATCCCCGGAATTGAGATCGTCGATCTAGAGCACCCGCGGGTCGGCTACATGTGCAACTCGCTCGCGCCCGTACCCGAGTATAAGCGCGAACTTCATGCGCAGGAGCTCGCTGCCGCTCAAGCCGCAGGAGTAGACTGTCTGGTCGGTATCTACCATGCATGCCATCGAGAGCTATGCGCCCATGAAACGACCTATCCTTTCAAGATCATCAACTTCCTTGAGCTGGTCGGAGAGGCGATGGACATCCAACGTGATGATTTCTTCAAGCAATGGAAGATGATGCAGGACGTCGATCGGGTGTTAGCTGAAGTCGCTGGACAGGTGGTTGCAGCCGGGCTGGACCTGGAAAGTGTCCGCGAGGTGCTGGTTGCCCATGTGCTGGGCGAGCAGCCTCTGCCGGTTGGCGCTCAGATCGTCCCGGCACCCGAACCTGTGACGACGCTACCGCGCTTTTTTCCTGAATAGTCTTCGGCAACGGAACTGCAAAGGCTCGCTCGAAGCCATCCAATGTGATTACGATCCAAGCAAGCGAGCTGTCTCGCGGGCGATGACCAATTCCTCGTCGGTGCGAACCACAAAGGCGCTTAACCTGGAATCCCCGGCAGAAATTCGTCCATCTTTGCCGGTGATCTGAGAATTAGCCCAGAAGTCTAGCTTGAGGCCGCACCACTCCATGTTTTGGCAGATTTTTTCACGGATCGCTGGCGAGTTCTCGCCGATATCACCGCTGAAAATGATGGCTTCTGCCCCACCCGCGACCGCCAAGTATTTGTTCGTGAGACTCCGTTTGCCTTTCCGGATGAGGACGCATCAATTCAGGAAATCTTCCGTTGCCGGGTTAGGGACGATGCGCGCAATGAGTTGATTCGGACCGCTCTGTGTCAGGCACTCACCGACCGGACGGCGCTGTTTAATCCTAAGTCACTGGAGGAACACGGCGAGCTGCTTGCAGCTGGCCTTCGCGAACACGGTAAGACCCCTCTAGTTTTGAGTGGGACCCTGAGCGAAAAGACACGCTCATCCATGTTAGCGTCACTCCAGAACACACCTTCCGCAAGAACTCGTTGTCGTAGCCAACCGGCCAGTACTTGGGCGAAGGCTTTGATTGTCCCCAAGTAGACACGCTCTTTCTCGCCTTTCCCTTGTCGTTCAACGGCAAGCTAATTCAGTACGTCGGGCGAATTCTGCGAAACCACGAGAACAAGAACAGTGTGAGAGTCTATGACTATGTGGATACACAAGTGCCGATATTGAGAAAGATGTATGCGAAACGGGAGAAAACTTACCGATTACTTGGCTTCGTTCCTGAAAATACTCGATCAAAGGAGTCTTCCAAAACAGCGTTGGACGCCGCAGAGGCACCGAGCGAACTTTTCTAACTCTGGTTCATAAGTGGGGCATGGTACAGAAAAAGGAGAGATTGTGGCTTTGAGAGCTACGCAAATTGAGACTCGCGGCCTTCCCAAGCAGACGCACGCCTGTATGATTTAGTTTTCTCTTTTCTGCTCCCTCTCATCTTTTAGCGCAAGCCTTGGCGCGCATTCCGATTCGCAGTCGTGGCAGACATGCCGGGCATGGCCTTTATCACTGAAGCGCTCGTTGGGTCGGGTTCGTCCGCGTACCCAACAGTAGTAGCCACGATAATGTTTTTTGGCCGTCTCACTTACCAGTCGGGTTCAAAGAGATACTGAACACTCACCTTGTGCTTCTGGTGTGAATATAACTTTTGCAAGGTGGCGCTAGTGGAGTTATTCCAAATCTTCTTCAACCCAAAATAAAGCGTTAGCCTGATTCTTTCCTTGCAGTCACGGCATTCAAAAATGAAACCTACTCTTCCCATTCTTGCCATTGTAAGGCTGCCCTCCTTCCGGGAGTGATTGCCTTCAGCTTCTAGGAATAGAGTTGAAGCTCATTCGATTAAGGCGTCATTGCCTAACCGTGCTCGTCGCCTGATGCCCGGTCTTTGGAGCACACCTTTTGAAAGTATCGTCTAATTCAAGTTTCCTCCTTTTCCCAAGGCATCGTGGGCAGCTTGTTGAGAGCTTTTACAAACCGGTCAAGATTGAAGGGTTCATTCTTTTTCAGCACGTCAAAAATCTCCGCCGAGACGACACAGGCGATCAGTCGCTTTGCCTCTTTTTCAGAATGACCGGCTTCAATGAGACGTTTGAAGGTTTGTCCCGTTTGAGGAGGATCATCATTGCGGAGCTGGTTTTCTACCACTTCCATGATTGCGCCTTGCAAATGCGGATTGCTTTCTGATTTCTCCATCTTGACACCCTGTCTGCGTATTTTTGAACGTTGAACCCGGAATCTTTATTACAGCGCCGGTGCGAACAGGTTATCAGGCAGGCCGCGGATGTATTCGATCGCTTCCTTGAGCGAGATCACATCCGCGTACTTCATCGCCATATCGAAGAGATTGATCTTGTGCGAGGCCTGGCCGCGGTCGAAGACGCATTCTTCAATAACCGACACTTTTAGGTTGTAAGAGAACGCATCGATGACGCTAGCACGAACGCAACCGCTGGTTGTGGTGCCAGCGACGAGCACGCTGTCGGCATGGACTTCGTTGAGCATACTGACCAGCGGTGTGCCAAAGAAGGCGCTGGGTTTTTGCTTGCGGACAACGATGTCACCGTTTTGGGGCGTAATCTCCTCGACGATCGTGTTGCCCTTGTCCCACGCTTCGGTCATATCTTCGGTTGACCGGCTATTCTTTGCTTGCCAGCGACCGAACGCAACCGCGTTTGTTCGGTCGTCATGCCCAGTTGTGTAAAAGGTCGGCAGATGTTTCTTCCTAGCTTCGGTAAGCAGCTCGCGGATGCGATGAACGCCTTCCCAACCTTCGGCGCCGCAGCTATTGCGGAAGCGCTTTACAGAGTCAAGAATGGGTTCTGGTTTGTCGCCGACGAAGTTGTAGTTTACGTCGATGACAAGCACTGCGGGCCTCTGTCCAAAACCCGCGCGCTTGCCATAACCGGAAAGAGCAAAAACCTCTTTATCGCGTGGAGTTAAGATATCATCCCAGGTGGCCATAGTTTTGTCTCCTTTGTATTTCGGGGTTCGAACATTAAGCTTCCCAGACCTTGGCTGATGATTGACGCATCATCAGCGAATACCCTATAACCAACAGGATTAAAGATTCAACGGCGGGAGTGAGAATTCACCCATGCGACAAACCGTAAGTTGGCTTGCAATAAATTTGATAGTTCTGATCGGTAACGGATGCTCTCCCGTGGCCGTTTGGACGGACGGCGAAGTGCCGTATGTTCCAACACCCCCGGAAGTCGTCGACCGCATGCTCGAGATCGCTCAGGTGAAAAGCGGCGATGTGATTTACGATTTAGGGAGCGGCGATGGCCGTATCATCATTCGGGCGGCAAAGCGCTATGGTGTGAAAGGGGTTGGAATTGAAATCGATGCCGACTTAGTGCAGAAAGCCAAGGACAACGCTTTTAAAGAGAAGGTGGAACATCTGGTCGAATTTCGTGCCGAAGACGCACTCAAGGTCGATGTCTCACCGGCGACAGTCGTGACTTTGTACATGCTGCCGGAGTTCAACGCCAAACTGAGACCCATTTTCGACAAGGAGCTGAAACCCGGAACTCGAGTAGTTTCACATGATTTCGAGATTCAGGGATGGGTACCGGATAAGGTCGAAAGAATAAAGGGCGATTTTCTCCACGACCATACGATACTGTTGTTTGAAGTCCGCTGATAAATCGCTGGAATCTCGGTTTCTTGTCGTTGTTTGCCAGAAACCTGAAACCCGAAACCTGGAACACTCGGTTCTCTCGCGACCGAAAATCTTAGCCTAAGCCGTATAAGCGCGCCGGATTCAATTCCAACATGGCCCTCTTGGCCGAGTCGCCGATATCCCTCCGCTTGGCTAGTTCGCGCCCGGCAAACCGCTCGCGATCGCCATGAGGCATGTCCGTGCCGAAAACCATCTGTTTCTCACCTACCAAATCAATCACCTGCGGCAGCAGCACATCTTCCACTTCAGTGCTGAAGTAAAGATTTCCCTGTTTTAGATACTCCGTCGGCGAGAGTTTAGCCTTCGGAATAGTTTCGGTGAGAATCGTTGAAAGATAACCTTTCGAGTGTTTGAAGCGATGTTCGAGCCGTTCCGTCATAAAGTGGACCCACTGGCAACCCGCTTCCAGAAAAGCCACACGCAGCTTTGGAAACTGATCGAGTATCCCTCCGGTAATAACAGCCGAGTAGCCCATCAGGACTGGCAGAAGAAAGGCGTTTACCGACGAGGGATAAATGTGGGTAAACATGTTGCTCAGAGAGGGGCAGGCCCAACCGACATGAATCGCCAAAGCAATATCCTCTCCAGCGACGGCCTCGTAGAAGGGCAGAAGGCGCGGATGATCGAGCATTTGATCGCCCGCGGTGCCGAGCACCATTACGGCGGAAGCGCCGAGCTTCTTGGCTTGACGGACCTCTTTGGCCGCGGCGGGTACGTCGTCCAGATTCGCAACCGCGGCCCACTTGATGCGCTCATGTTTGCCGAGACAGTCTCCTAGGAATCGGTTGTAAGATGAGCACAGGGCATTCATCAATCCGACATTCGCGGTGAGCGGATAAGCCAGAAAGAGCGTGGGATAGACCACTTGTACAGCGATCTCTTCTTCGTCCATCAAGCGCAGACGCTCTTTAATATCACTCAATTCCATGCTGGGGATGGTATCGACTTTCTTCTTGGCATGGGGCGAGGGCTGGCCATTGAAGCTCGCAGGTGTTCCCAAATTGTGGCAGCCTTTTCCCAAGCGACGGGGAAAGAGCTGTTCTTCGAGCATCCAGTAAATCATCCCATCCACGTTGATGACCTTTGGTCGCTGTGCGCGATAGTTGGGATCAAAGTATTCGTCAGCAAAAGTTGTCGGACTCTCCTCGAGATGGCCATCGGCATCGATTAAGGGCATGTGAAGACCTCCGGTCTGATATCGCTAGAATTTATAACAACCGTTTTTGCAACCGGTGAAAACCGGTAAGGCTCTTTCGGCAGGCGACCAATCATCCGCAGTTAAAGCGGTAAGAACGCTAAGTTTGGGGGATGTTCGAGGCCGGGTTCGCGCTCGCGCGGTCGAGACTTTCGGTTTTATTGCCAACTTCACCCATCGCCAGTTCCGCCAAGATTTGTAATACCTCCACCGGACTGGGCAGGCGAAATCGAGCGTGCGTCCGATTAGTTCCGACACGGAACGAATATGCCCACGGCGGCAGTACCGCAAACATATCCTCGTCGGTCAGATCATCTCCGACGGCCAAGATAAAATCGAAATCATTCTTGGCTAGCCATTGTTGCACGGCCGATCCTTTGTTGACGCCGGCCTTCCTGATCTCAATCGCTTTGTTTCCTCGCAACACTTGGAGGTCGATACTGGCTGTGAATACCAGCAAGTGATCGGTCAATTCCCGTGCGGCTACGCTACCCTGCTCGGGCATCGCATTGCGATAATGCCATACGAGAGAAAACTCCTTCTCCTCGACGAAGGCGCCGGGAACGCGATCGGCGTACATCTCAAGGATCGGAAGGAGTCTTGCTTTCCAGTCTAGCGGCAACGATTGTTGCATTTTCCAATCGCCGTTCCGCTCCTTGATCCAGGCTCCGTGTTCCGCTGCGAGCCCGGTCGGAACCCCGCTGAACCATTGGTCGAGAGTGGCGCGATCCCGGCCGGTGGCGAGAAGCAACTCATTGCGTGAATCAGCTGCCAGGGAATTAAGGATCTTGAGCACCCTCTGCGTCGGTTTGGCGACCTCTGGATAGGCTGCGAACGGAACTAAGGTACCGTCATAGTCGAGGACCAAAAGACGGTGTGCGCTGCAACGGTATTGCTCGATCAGTTTATTGCGTACCGCCGTGTCAAGCCATGCCACATGAGATTCTTCGTCGACGGGATTCGTAGAAAGCAACTGAGCCAAAAAATCCATGGCCCAGCGTGCGACGTCGTAACGGCGCAAACGATTTTGCATTATAACGTTTCGCCGCATCTGTTCTTCACAGGGCATCTCCAACGCGGTTTTCAAGGCATCAGCAATCTCGTCCCGGTTATTGGGATTGATGATTAGCGCTTCTGGTAACTCCTTCGAGGCGCCCGCCATTTCGCTCAGAACCAGAACTCCAGTCTTGTCGTGACGTGTTGCGACGTATTCCTTGGCCACCAGATTCATTCCATCCCGCAGAGGGGTAACCAGAGCAACGTGGCTTGTGGCGTACATCGCCGCCAACGAAGGAAAGGGCAACGATCGGTATTGATATATGATTGGCGCCCAGCCTATAGTGCCGAATCGACCATTAATCTTCCCGACCAGTTCTTCGATTCGCTTTTTCATTCCCTCATAGTCTGCGATGCCGATGCGGGAAGGAACAACCAGCATGATCAAGGTTACCTTGCCGCGCCATTCCGGGTTCGTCTCGAGCATGGCTTCAAAGCCCTGCAAACGGTGGAGGATGCCCTTAGAGTAATCTTGTCGGTCGACCGAAAGGACAATTTTGGAATCCCCGAGGCTCTTTTCCAGTTCTTTGCGTTCTTTTTCAACTTCCTCAAGTTTCGCGGCGTCGTGAAATTTTTTGAAATCAATGCCCATAGGGAAGGCCCCAACTTTTACCCGGCGCCCCCCTACGGTCAATTGTCCCATCTGGTGTCCGTAGCCGAGTATGCGTTGAACGGATCTGAGAAAATATTCTCCGTAATCGTGCGTGTGGAACCCGATAAGGTCCGCGCCAAGTAACCCCTCCAAAATTCTCCGGCGCCATTTTCCCGGAATCAATCGAAAGATCTCAAACTGGGGGAATGGAATATGCAAGAAAAACCCGATCCGGAGCTCTGGCAAGGATTTTCTGAGAAGCTGCGGCAGCAACATTAAATGATAGTCGTGAATCCATACGGTATCGTCCGGGCGGATCGCCTCCAGTAAGGTCACGCTAAATGATTCATTGACGCTTCGATATTGCTGCCAGCAGGCTTCATCGTATCGGGCATAAGTGGGAAAGTAATGAAACAAGGGCCAAATCGTTTCATTGCAGAAACCTTGATAGAAATTTTCTAAATCTTGCTCAGAGAGAAAGACCGGGTAGCAGCCAAATTCTGACAACGCTTTGGATCTGACTTCATCACGAATATCATCACTGATCGTGCTTCCCGGCCAGCCAACCCATAGCAATTCGGATTGCTGAGATAGGGAACTTGACGCAGAGGTCAACAAGGTTCTCAAGCCCGTTGCCAGACCGCCAACGCTTTCAATGAATTGAATCCCCTCCCCGTCTTGCACGACTGTGAAGGGGAGACGGTTGGAGACTATTACAATTCTTTGTGACGAGGTGTTTCGAGCTGGCATTTTGTTATCACGATTGTCCACACCCTTAGCTGGGACAAGGGGATTTAAGTACTACGAACACGGGCAAAATGAAATAGGGACTAGATTGGGTATAGCTTTTCACCGTGAGGAATATTTTACAAGCGATTTTTCATTTTTCTGTGGCTCTATCAGTGAACAGTATCGGGCGGCTTGGCGCGGATAGATACATAAAATTTTTCGGTGCTGGCTAAATCTCTAGACATCCCAGCGAAGAAGAAATCAGCCAGCGCGTACCGCGCCCGGGGCAACTGTGCGGCGACTTAGCCGGTCTTCTGAAATCGTTTCTCTTTAATCCTTTTGATCAATTCATCCAGGGAGGCATTGCTGAGAACCCGACTGAACTGGGAACGATAGTTATTCACGATACTTATGTTTTCAACCACGATATCGAAGACCTTCCAATCGGAATCCACGGGATGGAGTTTGTACGTCATTGGCGTTTCCTCACCCTTGGAAGAAATCACCTTGGTGTCTACCTCCGCATAGTCCTTTTCAGTGCGTTCGTTCAGGTACACGATCTTATCGCCACCAGCCAGTTCAATCTGATCTGCGTAGGTTTCTTCGAGGAGTTGCTTAAACGCGGTGACAAATTCTTGTTGTTTATCCGGATAGCGGTTCCAGTTGTTGCCCAACGATCGCTTGGCCATCTCGGCGAAGTCGAACTTGGGCAAAATAATCTGGCGTAACTTCTCTCTCCTCTCGGCCTTTTTGCCGCCGCCCTGGAGCTTTGGGTCTTTAAGCACTTCCATGACTTGATCGATCGTTGACTTCACCTGCTCACCGGGAGCCGCCGCGCGCAATGTCGTTCCTCCCGATCCGACGACTAGAATAGTCCCAAGGCCAAATGTTAGAGTCCATTTGTACAAATCACGCATGGATGATTCCTTTCTGCTCTCCACTCTCGATCTCCAAACCAGTGCTAGATGGCTCAAATAGCTGCGGCCCCTGACATTGGTTGATTAACACAGCCAGACCGGCAAGCGAGCAACGTCTATACCAAAATAGAATCGACTTCGAAGGCGGCTAATTTAGACGGGAATTTAGAATTTCTGGGAAAAGCCGACTTCGGTCAAAAAATGGGGTTGAAGGGATTTTTGCAACGTACGCTGGTATTCTGTATGTATCTACCGTACAAACGCCTTTGGTATCTTTGAGGTAGAACGAGGAGGATGGGCCGAGTGTTGAGAAAACCGTTATCGGCACTGGTTTTGCCTTACCCATCCTCCCGAGTTATTCACGTACATTGCTTTCGATCAAGGACCGCAGGCTAATACTCACCCTGTTGGCGCTTTAGCCGTTCGATCTCCTGACGGCTCCGGTTGATCTCAGCCTGATTCCGGTTAATTTGTTGTTGCTGCTGATAGTTGGTGTTCTCCTGTCCTTGCAGCTGGTCGCCGATTAAAGCCCCAGCACCCAAGCCAAGGCCGCCGCCGATGGCTGCTCCCACGCCAGGACGACCTACAGCCGAGCCGATCAAGCCACCTGCCGCAGCTCCGCCCAGCGCGCCGATGCCGGCACCTTTCTCACGCGTGGTCAACGATCCGCCAGCGCAACCTGCCACCAATATCGACCCCGCCAAAAAAAGCACTGAAGCCTTGCCGATTGGTTTTGTTTTCGTGTTCATTGTCGTTTTCTCCTTTTTCTTGTCAAGAAATTTATACCGAAGTTCTCTTCTGCCTTGTTCTAGTTATTCGTCTTTTCCTTTACGCCATTGACCTTTTGCTTGCCGCGATTTTGCTTGGATTTGCTCGTCGCTTGAGACTCATCCTGGCGTTGCTGGCGTTCGTCCGCGCGAACCCAGCCTCGTTCGGGATCTGCCGACCATTGGGCATTTGAGTTGGCGGATCCTTTGCTGCGCATATGAGAGTTTGCTTGGCCGCCTCTATTTGAGCCCTTATCGCCTTGGCCAGCATTGGCCGATGCATGCGTCAAGCTAAACGCCAAGGGAATTAGGAGTGCAAACACAGCGAGATATTTGTTCGGCTTCATAAAATCTCCGGTTTGGTTGAGCTTGCGCCACTTCATTTGGCCGCGCGAGCCTTCGCTGGAATCTTACTGCTACCCAGCTCTCGTGTAGCCTGGTCGATCAGAGGCAGTGACTCTGACACGCGGTGCAACATCGCGTTCAGAATGGCCAAGACAGCAGCGTAGTTAGGTGATTTCATTTTTCCTCCCTTGGGCCAATTGCCCATTGAAAGGGGGATCGGAGCAACGCTCATGCCAGGGAGAAATCCTCGATAAGTCAACTAGTTATGGTAGAAAAGCCGAAAACCGAGGTAAGTAAAAACGTACGGTTACAAGGAGAAATTACTCCTTGTTATAGAGGGTTAATTTGGCGTTCAGGGTCTTAGGGGTGATACCTAGGATTCGTGCGGCTTGGGTTTTGTTGCCGCCGCTGGCTGCCAAGGCCCGTTCAATGGCTTGGCGCTCGGCTTCGGCCAGTGAAAGCGGCGCAGCGTCGGACGGGTCTTCCACTACAGCGGCAAGACAGAACTGCTGCACATCGGCTGCGCTGAGGCTCGGGCCGGAAGCCAAAACCGCGAGCCGTTCCATGGCGTTGCGTAGCTCGCGGACATTACCTGGCCACTGGTGGGACTGGAGGGCGCCCGCGAAGTCGGTTGTCCATTGCAATGTGGAGCGCTGATATTTCTCGGCAAAGGATTCTAGGAAATAGCGTGCTAGGAGCGTGATGTCTTCGCCGCGTTGCCGCAAGGGCGGTAACTCTAAATTGAAAACGCTCAAGCGATAGAATAAATCCTGTCGTAATTTTCCCTCTTTGACCGCGGCAGCCGGCGGGCGATTGGTGGCGGCAATGACCCGCACGGAGACCGGTGTGTTGCTACTGCCACCGATGCGGCGCACTTGTCCTTCCTCCAAAACGCGCAAGAACTTCGCTTGTACCTCTGCCGCCATCTCCGTGATCTCGTCGAGAAACAAGGTTCCGCCGTCAGCCTGCTCAAAGCAACCCAAATGGCGCTCGATGGCATTGGTGAAAGCTCCTTTCTCGTGTCCGAAAAGTTCACTCTCCATGAGTGTTGGGGAGATCGCCGCGCAGTTCAACGCGAGAAAGTTTCCCTCGCGCCGCGATGACAGATCATGGAGCGTGCGTGCAACCAATTCTTTGCCTGTGCCGCTTTCACCGTTGACCAACACCGCGGCGTCTGTCGCCGCGATTTGACTCAACTGCTGATAAAGCTCGCGCATCGGGGGTGATTTTCCGATCAAGCCCCCATAGGAGCCCAGCGGCGATTCCAATTTTTGACGCAAGACACCCGCCTCTCGCGCCAGCGCGACCTGTTTGAGGCCTTTTTCGAGAACCGACCGCAACTTCTCTGGCTCGAGCGGTTTGGTGAGATAATCATAGGCGCCGAGCTTAATCGCTTGCACTGCGGTTTCGATGGTCGCCTGGCCGGTCATCATGACGACGGCGACTTGCCGCACCTGTTCCTGTAGGCCTTGGATAAACTCGATGCCGTTCATGCCCGGCATCATCAGGTCGGTCACGATGGCGTGGGGCAGCTCCTTTGCGCAGAGCTTGAGAGCCGTTTTGCCGTCCTCCGCCGAGCTGGCGCTGTAACCCCAGTTTTCCAAAAGCGCCGCCAGTCCGTCACGGGTGGCAGGATCGTCGTCAACGATGAGAACCTTTGGGCGAGAACGGGCCATGGTTAACTTGCCTCCAACAACAGGGTCAGGCGAAAGGTGGCACCTGCGGCTGCTCCACTTTGATCTTCGTAAACCAAGGTACCGCCATGAGATTCGACTATTAGTTGACTCAAAGGCAATCCAATGCCGCTGCCGCCGACCTTCGTCGTCTTGCCGAATTCAAACATCTCCGCCCGCTGTTCCGGCGCTATGCCGGGTCCGGAGTCTGCGAACCGCAAAACCAACTCGTTGGAGTTCTTGCTGGCGGTTACCTTGATGGTGCCGCCCTCTGGTTGAGCTTCCACGGCATTGCGCAAAAGGTTGTCGAAACATTGGCGCAAGCGCGTGCTGTCGCCTTGGATGGGCCACGGACCTGACGCAAGATCCTTTTTAACAGAGATATTCTTTGATGCGCATTCTGCCGTTGCCGCCTCAATGCTTGTCGCCAGCACTTCAGATACATCCGTCGCTTTGCGTTCCATGGTAACCGGCGCGGAATAGTCGCTGAACTCACGCACCAGCCGATCGACCTGCCGCACGCTGGCATCGAGGGCGCTAATCGATTTTTCCTGTTGCGCATCGGGGCTGCCCGTCTGTGCGGAGTTGCGGAGCAGTTCGAGGTGGATCGCCAACGCATTCAATGGCGTCCGTACTTCGTGCGCCAAGGTTCGCGCCGCGTAGGCTAGACGCTGCATAGGCGCGGGCGCGCCGACGGTCTTCCGCTGCTTCATGACCAGACGGTCAATTAAATCCAAACTTGTTCCTACTTCGTCGTGACTCCGATACTGGGGGCGGGTTTGATAAGTGCCGGCTTCAGCTTGGCGCAAGGTTTCGCTAATCAATCGAAAACGCCGCGTATAAAGAGCCGTGGTCAGAAACGCGCTCAGCAGAGCGATGCCACCACCGAGGGCGAATAGCAACGTAAGTTGGCGCCATAGCCCCGAGAGCATCTCCGTCCAATCGGCGGGATTGATCCAGAGCCTGAGACCGCCCGGTCCCTCTACGCCGGCGGGCATTTGCAGCGGCACCAGGACATCGTAATAGGTGGATTTTCCCTGGCGCTGGGAATTGATGCTGGTAACACCTCGACGGAGACTGTTTCTGAGATTTGAGTCGGTGAGGGCTTCACCCTTTTCGTGGCCCATTGAACTGTAGAGGATTTTGCCGTCGGCATTGATTACCCACATCGCCTCGATACTACCGCTACGGTTAACGAAGGCGTCCATTAGTCCTTTGACTTCGGCGTGGCGGGGGGCTGGACGCCCGGGGATATATTGAGTTTTGGGTTTCGAGCCGACGCCGGGGAAAATATTGCCCAAGAAACTCCAAAAAGAGGAGGAGGGTTGTGATTGGACAATACGCCCTTGGGGCGCAGGCCGCTGGCGGAGGCTGTCGGCCAAAGCGATCTCCACCTGACGCGCCATTAGGACGGCGGTCTGGAGAGTTGCCTCTGTCGTCAAACGCTCCGCAATAAGCCAAACTCCTCCGGCAAAGATACTGAAAATTACCACGACCGTGCCAAAAAAGACCACGATCTGCTGCAGGCGCAGACTCATTGCGGCGACAGGATAACAGATCCCCCCGAACCAGCAAAGTTGAAGATTAATTGCGAATCCCGGTGTCTTGCGCCTAAGACCCTGGTATTGCATATTAAAAGTGATGGTACTGGATGCCTACAGACGACCGGTTCGGGACCTGAGGATTTCCGTAACCGACAGGTGTAACTTCCGCTGCACTTACTGCATGCCACTGGATGAGTACGAATGGATCAATAAAAGGGAGATCCTTACCTTTGAGGAAATTGCCCGACTGGCAACTTTGGCCGTTCGACTCGGCGTGGAGAAAATCCGGTTAACCGGCGGCGAGCCGCTGGTAAGACATAATCTCGATCGTCTGGTTGGCAAATTGTCTTCGATCGAGGGGCTGAAGGATCTCTGTCTGACGACGAATGGGGCGCTGTTGGCCGAGCAGGTTGACGACCTAAAACAGGCCGGTTTGCGGCGGATCAACGTAAGTTTGGATTCTTTGGATCGCGACAAGTTCAGGCGAATGACCAAACGGGGCGATTTGGACAAGGTGCTCGAAGGCATCTTTGCCGCTAAGAGCCATGGCCTTCACCCAATTAAGCTCAATGCAGTGATCGAACGAGGGGTGAACGACGACGATATTCTCCCGCTGGTGGAGTTTTCCCGGAAACACGGCTTTGGCATGCGCTTTATCGAATACATGGATGTTGGCAATGCCAATAACTGGACGTCCGAAAAACTAGTTCCCAAGAAAGAAATCATCGCAAAGATCGATTCCCACTATCCACTGAAAGAAATCGGTCGGGCGCAGGGCAGCGCGCCATCCGTTGACTACGAGTTTGTCGACGGAGGCGGCGATATTGGAGTTATTGCTTCGGTGACCGAACCGTTTTGTTCGAGTTGTACGCGGGCGAGAATCACCGCGGACGGGAAAATCGTAACGTGCCTCTTTTCAGAGAAGGGGCACGACGTTAAGGCGCTGCTTCGGAGCGGCGCCTCGGACGAGGAGATTCTAGAATTGCTCAGCTCCATATGGATCAAACGGGCCGATCGGTATTCCCTGGAGCGCTTGGAGGCGTTGCGTGAAGCGACCTACGATCCCAAGAGCCACAAGAAAATCGAAATGATCTCTCTTGGCGGCTAGCCAGATATTTTTCGGAATTAAAGCCCTCTGAGAGCGCGAATGCGCTCGTCGGTTGCGGGGTGGGTCGATAAGAGATCGCCGCCGTTGTTGCCTTGTACCTGCATGATCCAGGTGAGCGTGCGGATCATCACCTCTTTCGAATATCCAGCGCGCCGCAAAATCGTCACGCCATGCCGGTCCGCTTCCAATTCCTGCGGACGGCTGTAGCTCGACGCGATCAGGGTCCCTGCAATCGGTGCTACCGCCTCACTTCCCGGAAAGATTTTCTCGAGCAGCGCTGCTCCGAGACTTAGACCGGTTCCCACGAGCTGCATCTTGACCGGATGTCCCAAATCGTCGTGGGCGATCTCATGGGCCAGGATGCCGCGCAATTGCTCGTCGTTGGCTTTCTGCAAGAGACCGGTTGTTATGACGAACTCTCCTCCCCCCGCGCTGCCGGCGTTAATGTTAGAGTCGGCGACGATTTTGATGCTAATTTCATCTAAGCGCTCCGGGTGGTTCGTCGAGCGAACCAGGGGAATCATGATCCTCCGAAGTCGTTCTAGATCACGCTCCCCGGCCGATTGCCGGCCGTGGTTTCTATCTTTGCGAGCATAGGCCTGCCCAGTTGTCCCTTCAAACGCGGCACTAGCGCAAAGGCTCAAAACCCATAAGAGCACTGTTGCGAGGATGGCTATGGTGGATCTTCTATCGAACATTGTTGCTTCTCTCCCAACGCAAAGTGGGTGCCAAATTACAATTGTGCTGAGAAATGCATTGCATGGAAGTGAGCAGAGACTGGAAAACAGAGAACGCCTAGGAAAAAATTACCCGGTTCCGCCTTTTTCGGGAGCCAGATGCGCTATCATATAGTCAAGGATTGCACCCGAGGTAGAAAATGCCGACGCCGTGCTTGATCGCGACATCGGTCCACTTATCGGAGAGCCGTTGTGAATTGGAATCCGGTTAACCTGATGAATTTCCGAGACGGCGGCTGATTGACATTACTCGTCGATCTCGATCCGTCCCGGGGTGGGACCCTGATTTTGTTTTCGCTGCATTGCGCGTTTGTAGTCTTCCACTGCTTTCGGCCCTGCTCTCAGCAAACCTTCCGTTACTTTGGCAGGACTGTTCCAGCGATAACCTGCGATCTCAGCATAGAATGGCGCCAATTGAAGGCCTTCCCGTCGGCGCGCGCGGGAATCTTGAATGTATCGAACTGCCCATTCGATCGTTGGCGGGTCCGTCCAGTCCGCACGAAAGAGAATTTTTCCTCCACGACCAATGATGTAGGTCATGTTTGGCAGCAGTCCGTAGAGCTTGTGGGCTGTACCCACAAGATCGTCGACAAGGATCGGCCGCTCGATCTGGAACCGATCTTTAAAAGTACGGGTATGAGCAAGCTTTTGCTCGGTGCTTCGGTGGGCTGGAAAGTTTTCTGCCGGGTGCGCCTCACGAATATACAGAAATAGGAAGACAAAGCCTTTATTGGAATATTCCCGCGCCATCGGTTCCAGCGCTGGCGCCGCCAACGCGCAGTAAGGTCAGGTCAGGGAACCAAATTCGACCACAACGTCATTGTTTTTCCAGTAATCCCTCAACCTGACCCGCTGGCCCGTCTCCAACAGGCTCGGACAACAATCTGGCGCCGCGGAACCCACTGGCAGATGTGTGCGATAAGCCAGGAAGTCAGAACCGACAAAATTACTATAGTTGTACTCCTGGATCTCGGTTTGATCGCCCATCGTTTTCTCCTTTGCTGACCTCGCGCAACAGATGTACTAACGAATACAACGACGTCACTAATTGAGAAATTCGCAAAGCTGGTTTTTCTTTCAGACCTCTTGAGTTGCCCCAGTTGTTAGCTTGTCTGCGTTGCTCCTGTGTTGGAATTTTTTTGCGCCGCGGCAAAAATCACATCGCAGTCAACATTTCTGGGAGAATCAACGTCGCACATTTCTCATCTTCATTTAGGCCTTAGTAAACCCTCGTCGATTATCTTCGGTCCAAACCAGCCTCCTTAGCTCGGTTTGGCTTTAGACTGAGCCAGGGCTAAAAGTTTTTCCATCGGCATTTCGGAGGCCAGGATACAAATTACTCCGCCTTCACGGTGAAGCACCGCGTTGACCCTGCCGCGGGAAAAGGCATAAAAGTTCATCTTTTTGGCGGCGTCAAAAAATCTGGCGGCGTTCGGCGGGGCATCTTCCGCAGAGCCGAGAAAAGTATAGCAAAATAGGGTACCCCCCTGGCCCTGGTAGATAGCAACGAGGATCTTCCGACCGTCGATCTCCCGAACCAAGCCAGCCACAGGCCGTAGATTCATTGCCGTTAGATCGTACCCCATGGGGTGGAAGTGCCCGCCCACCGCGCGGGTCAACTCTTTTACGATTTGATCCGTGTCTTCCGTCCTGCGCACGGGAAGTTCGTCCCGGAGAAAGAGATCGTAAGTTTCGAGGGCAGCGACCGAGACGGGCTGGTCTCTTGGTTTAAGCAAGAAAGTTGTCAAGATAGCGATGGCCACGAGCGCGGCGGCGAGCGCAGGATGGGCAAGTTGTGGCTTGGGCCAACTATAATCTCGCCATCTTCGTGCAGATCGGCTTTTGTCGGGAAAGATCCGCTGGTCGGAAACAATTTTATGACGAAGGTCACTGGGCGCGTGGATCCGCTCTCCGGCGCCTCCAATCGCCTGCTTCAACGCCTGTTCCTGTTCCAGAGCTAACCTGCAGACCGCGCATTCTTGAAGATGTAATTCCAATGAAGACCGCTCGGGATCAAGCAGCTCTCGGTCCACCAGCGCGGTAATCAATTCCTGTGCTTCTTCGCAGGTCATTTTCGCTTAGCTATTTCTTGTGGGATTCCGACATAGGCCTGAAGGTATTGTTGCATCAGCTTTCGTCCGCGAGAAAGCCGCGAGCGGATGGTGCCTACCGGGCATGAAAGTATCGCTGCAGCTTCGTCGTATGAGAAATCGCCCATATCGACTAGAACGATGGGAGCACGAAACTCTACCGGGATTCTTTTCAGCACTGCGGTGATTTGGTCATCGAGTTCCTTGATCAGCAGACGGCTTTCCGGTCCGGGATTCTCCGCCGGCAGCCGTTCCCAATAGTCGGATTCCGGCTCCGGTATCTCTTCTGCCGAGATCCATCGTTTTCTTTGGCGGTAGTGATCAAAGAAAAAATTGTGCAGGATCTTTGTCAGCCACGCTTTCATATTGGTTCCGGGATCGAACTGATCGTGAGCCGCGAGGGCACGAACAAAAGTCTCCTGGACCAGATCCTCGGCCTCCGTCGGATCTTTTGCCAAATGGACTGCGACCCGATACAAATGATCGAGGTGAATCATAGCTTCGCTTGCAACAGCGCTCCGCTTTGCGTCCCCTGCTTTTCGCTCCCCGTGCACGCGGGCATTCTAACGAATAGAAGAGCTGCTGTCTAAGCAACATAACGTTTTACTCTGGTCCCGAGTTCCCGATGATCCCCGAGCAAAGACCTCAAGATTTGGCACGCCGGTCTTTGCCTGGAACCTTTTCTGGATTACTGTCGTTATGTAGGCGTGAGGAGATCCCAGCCGAAAAACCCTTACGTGGCGGTGTCGGTAATTAGGAAGCTCGCCAGTGTCCCAGCGGGAGTGACTATGTCTCGAATAAGGAAGAAATTCACCGCGTTCTTGATAACTGTTGTGTTCCTCTCATTCTGCGCGATGGTGGTTTCGCCGGTAAACGCTGGAGTCGGGATGCCGGCCCCAGAGATCAGCTGGCAGAGTTGGCTCAACTCTGGACCGTTGGCGCTTGCCGAACTCAAAGGAAAGGTGGTCCTGGTGGAGTTTGGACCTTGGGTTGTTACAAATGCTGCAACATCGAGCCCTATATCAAGGCTCGGCATCAGAAATACGCGGACAAGGGACTTGTCGTAATCGGAGTACACGCTCCGGAGTTCAGTTACGAGCGTCTAATCGCTAACGTGCAGCGCTACGTTCGCGAACATGCCATTCAATATCCGATCGCGATCGAAACGACTTCAATACTTGGAATCGCTACAGCAATCGAGCAGCTGGCGATCCGCTTGGCGGGAACTTCTTTCCCCCCAAAACGGTTCAATAACAGTAACGAAAAGTTTCGAGCGGGAACGGTGTAGACTGGGAGAAAAAACACTAAGAAAAGGAGAATAACTATGAAAAGTAAAGGATATCTGTGGTTTAACGCATTGCTGATCGGTAGCGCCCTAGTATTTCCACCGATCGCTACCGCTGCTGAAAAAGGCGGCATGATGGAGGACGACAAGAGTAAGATGATGAAGGAAGATATGGACAAGAAGATGAAAGATGCGAAGGGTGAGATGAAGGATCAGAAAAAGGGCAAGGCTACAAAAAGCGAAGACAAGATGAAGATGGACGATAAAATGAAAATGGAGGAGAAGAAGTAAAGATTTCAGCCTGAACCCCAAATAGCGTCGGGCCGAAATTTTTGCTTCCTCTAACCTTTCACGATCATCTAAGCACGCTCATCTAAGATGGATAGACGGATGGCGGCCTGCCAATCTTTGGCTTGCGCCGCCATTTCGAAAATGATCTTCTTTAGAATAATTAGCTACAACAGATCTAAAGGAGCTCGCATGGACCGGCATGCTGTCATTGCAGGAAAGGACGAGAGTCATAATCGGAATAGGACCGACTACGAGGCCGCCGTGTTGCAGCGTTACGGCAACGCGGCTCAGGAGGTCGAGGCCTGCCTGTGTCTACCGGTAAGTTACGACAAAGCACTGTTGAGAGTTATCCCCAAAGAGATCATCGAGAAAGACTATGGCTGCGGCGATCCGTCGCGATATGTCAGCGAAAGCGAGACAGTTCTCGATTTGGGTTCCGGCAGCGGCAAGGCTTGCTATATCATTTCACAGATTGTGGGTGCCAGAGGCAGAGTCATTGGTGTGGATTTCAACCCGCCGATGCTGGAATTGGCACGCAGGTATCAGAAAACCATAGGTGACCAACTGGGCTATCACAACGTCGAGTTTCGCCGTGGCAACATTCAGGATCTCAAAACCAACCTGGAATTGGTCGATCGCTACCTCCAGGATAATCCTGTGCGCTCGGTGGCCGATCTCGCCAAGCTTCAAGCATATGAAAAACAAATTCGCTATGCGCAACCGCTGATCGCCGATGAGTCCGTTGACGTGATTGTGTCGAACTGCGTGCTCAATCTCGTCCGTCCCGAAGACAAAAAACAATTGTTCGCGGAAATGTATCGGGTGCTCAAGCGTGGCGGCCGGGTTGCGATCTCGGACATTGTCAGCGATGAGCCGGTGCCTGAACATTTAACGCAAGACCCTGATCTCTGGAGCGCCTGCGTCTCGGGCGCTTTCCAGGAAGAAGCGTTTCTCCGCGCCTTCGAAGAGGCCAAGTTCCACGGCATTCAGATCGAAGACTTCAGTTCGGAACCTTATCAGACCGTTGAAAGCATCGAGTTTCGCGCCGTCACCATAACCGCTTACAAAGGCAAAGAAGGGCCATGTATCGAACGTAACCAGGCAGTGATTTACCGAGGGCCGTGGAGACAGGTAGTTGATGACGATGGGCATACGCTGCCGCGCGGCGTTCGCATCGCTGTCTGCGATAAAACCTTTAAGTTGTATTCCCAGGCACCTTATGAAGAGCAATTCATTCTGGTTCCGCCGCGGGAAGAAGTGCCGCTTGAAGCAGCCAGGGGCTTTGACTGCGCGCGTGATCACAAACGCCACCCGCGAGAAACCAAGGGAGTAGAGTTCAAGGTGACTCAATTGTCCGGCAGTGTTTGCAGGCCGGGTTCGAATTGCTGTCCGTAAAGACAAACGGGGAGAATGGGAGACGAGAGACAAGGAGATGAGGTAGGTAATCTTTCATGCAAGCTTTTGCTGAGAAGATTCATTCGTGCGGCAGCGATTTCAAGCGGCACGCGGTCGACGTTCTTCAAGTCAACATGGGCCGCTACTGCAACCTTGCCTGTATTCACTGCCACGTCGAGTCCGGGCCGACACGAACAGAAATGATGAGCCGGGAAATCGTTGACGGCGTTCTGCGCTTTCTTGCCATCACAAACATTCCCACCCTCGATATCACCGGCGGCGCGCCGGAGTTGCATCCCGATTTCGATTATCTAGTTGTGGCGGCGCGCGAGCTTGGACGCCACGTCATGGACCGGTGCAATTTGACCGTTATCTTCGAGCCCGGCAAAGAGTATCTGCCGGAGTTTTGCAAACGCAATAAAGTTGAACTGGTTTGCTCTCTCCCTTGCTACTCCAAAGAAAATGTCGACAAACAACGCGGCAAAGGGACTTTTGACGCGAGCTTTCGAGCTCTACAGCGGCTCAATGCAATCGGTTACGGCCGAGCCGACAGCGAGCTAGTTCTAAATCTTGTTTACAATCCGGTCGGGCCGCATTTGCCTCCGCCCCAGGACAAGCTCGAGCAAGATTACAAAAAGATTCTACGAGAACAATTCGGCATCGTATTCAATCACCTTTTCTGCCTCACCAACATGCCGATCACGCGTTACGCTACTCATCTTAAGCTGCGCGGCGAGTACGACCGTTATAGAGAAGTGTTAGAAAGCAACTTCAACGCCGCAACCTTGGACCAAGTCATGTGTCGCAATCTTATCAGTATCGGCTGGGAGGGTTGGGTGTACGACTGCGACTTTAACCAGATGCTTGATCTTCCGATGACGGATGCCGCGGGCCGGCGACTTAATATCTCTTCGCTTGAGCTCGATCAAGTGGCCAACCGGCCGATAATCGTCGGCAACCATTGCTACGCCTGCACCGCCGGTTCGGGAAGCAGTTGTGGCGGCGCGTTAATTTCATAAACTCGTACGGGTGCGAACCGGCCTCTCTCGACGAGCCTCTCCCTAAGTCGCTAATCCATGGGTTGAAAAAAAAGCGGCGACAAAGAGACAGATGAGAAACAGCAGAGTCATTCTTATCTTAGCGCTAGTTATTGCTGCGGGAGTCGGTTTTTTCTTTCTGCCGCTACGTCAGTGGTTCATGCATCTCGAGAACTACGTGCGATCCCTGGGATCAGTCGGGCCTCTCGTTGTCATCCTGGCTTACATTATTTGCACCGTTTTCTTCATACCGGGAAGCGCGGTTACGATCGGTTCGGGAACTCTCTTTGGCCTAAAGACCGGCTTTCTCGTCGTCGTGATTGGCGCCAATCTAGGCGCGCTCTGCTCTTTCCTGCTGGCGCGCACTTTCCTGCGTGAAAAAGTCACCCGCTGGGCGGATGGGAATCCAAAATTTCGTTCCCTTGACCAGGCCATTGGTAAACACGGGTTCAAGATGGTTTTATTGACCCGGCTCAGCCCCGTCTTTCCGTTCGTTCTGCTCAACTATTTTCTCGGGCTCACGGCAGTTCGCACCCGTGCTTATGTTCTAGCAAATCTGATCGGCATGCTGCCGGCCACTTTTCTTTTCGTCTACATCGGCGCGGCGGCTCGCGATGCGATCACCGGACAGATGGAGACTTCAGTGAGCGTCTATCAACAAATCTTGAAATATGTCGGGTTGCTGGCGACAGTGGCGGTCGTCTTCATGGTCACGCGCATCGCCCGTAAAGCCCTGCGCGAAGCTGAGCGGACTCAAGAGGCCAGTGCGAGCCCGGGAACGCCGCGTCCCGATCTTAACTACAAGCCGGCATCATTTGACGAAATGATGCTTGTCGATGACGCGCACGACACGAAACTGATTGAAAATTGCCATCCGCCGCGTTGGGTGAATCCCATGCCGGCGCAAAAGTACAATCTCGTTGTGATCGGCGCTGGAACGGCCGGTCTAGTGAGCGCGGCGGGCGCTGCGGGGCTCGGCGCCAAGGTCGCGCTGATTGAGCGGAATCTCATGGGCGGCGATTGCCTCAACGTCGGCTGCGTGCCTTCAAAAGGCGTTATCCGCGCGGCACGCGCCGCTTATGAAGCGCGCCATGGCAAAGCATTCGGCGTACAATTTGATGGCAAGCCTGACATCAATTTTTCGGCGGCGATGGAACGGATGCGCAAACTGCGCGCCGGCATCAGCGATCATGACTCAGCCGACCGGTTCCGTAAGCTTGGCGTTGACGTGTTCATCGGTAACGGACGCTTTGTGAGTCCGAATGCCGTCGAAGTGGACGGCAAGCCTCTCTATTTTGAACGCGCTGTCATCGCCACGGGCGCGCGAGCGGCGGAACTGCCCGTTCCGGGCCTGGCTGAAGCTGGTTACTTCACCAACGAAACTATTTTCACACTGATCGAGTTGCCGCGCCGGATGGTCGTTGTCGGCGCGGGTCCCATCGGTTGCGAGCTGGCGCAGTCGTTTCAACGCTTCGGTAGCGAAGTGACGATGGTCACGGATGGCGCGGAAATCCTTCCCAAGGAAGATCGGGATGCAGCGGCTATCGTTCGCGCGGGGATTGAAAAGGACGGTGTCCGGGTGATAGCCCATACTGCGATTCAGAGGGTGGAAAAAAAAGATGGCGCCAAGAGTCTACATTTGAAAGTTGGGAACACGCCGACGGAACTTTTGTGCGACGGGATCTTGGTGTCTGTGGGTCGAACACCCAACATCGAAGGAATGGGATTGGACGACGCGGGGGTGCAGTATACCTCCCAAGGCGTTATCGTGGATCATCGGCTACGGACGACCAACCCTAGAATCTATGCTGCCGGCGATGTCTGCTCCAAATACAAATTCACCCATGCAGCCGATGCCATGGCGCGGATCGTCATCGCCAACGCGCTGTTTTTCGCGCGGCGCAAGGTGACCGATCTCGTGATTCCCTGGTGTACCTATACTGATCCTGAGATCGCGCATGTCGGCTATTATGAGAAAGAGGCGCAGGCGGCCGGTCTTGACGTGGGCACGATCACCGAATCTCTCAACCATGTGGACCGGGCCGTGCTCGACGGCGATGCGGAAGGCTTCGCGAAGGTTCACTACGACAAAAAAAGCGGTAGAATTCTAGGTGGAACGCTGGTAGCGCGTCACGCGGGCGAGATGATGAGCGAGCTGACCTTGGCCATGGCGACCAAACAAAAAATGGACGTTTTGTCTTCGACCATCCACTCCTATCCCACCCAAGCAGAAGTGTTGCGTAAAATCGGAGATGCCTATATGCGCACGAAGTTGACTCCTACCGTAAAGAAAGTATTCGAGAAGTGGCTGGCATGGCGACGGTGACCGAGTGATCTACAGGAGGCTCTCTATTCGAACCTCCGGATGGCGTTTAGACTTGAACCAGAAACCTGAGACCCGAAACCTGAAACTTCCGTGGCGTAACGGGCTGAGTATAGTTGTCGCGCTTCTTTTGACTACTACCCCGGTATTCGGAGCTCTGGCCGCGCTGGGAGAAACACGATCCTGCGAGCAATCAGAGGATCGACCACGGCTTATGGGACAGATTCCTCAAGAAGAATCTGGTTGCGCCTCATGCATCCGGTATCAATCGGGTGCGCTATGCCAGCGTAGCGCCGGAGGACCGGAAAGCATTGAAAGATTATTTAAGGGATCTTCAGAGCTTGCCCGTTTCCAGTTACAATCGAGCCGAGCAAAGGGCTTACTGGATTAATCTTTACAATGCGTTTACGGTGGACCTGGTGCTGTCCCGCTTCAGCGTAGAATCGATCCGGGACATCAATATTTCTCCCGGACTGTTCGCCCGTGGCCCCTGGGGCGCAAAGTTGCTGACGATCGAAGGGGAGGGGCTTTCCCTTGATGATATCGAGCATCGCATCCTGCGGCCGATCTGGAAAGACAACCGGGTTCACTACGCAGTCAACTGCGCGAGCCTAGGTTGTCCCAATCTGCAAGCCGCTGCGTACACGAGTGATAATACCGAAGCGTTGCTAGAGAAGGGCGCACGGGAGTACGTCAATCATCCCCGCGGCGTCGCCATTAAGAACGGTAAGCTCTACGTCTCGAGCATCTACGTTTGGTTTCAAGAAGATTTCGGCGGCAGCGCTGAAGGGGCTGATGAAGCATTGGGCAAAATATGCCGACCAAACCCTGGCTGATGCTTTGCAAAGCTACAGCGGAGGCCTTGAACATGACTACAACTGGCGCCTCAATGGCGCGCAGCCCACGCCACAACCCTAATGGGTCATGCGCATTAGTGTCATCGTTCCTGTCTTGAATGAGGAAAAGAGCATTGCAGCGACCCTGACAGAACTGCAGCGCCTAAGGCCCGAGGAGACGATTCTTGTTGACGGAGGGAGCAGTGATGCGACCCGGGAAATTTGCCAACGTTTCGGCGTCGAGCTTTATCTGTCGCGCCCGGGGCGGGCGGCTCAGATGAATTTTGGCGCGCAGCGAGCCAGGGGTGACGTGCTGCTCTTTCTCCATGCCGATACCCGGCTGCCGCCATCCGCTTTCGACGATATTCGCGCCGCGCTTCAGGATCGGAAGGTCCTGGGCGGTCGTTTCGATATTCAGTTGGACAACCCTCGTCTCCTGCTCAAACTGGTTGGTTTTATGATCAGCTTGCGGTCGCGCCTTTCGAAAGTCGGTACGGGAGACCAAGCTATCTTTGTGCGGCGCGAGATTTTCCGGGAACTGGGTGGCTACCCTGATATCCCTTTGATGGAGGATGTCGCATTTTCGCGGGCGCTTAAGCGCCGCGGCGCGATAGCCTGCCTGCGCAGTCGGGTGGTGAGCTCCGCACGACGCTGGGAAACGGATGGAATAGGGCGCACCGTCTTGAAGATGTGGACGCTCAAGGCGCTTTATCTGCTGGGAATTTCGCCGGGGCGTTTGAAACGGTACTATGGCGATACGCGCTAACGCGCTGGCCGTGATGGCCAAGGCGCCCATCGCCGGCCAAGTCAAGACCCGGTTAATGCCG
>Ga0081455_10000859_pt1 | contig 39137 bp, 41 predicted proteins | sample TabmetS3T2R1_FD_70207 | JGI IMG/M metagenome (GOLD analysis project Ga0081455, IMG submission 70207) | Tabebuia heterophylla rhizosphere microbial communities from the University of Puerto Rico - S3T2R1 | ecosystem: Host-associated > Plants > Roots > Rhizosphere ... | reverse complement strand
GGGACGGACCGGCGGCCGGGCGCGCATCTCCTCCTACGCCGTCTGGGACGTCGTCGTGTTCGTCATGAACGTGCTCGCCTTCGTGCTCATCGGCTTGCAACTGCGCGGGATCGCGCAACGAATCGAGGACGGCGAATGGCAGATCTACCTCATCGCCGCCGGCGCGGTCTGCCTGACCGCCATCGTCGTGCGCATCGTGTGGGTCATGTCATACACCACCGTCCTGCGCTGGAAGATTCGTCACTTCGGCAGCCGCGGCACGCTCATGAAACCGACCTTCGGCGGCGGCATCCTGATCTCGTGGTCCGGCATGCGCGGCATCGTCACCCTGGCGGCGGCCCTCGCCCTGCCTGATGGCTTCCCCCATCGGGACCTCATCGTGTTCTGCGCCTTCTGCGTCGTGCTGGTCACGCTCGTCGTGCAGGGGATGACGCTCGGGCCCCTGCTCCGCCGGCTCGGCTTGCAGGATGACGGATCGGTAGAGCGCGAGCTATCGATCGCCCGGGAGGAAACTGCCAAGGCGGCCCTGGCCGCCCTGCAAGCGCAGGAGCCGCGCGCGGCCGCCGAGATTCTGCGCCGCGAGTATCAGGCACGCATTCGACCCGATGTCTGCGAGCCCGAGGCCCTCGCGACCCTGCAGCAGCGCGCCGTGCAAGCCCAGCGCCGCGCGCTCCTCGACTTGCGCGCGCGCGACATCATCGGCGACGACGCCTTCCACGCCGCCGAAGAAGAAATCGATTTGCTCGAGCTCACCGCCGATCCGCGCGTGCGACCGAACTTGCCTGCGACGGACCGCGCGACATAAAGCACACGATGGGCGCTGCCCCTTGCCAGCGCCCGCGGAACTCCGCTCTAATCCGGGGCGTTTTTTCCGGCACAGGTCTCGACACATAAAGAGCCGGAGACGACACGTTTTCGAGACGACCGCTATCGGAGGGGGCAGCTGATGGTGAGCAGAGCAGGTTCGGTGCACGCGTTCGCGGGGACGGGTCGGTCATCGCGGGCTCGGGCCGCGCGCGCCGGCGCGACGGCGCCCGCGCCGTTGCAGTCGCATCTGGAATCGGATGAGCTGCTCGACGAATACAAGCGCCACTACCGCGTCGGCTCCGAGGTCGACCTGCAGCTGCGCCTGACGCGCGGCTTCAGCATGGTGGCGCGCCGCTGGCGCAAATATCTCGACGAACACTTGCGCCGCATCGGCCAGAGTCAGGCGCGTTGGGAAGCGCTGTTCGCAGTCGCCATGTCGCGCGACGGGAGCGCGCTCGGCACCATCGCCAAGCGCGTCGGCGTCGAAGGTCCGACGTTCGTGCGCATGATCGCGCAGTTCGAGCGCGAGGGGCTCGTCAAGCGGCTCGCGAGCAGCGAGGACCGGCGCGCCAGCATCATCCGCATCACGCCCAAGGGCGAACAGGTGCTGACCCAAATGCGCGACTTGACGACCAGGGTGCGCAAGGAATTCCTCGGCGAGCTCTCCGTGGACGACGTCAAGAAGATGCTCGACATGCTCGAGCACATGTTGAGCTTCCTCAAAGACTGAGCGTCCCGCCCGTCACCTCATCGAGTCGCCGCGACGAGTCGCGCAACGATCGTGCGCAACTCGGGCAGCAGCTCCTGCGAATCCAGGATCTCGAACTCCGTCGAGGTCATCACGAGCATCGACGCGAGCATCTCGACACTTTCGGCACCCACCGTGAGGACGCACGTCGCGCCCTCTCCGGCTTCCAGCGGCCCACACCATCGCGGCACTTTCTTCTCCAGCTCCTCGAGCGTGCCCTGCAAGCGCAGGCGCATCTTGAAGCGATACGACACCTGCCGAATCGAGCGCTTCACGTACGTCTCGATGTCCTCGGGAAACTTGCGCGGCACGAATTGCGGCCCGCTCGCCATCAGCCGCTCGATGCGATCCACCCGAAACGTGCGCCAATCCTCGCGCTGCGTGTCCCACGCGACGAGATACCAGCGGCTGCCCGTGTGAGCGAGCCGGAGCGGCTCGAGTGTGCGTGAGGTCGATTTGCCGTCGCGATCTTTGTACGCGAGCTTGAGCCGCATGTGATCGCGGCAGCAGGAGGCGATGCGCGACAGCACATCCACCGGCGGCACGACCTGCGCGCTCGGCAGCGAGATCGTCACCGCGTGCAAAGCGCTCGCGCGCTTGCGCAGGCGATTCGGCAGCACCTGATCGAGCTTTGCGAGCAGACCGATCGCGGTCTCCTCCATCTTGCCCACGCTCCCGGCCGCGGTGCGCAGGGCGAAGGCGACGGCCACCGCTTCGTCATCGTTCAGCAGGACGGGCGGCATCGAGCTGCCCGCGCCGAGTTGGTAGCCGCCGCCGAGCCCGGACGACGCGCGCACCGGGTATCCGAGCTCGCGCAGCTTGTCGATGTCGCGGCGAACGGTGCGCCCGTCGATTTCCAGGCGCTCGCTCAAGTCCTTGCCCGACCACTGCCGCCGGGATTGCAGCAGGGACAGCAGACGCAGGAGACGCGAGGAGGTCTGCAACATGGCGCGCAGGATATAGAGACCAGCGGACAGAAACTGTCCTCAATGGATTCTATGCTGTACGCCGTGGGTGGACGAGAGCGGAGAGGTCTTCAATGAGCGTCAAGACATACAAGGGAAGCTGTCACTGCGGGCGCGTCCAGTTCGAGGCGGACATCGATCTGCGCGCCGGTACCGGCAAGTGCAATTGCTCGATCTGCATGAAGACGCGCAAATGGGGCGCGCTGGTGAAGCCGCAGGCGTTCCGGCTCCTCGTCGGCACCGAGGACCTGGCCGATTATCAGTTCGGCTCGAAGGTCGGCCATCATCGGTTTTGCAAGCACTGCGGCGTGCACGCTTTCGGTCACGGCAACATTCCGGAGATCGGCGGCGCGTACTACTCGGTGAACGTGGCGTGCCTGGACAACGCGGAGGACGTCGACCTCGCGACGGCACCGGTAAATTTTTTCGACGGCCGCCACGACAATTGGGGTGCGCGGCCGGCCGAAACTCGGTTCCTCTAGTCGCCTAGAACCGCGCGCGGTCCAAGCGCTCCTGGGGCAGCTCGCGGAAGGTTTCGTCGGCGGGAACGATGTCCTCGAAATCGAGGTTCGAGGGCATCCCGAGCGCGCCGTTCTTGCTCGCGTCTTGGGCGACGACGCCGAGCTTGTCCGGTCGGTTGCGCATCGGAGCGGGCAGGCTCTTGTCCAGCACGGTCAAGTGCGTGTCGTCGACGTAAAGCCTCGAGGGCCCGTAGACCTTGATGCCGTAGGCGATCTCCGCTGCCGACCACGGCACATCGATCGTCGCTGCACCCTTGCGCCATTCGATCTTGCTGGCCGCGACTTGCGATTCGTCGTAGGCGATCACGACGTTGCCGGCATCGATGGCGCGCACCCAAACGTCCCATTCCTGCAGGCGCCCGGCCTTCACGTTCACGGAGAACTCGATGCGCTTACCGATCCAAGGAGCCGCGGAGGCGGTTTGCATCAGTGACGCGGACTGGGTCCGCGCGATGTCCTTGTCCTTCGCGGCCATGAGGACGCTCGCCTGCCCGGCGAGCACTTCGTTGCGCTCACTGCGCACGTCGTAGTTCTGCGGGCCCGCGCCGCGCAACAGCCAGTCTTTCGGGACGAATAGCGGCGCGGGCGGCGCCGCTTTGGCGGCGCTCGCCTTTTCTTTGGGTGGCGCAGCCTCGACCGCAGGTGCCGACGCCAGCGTCGGGAGCTTGAACGTGCGCGTCGGTGGCGGCGTCGGATCGGTGCCGGCGAGCGTCGATATTTGCACGGTCGCTGCGGGCTCGGGAGATGTCACCGCGGGAGCTGCGGGGGCCTCGCTCGGCTGCCACGGCCGCGAAATCAACAGTCCGACGCAAGCGCCGAGTGCCACGATGACCGCCACCTGTAAGGTTTGGCTTCGCATGCGTGCCGATGACTCATCCCTTCTCGCCCATTATGCTCGCCCGCATGAAGATCTTCTCTGAAACTCTATTGGACGAGCTCGCGGCGAAGGCCGCGGCCAGCCCGCGCAAACGGGCCAATTACAACATTCACACCTCGGCGTCGGACCCGGTGCAGCGATTCTTCATCGCCGCCGACCAGGACACGTACTTCCGCCCGCACCGCCATTCGAGCAAGTCCGAGCTTGCGCTCGTGTTACGCGGACGCTTCGACATCGTGACGTTCGACGACGCGGGCCGCGTCACCGGACGGCACTCGGTGGGCGGCCACACCGGCGCCATCGGCTTCGAAACGCCGACCGGCACGTGGCACACGGTGATCGCGTGCGAGGACGGCAGTGCATTCATCGAGATCAAGCAGGGGCCGTACGATCCGGCCACGGCCGCGGAATTCGCGCCCTGGGCGCCGCCCGAGGGCGATGCATCCGTGCCGCAGTTCCTCGGATGGGTTCGGCGCGCCGAGCCGGGGGCGGACGCCTACAACCCGTAACCGCCGGTGCCACGGAAATGAAGGCGCGGGCGCGCCGCTCACGCCGGAGCGCGTGAAGGCGGCTCTGACGTAAGCTCGTGGAGCGCCGCGCGTAAGTGCCGCAGCCTCGGTGGCTTCGCGAGCACGCGATCGACGTCCGGCGGCACGTCATTTTCGCTGATCAATCGCTCGCCCCATCCCGTCAGCAGGATGATCGGCACATGCTTCGCGGCCGCGCGAATGGCGGATGCGACGCGTCGCCCGTCGAAATATGGCATGCCGAGGTCCGTGATCACCGCAGAGAACGGCTCCCCGTTGCGCTGTGCCGTTACGAACGCCTGCACGCCAGCCTGTCCGCCATCCGCTGTTGCCACGATGTGTCCGTCGACTTCGAGCGTGTCGCGCAGCGAGCGGATGAGGAGTGGATCGTCGTCGATCAGCAGGATTCGCAGCGGCGCGCCGTTCGCGCGCGCCGGCAGCGTCTGCGTCGCCGCGATTTCTTCGATCGCGGTCGGGAAGACGAGTCGCACGGTCGTGCCGCTGCCGAGCGCGCTCTCGATTTCCAGCTCGGCACTGTGCCGCTGGACCATGCCGTACACCATCGCGAGCCCAAGGCCGGTGCCGCGCTCGCCTTTCGTCGTGTAGAACGGCTCGAGGCAACGGCGGCGCGTCTCTTCGCTCATGCCGGTGCCGGTGTCGATCACTTCGACGCACACGTGCGTCGCTGCCGGTGCATCATCGCCGGCGTTACGGCCGCTCACGCTCCGCGTACGCACGGTGAGCACACCGCCCGACGGCATCGCATCCACAGCGTTGAAGATCAGATTCGTGAGCGCGTCTCGAATTTCCGTTGCCGCGCCCATCACCGTCGCGAGCGCGGGCTCGAGCTCGGAGCGCAGCTCGATGACGATGCCGCGCTCTTGCGGCTGATCGCGCCAACGGGCGCGCGTGAGCTCCGCAACCTGCAGCACGAGGCGATTGAGATCCACGATGTCCAGTTGCACTTGCGGCTCGCGCGGGCGATAGAACTCGCGCATGCGCGCGACCGTGCCGGCCACATCGTCGATGGCGCGGTAGACAATCGTGAGTTGCTCCCGGCCCGTCGGCGTCAAACCCGTCTCACGCTCGAGCAGCGCTTCGGTGTAGAGCGCGGCGGGGGACAAGGCGTTGTTGATGTCGTGCGCGATACCGCTCGCCATCTGTCCCAGAGAGCGCAAGCGCTCCTGCTGAAGTACGGCCTCTTGGCTTTGCCGCAAGTCGTCGTAGGCTGCCTGCAGCGCTGCATGCAGCTGCGCCTGCCGCGCAGCGAGCGCGACGTGCTCGCTCAGTTGCAGAAGGAATTCGCATTCGGCGCTGCTGAACGCATCGGCCGTGCGGCGGGCCGCGACCAACACTCCGAACACGTTGCTCTCCGAACGCAACGGCGCGATGACGAGCGACTTCAGGTCGCCCTGCGCGAGACGCGAGGTGAAGGGAAACGTCGATCCGCTGATGTCTCGCTCGTACACGAGCGAGCCGCGCACACAGCGCGCGAGGCCGTTCTGGTCGATCGGCAAGCGCGCGCGCTCGGGCAGCGCCAGCGTCATGGCGAGCGCCTCGCTGCGCGCGCCGATGCATTCGACGGTGAGCGACTCGGCAGTCGCGTCGTACGAAGCGATGCAGGCGAAGTCGATCGGCAGATTGTCTTCGAGACTGCGCACGACGACTTGATAGACGCTGTGCACGTCCTGCCGCTCGCCGATTGCGCGCGTGATGTGATTGAGCAGATCGAGGCGCCCGAGCTGGCCCATCACGCGCTTCTCGGCCGCGAGACGCTCCGCGTCGGATCGGCCGACGGCGTTCGCGGTGCTCCAGATCAGGATCGTGAAGATCGCGACGTTGGTCGCGACATGGATCGCTACGCCGATGTGCTGGCCGAACAGTCCCGCCGATTCGCCCTGCAATCGTAGCCAACCCAGTGTCGGCGGAATCAGAATCGCGGCCGGCAACAGCCGTCGAATGAGGAGTCCACTCGCACCCGGCGATAGCACGAGCGACATCGCGCCACGGTCCGGTCGGGCACAGAGCACGGCGATGCTCAGCAGCAGGAACAAGAGAATGCCGTGCAGGGCCAGCGGGCCGCTCACGTGGGGTCGATACGCCGTACTCACGTCGTATGCGAATCCGAGCAACATCACGTAGGCGATCGACGCCACGGTGAGCGCGAGCACCTGCGTCGGCCAGTGACCGCGTTCCGTTCGTGCGTCCAGTAGCCAGATGGCAGTGCCGAGCAGAAGGAAATTGAGCGCGCCGACGAGAGGAATGCGGCCGGGATACAGCGTCGTGCTCGAGCGATCCGCGATCAGGAGTTGGTCGATGCCGAGACTCACACTCGCTGCATATTGAATGAGCGTGAGGGCGCTAATCGCGATGACGGCCGCGGCACACGCTTTGCGAGCGTGCGCGCGCCAAGCGCCGCCGTCATCGCTCAACGTGAACGGCATGCCAGACAGGATGAAGGCGAGCGCCGCGTTCAGCTTCATCTCGGCGTAGCCCGGAAACACGTACCGCAGCGCGGGGACGTCCAACACCCAACCGATGACCACGACGAGCCCGACGCCTACCGCGACGCCGCCGCAAGCCCGGGACAGCGCGCGGGCTCGCCGGCGCGCGCGAGCAGTTCCGTCGAGGCCCCCGGCTGCAACCCTCATCGCGTCAGCGGGCAACGAGGCTGGCGACGAACTGCGCGTAACCGGTCATGAACTGCTTCAGTCGCTCGCGAATGTCGGGGTCGGTGAGCGTACCCGAAGCATCGAAGACCTGATTCGCATTCGAGACATACAGCGGCATGCCGTACCACGGGCGCATGCCGAGCGTCCGGACGACCGGGAGCCACGCGGTCTGCGATAGCAACGTCCCGAAACGACCCGGGGAGGTGCCCATGATCGCGATCGGCCGGTCGCGGAACAGGCGTGGCACGTCGGCCGGCGGGCGCGTGAGCCAGTCGACGGCGTTCTTGAACACGCCGGGGATCGAGTTGTTGTACTCGGGCGTGACGAACAGCAGGCCGTCGGCGGCGGCGACCTGTTCCTTCAGCGTTGCCACGGCGGGGGGAATGCCCTGCGCTTCGACGTCCGCGTCGTAGAGCGGAATGCCGCGGATCGTGCCGACGTCGATCGTCAGACTGGCGGGTGCGACTTCAACCGCCGCGCGGAGCAAGGAGGCATTGAACGAGGCTTTGCGCAGACTGCCGGCAACGGCAACGATTCGAGGCATGAGCAGTGTGGTTCCGCGAGCTCGGGATGCGAGCGCACGAACGTTAAGCCCTGCATGAGTCAATAAACAAGCAGGGCAAGTGTCTTCCGCGCCGCAGCCTCCAGGTCAACGCCGATTAGGTCCTGCGTGCCGCCGCGTTCCGCGGCCGAAACGCCTCCCGAATCCTTTTCGCCTGCGCCTTGGCATCATCGATCATCGCCGACGCCTTCTTCGTGGAGGCCTCACTGCTTTCGACGAAGGCCTTCGCGAGCGCCCGATCCGCGGCAACATCGTCCCCCGCCTCGCGATAGCACTGCGCAGACCGCCGATGGTCGCCGTTCTGCCGCGCTTCCTCGGCAAGCATGCGCGCGTGCTGGGGAGACTTCGCCTCACATGCCGGCACGCTCGCATCGGCGTGCGCCGCCCCGGAACCGGCGGCCAGCACCGCGAAGGCCACCAATACGCTCATCGTCGCGCGGACGAAGCCCATGCCGTCATCGAGATCCATTGCGCCACCCATGACACGTATACGGCGTGTCTCACCGAGTAGACGCGTGGAGCGGGTCCCGATCGGCTCACCTCAATCGCAGCCGCGGCCCAAAAGACCGGCGCAACCGAGGTAGCCCCTCAAAACCACCCGTAATTGAAGCTGATGCTGATGCGCTCGGCGGCGACCGGATTGGGCGCCACCTCGTGACGCAACCAGCTTTCGAAGAGGATGAGGCTCCCCGCCTCGGCGGGCATGACCACCCATGGCCGACCCGCACCCGCCTTGCGCGGCGGCGCCGCCATGAACCGATCGAGCCGCGGATCCTCGAGCTTGATCCCCGGCACCCCTTTCGGCGCCTGCACGTAATACGTACCACTGATCGTCGCCAGCGGATGCAGATGCAACCCGTGCACGACGTGCCGCGGCATGATGTTCACCCAGCAATCCGTCATCGCGAGCTCGCGCCCTTCGAGATCGAATTCGAGCGCGCGCGCGAATGCCGCGACATGCTTCCTGACCCTCCGCTCCAGCGCCGCAAACGTCGGCGAGACCCGATGCATGTGACTCGCCGAGTTGTACGAGGTGTAGCCGCCGGGGTAATTGCGCGCCGACCAGCGCCGTCCCGACTCGTCATCGTGCTGCAATTGGCGGCACTCGCGCAGCAAACGCTCGTTGAAGGTGCGCCAGCGCCCGGACTGCAACCGCGTCGCGTACACGAGAGTGGGAAATAGTTTGTGAATCGTCATCGCGGTAGCACGCTGCGCGCAAAAGTCGCTATTATCCGACATCCTTTGACGCTCTTCCGGATTACGGATGACGTATATCGAACTGCCGCGCGCACTCGAGGACTATTTCGCTTTCGCCGAAATCGATCCGACTCGCAACGGCCGTCGATTCGCGATCAACCTTCCCTACTTCGACGGCGATCGGCTCGATCGCCTGCAGTGGTGGTACCACCTGAGCCCCGATCAGGAAGAGCGCCACGGCGAGGCCATCCTCGCGACACTGCGCGCACAAGCGGTGCAGCGTTTCCGCAAGCACATCGAACGTTGGCTGCAGAACACCGGGCAGAAGCTGTACGGCGCCGACCCGATTCCGAGAATCGCGCCACTCACCGCGAGCGCCGCGCCGAGCGCACCGGTCACGGAAGAAGCGCCGCCGGCAGCGGTCGAGTCGACCGCAGAGACCGCAGAGCCCGACTCGAACGTGTTGCCGTGGCCCGCCGACAAAGTCGCCAACGGATGAGACCTGCCCGGACGTAGCTACGCGAGCGACCGGCGGCAAAGTTCACGTATATCGTGCCGCCGGCGACGCGGCGCAGCTGTCCGCTTCACGCTGAAGCACAGTCTTTTTTCGGCGACGGTGATCCGCCTCGTCGTCGGGGCGCGCGCCCGATATTTGAGTCCGCCGGCGGACTCGAGTCGGGTAGACTGCCAAGTCCACTCATGGAGTCTCCAATGCGCGCTATCTCCGCCTCCGTCCTATTGGTCTCGGTCGCGCTGACCGTCTTCCCGGCATGCGCCAAGGGGCCGCCGAAGCTCGCCACGGATCAGGACAAAACGCTGTATGCGCTCGGCCAGGCCATCAGTAAGAGCCTCGATGCGTTCCAGCTCACGCCGCAGGAGCTGGAGATCGTGAAAGCAGGCATCGAGGATGGCGTGGGCGGCAAGCCGTCCGCCGTCGACATGACGAAGTACGCCGACAAGATCCAGGAGCTGCATCGCACGCGCGCCGAGGCGCTGACGAAGAAAGAGAAGGACACGGGCTCCGCCTACGTGACCAAGGCCGCCGCCGAGAAGGGCGCGACCAAAACGCCGAGCGGCATCGTGATCACGACGCTCACGCCGGGCACGGGCGCATCCCCGGCCGCGACGGATGAAGTGAAGGTGCACTACGAAGGCAAGCTCATCGACGGCAGCGTGTTCGATAGCTCGGTGCAGCGGGGCGAGCCGGCGACGTTCCCGCTGAACGGCGTCATTCCCTGTTGGACCGAGGCGGTTCAGACGATGAAGGTGGGCGGCAAGAGCCGCATCGTGTGCCCGTCGGATCTCGCGTACGGCGATCGCGGCTCGCCGCCGCAAATTCGTCCCGGCGCGACGTTGATTTTCGAAGTGCAGTTGTTGGACATTGTGAAGCCGGGACCAGGGCAGGAACAGCCTCAGAAATAAGACGACCGAGGCGCCTGCGCGGGCGGCGACACGGATCGCCGCCGACATCGGGGGGGCAAGCGCAGTGAGCGCCGGTTGGTGGCTACTCGTTCGAGTATTGACGGCGCGCGCGCTGCAGGAGCGCGCGTGCCGCTGGACGCCCGCGCAACTCGCGGAGCATCAGGCTAGATCTCTCGCACGCTTGCGTGAGTTTGCGGTCACGCACTCCGCGTTCTATCGCGTGTTTCACCGGGGCCTGCAGCAGAGACCGTTGCAGCACCTCCCGATTCTCACCAAAGCGACGCTCATGGAGCGCTTCGACGAGCTGGTCACGGCGCGTGACGTGCGGCTCGCGGATGCCGAGGCGTATCTGCGCAACGAGGATGGGTCGCGGCCGTTTCGTGATCAGTACGTCGTGATGTCGACGTCGGGCAGCACGGGACGCCGAGGTGTGTTCGTGCTCAGTCCGCGCGAGTGGACGCGCGCGCTGGCGTCGATCACGCGGCCGATCGGATGGGTGCGTCAGGCGGTGAAGACCGGCAAGGGCGCGCCGCGGTCGGCGCTCATCGCGTCGTCGGCGCCATGGCACTACTCGGCACGTGTCGGCCGCGCGCTCGCGACGAGTATCGTGCCGACCCTGCGACTCGACGCGGCGATGCCGATCGATGCGATGGTCGCGCGGCTGAACGAGTGGCAGCCGGTTTCGATGGCGACGTATCCGTCGGTGCTGCGTGAGCTCGCGGCGGCTCAGTGCGCCGGCGCGCTGAAAATCCAGCTTCAGGTGATTGCGTCCAGCGCCGAGGTACTCACGGCCGAAACGCGCGCAGCCGTGCGGCGCGCGTGGGGCGACATCACGCTGCAGGACACATACGGCGCGACCGAGTACGCGCCCATTGCCACCGAGTGCATGCATGGGCGAAAGCATCTGTTCGAAGACGGCGCGATCATCGAGGTCGCCGACGACGAGGGCCGCGTCCTGCCGCCAGGCGAGATGGGCACGCGCCTGCTGCTCACAGTCTTCGAGCGGCATACGCAGCCGCTGATTCGATACGAGATCAGCGATCGCGTGCGGCTGACGGGCGAGCAGTGTCCGTGCGGACGGCCGTTTCGTGTGATCGAGAGCATCGAGGGGCGGCAGGAGGATGTGCTGTATTTCGACCACGCCGCGGCTGGGCTCGTCGCCGTGCATCCCAATCGCTTTCACGACACGCTCGAGCGGTTCGCTGTCACGGCTTGGCAAGTCGTGCACGACGATCGCGTGCTCACCGTGCGCCTTCTCGGCGCGCACGACGCTGCCCTGCGCGCGGCCGTCGAGCGTGAGGTTCGCGCGATGCTCGCGTCTGCCGGCGCACAGACGCCGCACATCGAGATTCTCGCGGTGGATCAGCTCGAACGCGGCGCCACGGGCAAAGCGCCGCTCATCCTCTCGCGCCGGCCTTGGCCGGTTCGGGACCAAGTCGGCACGGGTGGGGACGCTCACTGGGTCGGCCCACGTGTCACGCCGGAGTGACGCTGCGCTCAGGCCGGTACCGGTCAGGCACTTTTCCTGCGCGTGAGGGCCGAAGCAGGTACTGTGGTACAAAACACGCCCGCCACAGAACCTCCGGCGTCGCCGGCGGAACTCAATCGGGGCGACGCGAGTTTGTGGTGAATACCGTTGGGGATGCGCCATGCCAAAAGGCCGACCGCTTGTGAATGGGCAACGACTGCTGTTCGCCCGCACCTTCTTCCGGCATCCCATCATGCTCGGCTCGGTCATCCCGAGCTCGCGCTTTCTCATTCGTGAAGTGCTCGACCCGATCCATTGGGGGCGCGCGCAAGTCCTCGTCGAATACGGGCCCGGCGTCGGCACGATCACCGGCGAGATCCTCGCGCGCATGCGCCCGAACGCCACGCTGATCGCGATCGAGACCAATCCGGACTTCGTGCGCTATCTGCGCAGCGCATATCCGGACGACCGCCTGCGCGTGGTGCAAGGGTCGGCGGCGGATGTGCGCACGATTCTGCGCGAGCATGGCTTCGAGAGTGCCAACTACATCATCTCGGGCATTCCGTTCAGCACGCTGCCGGCACCGGCGCGCGAACGCATCCTGCGGGACACGCGCGCCGCGCTCGAGCCGGGTGGTTCGTTTCTGGTCTATCAGTTCTCCGCGCGCGTGCTCGCCGATCTGAAGCGCGTCTTCGGCGACGTGCAACGCGGCTTTCAGTTGCTGAACATCCTGCCGGCCCATCTCTTTTTCTGTACGCCGGAACCGCGCTCGCTGACGACATCCTGACAAATCTCGACGTTTACGTAGCAAGCGACGCAGTTTTTGTTGCCAAGTATTGCGCGGGTTCGCGCCCGGTGAACTTCGCGCGCGGTTCACAGCCTGAGACACGGTTGTCCCCGAACCACGTCTGCGCAGCCGATGAATACAGCGTTGAGCCGCAAGGCTCGGGTTCCCCCGCTCGCCGAGCCCGCATGGTTCGTCGTCGGCCTCGCGCTCATTGCGCTCACTGCCCTCGTGGGTCTCATCGAGCCGCTCGCATTGCTCTTTCGCGTCGTCTCGCGCACCTACAACGAAGGATGGAACGCGTTCTGGGCGGACACGGCGTTTCATGACGGCTCGCTGTACGTTCCCGTCGACAGTCCCATCACGAACAACTATCCGCCGCTGTCCTTTCACCTCGTCGGGCTGATAGGCAGCGTGCTCGGCGACAACGTCATCGCGGGGCGGCTCGTGTCGCTCGCGAGTCTCGCAGTCGTCGTGGCGGCAGTGTTCGGCTGGCTGAGAGTGACGGGCGCGGCGCGCCTCATTGCCGCGGCAGGCAGCGTTTTCGTGCTCGTCGTGTTCACGACTTTCGGCGTCGACTACATCGCAATGAACGATCCACAGATGCTCGCGCACGCCTTCATGCTCGGCGCGTTGCTGCTGCTGTGGCGTTTCGATTTCAACCGGCTCGCAGTGGTTGCCGGTGCAGTACTGATGCTGCTCGGCGGCTTCACCAAGCATCTGCTGATACCGCTGCCCGTTGCCGTCACCCTCTGGTTTGCGCTGTACCGGCGCGACCGCCTCGGCGTGTGGCTCGCGTGCTTCGCGATCGGCCTGCCTCTCGGATTCTGGCTCACCATCAGTCGCTATCCGCTGTTCGTCGCGGATCTGATGTCCGCCCGTGTGTACGACATGGATCAATGGGCGTCCGCGACTCTTCACGCGCTACTTCGCTTCGCGCCGCTGCTCGCGGTCGGCGCCGTGCCGATCGTGCAATGGTTGCGTGCGCCGCGTGGGACGAAGCTGTCGCCGCACATCGTGTTGGCGCTGCTCTATGTCGCGCTCTCGTTGGTCATCGGCTCGATCGCTTCCGGGGGCGAAGGCGTCGCGCGCAATGCGTTCTTCGACCTGCTCATCGCCTCGAGTCTCTGCGCCGCGCTCGGACTCGAATGGTGGTGGGCGAACAGTCGCGAGGCGCGCTGGTTTCGGCTCTCGCCGGCACCCGCGACCGTTGTGGTCTTCGGCGTTCTGATGGGGTTGTACGCGGTCTGGATGGCGCCCCGGACGCTGGACGACCTGCGCGAGGCCGACGAGCTCGAACAGGACACGCGCACCATGGTGCAGATGATCGAGCGCCTCGGCAAAGGCCATGCGGCCTGCGAGACGCTCGCGCTGTGCTATTGGGCGCGCACACCCTTCGCCGTCGACTTCTTCAACTACGGGCAGAAACTGCGCACGGGCACGCTGCCGGTCGAAACGTGCACGGCGGCACTCCAACGCGGCGAGTTCCCGGTGCTGCAGTTGGAGCTCCACAAACGTGTGGGCCACCGACTCTGGCCGTGCACTCCCGCGATTCAGCAGTACTACACGGTGGCGTACCGGTCGCGCGCCGGCTTGCTGCTCGTGCCGAAAGAGGCGTTCGCGCGTCTATGAGGCCGGAAATCATCGTGGCCGAAGACGGTCGCTCCGCTGCCCTGCTGGGATCGGTCGAGCGCGTACCGCTATCCATTGGCGAGTCGCGCGCGGATCGACCGGTCGAGCTCGTCGTGGTGGTTCCGACCTACTGTGAGCGCGACAACATCGTCGAGCTCGCGCAGCGTTTGCGTCGCGTGCTCGCAGGCATTCAATGGGAGCTGATGCTCGTCGATGACGACTCGCCGGACGGCACGGCGGATGTCGCCCGCTCGCTGAGCCGCACGGATCGGCGCGTGCGCTGCATTCAGCGCGTCGGTCGTCGCGGCCTTTCGAGTGCGTGCATCGAAGGCATGCTCGCGAGCGCCGCGCCCATCATCGCCGTGATGGACGCCGACTTGCAGCACGACGAGACACGCTTGCCCGCGATGTTTCGCCGCATTCGTGACGAAAGCGCGGACCTCGTGATCGCTACGCGCTATGCGGGCACCGGCAGCACCGGCAGTTGGGATGCGACCCGCGCGGACATGAGCCGCGCGGCCACGCGCTTGAGCCGCTTCGTGCACGAGCAGGACGTGTCGGACCCGATGAGCGGCTTCTTCATGATGAAGCGCAGCGTGCTCGAGGCGTCACTGCGCAATCTGTCGGCGGTCGGCTTCAAGCTGCTGCTCGACATTCTCGCGACGGTGAAAGAGCCCCTCGTGATCCAGGAAGAGCCGTACACATTTCGCAATCGCACGGCCGGCGAGAGCAAGCTCGACAGTCATGTGCTCTGGGACTTCGGCATGCTGCTGCTCGACAAGCTCGTCGGGCGCTACGTGCCGGTGCGCTTCATCGCCTTTGCGCTGGTGGGTGGCGCCGGTGTGGTCGTGCACATGGCGATCATCTCGATGCTGCTCCTGTATGGGCGGCTGAGTTTCCCCACGGCACAGATCGCGGCGTCCACTTCGACGATGGTGTTCAACTACTCCGTCAACAACGTGCTCACGTATCGCGATCGCCGGCGGCGCAAGCTCGGTTGGCTCACGGGGCTTGCGTCCTTCATGGCCGCCTGCAGCCTCGGGGCATTCATCAACGTAGTGATCGCCAATTCGTTCTTCGCGAACGGCGCGCCGTGGATGATCGCGTCGTTGGCGGGCATTCTCATCGGCGCGATGTGGAATTTCGCGGTCGCGAGTCAGTTCACCTGGAAGCGTGCCGGCGCCGCGCGACGCGGCGTCTGACCTCACGCAACGCCTGTCACGCAATGCTTCATCGGTTCGTCGTCACCCATAGCTCGAATCGCAATCCCACCGCCAGCGCATCGTCGAGGCCGGGGTCGGTATTCGGGTTGAAGATGTACTGCACGTCGGGCTGCAGCGTGAGCCACTCCCGTACGCTGAAACGCCACGTGAGCTCGAGATTCGTTTCCGCGGCGTCGGTGGCGTTGCCCGCGAGCGCTTCGACGCGTCGATAGGCACCACCGTTCGTGGCATGTGCGACTGCGAATCCCAGCTGATCGTCATCGGCGAGCACGCCCGTGTAGACGAGTCCGGTCCCGGCGTAGCTGCCGAAGCGGTTCACGTCTTTGTCGGCGACACCGAAACGCACGAAGCCTGCGAGACCGTGCGAGCTGTCGTCGCTCGCGCGATAGAGCTGCACTTCCGCGAGCGCATAGGCGCCGCTACTGCCGCGTGATGTGCGCGGATTCTCCATGTCGTCGCTCGCGTTGAAGGTATCGAAGCGGCCCGTGTAGTGCCAGGTACCGAACGCCAGCTTGCTGAGCCGATTGCCGCGACGATCCATCTCAGCGGCCAGCAGCGCGCCGTCGTCGCCGCCGATGTGCACGGCGGTGCGCTTCGGACGGTCCGGATCGCCCGGCACGCCGTCGAGTGCGGCCATCTGCAAGGACCACGCTTGCGCCACCTTCCACCGCACGCGCGCACCGAGACTCGTCACCGGAAAGATCGACGGGCCCGAGCGCCCGGACTGCGAGACGTCCTTGCCGATGCCGTGCGAGGGATTGATGAACAGCGCACCGGTGGCATTCGAATCGAATTCGGAGTTGAAGTCGTAGAGTCCGACGCGCAGGGAGCGATTGCTCGCGGACGTCCACTCGCTCCACAGCTCGAAGAGGCGAGCGGCGGAGGTGGCTTCGATGTTCGACACACCCTGCGCATCGCCGGTGTATTCGCCCGAAATCGCGCCGGCGGTGTCGTAGATCGCGCGCGCGAACAGCGTGAAGCCCGGCAGGTTGAATGCGCGCTCGCCCCGGACGCTCAGCGCCAGATCGATCTTGCCGAGGTGCTCGTAATCGGCGGCGAGCCCGGTCTCGTGGGGCAGCCCGCCCGCCGGCACCCGCCACGTCTCGTGGATGTACTTGCCGTCGATGCGCAAGGGGCTGCAATCGTCCCCACAGTCGGCGTCCGCCCAGGACGCACCGGACGCGAGCAGAAGGATGCACGCGCTCCATCGCACGGGCTCCGACGCCATGGGCTCTCCACTTCGAAAGAGGCATACCCTATAGCGTCAGCGCAAAGCAGAGCTGTATAGCGGCGTGTCGAAATAGAGACGTAACGCACCCCGCATAGCGGACGGTACGTAGTTACCGCAGAGCGCCGGACGGAATCAGGAGCGCGTGCGCACCGTGTCTGCGCCGGCCGCACCGCCCGAGATGCGGGCCTCCGGCTGCGCGGGCAGCGTCGCGATCCATTTGCGAATGCGGCGCGCGTCCGCGACCCGCGTGTATTTGCCGAACGAATTCAGCAGCACCATCACGACTTCGCGCCCGTCGACGACCGCCTGCATGACGAGGCACCGGCCGGCTTCGGAAATGTAGCCGGTCTTCTGCACGATGATGTCCCACTCCGGATTCGCCACCAGCGTGTTGGTGTTGCGGAACTCGAGCATCTGGCGCCCCACCTTCACGGCGTGGGCGTGATCCGTCGAGTACTGGCGAATCACGGGATTCTTGGCGGCGGCCGCGACGAGCCGCGTGAGATCGCGCGGGCTGGCGACGTTGTCGCTCGACAGGCCGGCCGGGTCGACGAATTTCGAGTGCGTCATGCCGAGCGCCTTCGCCTTGGCATTCATCGCGCGCACGAACGCCGGCGTGCCGCCCGGATACTCGCGACCCAGCACGTTCGCCGCGCGGTTCTCCGACGACATGAGCGCAAGATGCATCAGCTCGCCGCGGGTCAGCTTCGTGCCGACGGCGAGACGCGAGAAGGTGCCCTTGCCGTGCGCCCGATCGCCCGGTGTCACCTCGAGGGTCTCATCGAGCGGCAAGCCGGCGTCGGCGACGACCAGCGCGGTCACGAGCTTCGTGATCGACGCGATCGGCAGCGGCGTGTCGGGGTTGCGGGAATACAGAACGCTGGAATGGGTGACGTCGAGAATCAGCGCGGAGCTGGAGCGAAGGTCCGGACCGCCGTCGCTCTTCTTCTTGGTGGCAGCCATCGCGACCGGCATGGCCAGCAGATGTACCAGTGCCAGCACCCAGACCACCCGCTTGAAATTCATTTGTCTTGTCGATCCGACCACAATTCGAGACGCGCCGGAATATAGCAAACGGCATGCGGCTGTCAGGTGTTTTCCGTCACGCTTGCGCGCGGCCTGACGACTTGGCCGCGGCCGTTGCTCGCGCAAACCCCGCAAGAACCGGAATGCCCGGCGCGGCCGCGGCGCGCATGCTGCGCCCTCATCAACCGGAGGACACACTGCATGGATTTTCAGGTCTCGGGTTTGCCGCTCGCCGAGTTCCAACCGCTGTTCGCGCTGTCGGATGCCGAGCTGGCCCAGCGAAACATCGTGCGCCGGGTTGCCGACGAGCATCCCGGATTCCCGTGCAGGGTCAGCCTGCGCGATGCCGACATCGGCGAGCGCCTCCTGCTGCTGAACTACGAGCATCTCGCGGTCGCGAGTCCGTACCGCTCCCGTCACGCCATATTCGTTCGCGAGAACGCCACCGAGGCGCGTCCCGAAGTGAACGAGGTGCCGGAGGTGCTCGCCTGCCGGCTGCTCTCGATCCGCGCCTTCGATGAAGCCGGGATGATGTGCTCGGCGGATGTCGTGCAGGGTAGGGACGTCGTGCCCGTCATCCAGCGGATGCTCGGCGATGCCAAGGTTGCGTACCTGCACGCTCACAACGCGAAGGCCGGGTGCTTCGCCGCGCGCATCGACCGCAACTAGGCTCCTGGAGGTACACTTCGCGGCCATTCCGTCGAGCTCGCAGGAGACACGCATGGCCCTTCACGAACAGCACATCGAATACCGGGACGGCGACACGCGCCTGCAAGGGTTCTTCTGTCACGAGGATTCCTATCCCGGTCCCCTGCCCGCGGTCCTGATCAGCCATACCTGGTGCGGCCGGGACGAGTTCGTCGAGCGCAAGGCGCGGCGGCTCGCGTGGCACGGCTACGCGACCTTCGCGCTCGACATGTACGGCGAGGGCAAATGCGGCAAGACCGTCGAAGAGAATCAGGCGTTGATGACGCCGTTCATGCAGGACCGCAAGCTCCTGGCGCGGCGGATCAATGCGGCGCTGACGGCCGTGAAGAGCCAGTCGGCGGTCGACGCGCGACGGGTCGCGGCGATGGGATTCTGCTTCGGCGGGTTATGCGTGTTGGACTTGGCGCGCAGCGGCGCCGACGTGCGCGGCGTCGCAAGTTTCCACGGCATCTTGAAGCCGAACGGGCTGCCGCCGAACAAGATCGGGGCGCGCGTGCTGATCATGCACGGCTACGACGACCCGATGGCGCCGCCGGAAGACGTGCTCGCCATCGGCAAAGAGCTGACGCAGGCCGGAGCGGATTGGCAGCTTCACGCGTACGGCCATACGGTGCACGCGTTCACCAACCCGCAGGCCACCAATCCGGCCGGCGGCATGGCCTACAACGAACGGGCGGATCGACGGTCGTGGCACACGCTGCTGCAGTTCCTCGAGGAAGCCGTCCGTTAGCCGACGAGCCGGCTAGCCCGCCAGCTGCTCGAGCTGTTCCATCACGGGCGGCCACACGGCGCTGAGCGGATCGATCACGGCGAAATGACCGGCGCCGCGCAGCTTCACCAGCCGCGTCTTCGGATGCGTCGCGACGTACGAATCGGCGAGCGAGACCGGCACGACGTCGTCTTGCTCACCGTGAACGATCGTCACGGCCATCGCCGGCGCGGGCAGGCGCTTGGGGTCGAGGTCGGTGCGGTTCTTCGGGTCTTCGCCGAGGAACAGCAACGCGGCGCCGTCACCGAGATTGAGCTCGCTTGCCAGCTGCAGGTCGGCCGCGGGGGCGAGAGCCAGCGCGCCCACCAAACGCGGGTTCGGGCGCTTCGAGGCTGCCCACAAGGTGAGATGGCCGCCCGCGGAGTGGCCCATCACGATGACACGGCCGTCGTGCTTGCCGATCTTCCCGGGCAGCCCTTTCAATGCCGCGGCCACATCGTCCACGGTGAGATTCGGGTGGTGAGGAACGCGGCGATACTCGATGGCCGCCACCGTCCAGCCTGCCGCCGCCATGGCCGCCGCCATCGGCCGGGTGTGCATGCGATCGATGGTCGGCCGCCAAAACCCGCCGTGGATCAGAACGATCAGCGGCCGGCGCGTTGCCTGCTCGCCGCCGAACCGAACATCGGCGATCTGGTCGGGCTCCGTGCCATACGCAATCGTGTCATCGGCAGGCGTCGCAGGACGCGAGAGAACGGAAGTATCGTCGGGCACCGGGGGTCTCCGCAGAAGCGAGTGCCCGCAGACTACAGCGTTCGTCCTCACGCGTCTGCGACATTGAACTGCTACTTGTACGCGATGGCAGCGCTGCACGGCCCCGCGAGGTGCACGACCTCATAGCGCTCGAAGCCCGCCTCACGGCACCAGCTCCAGAAATCGGCGCCGGTGAAATCGAAAGCGTCGCCGAATTCGATGAGCATGTTCAGCGACATCATCAGGCCGAACGCGTTCTCGCGGCGCGCATCGTCGATGAGGTTCTCCACCGCGATGAACGCACCGCCTGGCGGCAACGCCGCGTACGCGAGCCGCACGAGGTGCTTTTTCTTGTCGAGATTCCAGTCGTGCAGAATCATGCCCATCGTGATGACGTCGGCGCGCGGCAGCGGATCCTTCAGGAAGTTGCCGGACACGGCGGTCACGCGATCCGCCATGCCGTCCGTCTCGATCCAGCGGCGCGCGATCGGCTCCACTTCGGGCAGATCGAACGAACGGCACTGCAGATGCGGATGGCGCTTCGCGACCAGCGAGGCGAGCAGTCCCGTCGCGCCGCCGACGTCGCACAGCGTGCGGTACTTCGAGAAGTCCACCTTCTCCGCGAGCGCCTGAAAGTTGGGCGCCGAGATGCCGCGCATCGCCGACATGAACTGCTCGAGACGCGCCGGATCGGCGTACAGCGTCTCGAACAGCGGCGCGCGACTGTGCTTCACCTCGTTCTGCGGCTGGCCCGTCTTCAGCGCCGTGCCGAGATCGTTCCAGTAGCCGAAGAGCCGCGCGTTCAGCATTTCGAGCATGCCGCCGACGTAGCCCGGCTGATTGCGGTCGAGGAACTGCGCCGTGGCCGGCGTGTTGCGGTACTTCGCGAGCGGCCCGTCGCCGTCGCGTTCGAGGAAGCCGAGCGCCACGAGCGTGTCGCAGAAATCGAAGATGCCGCGCGGATGCAGACCGAGCACGCGACGCAATTCCGCGGCATTCATCGCGCGCGCGCCGAGCGTGGTGAACACGTCGAGCTCCACCGCCGTGAGCAGCACTTTCGACGGCCAAAAGGCGAAGCCCGTCTCCAGAATTTTCTGCGGCGTTACGGCTTCAGGCGTCGGCGCGACGAACGGACGAGACAGGGCTTGCGAATGGGCGCTCACGGTAGGCTCCACGGAGTTTGCAGGCTGATACCGCTCTTACGCGGGAATTCCGATGAAACCGGCCCAGGAACCCGCAACTCTGGCTCAGCCGCGCCGGCCGGGCTGTTTTCGCACGGCTGAACGCCGCCCGACTTTCGACTGCCAACCCGCGCAGTTAGCCCCACGCCCGCGACAGGACTACTCTCTCGTCCACTGGAGGATCCATGGAGACTCCGCTGACGCCGCTCGAATTCGCGCGCCGCGCGCGCAAGGTGCACGCCGCACGCGAGGCGATCGTCGACGGCGATCTGCGCCTGACCTACGCGCAATTCGGTGCGCGTTGCGACCGCTGGTCCGCCGCGCTCGTGAAGCTCGGGGTGCGGCAGGGTGACCGCGTCGGCACTATCGCGCCGAACACGCATCAGCACCTCGAACAGTTCTACGCGATCCCGCAGATCGGCGCGGTGATCGTGCCGATGAACTTCCGGCTGACGGCCGATGACTTCGTCTATCTCGCCAATCACAGCGGCTGCAAAGTGCTGTGCGTCCATCCGGCGTTCATCGACCTGGTGGAGCGCGTGCGCGAGCGGATGACCGCGGTCGAGCATTTCGTCGCGCTCGAAGAGCCGCGCGCGGGCTGGCTCGACTACGAAGCGCTGCTCGAGGCGAGCGGCGGTGAATTTCAGCGACCCGAGATCGCCGAGACGGATCTCCTCGCCATCAACTATACGAGCGGCACCACGGCGAATCCGAAGGGCGTGATGATCACGCACCGCAATGCGTGGGTGAATGCCGTGGGCACGCTCGCGCATTGGCCGATGACGGCGGCCGATCGGTACTTGTGGACGTTGCCGATGTTTCACGCGAACGGTTGGACGTTCACGTGGATCGTCACGGCGGTTGGCGGCACGCACGTGTGTTTGCGCAAGATCGATGCGCCGGCGATTTACGATGAGATCGATCGCGAGCGCATCACCACGCTATGCGCGGCACCGACGGTGCTCATCGCCATTGCGAACGGGCCGGAGGATCAGCGCAAGCGAGTGAGGCCTGGCGTGCGCCTGCTCACCGCGGGTGCACCGCCGGCGGCGGCGACCATCGAGCGCATCGAGGGGGACTTGGGGTGGACGGTGACGCAGGTGTACGGGCTCACGGAGACCGCGCCGTTCATTTCGATTTGCGAGCCGCTGCCGGAGCATGCGAGCGCGGAGAAAGCGCAGCACGCGGTGATCAAGGCTCGACAGGGTGTGGAGCTCATGACATCGGGCGAGCTGCGCGTCGTCGATCCGCAGATGCAGGACGTGCCGCGCGACGGGAAGACGGTCGGCGAGATCGTTGCGCGGGGCAACGTCGTGATGCGCGGCTATTTCCGCGATCCGGAGGCGACGGCACAGGCATTTGCGGGCGGGTGGTTTCATTCGGGGGATGCGGCGGTGGTGCATCCGGATGGCTATGTGGAGATTCGGGATCGGTTCAAGGATGTGATCATCAGCGGCGGCGAGAATATTTCGTCGATTGAAGTGGAAGGGGCGCTGTTGCGGCACCCGGCGGTGTTGGAAGTGGCCGTCGTAGGCCAGCCGCATGAGAAGTGGGGGGAGACGCCGGTTGCGTTCGTCGTGACACGTTCCGGCATGTCTGCGACGGAAGGCGAGCTGCGGGAATTTGCGCGTGGGGTTCTCGCGCACTTCAAGGTGCCCAGCTCGTTCGAGTTCGTCGGCGCTCTGCCGAAAACGGCGACCGGCAAAATTCAGAAGTACATCCTGCGCGGCGGCCGCGCCGCCATCTCTCACCAGTAAAAGCACGCTCTGAAGGGCACCCTCGGCGCCCCAGGAGCGCCGCGACCCATTGCAGCCCGCACTAGTAAACGCTTACGCAGTGCGGGCTCGGCCAATGCAACACTTCGAAATGCGCCAAGGACGCCCTCAGCCCGGCAAACCGGCAGACCGGCAAACCGCGGCGTACAACCGGTCAAACTCGGTGTACACGGGCACCGCATCCAGCAACACTACGCGCCCCGACTCGCCGCCGAGGATCCCCCGGAATGACTCCCCAAGCACTCCTCCCCGCCCTGCTCGTTCCCCTGATCGGCTACCGCATCTATCGCCGCTTTCGCACGAGCTTCGGCCGCCAGCCCGTTCAAACGAAGCGGATGATCGTGCGCGTCGTGATCCTGTCGGCCGTCGCAACCGCGCTCGTGCTCGTCTCGCTCTCCCAGCCGATGCTGGTCGGCTCGGCAGCAATCGGCCTCGCGCTAGGTGGAATCGCCGGCGTCGTCGGCCTACGCCTCACGCAGTTCGAGCACACACCCGAAGGCGACTTCTACACGCCGAATCCATACATCGGCGGAACGCTGTCCGCGATCCTCGTCGCGCGACTCGTATATCGCTTCTTCATCGTGTTCCCGGCGATGCAAACGGCCGCGGCCGGCAATCCGTACGCCGGCTCGAAGCAGAGCCCGCTGACGCTCGCGATACTGATGGTGACGGTCGGCTACTACGTCACTTACTTCACCGGCATCCTGCTAAAGGCGCGAGCGGCTAAACGTCCGGCCTGATGTTCGCGTTCAAGCGAAATAGGTTCGTCGGGTCGTACTGCTTCTTCAGCGCGAGCAACCGCGAATAGTTGTCGCCGTACGTCGCGCGAACCTTGTTCGCCGGATCGTCGTGCGCGATCTCGTTCACATAGAAGCCGTCGGTCAGCGGCTCGACTTTCTGCCATCCGGTCTTCACCCACTGCATGTTGCTGGCAGCGGCGCCGGCGTCATCCCAGTTGCCGATCATCATCACGCTGTGATTCGCGGCGCGATGCCAGAACGCCGTCGCCGTCGGCTTCACACGGCTGATCGCGCCGCCCTGATGCACGAAGCTCACGATGCCGCTCGGGAACGGCGCGGCGTCGAGATAATCGACCACGACGTCGATGACCTGCGGCGAGATCGCGGGAATGAAGCCTGACTTGATGTAGTACTTGCGCCCGTGCGGGTAGTTCGCGTCTTGGCTGCTCTGCAGCTTCACGTACGTCGTCGCCTTCACCTCGTCCTGCACCGACTTGCCGATCTTGCGCAGCTGCGCGATCTCTTTCTCCGCCTGGGCAGGCGCGCCACTGTGGCACACGTCGAGAACGAGCACGCGACCGTTGGGCGTGGGCACGATCATCGCATCGCTATACATCTCGTCCGAGGCACCGCCGATGAAATCGGCGAACGAACGCAGCAGCTCGCGACCCTTCACGAACGGAATCACGATCAGGCCGCCGGTCATCGCGGGCGTCACCTCGTGCAGCTGATACTCGAATGAGGTGACCACGCCGAAATTGCCGCCGCCGCCGCGCAAGCCCCAGAACAGCTCCGGATTGTCCTTGGCGCTCGCCTTCACGAAACGCCCGTCCGCCGTGATGATGTCCGCGCCGACGAGGTTGTCGCACGCGAGCCCGTATTTGCGGCCGATGCGGCCGAAGCCGCCGCCGAGCGTGAGGCCGGCAACGCCTGTGTGCGAAACCGTGCCCGCGGTGGTCGCAAGACCGTACGCCTGCGCCTCGCGGTCGAACTGACCCAGCAGGGTGCCGGCCTCGACGCGCGCGGTCTTCACGGTGGGATCGACTCGCACGCTTTTCATCGGCGACAGGTCGATCATCAAGCCGCCATCGCACACGGACTGACCGGAAAGACTGTGACCTCCGCCTTTCACCGCAAGGAGCAGATCGTGCGAGCGGGCGAACTTGACCGCCTGACTCACGTCCGCCCCGCCGGCACAGCGCACGATCAGCGCAGGCTTCTTGTCGAATGCGCCGTTCCACAGGTGGCGCGCGGTGTCGTACCCGTCCTGACCGGGCAGCAGGAGCTCGCCACGCAGGCTGCCGCGCAAATCATCGATATCCGACGGTTGCAGCACGACTTGCTTGCCCGCAGTGCCGGCGGCCGGCACCGACCCGGCGGCGAGCACACGCTGCCAAGGCACTGAAGCAGCAGTCAGAACGGACAATGCAGACGCGCAGAACTCTCTTCTTTTCATGGGCAAGACCTCCGGAATTACAGCTATACGCGTAGACCTGTCGAAGACTGGCTCACGATTGCTCGTCAGCGAGATTTGCGGCGCTTCGCGGGCGCCGTGGCCGCCGCCTCGGCAGGCAGCGCTGGCGCGCGCAGCGGCACGGGTGACGATGCACGTGAATATATACCCTCGCGGGCAGTCCGAGGGCGGCTGGATCGAGATCGATACGGTCGCCGCGAACGACCCCGGCCTCCTCGAGCCGCACGAGCCGGTGGCGGCAGCACCGATCGGCGTCGCCGACATGCCGTCGGCGTTCACGATCCGGTCTTGACGGCGGCCGACGTCGGCGCCGGCCTGTGCTCGTCCGTCATTCCTTATATTCTCGACCAATCGGCAAAGGAGCGGCTGCCGCCCCTGCACAGGAGATCTGCATGAAGACACGACAACTCGGCGCGCGCGGGCCGCGCGTCTCGGCGCTCGGCTTGGGCTGCATGGGCATGAGTCAAAATTACGGTGCGCCGGACGAAGCGGAAGGCTTCGCCACCATTCAGCGCGCGCTCGACCTCGGCGTGACCTTCCTCGATACCGCGGACATCTACGGGCCGCACACGAACGAGCGCCTCGTCGGTCGCGCGATTCGCGGCCGGCGCGAGCGAATCGTGCTCGCGACCAAGTTCGGCTTCGTCGCGGATGAGGCGCTCGCCGCCACTCGCAAGCTCGATGGCCGCCCGGAGTACGTGCAGCGCGCGTGCGACGCGAGTCTGCAGCGGCTCGGCGTCGACATGATCGATCTCTACTACCTGCACCGCGTGGATCCGCTCGTGCCCATCGAAGACACCGTCGGCGCGATGGCGGCGCTCGTGCGCGCCGGCAAAGTGCGCTTCCTCGGCCTCTCCGAAGTCGGCCCGGTGACGCTACGGCGCGCGCACGCCGTGCATCCGATCACCGCTTTGCAGAGCGAATTCTCGCTGTGGACGCGCGACCCTGAGGACAGCGGCGCCCTCGCCGTCTGCCGCGAGCTGGGTATCGCACTGGTGCCGTTCAGCCCGCTGGGCCGCGGCTTCCTCACGGGCGCGATCCGCAGCCCAGACAACTTCGCCGAGGACGACCTGCGCAAGCAGAACCCGCGTTTTCAGGGCGAGAACTTCACGCGCAATTTGCAGCTCGTCGACGAGCTGCATCGTCTCGCGCGCGAGCGCGGCTGCACGCCAGCACAACTCGCCTTGTCGTGGGTGCTATCCCGTGGCGAGGACGTCATCCCCATCCCCGGCACGAAGGATCGCAAGCACCTCGAAGACAACTTGCGCGCGCTCGATCTGCCGTTCGCATCGTCCGAGCTGGCGGCCATCGAAGCGATCTTCCCGTCCGATGCCATCTCCGGCGCCCGCTATCGCGAAGCGATGCTCGCCATGATCGCCCCTTGATGGTACACACTGCGCATCGTCCGATAGGAGGTTCACATGCCGACGATGCACGAGATCGACTACAAAATTTTCGGCGACGACATGCAGTTCGTCGAAGTGGAGCTGGATCCGGCGGAAGCCGTGGTCGCCGAGGCCGGCGGCATGATGTACATGGACGACGGCATCCAGATGCAGACGATTTTCGGCGACGGCTCGGCGCAATCGAGCGGCAGCGGTCTCATGGGCGCCCTGCTCGGCGCCGGCAAGCGCTTGCTCACGGGCGAGTCGCTGTTCATGACCGTGTTCCAGAACCAGGGCTCGGGCAAGCGCCGGGTCGCGTTCGGCGCGCCCTATCCGGGCAAGATCATTGCCGTGCATCTCGCGGAGATCGGCGGCGACTTGCTCGCGCAGAAGGACTCGTTCCTGTGCGCGGCAAAGGGCGTGAGCATCGGCATCGCATTCACCAAGCGGCTCGGCGCCGGATTCTTCGGCGGCGAGGGCTTCATTCTCGAGCGCTTGCAAGGCGATGGTCTCGCCTTCATTCACGCCGGGGGCACCATTCTGCAGCGCGACCTCAAACCGGGCGAGGTCGTGCGCGTGGATACGGGATGCATCGTGGCGCTCCAGCCCAGTGTCGACTACGACATTCAGTACATCGGCAACGTCAAGAGCGCGCTGTTCGGCGGCGAAGGACTGTTTTTTGCGACGTTGCGCGGACCGGGGCGTATTTGGTTGCAGTCGCTGCCGCTGAGCCGACTCGCCGGCCGCATCGTCGGCGCTGCGCGCGGTGGCCGCGAGGAGGGCTCGGTGCTCGGCGGCCTCGGGCGCTTGCTGGATGGAGACAATTCCTGATGATGACGACCACCTACGCGACGACCGAACCCACGCGAGCGGACGTCGACGCCCTGAAAGGCCCGACGCTGCTGGAGTTCGGCGCGCCGTGGTGTCCGCATTGCCAGCGCGCGCAGCCGTTGATCGCGGCGGCGCTGGCGAATGCACCGAACGTGCGGCATCTCAAGATCGAGGACGGCAAGGGCCGTCCCCTCGGTCGCTCATTTCGAGTGAAGCTGTGGCCGTCGCTGATCTTTCTGAACGACGGCCAGGAAATCGCACGCACCGTGCGCCCGCCATCGGCGGATGACATCAGCGCGGGGCTTGCGCAAATTGCCAGCGGCGCGCCCGTGCGCGCATGAGATCGTCAACAGTCGCGATTCGCGAGCTTGGCTCGAGCGATCGGGCCGCGTGGGATGTGCTGTGGGCCGGGTACCTCGAGTACTACGAGCACGCGCTGGAGCCGGCGATCACCGAGGTCGTGTGGCGCCGGCTGATGGACCCGGCCGATCAGCCGTACGGTTTGGTGGCTGTCGACGGTGAGCAGATCGTCGGCTTCGTGCATTACCACTTCCACCTGTCGACCTGGTCGGTAGCGGGGTACTGCTATCTCGAAGACCTCTTCGTGTCACCCGCTGCGCGCGGCAAGGGCGCCGGGCGCGCGCTCATCGAGGCCGTGTACCGAGCGGCCGACGCGCGGGGCGCGACGCGCGTCTACTGGCATACCGATACTTCGAACACACAGGCCCGCGCCTTGTACGACAAGATCGCGGACCTCTCACCCTTCGTTCAATACCGCCGCAGAACGACCTGACGATCCGCGTCGTAACGCTGAATCGCGCGATAGATGAACGAGCCGCCGATCAGCACGAGCAGCGTCGGGCCGACCACCGCCCAGACGCTCATGTGAATCCAGTCGCGCTGCGAGGCGTAGACCCACACGCCCGCGAAGATCGCGACCGTGCCCCAGAAGCCATGGCGATTCCGATTCACGTCGCGATGTATCAGCAGCGTGACGCCGCCGATGACGAGCGCGCACGGGCCGTTGCCAGCCTCTGCCGGCCAATTGCGGCTCGGTACCGGCGAAGTCCGCTCACCGGCGAATGCGGTTGAAGTGCTGGCCGTCGCCGCGGGACCGGCGGACTTCGAGAGCGACGACGCGGTCGTTCGTGCGGATGAAGGCGAAGCGACGCGACGGCTCGCCCGACACGTAGAAGACGTCTCTCTGTAGCGGCACCAGCGCGAGCGGTGGTTGTCGACCCCGTTTGGCTTCGAGCACCCCGCTCGCGACCGTGATCGCGAACGGACCGTATGTGCCGACATAGGTGGACAGACGCCCCGGTGAGTAGGACTGCACGCTCGCGCGTAAGGCGTCGAGCGCCCATTGCGCATCGACGCGCTCGAAGCCGGCAATGGGCCCGGACAGCACGCCTTCCAACGCCAACACTTGCGCGCGCGCCAAGGCACGGGTCTCCGACGTTTCCGCATCGGGCCGCACGCCGTCGCCTTCCCAATTGCGGTCGTTGAGTGGATTTCGCGGCGACCCCGTCGAGACGAAAATCGCGAAACCCTGCGGCGTGCGGAACATCATGCCGGGATTCGCGGCGCCGGCACTCCGTTCGCCGACGACCTTGGCGCGACCGCATGTTTGCAATGTGTACGCGATCGCTTCGGCGGCCGATGCCGTGCGCGCACTGGTGAGAACGTAGAGCGGCACGGTGAGCATCGGGTCCGCATACACGATGTCGGGGCGCTCGCTTTCGATACCGCTGCGCGAGTGGAAGATGTTGTAGACGTTTTTGCCGGGCGCGACGAATGCGCTGACCAGATAGCCCACCATCGCCGGCGAGCCGCCGCCGTTCTGACGGAGATCGAGAATGATGGCGTCGGCGCCGCGCACGAGCGCGAGTGCGCCGTCGGCCACGCGCCGGGCCGGCGAATCCCTGTCGGCAAAGTCGATGTTGGCGGCGTAGGCGAGCTCGATGTAACCGATGTTTCCCGGCAAGCGCTCGACGCGGCGAAATCCGTAGCTCGCGCGACGATCGACTGCCTCGAAGTCCGCTGGGGCCACGGGCTGCATCTCGCGCGGCGCCGGTTGCGAGCCGGTCGCGGAGCGGGTGGTGGATGCCGATGCTGCGCTCGCAGGCACCGAGCTCGCTCGATTCGCCTCGCCTTCCCAGATCACATTGAAGTGCGCATCGAGAATCTTCAGCCGCCGCGTCAGCTCGACCGCCAAATCATCCGGATCGGCGAAGCGATCGAACGCGCCCTCGTCCGCGTCGCGTCGCAAGTCCGCGGCGATCGTGACGGCGCGCTGCGCGTCGAAGTAATAGTCATTGACGAGTACCGCAACCTCTTTGACGTTCTCACGCGGGCCGGCCACAGCCAACGCGCTCGCGACGCACGCCGCCCACCCCAGCACGATGCTCGATGTCCTCATGCCCGCGATCAAGCCACAGCCGCGGCGCGAGCGCCAGCGCCGCACGGGCGTAGGACTTGCGACCGAACCGGCGAGGGCTCGAGGAAAGGCAAGGGAATGAACGACGTCGCAGCCAACCGCTCCGCTTCGGCGCAGAAGTCGGCAACGTGGCACGCAGCGATCGGCGTCGGCGCGCTGATCGCCGTGAGCTTCATCGGCACCACGCTCGTCACGCCGCTGTACGTGCTCTATCGGCAGGTGTTCGGTTTCTCCGAAGTCACGCTGACCCTCATCTACGCCGTATACGTCGTCGGAAACCTGACGGCGCTCCTGCTGTTCGGTCGCCTCTCCGATCAGATCGGCCGCCGCCGCACGGCGCTGCCTGCGATTGGTGTCGGCATCCTCAGCACACTCGTCTTCCTGTTCGCGCAGGACACCGCGTGGCTATTCGTTGCGCGGATGCTCAGCGGCTTCGCCATCGGCATCGCCTCCGGCACCGGCACCGCGTGGCTCGCCGAGCTACAAGGAGGCCGCGACAAGTCGCGCGCCACACTCATGGCGGCCGGCGCCAACATGGTGGGGCTCAGCATCGGCGCCATGCTTGCCGGCTGCCTCGCGCAGTACGCGCCGTGGCCGCTGCGACTCGTCTTTGCGATCTATGTCGCAATGCTGGTCGCGCTGCTCTTCGTGATTCGCCGCTTGGTGCTGTTGGTGTTCGCGCAGTCTCTGGCTTCCATGCCGGTTCTTCTGATCGGCACGGCGTTGAGCGGCACGGCCGCGGCGCTCGGCTATCGAGGCAGCTTGCAGGTCGTCAACGAAATCGCGCCGAGCGATAGGCGCGCGGAAGTCATCTCGACGTATCTCATCTGCTGTTATGTCGGGAACTCGGTGCCGGTCATCGGGGTGGGCGTGTTGGAAGCGCTCTCGACCCCGATCGTCGCAAGCTCGGTATTTGCCATCACGATCGCGCTGCTCGCGGTCGTCGCGCTATTCACGGGCCGCAATGTAGATCGGGTTGCCTAGCAGCGCGAGCTGACCGGCATGAAGACCGAGCCCAAGGTGGTGTCAGCGGCGCCGGCGCGGGCGGAAGCGCGCCGCGAGCAACACGAGCGCCGCGGATACGGGCAACCAATAGATGTCGACGGGCGCGGGCGCGCGGCGGACGAAGCGTTCGTCGCGCATCGCCGCTGCGATGGAGTCCGGGTCGGTGAGTCGCGCGTATGCGAAGCCAACGCGCGTCGCGAGCGCTTGCAAATGCGGCTCGCGCAGCGATGAGAGATGCTCTGCGCCGATGATGCGCTTGCCATCGGGCGAGACGAGTTGGATCACTTCGCTTGCGCGCCAATAGCCGAGGCGATGGCCGTCGGCGTCGCTGCGGGGAATGCGGAGTGGCGTGTCGCCGCCTGCGCCGATGATCCACCCGCGGATCTGGCCGGGCTGCACGTCGCTGGGCATCGCGACCGGTTCGGTAGGATTCAGCGGCGGGGCCTCGTGGCCGTCACTGATGAAGATGACGTCGGGCTTCGCGCCTTTGTCGATGTTCTCGCCGTCGTCGAGGGCGGTGCGGACGGACCAGTAGACGCCCTTGCCTACTTCGCTCGCGTTGGCCCAGCGCATGCGGCCGTCGATGTTGTCCAGCGAGGCGAGCAGGTCGCTGTAGTTGCTGCAGACCTCGACGGGCGCGAGGAGCAAGAGCGAGCGGTATTCCGCGAACGCGCCCCAGCCGACGCGTGAGCCGCAAGGCAGCTCGCGCAAGGCCCGGCGCACGGCGTAGCGCGCGTAGTCGAGCCGGCTGACGGGGGAGCCGCCGAGCTCGTAATCCTGCACATCCATGCTTTGGGTGATGTCGAAGAAGATGATGTAGTCGTAGGTTCGTTGCGGAAGGTCGATGCGAGGGGCGAAGAGCGCAACGAGCAGGAGCGCGAGAGCGAGCCACAAGGTGTAGGCGTTGCGGCCGACGGTGCTCAGCGAGCGCGCGACGTTTCTCATGCGCGGCCGCCGCTGCGGGTAATTCGGCACGGCGCGCCGCTCGAGCGGAGCGCACTCATGGCAGGTCCGCGCGAGTGCTTTGTAGAGTGCTCATGACGCGGTTCTCGGCATCGCGCGTGATGCTTTCGCTGAGCACTTCGTCGAGCTCCGGCGCGAGCCACAGCGCGCGCTCCAGGTTATAGCGCGCATCCCAGCTTTGCGGATCGCGACGAAGCACGCCGCGGTAGCTCTGCTTGGCAAGCTCGATGAGCGGCAGTGCGCGCACGGCGGCCTCCCGTCCTTCTTTCAGCGCCTCGCGCAGCTGCAAGTTGCCGACGTTATAGAGCGCATCGGTGGCGATGTCCGCGCGACTGCCGCGACCGAGTGCTTTGTATTGCTTGAGCGCGTCCTCGTAGTCGCCGCGCTTCGCGAGCGCCACGGCGTGCGCGAACTGCGCCTCCGGCAGCGCACTCGACACGGCGGTTGCGGCCGCGATCGCCTCATTCACACGAGCTGCCTCGTGCAGGCGGAACCCTTCGTGGGCGGCCAGCACGGCGCACACCGCCGCGCCGGTTCCAAACATGGCATGGACGACACGGCGCCTCACGCCCACTCCCTCAACAACACCGCCCGCCCGGCAATCAGCAGGGTGCACGCCGCCGCCGCAATCGCAATGAACGCCCGGCTGTAATCCGCGCGCGGAAACTGCTCCACGAAGTCGAGCGGAAAATTCTGCTGCCGTCCCACATCGGCAACGGCTCTCGCGAGCCCCTCCGGGTCTTCGGCCTCGTACACCTGATATGGCGTTCGCAATGTCGTGAAGAACCGGTGCAGGGCCACTTCGGGCGCTGCATCCGCCCGCGGCTCCTGCGAATCCAGCGCCGGACTGTTGTACGACTTGAGATGAATCCAATAGAGCGATACGCGATTCCGCTGCAACCCGGAGCGAATGAGCTTGCGAATCGGATCGGTGAGAAAAGTGCCGCCATCGGACACCAGCAGAATGATGCGGCTGCCCGAATACTCGCGATGATCGAACTCGGCGATCGCCGCGAGCAGCGCGCGTCCTGCGTCGGTGTTGGAAAGGCCGCGCCCCGCCGCGCCGGCGGCGATGCCTGCTTGCACCGCTTCGTCGTGCTGTGTGAAGGGCACGACGTTCATCGGGCGCGTGCTGAAGAACATCAGGGAGAAGCGATCGTCCGGCCGTTGCACGACGAACTGCTCCAGCAGCTCGCGGGCGACCGCGGATTTCGGCCGCCCGCGGCTGAGATGGGCGAGGCGACTGAGGGGATCGATGCTGCGCCAATCGCTGGGCATCATCTTCTCGTCCATGCTCCGGCTGCGATCCATCAGCACGAGGATTTCGGCGCCATGACCCGTGCGCGTCACTTGCATCTGCGAGCGGCCTGGACCGGCGAGCGCGATCACTGCGCTCGCAAGCGCCAAGCAACCGAGGACGCGCCAGAGCCAGCCGGCGAGTCGGCCGATGGGGTCGCGGGGTAGCCACGCGACGTAGGAGAAGCCGAGCGCGTCCGTGCGATTGCGTATCAATGGTAGCGCCGCCAATGGCAGTAGCAGCAGCAGCCACGGATGCGCGAAGTCGAACGTGCCGCTCATGACTCGTGCCGCTTCTCGATTTGCCGAAGTGCCAGGCACAGCGAGCGAACGGATATGCCCGCGCGCGCCGGCGCCGCTTCCTTGTTCTCGGCGGCAACGCCGAAGAATCGCTCGGCGGACTGCGCGAAGAACTGCTCGATCGCGGAGCGCTGTACTTCGAACTGCGGCGCACGCGCGAACAGCACCGCCAGTCCATCAGGCTGCACGACACGCCCCGCCGTGCCATCGAACGCGCGATGAACCGCGAGCCACCCTTGCGGCGAGCTCTCATCGACGCCGCGCAACTCACGCAGCGCGCGCGCAAACGGCTGCGCCGACGATGCGCGCCAGTTCCGCCACAGCCACCACGCAATCCACGCGGCCACGCAAACGAACAGCGCGCCAACCCATGTCGCGAGCCAGCGCCTCATCGGAGCGACGTCGATCGACGAGGCGCCGCGGTCGGGCTGCAGGTCGCCCAGTCCCGCGCGCGCAAGCGGCCGCCGCGGAGTCAGGGGCGCGACGGTGATGGACCACTCCGGCACGCGCAACTCGACACCGCGTGCCTTCGAGACGAGCCGCCAGGCCGGGAGCGCGACCGCGGTCAGCGCCTGCGGCGAGTTCATGATTTGATACTCGATCGTCAACCAGGGGCGCCCGCCGTTATCGCGCTCGACGTGTACGGCGCGCCGCTCGACCCAATTGCCGGCCGGTCCGCTCGCCGGCAGCTCATCCGGCGTGAATGCCCGCCCGCCATCCTCGAGCAACACACGCTGTATGACCACGTCGCCAAGCACGTACCCGAACGCTCGCGGCTGCTGAACGATTGCATCGTGCGCGACCGACGCCGCCGCTGCGACTTGGACCGCAGCCAGCGCCAGCGCCACGCACGCACCACGCATCACGCGGCCGCCTCCAAAAAATATTTCGACATCGCTTCGCTATCGAAGCGCCCCGTCATGTGAAACGGCCTCATGTTCCGCCTGGCAAACCGCTCCTCCAGCTCCGTACGCCGCCGCATCACGGCCTCACGCCACCGCGCGCGCAACTTGGGCCGCATCCACAATGTCCGCTGAGATTGCGACTCCACATCCCACACCGAGAGCAACCCCGAGTGCGCCGGCGGCTCCACTTCGGCACTGTCCCAGACGACCATCGGCACAACGTACGCGTGCGCGAACAAATCGAGCACGGACTCGAGCCGCTCCAGCGGCCAATGAAAATCCGAGACGAGAAAGATCAACGCCGCTCGCCCGGCGAGCCGCGCCGCCGCGTCGCCCAGTCCGCTCGCATCGCGCCCGCGCGAGTCGACCGCACGCAGCAGCGCGGCCATCCGCGCGCCCATCCCGCGGCTCAGCACGGCCGGCACGAACAGGTCCATGCGCTCCTGCGCATCGAACGCCGACATGCCCACCGCATCGCCGAGTCGAAACGCGCTCTGCCCCAACGCCTCGACGAAGTCCGCCACCACTTGCAGCTTCGAGACCGGCGTCCCGAACGCCATCGACGCCGACACGTCGACGATGGCGTGCACCGGCACAGCTGCGCGCTGCCGATTGACGCGAACCAGCCAATCCCCGCGGATCTCGCGCAGGCTCGCGCGCAAGTCGAGCCGCCGCGGATCGGGCCGATCGTAGAGACTCGCGTGCGCGACGAACTCCTGCCCCGCCCCGAGACTCGTGGCCGGATGCGCACCCGGCCGCCACGCGCCGAGGCGGCGCGGCAGTCGATAGTGGAATTCGGCCGGGGCAGTCATGAATATCAGCGAGGCGTCGGCACCTTCTCGAGGATCTTCGCGACGAGCGCGTCGGCGATCTCCGCGCGCCGCAACTCGTACACCGGCGTGAAGAACACGCGATGCCCAAGCGCCGCGGGCACGACGCTCGTGATGTCACTCGGCACGAGATGCGTCCGACCTGCGAGCCATGCGACGACCCGTGCCGCTCGCATCAGCGACATCATGCCGCGCGGACTCGAACCGGCGAGCACCAGTTTGTCCATGTCCACACCCTCGATCCGCACGGCGAACTTCTGCGGCGTGACGGTGGCGTCCCATAAATCCAGCACGTAGCGCTCCAACGTCTCGCTCGCGCGCACGCTCCGCTGAATTGCCGCGCCGATGTCGTTCAGCTCCTGCCACGGCAGCACGCCCTCGCCCACCCGTTCGAGGAGCGCATCGACATCGTGAAAAGACGGATCGAACACGAGCGCACGGCGGACGGCAGGCTCGGCCGGCGTCGGCATCGACAGCTCGAACATGAATCGATCGCGTGCGGCCGATGCGAGCTCGAAGGTTTCCTCCTTCTCGACGCGATTGCGATCTGCAAACACGGTCATGCACGGAAAGCGGTACTGCCGATTGAACGCGGAGACCGTGCGCTCGGCCATGGCGCGCAACAACAGCGACTGCACTTGCGGCCGCGCGCGATTGATCTCGTTGAAGAAGAACGTGACGAGCCGCTCGCCATGACGTAACAGCGGCCCCGGCTCGATCCGTGGCTTGCCGTCTGCGTCCACATAGGTGTGATAGACGAGATCGCCCGGCATCAAGTCGACCGTGCCTTCGACGCGCTCGAAGTCCCCGCCGACCGCACGCGCGAAGGCGCGCAGAATCGTGGTCTTGCCGACGCCGACATCGCCTTCGAGCAGCACGTGGCCGCGTGCGAACAGCGCCACGTTGATCAGCCGGATGGTATCGCTCTGGCCGATGATGGCCTGCGCCACCTGGTCCTCGACGCGCAGCGCGCGGCGCCGCCAGTCCTCGAGTTGCTCGGGTGAGCCCATCGGATACCCTCTGCCGAAGGCGACAGACTGTTACCGGACTGCCGGCTCGAAGTCGAGCGGAACATTCGTTACTCTGCCCTGTCACGTTTTTTGCGCAACCATGGGAGGGGGCCATGCTCGGGACTTCACCTCGTCGAGATATCGCGACTCTCATCGCGCAGCTCGTGGTCATCGCGAGCGCGCTCGGGCTGACCAGCGCCGCAGCCGCTTCGTTGAAGGACAAGCCGGCCAAGGGCGTGACGCTCGCCGGCACCGAGTGGCGCATCGATCCCTATCGCAGCGACGATCCCGACCAAGTGATCGATCGCGCGCAGGAACAGAAGGAGCATCAGGAACGCGACAGTCGCAGCGGCGGCATGGATCGCGACGTGCTCGGCGGCGGGCGCGGGGGTCCCATGGGAGGTAGCGAGGACAACCACGGCACCTGGGGCGGCGGCGGGCTTCCCGACCGCACGAGCGGCGGCAGTTTCCCCGATGGCGGCGCGCGCTCCCGCGGCAGCGACAACTTTCCGAGCGGCAGCCGCGGCGGAGGTTACGGACACGACACGGATCGCACGTCCACCGACATCGATCCCACCGGCGGCTCGCAGTCGGCCACCATCCAGTTAGGCGGCAACCTCGGCGGCATCCGCAATGAGTTCGTCGGTCAGCTGACCAAGAATCCCGACACGCTCGCGTTCCGCGAGACCCACCAACGCGTGGCCGTCTCCGAGGAAAAGCTCGAGACGGAGTGCGCGGCCGGCTCGAAGGAGCCGATCTCGGACTCCTTCGGCGACGGCGAGCGTCGCTGCGGTTGGGACGGGCGTGCATGGGTCATCGAGACGACGCGCGGCAAACGCTTCTCGCGCACGGATCGCTACGAGATGTCGAAGGACGGCAAGACCCTCACGTACGTCACCAGCGCGAGCGGCGTCGACATGCCGAAGATCAAGATCTATCGCGTCTACACCATTGCTCCGAAACAACCGGCGGGCTGACATGAGTATTCGGACCTCCACGGCGAACGGCGTGCTGACCATCGAGATCGCACGGCCGGAGAAGAAGAACGCGCTGACGATCGCGATGTACGCGGCGATGACGCAGGCATTGAGCGGCGCGCAGGCGGATAACGCCGTGCGCGCCGCGCTGATCACGGGTCAGCCGGCCGCGTTCACCGCAGGCAACGATCTGCAGGACTTCATGGAACGACCGCCTACCGGGGAGGACTCACCGGTCATGGACTTCATGTATGCGCTGTTGAATTTCGACAAGCCGGTGGTCGCGGCCGTGACGGGCGCGGCGATCGGGATCGGCGTGACGATGCTGCTCCACTGCGATCTCGTCTTCGTCAGCGACGATGCGCAACTGTCGACGCCGTTCGTGTCCTTGGGACTCGTGCCGGAATTCGCGTCGAGCGCGATCCTGCCGCGACTCTTGGGGCACGTGAAGGCGGCGGAAGTGCTGCTGCTCGGGAAGGGATTCTCGGGAGCCGATGCCGTGAGACTGGGCATCGCGAACGCAGCGTTGCCGGCCACGGAAGTGGTAGCGCATGCGCGGCGGGTGGCGGAACGGTTCAACGAGTTACCCGCCGGGGCGGTGCGCGACGCGAAGCGGTTGATGCGTGCGCAGACGAAGGATGACGTGATGCGCGCCGTACGCACCGAGATCGCCGTGTTCAGCGAGCGTCTGCGGAGCCCGGAAGCGAAAGAGGCCTTCGAGGCGTTCTTTCAGAAGCGCAAACCCGACTTCAGCAAGTTTTGAGGTGGCGTGGCGGCGACGCCCGCCACTGCCACTGCCACCGCCACGATTTTCAGCCCAGCGCCTCGGCCATCTCCAGCACCGTCCGACACGTGCGCCAGTTACGCGCCGTCGTCTCGACCCCAAGCGCCCGATCCACCGAGGCGGCCAGCTTCGACTTGCCGACGCCGTTCGGGGCGTACAAGTAGAACACGCTCCCGTCCAACGCGAATTCCTCGCCGTTCGCGCACAGGCCCGCGAGCTTCTCGAGCCCCGCCTTCTGCGGCTTGCCTGCTAGAAAGAACAGGTGAAGCGACTTAGGTTCCGCGTCCGCCTGCGGGTACGGGTTCCGCGCCACTGCGCGCGCCAATTCCCGGGTGCTCAAAATCAGGACCCGCGGCTGGTGTCCGTGCTCTGCATGGACGGCCTTCGCAATATCCTGTTCGAGCCTCGCGACAGTCGCTGAACTGCGAAACACGACGTTGCCGCTTTGAATATAGGTCTTGGAATCCGTGCAGCCGCACGCTGCGAGCAATGCCGGCAGCGTCTTCATCGGCAGCGGGTTGTGGCCACCGACGTTGATGCCCCGGAAGAACGCGATCCACGTATTAGTGCCCATAGAGCGCGGCTATTCTAGCCTCTACCGATTCGCATCTCCGGCGGCCCGAGGCGCTTCGCAGCGCCCCGAGCCGGGTCGTCGCTCGCTCGTCAAATCTCGTTGCGCTTGGCGAACTTCCCGATGTGCTCCGCCGCGCGAAACGCCAGCGCTTGAATCGTCATCGTCGGCTGCCCGCGCCCCGACGTCACGAAGCTCGACCCATCGCACAGGAACAGATTCTTCACGTCGTGCGTGCGGTGATACTTGTCGATCACCGACGTCGCCGGATCGTTCCCCATCCGGCAGGTGCCGAGCAAATGCACCGAGGTGATGCGCTCCGCGACGTCCGTGCGATACATCTTCTTGGCACCGGCCGCATCCAAGATCTCGTACGCCCGATCCTGCAGGAACTTCGCGAACTGCAGATCGTCAGGATGGTCCTTGTACGTCACGCGAATCGCGGGAATTCCCCAAGCATCCTTCAACGTCGGATCGAGGCTCACACTGTTCCGCTCCATCGCGAGCGAGGTGGTGTGCCCCTGCGCCAGCATCGAACGCGGAAAGGCTTCGAGCCGCGCCTTCAAGTCCGCGCCCCACCGCGGCATGTTGCCGCCGGACACGAGCGCCCACGCGATCGGCTGCGGCCCGATGCGCGAATCGATGCCGCCGCCGCCGTAGAAGCCGCGCTTGGGATCGCTGTCGTAGAAATCGTGTACGACGCGCGAGCACTGCACGCTCTTGTATTCGTTGAGCTCGTGCTCGAACACAGCGTGCGTGCGCATCGTGAAATTCCACATCAGGTACTTGCCGACCAGCCCGCTGGAATTCGCAAGCCCCTGCGGGAAGGTGTTGTTGGCCG
>Ga0081455_10000858_pt1 | contig 39172 bp, 38 predicted proteins | sample TabmetS3T2R1_FD_70207 | JGI IMG/M metagenome (GOLD analysis project Ga0081455, IMG submission 70207) | Tabebuia heterophylla rhizosphere microbial communities from the University of Puerto Rico - S3T2R1 | ecosystem: Host-associated > Plants > Roots > Rhizosphere ... | reverse complement strand
TGAATGCGACGCCACGATCCGCCGAGGCGAATACCGATGCCTCATTCGTATGAGTCTTGGGACGGCCCAGCCGGTTAAAGGCCGTCGGAAGCCGCTGGACGGCGTGGATCACTCGCGACGAAAACTCTAATAAATCCGTGGGAGGATTGAGTGATCCACGTAACCGCAAGGTATTGATCTGTTTACTTATTGCGATTCCGCCCCTGGGCACCACTCGCAAAAAACAGGATTGATTTCATTCAGCCTTTTCCGAAAAGGTCCCACCGGCTTCGAAAGTGAGACCCGAATCCGCGGCGAGCAGGTGCATGCCGCTTTCCGCAAGTCGCTTTTGACTCGCGGCGCCCATATACCTCAGTCTGCTTCGCGTGTGTGCCGAAGCCGCGCGTTCCGCAGCGATGACTGCGCCGGCGTTCCACAGTCCGTGAGCGCTACCGGGCACGCCCGCTTCGACGCAACGATCGCGGAACCAATTGCCGAATCCCGCATCAGTAAAGGTCGACCGAATTCTTCACCGGGAACGTCATGTCGCCGCAAGCAGCGCAATAGAGTCATGTTGCGGTATCGAGTTCCACCGGCTTCCCGCTTCCAACGCAATAACTCCGAAATGAGAGCAATGGAGAGGTAGACATTTTCGAGCATATGGCGACGTTTGGGGCCCCTGGAGCAATCAAAGGGAACCACTCCTGGGGCTTGCCGGCCATCCTTCGCTGACGAGTCTGCCCCGCCGCGACAACCGCGAGAGCACCTTATGCCGTTCAAGGTCCAGGTCGGTCCGCACCAGGTTTCCATCCATCAAGGGCAGACGGTGCTGGTGAGCGAGCCGGATGGGCAGGTCAACTGGCCGAGCGAGAAGGGCCTCTACTTCTTCGACACACGCGTCATCAGCAGTTGGGCCATCTACGCCAATGGCGAGCCCTGGGATCTGCTCAATGGCGGCGCGATCACCCATTACGCGTCACGGACTTATCTCGCCAATCGAAGGATTGCGACCACGGATGGCGTCATCCCCCCGCGCACCCTCGGGCTCATCGTCAGCCGATCGATCAACGGCGGCATGCATGAGGATCTCGACATCACGAACAACAGCATGAAGCGGGTGCAGTTTCAGCTCGAGATCGCGCTGCGTTGCGATTTCGCAGACATTTTCGAGGTGAAGTCGGGCGGCATCGTCCGCCGCGGTCGGATCACCACGGAATGGTCGCAGACGCAGCAACAGCTTCGGACGATTTATCGCAACGGCGATTTCGTCCGCGCTGTCACGGTCTCTCGAGGGCATGGCCCAGCCGAGGCGGTGTATGCCAATGGCCGGCTCAGCTTCGAGGTCGGACTTAACCCCGGTGAAGCCTGGCATTGCTGCTTGCTCTATACGCTGGAGGACGGTGAGCGATCTTTCGCGCCCCAGAACGGCTGCGTCGACCAACACCACAGAACGCATCACGCGGAGGCGTTGGCGGACTGGCTGCAGTCGGTGCTGAAGATCCGCACCAGCAACGAGGAGTTCTATCGTCTCTACCGGCAAGCGCTCGAGGACATGGCCGCGCTCCGATTGCCCATCGCCGGCACCGATCACATGGTGTTCCTGCCGGCCGCCGGCATGCCTTGGTTCGTCGCCCCGTTCGGCCGGGACAGCCTGATCGTTTCGCTACAGAACATGCTCATCTATCCGGATTTCGCCCGCGGCACGCTCGACATCCTGGGCTCCCTTCAAGCGAAGGACGAGGACGACTACCGCGACGCGGAGCCCGGCAAGATCTTGCACGAGATCCGCTATGGGGAGCTGGCGCACTTCAAGCTGATCCCGCACACACCCTACTACGGCACTGCCGATGCGACGGCGCTCTATCTGATCACCCTCCATGCCACCTGGAGGGCGACCGGGGATAGGTCGCTGTTGGAACGGCATCTCGAAACCGCCGAGCGATGCCTATCCTGGATTGACAACTATGGCGACCGAGACGGCGACGGATTTCAGGAATACCAGACCCGCTCTCCGGTCGGCTACGAGAACATGGGTTGGAAGGATTCCGGAGACAGCGTGGTCTACCCGGACGGGTCGTTGGTACGCGGGCCAAAGGCCCTCTGTGAATTGCAGGGCTACGTCTACGACGCCTGGCTGCGCATGTCCGAAGTATTTGCTGAGCTTGGCAAGCACAACCGCGCCAAGCAATTTCGAACCAAGGCAGCGGCGTTATTCGACCAGTTCAACGAGAAATTTTGGGACGAGGAGGTGGGCTCTTACGCCTTTGCGCTGGACGGCGAGAAGAAGAAGGTGCGGACGGTTGCCTCCAACGCGGGGCATTGCCTGTGGTCAGGCATCGTTCCGCCGGAGCGAGCCGGCAAGGTCGTGCGGCGGCTGATGGCGCCGGACATGTGGAGCGGTTGGGGCATTCGCACGCTCTCCGCCCTGCACCCGGCGTTCAATCCGTACAATTACCAGACCGGATCGGTCTGGCCGCACGACAATGCCATCATAGCGCTCGGGTTCAAACGCTATGGCTTCGCCGCCGAGGCAGCGAGGATCGCTCGCGATATCAGCGAGGCGGCGAGCCACTTCTTGTCCAACCAGCTGCCTGAGCTCTACACGACGATCGAGCGCGATGAGGCGAGCTTCCCGGTCCAATACCTTGGTGCAAACATTCCGCAGGCCTGGGCGGCGGGTTCAGTCTTCGCGCTTATGCAGGCGATGCTCGGGTTCGTCCCGAACGCGCCGCGAGGAAAGCTGCACGTCGATCCGTCGCTGCCGGCATGGCTGCCCGACCTGACCGTGTTCGACCTTCGCGTCGGCGGGCACCGATTTGACATCCGATTCTGGCGCGAGGGCGAGAAGACGCAGTTCGAGGTGTTGAAGGGCGATCCGGCGGCGGTCGAGCGCCGCAGCTTCGGTGCCCAATTCGCGCGAGCCGCGCTGTCCTAGGTGCAGGACGTGGCATGCTCACCAGATCACCAAGGCCGCAAAACAACCTACCGTCTGCCGCAAGCCTGCACGCGCTGGATTGGCTGAACGCCTTCCTTGCGGCCCTGCTGATGGGCTTCGGCCCGTTTCTTTCAGGGTGCCTGGCGGATCGCGGATGGATGCCGGCAAACATCGGACTTATCCTGACCGCCAGCGCACTGACCGGCTTATTGCTCCAGGCACCCGCCGGCGACCTCATCGACATGGCTAAATCGAAACGCGCGTTGGTCGCGATGGGAGCCGCCGCTCTCATGTTTGCGGCACTCATCTTCGGGATGCGGTCGGACTTCCCCTCGGTCTTCGCGGCGGCTGTCGTACAAGGTATGGCGGGAACCGTCCTCGGGCCGGGGATCGCCGCCATCAGTCTTGGGTTGGTTGGGCACAATGCGCTCGCTGAACGGCTCGGCCGAAACCAGCGCTTCTCCTCCATCGGTGGCTTGGTGGCAGCCGGCCTCATGGGTGTCATCGGCTACCTCTTCTCCACCCGCGATATTTTTTTCGTGACCGCCGCGCTGGGGCTTCCGGTGCTCTTGGCGCTCACCAAGATACGCGCTGCCGACGTTCACTTCGGCCGCTCCTGTGGTGCTTCCAATCACGATTCTCCGCAACCTCAGAGGGCCAGCCGCGCCATCCTGTTCAAGGATCGTCGCCTTCTTACCTTTGCGGTTTGCCTATTTCTGTTCCAACTCGCGAACGCCTCCATGCTCCCGCTCATTGGGGAAGCCTTGGTGCAGGCGCAAGGGCGGCGGTCGTCGCTCGTGATCTCAGCGTTGGTCGTGGTTCCGCAGCTCCTCGTTGCCGTGTTGGCGCCATGGGTGGGACGGACGGCCAAGAGTTGGGGACGCCGGCCGCTTCTGCTCATCGGACTGGGTGTTGTGCCAATCCGCTCCGTGCTCTTGGCGTTTACAGCAGACCCGGCGTTGCTCGTTCTCATCCAAGTGCTGGACGGCCTGACGGGAGCCGTGCTTGGCGTTCTGACCGCGCTGGTGATCGCGGACATCACGCAAGGGACCGGCCGGTTCAACCTGGCTCAGGGTCTTATCGGCACGCTTTCCGGCGTCGGCGCTTCCCTTAGCACCTCGGTGTGGGGGCTCGTGGCCGAGAGATTGGGCCAGATGGTCGGCTTCTTGGGCGTGACCGCCGTGGCTCTGACAGCCGTCGCCGTCGTCTCGGTTTTCATGCCAGAGACGAATCCATCAGCGCCGCAACGGAGGCCTGCCGTGGTCGGCCGATCGGCTTGAGCGATGCCCCCTTTGATTTGGCCTTTTGGTTGGCCTCCTTCGCGCCGAGAGGTCGTCCTCCGCCTCTACGCTGGCCGAGCTTTGCCTCCTGCGCAGATTTGGCGGCAGCACGCTCGCTCCTTGCGTGCTCCGACGACTTGGCGGCGATCCGCTGCGTCTTAGCCTGCTGCCCCGATTTCGCGGCGACACGCTCCGTCTTTCCGCGCCGCTCCGATTTGGCGGCGATGCGCTCCACCTTCGGGGGCTGCGCCGATGTGATGACAATGCGCTCCGCCTTTGCAGGCCGCCCGGATTTGGCGGCAACGCGCTCCCGCTTTGCGTGCCGCGCCGATTTTGCTGCCACGCGCTCAAGCTTTGCGTGCCGAGCGCGTTTTGCGACGGCGCGCTCCGTATCTCGGTTCGTTTGCTGGTGGGCCGCAACTGGCGTCGTCGGCTCGGGTCCGTTGGCGGCAGCTTCCAGTGCGCGCACCGGCGTGGGCGCGGCTCGGGACAGAGAGTCCGCTGCGCTTGCCACATCCTGGATCAAAGGATTTCCTGCCTCGAACATACTCGCGACGTCCACCGGGCCGGCGGCCGTCACTGTCTCGCGCAAGGGATTCTGCGCCAAGATCATCTTCACACTCGTCGGCTGGCAGTGATTCCATTCCGCCCGGTCGCGAGGACCATACGGGCAGACGACGCCGTTCTTGGCCGCGATCTGGTGCCACAGCTGCGCTTCCGGAGAGCCGGGGCTGCCGATGCCGCGCATGTCGACGGCAAGCCCATAGGTATGCAGCGAATTGAACTTGTCGGAAAAACCGCCGACTCCGAATGCCGGCGGTCGATAGGCTGAGAACACGCTCGCGAAGGGAAGCCCGGCGCTGCGTGCTTCCCGAATCGCACGTTCGAGCCGAACGGCGAATTCGGGATGCAGACGGCCGATGGCCAGCTCCGCGCCTTGCAGCGTCATGGTGTAACCCGGGCTCGCGGTCTCGACCAAATAGGCGCGGGCCTCCACAACCTCTTCCGGGGTTCTCGGCGTATCTGCACAAGCCTGCTCGCTACCGGGGTTCGAATGCTCACCCGCAAGCTCGTTGGAGCCGCATCCCGGAGCCGGAGGCGCTGCGTCGAGCGAAGCATCCGATCCCGATGCATCGGAAAGGGCGACGTCCGCCGCTGAGGACACGATGATAGAAGCCGCCACCAGGGTTCCGGCCAGCGCGGATGCGCAATTGGAAGTTCCGGCGAGAAATTGTCGCATGAAGTACCCCGTGCTGAATTTCGGGAGAATGTTCGCGTGCGCGGACGAGCCCGCACGTCTACGGCGAATTGCGACGAGAATGTGATTAGGTGCGCGCGCCGACGCTTTTACGCTAAACGAATCTTTTCTTCTGACTCAATATGTGATGAGCAGGGATCTCGCACGCGTGAAGTTCCAAGGGGGATCTCCATGGATCAGCCGTGCGAGGTCAGTTCGTGCGGTCCATAAGCCGATCAAATCCCTTCCTGGCCAGCAACCCACGTATTCAGAATCGTCATATCGGTCGCGTCGAAGGCCACAAGATCGGCGCGATATCCGCGAGCGAGTCGGCCGAGCGTCTGCCCGAGACCGAGGAAGGTCGCCGGATGTGTCGAGGCAAACCGCAGCGCATCTGGCAACGGAACTCCGAGCAGGCGAACGCAATTCCTAACCGCTGTAGCCATGTCCAGAACCGTCCCGGCGAGCGTTCCGTCGCCTCTCACGCAGTAGCCGTCGCGGGCAGTAATGGCGTCTCCGTGCAGGCTGAAACTCGAACGATGTCCTCCGACGGGAGGCATCGCGTCGCTCACGAGCATCGGATGGCCGAGACCTCGCAATGCAAGGCGCAGCATGGCAGGGTCGACATGCACACCGTCGACGATGAGTCCATACCAGGCGTCAGGCGATTCCAGTGCCTGTGCGATTGGGCCTCCCTCCCGGCTGGACAAAGGGCGCATCGCATTGAAGAGATGGGTGAAGCCCGTAAGCCCCTCGGCCATGGCGGCACGGGTCTGCTGGTAGGAGGCCATGGAGTGACCCAGCGACACGCGAATGCCGGCCGCGACGAGCTGCGCGATGAATCCCGCCGGCACGATTTCCGGCGCCAAGGTAACCAGCAGCACGCCATTGCGCGGCGCGGTCAACATCGCAAGCTCATCCGGCGAGGGTTGCCGGAGTTGGCGCCGATCGTGCACGCCAGGCTTTCCGGGTGACAGGTAAGGCCCCTCCAAGTGCAGGCCCAATATCCCTGGTTCGCTGCCGACAGCGGCGTTGGTCGCCTGCAATGCCAGTCGCATCTTCTCCGCGTTGTCGCTTATGAGCGTGGGCAGCAAGCTGGTGGTGCCGCGTCTCCGGTGCGCCGCCGCGATGGTGCGAGCCGCCTGTGCGCTCGGCTGATCATTGAACAGCACATCGCCGCCGCCGTTCACCTGCAGGTCGATGAACCCGGGCGCAAGCCATGCATCCTCCGGCATCGCTCGAATGGACGTCGTTCGCGGCAGATCCCGCGTCGGCACGACATCGAGGATGCGAGCTCCGTCCATGACAACCGCCGTACGCTCGCGCACGACGGCGCCATCGAAGACGTGGTCCGCCGCGATGGCGCAGAGCCCTGACTCGGTCATCTGGTCCGCGTGATCTTTTGCAAATGGCGCGGCAGGTCCACGTTGAAGCCCCGGCTTTGGGCCAGGCGGATCGCCAGTGCGTAAAAGCTTTGGATCAGACATACCGCATCGGCGTCGGGGTGATCCGGGGCGAGCGCGGGCAAGCCCTCTTCCTCGCCGGTCATGAATACGCGGGCGTTCTTGCGGCGAAGATCCGCAGCGAGGGCGTGGAGCCCCGCCGCGGCACTGTCGGTCGGCACGAACACCAGCGCAGGATAGGAAGGCTCGACGAGCGCGATTGGGCCGTGCAGGAATTCGGCGCTGCTGAAGGCTTCGGCATGGAGATTCGAGGTCTCCTTCAGCTTCAAGGCGGCCTCTCGTGCGATCGCGAGCGTGGGCCCGCGTCCCAAGCTCACCAGGCTTGTCGCCTCGCATAGCGGCTTCAAGGCCGCGCTCCAATCGAGCCGCATGGCAGCCGCGAGCCGATCCGGCAGTCGCTCGATGGCTTCCCGCAATTGATCGAGCTCGGCCCATCCCGCAACAAGGTGAAGCCAAGCGGAGAGACTGGTCACGAAGGTCTTCGTCGCTGCCACGCTGAGCTCCGGCCCTGCCGCCATCGGGAGCACGATGTCGGACGACCTCGCCAGCGGGCTATCGGTATCGTTCACGATGCTTGCGGTCAGTGCGCCGGCGGCCTTCGCCATCTCAACCGACTCGACGAGGTCGTCGCTTCTTCCGGATTGGGATACCGTGATGAAAAGCTGGCCCGTAAGCTTAAGCCGCTGCTTGTAGATGGTGGCGACGTTGGGCGCAAACGCGCCAACCGGAAGGCCCAGATGGCGTTCGAGCAAATGCTTTCCGAAGGTCGCCGCATGGGCAGAGCTTCCGCGCGCGCACGTCAGAACGAAGTTCGGCGGGCGGCGCCTGACGTGATGCAGGAACTCCGTCAATGCAGCCTGTAGCGCCTCCGGCTGCCGCCGCACCGCGTCGGGACTCCTTTCCCAGTCCGCCTCCATGTTGACGCGGATCTCGGTCACCGGAAATGCCCCGGACCAGCCACGTCGTGGCACAATGATTCTGCCGCCTCGCGAGCCACTTGCAGCGCACCGTCGACCGCATCGCCGCGCGGCGCCACCAGATGATGGCGCGTGGCGTCCGCCAGCCATGGCTCGATCGATGCGGCAAGACCGCCGACGAGCGACAAACGATCCACCCCGCGATTGACGAGCACTCGGGCCAGTGCGTCGATATGCCCGCCGGCAAGCCGCAAAAGCTCGACCGCAGCCGGGTCCTTGGCGCAGCCGTGCTCGATGATCTCGGGTGCGAAGCTTGCGAAATCTTTGGGCAGGGCGTCCGTCATCCAAGCCACTACTGCGTGCGGATCCGATCGAAATCTTGCAAACAGCGAACGCAGCAGCGGCGTCCACGCAATACGGCCATCGTGGGCCCATAGCGTCCGGCGAAGTGCCTCGCAGCCGAGCCACGCGCCGCTTCCTTCATCCGAGATCGGCCACCCCCAGCCGCCAATTCTGTGTTGCCGTCCATTCAGCTCGGCCCAGCCGATGCTGCCGGTGCCGATTACGATGACGCCGCCGTTGCGTCCGCCATGCGCGCCGATGCACGCGGCCTCGGCATCGCTGACGAAAACGGCCCTGCGATAGGGATGCTCGCGGGCCCGTGCTGCCTCGATCTGGCTGGGCTCGTTGGTGCCCGCCAAAGCCAAGCAGGCGACAACTCTGTCGAAATCACGCGATGAGAGTCCGGCGCCGCTCATGCATTGAACCGCGGCCTCATGCACCGAGGCAAAGCTTTGCTCCGCTCCAAGCCGGACATTGGCCGAGCCGGCGGTCCCCTCGCTTAGCACCGCGCCCGAGATCGTGCAAAGGCGGGCGCGACAGCGGCTGCCACCGCCGTCTATGCCGAGCAGGAGGACGTCTTCCGCCGCATTCATGTGCGATTGCTCCCTCCGCCTCCTAACGCGCGAGAACCAATTAGGATCGACAAGCGTTCTTCCGCGTGTCAGCATCCCGCGTGCATCCATGGATACCGAACGCGCGAGCCCGCGCTATTCTGACATTGACGTTTGGGCGCCGGTAGACATCGCCGAGGCGATGATCGAGGGCCAGTTCACGGCTGTGGCCGCGGTCAGGGCCGCGCGCAACCCACTTCTGCGGGCGGCGCTCGCCGCGGCCGAGCGTTTGCGAAAGGGCGGCAGGCTGGTCTATGTCGGCGCGGGGACGTCCGGACGACTCGCCGTGCAAGACGGCGCCGAACTGGTCCCGACGTTCAGTTGGCCGCAGGAGCGGTTGCTGCTGCTCATCGCCGGTGGCAGGAACGCGCTGCTGCGGTCGGTGGAAGGCGCGGAGGACGCGGTCGATCAAGCTGCCCGGCTTGCTCAGCAGCACGACATCGGCGGCGACGACGTCGTCATCGCTGTCGCCGCGAGTGGCACCACGCCGTTCACCGTGTCCTGCCTCAGTGAAGCAAAGCGACGGGGCGCGTTGACGATCGGCGTCGCGAACAATCGTGACACTCCGATCCTGAAAGAATCCGATCACGCAATCTGGCTCGATACCGGCGCAGAGCCGATTGCAGGTTCCACCAGAATGAAAGCCGGAACGGCGCAACGCATCACGCTCAATGTCTTCTCGTCGCTGGTCATGATTTTGCTGGGCCGCGTCTACGACGGCCTCATGGTCGACCTCCAAGCCGTCAATCAGAAGCTCGTGCGACGCAGCGAAGCCATCCTCACGCGGCTCACCGGCCGCAGCGGTGACGAGGCGCGCGACGCGTTACGGCGTGCAGAGGGTAATGTAAAGCTCGCTGTCTTGCTGCTGCACGGCTGTAACGTGAAAGAGGCAACCGACGTTCTCGAGCGCGCCGGCGGGCAATTGCGCGCGGCACTTGCCCATATCGGCAAGCCGGCCCCGGAGACCGCCGATCTGAGCGATTTGTCGACTTGACGTCAGCCCGCTTGCCGAACGCCGGGCCGAAGGTCGGAGCTGGGAGCGAGGAATTTCGAGTCCTCTTTGTACCAGAAGTGTTCGCAGGCGCAGAACGGGCAGAATTTCCGTGCAAAAGGGCCAGCCCGGTGCGCGAATTCCTTGGGGTCAACGTCCATGCCCATAAACATGTAATGGCCGGTGAGCCGGCAACGCGTGATGACCTGAGCCATCGGACGCCTCCGTCCTAAATAATCAATCCGTCAAGACAACATCACTGCTTGCGCAAGGTTCCGCGCGAGGCTGTGCGCGCACGACGGACTGTGTTGGCTAGCGGTCGTTCGCGGCGATTTCGATGATGAGCTTTTTCAGGATCGCGTCGGCGAACGTCTCGTAGTCCCGCGCGGCGATGACGAAGGCCCCGGGCCCACCGATGACGCTGTCATGGTAATAGCGGTCGAGATCAGGCTCGAGCGCGAGGATGGGCAAGCCGTTGATCCCGATCCCGGCTGCGACCGCCTCGTCGCGAGCCTGGGTGACCGGCCGGCCGCGGTTGTTGGAGCCGTCTCCCGACACGTCGATGACGCGGCGGCTCGCGCGAAATGGACTGATTGGAAACAGCGTTGCCGCGTGATCGATGGCGCTGCTGATCGAGGTGCCGCCGCCGAACAGCTGGCGCGGCGTACGCTCGATCGTAGCGGCAAACGCAGCGGCCGTTTCCTCGTCGCCGACGCGCGTCCAGCCCACCACCTGAACCTGCAGCGCCGGCCCCGTCCATTGCACCATGGTCACGCCGATCGCCCGGTTCGGTCCCGAGCGAACGGCCTGCAGCACGCGCGGGTGGCGAAACGCAGCGACATAGCCGCGCTTTTGCAACTCGAAGCGCATCTGATCGACGCTGCCGGAAGCATCGACCGCAAGCACGAGCTGCAGATCGACTGCGGTTTGCGCGACAGCCGCGGTAGCGGCAGCAAGCACGATGAGCAATGCCAAGCTGATGGCGCGGTGGGCTGCGGTCCACTCTCTTCCGTTCGTGCGCGCGAAAGCGGGGACCCAGATCTTCGACCTAGATTCCCGCTTTCGCGGCGACGAGCGGAATTTTGCCCTCGGTCTCGCTTCAACCTGACACACGACTATTGCGCGCGCTCCAGCTCGTCTCGGTGGAAATTCGGACAAAGGTCGCTAGGATGCGCGCGCCTGCGCGGATGGTTCCGATGAGACTTCCCGCCACTTTGGAATTGCCGCCGCGCCGCCGTCGATAATCGACGGGAATCTCCAGGATGCGTAGCCCCGCTCGCGCCGCGCGCATCTGCATTTCAAGATTCCATCCATAGGTCAGCTCGCGCATTCCAAGCTCGAGCAGCGCATCGCGCCGGATCGCGCGAAACGCGCACATGTCGGTATACCGTGCCCGGTAAAGCAGCCGCATGGCCCAACCCGCCAGGCGCCCCGCCGCGAGTTGGTGCCAGGCGATGCTTCCGGGCTCGCGATTGCCGCGCGCGCGCGATCCGATCACGAAATCATAGCGGCCGGACCGGATCGGCTCGACAAGGCGGGCGATGCCTGCCGGGTCGTCGGCGCCGTCACCGTCCATGAACACCACGATGTCGGCGCCCTCGGCCGCCATCGTCGCCATGAGGCATGCCCGGCCATAGCCGCGGCCAGCCTCGATCACCTCCGCGCCCGCCGCTTTGGCCCGCGCCGCGGTGGCATCGCGGCTGCCGCCGTCCGCCACGATGACGCGAGAAACGATCGCGCGGGGAAGACTGAGCACCACTTCCGCGATCGAGTGCTCCTCATCGAGCGTCGGGATCACCACGACGACGCTTCGGCGGGCGGCCTGTCCCGCAACGCCATGATCGCTTCGCAGAGCCGCATCCGTCATTCAAAGGCTCCAGCGCAGACCGCAGTTGGCGCAGCTGGCAGGCGGCTTGTCCGACAGAAGCGCTTCGCGGAACGAGCGGTAGGCCGCGCCGTTCCAAATTTCTTGCAGCGTCTCTTGGGTGGCATCGCCCAACGTATAGTTTTCGTATCCGCGTTGAGAGAACGGCGCGATGCAACAAGGCAACGCGCGTCCGTTTGCGGTGAAATACATCACCGTCCAGGGCCGCCGGCAGAGCGTCCAAGGCGATCCGCGGTCCTGCCGCTTGAGGCTCACGCCCGGCTCCGATGCGCCTCCGGAGGCGGCAAACGTGATGCCGTGAGAGCGCGCGAGCTCGGTTGCCGTCTCGAGATAGGCTGCCTCCTCGCGCGTCACTTGCTCGTAGAGAGCCTGGTCGGGCCGGGCCAGGCCGATGGCATCGTTATCGAAGAATACCAGGCGCTGCAGATAGACTTCGCGCACGCCGATCTCCGCGGCCACCTGCACGAAGGCCGGCAGCTCGGCAATCGTTTCCTTGAGCCCCGTCAGCCAAAGAGAGACGCGCGGCCGATCCGCCCGTTCACGTTCCTGCAAATTGCGAAAGGCACGCACGTTTCGCAGGATGCGGGCAAAGTAATCCTTGCCGCGGATGGCCCGAAAAGATTTGGCGTTCGAGGCATCGAGCGAGACACGCAGCTCGTCGAGGCGCGCCCCGATCAGCGCGCGGCCATTTCTTTCGTTGAGAAGGGTGCCGTTGGTGTTGAACAACACGTAGGTGCCGCGGTCCTTGAGATAGCGCACCATCCGCGCCAGATCTCTCACCAGCATTGGTTCACCCACCCCGTGCAAAACGGCGCGTTGCAGGTTTGGAATCTGGTCGACGATCGAGACGAACAGCTCCCAGCTCATATCGGCCGGGGGCTCGAGCTCCGCGTAAGTGCGCGGGCAGGTCGTGCACAAGAGGTTGCAGCGGTTCGTGGTCTCGAGATAGACGCAGACCGGCTGTCGGGTCGCGTAGTCGCCACGCCGCTCCTCGACGCTCTCGAAATAGCGTCTGGGATCGACCTTGACGTCAGGCGGCGACTGCATCGGCATCGGGCTCCTCCGCCTTGCGTCGGTGACGCAGCGCGAATTCCACGACGAGAAGGAAAATGCAGGGGACGTAGATCGGGACTCCTTGCCACAGGGTTGGAGGCCACGCTGCGAAATAGAGATAGCCGCAGGCGCAGGTGAGATAGATCACGCCAACGACAGGATAGAAACACAGAAACGGCACCAGCCAGGCGAAGTACCAAGCATAGTGCGGTGAAAGCAGGAGCGTGAATGCGACGGCGAGCAGCATGGCGCCGGCGAGATCCGCGTCTGCCTTTCGGGGGCGCAAGAGGATGAAGAGGGCGAGCGCCGCCATCACCATCGCAGCGGCCGCCACGTAGCCCGCAAAGGCGTGCTGAGGCAGCGGGACGATCGCCTCGAGAAGTTGCCACGGGAAAATTCCCGCGCCGCGGTCCAAGCCCTCCTCGCTGATGTAGCTGCCGAGGAATCCGAACACCTTCGCGCCGACACCGATATAAGGCAGATACAGCGCGCCGATGGTCGCGACAAAGGCGACAGGAAGGCGCCAGTCCCAACGTTTATAAAGAGCGGGAGCGGTCACGACGGGAATGTACTTGACCAGCACGCCGGCGCCGAGCGCGACCCCGGCAAGGATCGGCGAGCGCTGTTCGACGGCGAGGAAGGCCAGCAGCAGAAAGGCGATGGCCACGATGTCGACGTGGCCGCTGCGCGCGAACTCCCACAACGGCAAGGGATGCCACGCGTAGAGCAGGATGCGCGATCGCGGCAGGCCGCGCAGCGCGAGCAATTGCAGCATCGTCCAGACCGCCAGTGCTTCGAACGCCAGCATGGCGGCCTTCATTGCGATCGGCGACTCCGATATCCGCGTGATCAGATAGAAGACGATCTGCGAGGTCGGCGGATAGATCGTCGGGGCATAATCGACACGATTGATGAAGGGATAGACCGCGGCGTCGCGCAGGGGCGACAGCGCGGCGTCGCTCGGCACATGAAGGTATGGGTTGACGCCGGCGCCTTGGACGCGGCCGTCCCAGATGTAACGGAAGAGGTCGGTCGAAATTGGCGTTCCCGGCAGAAGCAGGATCCGCATGGCAACGCCGACGAGAAGAATGGTCGCAAGCGCTCGGCCGTTCGCAGCTGCATCGCCGCGGACGACAAGCCAGCTCGCGACGGCATAAGGCGCGGCTTGGAGCAACATAATCACGCCGACGGTGGGATCGTCGAAGTGGTCGATTGCGATTGCGCCGACCGCCGAAAGCGCCAGCAGGCATCCCGCAAGAGCCACAAGCGGCCAATCGAGCCCCGTGATCCGCTTCACTCAGCAGCCCTCCCGAACCCATTCAGGGTTAGACCATTCTTGAAATCTGGGCTCTCGAGGAGCGATTGGATCAGCGCGCGCGAGTGATGCGCTCGAGCGGAGGAAAGAGTCGGTGCGAACGATTTTCCCTCGAAAAGTTCGCCCAGCAACAGTTTGAACGTTGCTATGTCGTCGACATCGTACCACGTCGGCAGAACGTGCACAGGCAAGTTGACTTCTGCGGCACGTTCGAGCGTTTGCCGTGCCACGTGCTCGGTGCTCCAAGCGATGCTCTGGAACAGTCGACGATGTTGCACCTTCAAGCCAAGCAGGTAGTAGCCGCCGTCAAGGGCGGGGCCGAGCACGGCCCGGTCGCCCGGCCGAGCAAGCACGTCGGCGGTTTCGAGCAGGAGCGACGTGGGTAGCGTGGGGCTGTCGGCATTGATGACCACCGTGGCGCTATGCCCCCGTTCTAGGAGCTGCGTGATTGTGTGATCAAGGCACTCCCCGAGCGAGGGGTAGCAAGCCTCGATCAGCGCCATTTCGCGCGGCAGATTATCTTCGAAGAAGGGTCGTGTTTCGGGCGGACCATACGCGATATAGCCGGCGATCGATCTCTCCGCAGCGGCGGCGAGGATGTTGTCGGCGACGTCGCGCAGAAATGCCGTATTGCATTGAGCGGCTTGTTCGAAAGTCAGCGGTGGAACCAAGCGGGTCTTACTGTGGCCCGGGACCGACCCCTTGGCCATGATGGCGACCCCGCAGGCGGCAACCTTGGCATTGCTCGTGTCAACCACGCTGCCGCGCATGACCACTCCCATGCCTCGTAATACGCCAAGCAAGGCCCGGTTGATGCAGCGAGATCAAGAAAAAGCAATTCTCGCCACCCGTCGAAGCAAGCGGTGTCGCCGATCCGCTCACGGACGGGTGAACGGGAGTCCACAATCCCTTCTACCGCTTAGGCCGTTTGGGGGGAAGGAGCGGCGGCAGAAAGCCAAGCGCGATCAAATCTTGCGATCGGGGGGTGCCGTCAAACGAACCGATCATTGCGGTGCACCCCTGGGCTACTTACGGCGAGCTCTCGCCCTACGTCGGGACTTGCGAAGTTCGGCGCGTTTCTTCGCACACGCCCGGCACTTGCAGCCAACTTCCTTGATGAAAGAATCGAAATAATCGCGGCCATAGTGATAGGTGATTTCGTCCCCCGGCTTGATGTTCTTGATCGCACGAATCTTGATCATGTGTTTCACGAAATAGACTTCCGCATTGGGCCGGCAGGAATGATTGATATAGCGCGCCCGGTTTCTGCGGCTGGAGCCGTCGATGGTCCAGCGGCTGTTGACCTCGAACAGGTAGCGCGTATTGAGCTGGTCGGCGACTTCGGTCGTAATCTTGCGGCCGCTGTAGCGAACGATGAATTGCCCCTTCTTGATTGGGACGCGGGCGAAGAGACCTAGCCCAGCTTTGGATTGGCCGATCCGAAGATGACGCGACGGTGACAGTCTCGCAGGCATCAGATTATGATTTGTCCTCCGCTGCCGATCCGGCGCAAGTGGATTCGGCATTCCAGCGCTCGATATTCATGATTCGAGCGCACGGCAATTGCAATCGATGGCTTTCGGATCGGTTCCGTTCGCGCGAGAATAGTGGGAAGTGATGGAGCAAGGTGGCCATGACCCATTCCGCTCGGCCCTTGCCCTCTTAGCTGACGCTCCTCAATGCAGGCCTATGACGTCGTCATCATCGGGGCAGGTCACAACGGGCTGACTTGCGCCGCCTACCTCGGCATGGCCGGCCTCAAAGTCAAGGTCCTCGAGCGGCGACCGATCGTGGGCGGTGCGGCGGTGACGGAAGCGTTTCATCCGGGCTTCCGTAACTCGGTCGCGGCTTACGCGGTGAGCTTGCTGAACCCGAAGATCATCACCGATCTTCGCCTCTTCGATCACGGCCTGAAAATTGTCCAGCGTCGCGCGCAAAACTTCCTTCCAACCTTGGACGGCCGTTATCTACTCGCCGCAGAGGGTCGCACCGAAAGCAGTATTGCGAAGTTCAGTCGCAGCGATGCGGAGCGATATGTCGCCTTCAGCCGCGAGCTCGACGGGACTGCCGATCTGCTGCGCGACCTGATGCTGCAGGCGCCGCCCAACCTCACGCGAGGAGCAAAACTCGCCGGCATGCGCGAGCTGGTCAAAGCCGGATGGCTGGGCAACCGGCTGCGGCGGCGCTCCACGGAAGATCTGCGGACGCTCCTCGACCTGTTGACGAAATCGGCCGCCGATTATCTCGACGGTTGGTTTGACGGCGAGCTCGTAAAGGCCTGGCTCGGCTTCGACGCTATCGTGGGAAATTACGCAAGCCCGTACACGCCGGGTACAGCCTATGTTCTCCTGCACCACGCGTTGGGCGAGGTGAACGGCAAGAAGCGTCTGTGGGGGCATGCCATCGGGGGAATGGGCGCCATCACGCAAGCCATGGCGCGGGCGGCCGCGAGCTATGGCGTAGAGATCGAGACCGATGCGCCCGTTCGCGAAGTCTTGATCGAGAAGGGCAGGGCCTCTGGTGTCCTGCTGGAGACGGGAGCCGTGGTCCGCGGCGGCACCGTCGCCGCAAACGTCAATCCCAAGCTCCTCTATACCGCAATGGTCCCGCAGAGCGCGCTCGATCCCGCCTTTTTTCGCCGCATCCAGCGATGGCGCTGCGCGTCCGGAACGTTCCGCATCAACGTCGCGCTTTCCCAGCTGCCGAGCTTCACGGCGCTGCCGGGACGCGATTGCGGCGATCATCACACCGCGGGCATCATTCTCGGCCCAAGTCTCGATTACATGGACCGCGCCTTTTGCGACGCACGAATGTCGGGATGGAGCCGCGATCCCATCATCGAGTTGGTCATCCCTTCGACCTTGGACGACACGCTGGCGCCGCCGGGAGCGCACGTCGCAAGCCTCTTCTGTCAGCACGTAGCGCCGCAGTTGCCGCAAGGACAATCGTGGAACGACCATCGAGAGAAGGTGGCCGATCTGATGATCGAAACGGTCGATCGCTACGCACCGGGATTCAAAGCAAGCGTCATCGGCCGCCAGGTCTTGAGTCCGCTCGATCTGGAGCAAGTGTTCGGGCTCACCGGCGGAGACATTTTTCACGGTGCCTTGACGCTGGATCAACTGTTCTGGGCCCGCCCCGTGCTCGGCTATGCCGATTATCGAGGGCCGGTCAAAGGACTTTACCATTGCGGATCGGGTGCTCACCCGGGGGGAGGCGTGACGGGGGCTCCCGGCCACAACGCCGCTTGCGCGATCCTCGCCGACCGGCGCCGGCGCTTCTGGCCTTCCCGTTGATCTAGCGCGGCAAGCGTCAGTCGCTCGCCGGAAGGGTGCTCCGCAGTCGATCCGCCGACGCGGACAAGTGCGCGAGTGCGGCCCGGCGCTCCTGTTCCCGGAATCGTCCGATCAGGCCCGAGATGGCAAGTGCGCCCCTGAACCGCCCGACGAGATCGAAAACGGGGACTGCGATCGCGGCGACCTGCGGGTCGCGCTCGCCGAGGGATATGCAGTAGCCCCCTTGCTGCACCGTCCTTGCTTTGGATCCTTTGCCATCCGTGTAGGCCATGAGCACATGGGCGCTGGCGCCGGCGTTGAGCGGCAGCTCGGCGCCTTCGTCGAGGTGGTGTCGCGCTGCGTGGGGCGAGTTGTGCCGGAACAGGCACACGCGGGAGCGGCCTTCGCGGATATAGAACGAAGCCGTTTCTCCGGTTGTCTCGACCAGTCGACGCAGTTCGGGCCTGATCGTTGCCCCGAGGTTGAAGCCGGTCCGATAGATCGATCCCAGCCGCCACAGCGTCGGTCCGAGCCGGAAACCGCCATTGTTCTCGCGAACGAGATAGCCGCACCGCTCCAATGACGCGGCAAGGCGCAGGATCGTGCTCTTATAGAAGCCTGTTGCCGCAGCCAGCTCGGCGAGCGTCATCGTCGGCCGATCGGCAGCGAATGCATTGAGGACAGCGAGGGCTCGTTCGACCGCCTCGACCTTGTCGTTGCTCATGACAACACAGTCGTTCGATTCGATGCCGTCCTACATTAGTAGAACCGTATTGCGCTGTACAGAACGTTCTGTTAAACAGAATAGTATTCTGTTTGACGGAATAAGGTTGATGGCTGATCTTCTTGCAGGCACGCGAGTGCTCGATCTGACCAACGTGCTGGCAGGTCCGTTCTGCTGCTATCAGCTGGCGCAACTCGGCGCCGAGGTCATCAAAGTCGAGGTGCCGGGCTCCGGCGACCTGGCGCGCCAGCTCGGCGCCGATCCCGAACTCAATCACCGCGGCATGGGCGCGTCCTTCCTGGCGCAAAACGCCGGAAAACGCTCCATCACCCTCAATTTGAAATTGGCCAAGGGCCGCGACGCATTCGCTCGGCTCCTCGCCACGGCCGATGTCGTCGTCGAAAATTTTCGTCCCGGCGTGATGGAACGGCTGGGGCTTGGCTACGCCGCGATCAAATCAATCAAGCAAGACATCATCTACTGCGCGATCTCCGGCTTCGGCCAGGACGGACCGCTCAAGTTCAATCCCGCATACGACCAGATCATCCAGGGGCTGTGCGGGGTCATGAGTGTCACCGGAGACGCGCAATCGGCGCCATTGCGGGTCGGTTACCCGGTCGCCGATACCATGGGAGGCATGACCGCCGCCTTTGCCATTGCCGCGGCGCTTGTTCGGCGCGGGCGCACGGGGGAGGGCGAGTTCATCGATGTGTCCATGCTGGAAGCCTCCCTTATAGCCATGGGGTGGGCAGTCTCGAATTGGCTGGTCGCCGGTGTGAAGCCGCAGCCCATGGGGAACGAAAATATGACCGCCAGCCCCTCTGGCACGTTCCGAACCGGGGAGGGGCTCTTGAACATCGCTGCGAACAAGCAGGAGCAGTTCGAGACGCTGTGCCGGTTGATCGGCCGCGAGGAGCTCATCGCCGATCCGCGCTTTTCCGGCCGGGAAGATCGGAAGCGCCGCCGCTTCGAATTGAAGGCCGAGCTCGAGCGTGCGCTTGCGGCGCGATCGGCGCGCGAATGGTCCGCGCTCCTCAACAAAAACGGCGTCCCAGCCGGGGAAGTCCTCGACGTGCCGGCCGTGCTCGAGCATCCGCAGGTTCACGAACGAGGACTGCTCAAGACCTTCGACTCCGTGCCGAACGTCGATCGTCCGGTGCGCGTCGTGCGATCCGGTTTCCGTCTGGCGAGCGGCGATCCGCAACCCGCGTCGGCGCCGCCCACGCTCGGTGCCGATACCGGCGATCTCCTCGGCGAACTCGGCTTTTCCAGGCGCGAGATCGATGAGCTCGCGCGCGAAGGGGCGATATGAGCAACAGCACATCTGCACCCGGCGACACGCCGGAGAATTGGTGGTCGACGTCGATCATCGAGATGAAGCCGGGGATGATCCGTTACCGCGGCTACGCGGTCGAGGAGCTGATCGGCCGCGTCGGCTTTGTCGAGATGGTTTATCTCATGACGCGCGGCGAGCTTCCCCATCCGGGTTGCGCCAAGCTGCTCGAAGCCGCGCTGGTAGCGGCGGTGGATCACGGCCCGCAGGCGCCGTCGATCGCAGCCGCCCGAATGGCGATCACCTGCGGGGTCGGTATCAACAATGCCATGGCCTCGGCGATCAACATGCTCGGCGACGTGCATGGCGGAGCCGGCGAGCAATGCGTCACGCTTTATAATGCGATCGCCGCGCGCATGGGCGGCGGTCCGAGCAGCGAGGCGCAATTGGCGCAAGCCGTAAAGGCGGAAATGAAGGCGCTGCTCGAAGCGGGTATCCGGTACGTTCCCGGCTTCGGGCATCGCTTTCACCCTCGCGATCCGCGTGCGCCGCGGCTGCTCGCCCTGGTCGATGATGCTGCTGGCCTCGGCGCGGTGAGCGGACGCTTTGCTGCGATCGGCCGGGCGGTGGAGGCCGAACTTGCGGCGCAGAAGGGACGGCCCGTGCCGATGAACATCGACGGCGCCACCGGCGTCATTTTCGCGGAACTCGGCTTCCCGCCGCCGCTCTGCCGTGGACTGTTCGTGCTGTCTCGGTCGGTCGGCGCCTTGGCCCACGCGTTCGAAGAGATGCAGTCAGGCGCACGCAACAAAGGACCGATTCCGCGCCATCTGATTTGGACCTATAGTGGCCCATCTGCGCGCACGCTTGGTGGCGCCTAACCGCTCGGCTTCGAGTGGCTCTCCTGCTTTCGTAACCGGCGAAGCAACGCGCCGGAGAACGCCGATCACCGCTAGGAAAGGAAACGCCATGCTCACCCGTCGCGATCTTCTGCGTAGCGTCGCGCTCCTTGGCGCCGCCTTGCCGCTGTCGCTCCCGGCCATCGATTCCGCTCACGCGCAATCGATTGATCTTCTCAAGCTGTTCGTTCCTGCAGCACCCGGCGGCGGTTGGGATCAAACCGCGCGCACGGTCGAGCAGGTCCTGCGCGCAACCGGCGCCGTCAAGGGCGTGCAGATCACCAACGTGGGAGGCGCGGGCGGCGCGGTGGGGCTGCCGCAATTCCTGAACCAGTGGAAGGGACAGGGCAACGCGCTCATGGTGGCGGGCATGGTGATGGTCGGCGCGATCATCGCCAACAAGAGCCCGGTCCGGCTCGCGCAGGCGACTCCGATCGCGCGCCTCACCGGAGAATTTCTGGCATTGGTCGTTCCGGCACAATCGCCCTTCACCAGTGCGAAGGACTTCGCGGCGGCGCTCAAAGCCGATCCCACGAAGGTTCCCGTCGCCGGCGGCTCGGCCGGCGGCTCCGATCACATCCTCCTCGGCATGATCGCGAAGGCGCTCGGCGTTCCCCCAAGCAAGGTGAGCTACGTTGCCTTTGCCGGCGGCGGACCGGCGACCGCCGCACTGCTGGGCAATCAGGTAGCGGCCGGGATTTCGGGCTATGGCGAATTCGCCGAGCAAGTGAAAGCGAACAAGCTGCGCGTGCTCGCCATATCCGCGGACAAGCGCCAGCAAGACATCGCCGCGCCCACGCTGAAAGAGGAAGGCGTCGACGTCGAGCTCTTCAACTGGCGCGGCGTATTCGCTCCTCCGGGGGTCAATGACGCGCAACGCAAGGCGATGATCGCGCTGATGGAGAGGATGACGGCAACGCCGCAATGGGCCGAGGCCTGCAAGACGCGGGAGTGGACGACAATCGCGCTGTTCGGTGACGAGTACAAGGCCTTTCTCGAAAGCGAGACGGCGCGGATCGAAGGCATTCTCAAAGAGCTCGGGCTCGCATGACAACGACCAGCGGCTCTCCAGAAGAGCCCAACGCGCGCGCGCGGCCCGCCATCGGCGAGACGATCATCGGCGCCGGCGTGCTGGCGCTGGCGATCGTCATGTTCTGGCAGACCATGTCTATTCCGGTATCGCCGATCTACGCCAAGGTCGGACCCACCGTCGTCCCGATGATGACGGCCGCAGCCTTAGGAATGCTCGGTCTCCTTCTGATCATCGATGCCTGGCGAGGAGGCTGGCAGCCCGAGGAGGAGAAGGCCGTGACGCCCGATCGAGCGGCCCTGCTCTGGATCACTGCCGGGCTCGTGCTCAACGTCGTCTTGATCGGCCCGGTCGGATTTACCATCGCTTCGATCATTCTGTTCGTGTGCGTCGCGCGCGCCTTTGGATCCAACAGGATCGTGCGCGATGCCCTGATCGGCGCAGCTTTCGCGCTCGTCGCCTATTTCGGTTTCGCCTTGACGCTCGGCATCAATATCGGTTCGGGTTTGGTCGAGAGCGCCATCGAACGGGTGATCGGGGTGGAGGGCGGCTGACATGGATGCCTTCCAGCAGCTTCTCAATGGTTTTGCGGTCGCGCTCACGCCGATGAATCTTCTGTGGTGCCTGGTGGGCACCACCTTGGGCACGGCGATCGGCGTCCTTCCCGGACTGGGCCCGGCGTTGACCATCGCCTTGCTGTTGCCGATCACGTTCAAGGTCGAGCCGACCGCGGCATTCATTCTTTTCGCCGGCATCTACTACGGCGCGATGTATGGCGGCTCGACCACCTCGATTCTGCTCAACACGCCGGGCGAGAGCGCCACCATCGTCACCGCGCTCGAAGGTAACAAGATGGCGCGCAACGGCCGTGCCGGCGCCGCGCTGGCGACGGCGGCCATCGGCTCGTTCGTGGCCGGCACGATCGGCACCCTCGGCATCACCTTTTTGGCACCCGTGGTGGTGGACTGGGCGCTCCGATTTGGGCCGGCCGACTATTTCTCGCTGATGGTATTCGCCTTCGTGACGGTCTCGGCCGTGCTCGGCTCCTCGGCGGTGCGAGGGCTCGCAACCTTATTCTTCGGCATCTGGTTGGGTCTGATCGGCGTCGATTTGCAGACCGGCCAAGCGCGCTTCACCTTCGGTCTTGCGGAACTGCTAGACGGCATCAACGTCATCGTCGTTGCGGTCGGTCTGTTCGCAGTCGGGGAGACGCTCTACGTGGCCTCGCGCTACCGCTTCGGCAAGGACGAGATCATGCCGCTGTCGGGCTCAATTTGGATGACCGCGGACGAATGGAAGCGCTCGTGGAAACCATGGTTGCGCGGCGCCGGCATAGGCTTTCCGATCGGCGCCATGCCGGCTGGTGGCGCCGAGATCCCGACCTTTCTGAGCTACTACATCGAGAAGAAGCTCTCCTCGAAGCCGCAGGAGTTCGGCAAAGGCGCGATCGAAGGCGTCGCCGGCCCGGAGGCCGCCAATAATGCGTCGGCCGCCGGCGTGCTGGTGCCGATGCTCACGCTGGGCCTGCCCACATCGGCGACCGCCGCGATCATGCTTTCCGCCTTCCAAAGCTACGGTATCAATCCCGGGCCGCTGCTGCTGCAGTCGCAGCCGCAGTTGGTCTGGGGCCTGATCGCGTCCTTGTTTATCGGCAACGTCATGCTGCTCGTGCTCAACCTGCCGCTGATCGCGATCTGGGTGAAGCTCCTGCAAATCCCCGCGCCGCTGCTCTATGCCGGCATTCTGGTGTTCGCCACCATCGGCACGTACGGGATCACGCAGTCGCCGGTCGATCTCATCCTGCTCTATCTCATCGGCGGCGCGGGCTACCTCATGCGCCGCTACGATTTCCCGGTCGCTCCTGTCATCATCGGAATGATTCTGGGGCCACTCGCGGAGCAGAATTTCCGCCAGGCGATGACGATCTCGGCCGGCGATTGGACCGTGTTCTTCACGCGGCCGCTATCGGCCACGATCCTGGCGCTGGCGGCGCTCGCTCTGTTCGGGCCCAAGCTCTATCAGCTCGCCATGCGGCCCAAACCCGATCACGTGCCGGGCGATGCGTAAGCTAGCCAAAGCGGGTTTCGATCGTCGCCGCGATGTCAGCCCCCCTGCCGGTTGGGACAGCTGCGATAGCGGGGATCACACGTCCTCTACGACTTCGTAATGACAGACGCTCCTGTCGAATTCGATGAGCGCGGCCACCGCGCCTGGTTCGACGACCGCCTTATCGACGTCCACCCCGGCAAACGCGCGAATCGCGTTCATTGACCGCCATCGGGTCAGGACCAGAAACTCGATCTTATCGTCGAGATAGCGGCGACCAAGTTGCGCGCCGATAAAACCGGGGAGATGGCGCAACTCGGGGATGACGTTCTCGCGGAAATGCTTCGGGTATGCGTCCGCTTTCGATGGATGTGCGCGTCCGCGCCACTCGCGAATGATCATGTGAGAACCCCCCTGACACGCGCTATCCGTGAATATCCTTCGCGCAGGCGCCCGCAGCCTGCTCAATCGCGAGCCGAAATGAGCAATTTTGGCCCGCCCCTCCTCTGCATTGTCTCGGGCATCAGCCACCAGGTCAGGATGAGACCAGCAGCGCCGATGCAGGCGAGGCCCAGGAACGCGAAACTGCTGCCGAGGTAGTCGCTCATCCATCCGGCGAGCGTCGTGCTCAGCGAAGCTCCGACCGCCGTTGCGCTGCCGACTATCCCCTGCGCCAGATTGAATCGCCCCGTACCGCGCGTGATGTCGGCGATCGTCAGCGGAACCAGCACGCCGAACACTGCGGCGCACACGCCATCGAGCAACTGCACGGCGACCAGCAGGCCAGGGTCCGCGACGACCATGAACAACAGGGCGCGGATGGGCAACGCGGCGAAGCCGATCAGCAATATCGGCCGGCGCCCCCATCGCTGTGCGAAACGTCCGACCGCCGGTGAGAAAAGGGCGACGACAATTTGCGGCACGACGATGCAGGCCGCCACCAAGGTCGTTGCCCATGCGCTCGAACGCATGGTGACGATGCTCGCCATCAACGGGAGCAGCGCCGTATTGGCGAGCTGGAAGACGGTGACACACGCGGCGAAGATCAAGAGCGGCCGATTGGTCAAGAGACTCGCAAAGCCGGCGGTGCGGGTACGCCCCTCGGCCAGCCCGCCGTGGGCGCGAACAGGATCGATTTCGTTCGGCCGGATGTGAGCGAGCGTGACCAGCGTGGGAACGATAAGCGCGGCGGTGACCAGGAACACCGCCTGGTTCGACCAGAAATATCCGACCGCGCCCATTCCGGCTGCCGCGAGACCGTTGCCGATCGAGGCGAAGCGGGCGTTGCGGCCGAACCGTTCGCCGCTGGCGGCATGCCCGACGAGCCCGAGACTGATCGCGGCGAGCGCAGGGCTCACCACCGAACTGCCCGCCGCTTGCAGAATTTGCGCGCCGAGAACCGCGGGAAACATCGGCCACAATGCAATGATCAGCGCGCTCGCGCTGATGGCGATCATCGCCAGCGCGGCGACCGCGCGCTCGGAGCGCGCGGCATCGACGAGGGCCCCGCCCGGCATTTGCAGCGCCAGTCCGGCAAGCCCTCGGGCGGTGAGAACGAGTCCGATATCGACCTGCGTCCATCCCTGAGCCGTGAGATAGACCGAGATGAACGGCCCGAACCCGGTCTGCACGTCGGCGACGCAGAATGCAAACCAGTCGAGGCCGCGCTGGCTGTACCGCGACGCAGCAATCGGCGGCTCGGGCGGCAGCGGCCGCGGCGGCGATGGCGGCGCTTCCTCGGGTTCCACCGCTCGCTTGGGCTGGCGGGGTTGGCGGGGTGCCGGTGCGCTGGGCAGGGTTACCTCTCCGGTACTGCTGCCTCGCTCGATGGCGCGACTTGCGCCGGGCTCGCGGAGCTGACCACCACGACCGGCTCGCCGCGCTTATATTCGGGCGCGAGTCGCACCTGGTTACGCGTCAGGTCCACGCTAATCGATCCGGGCTTACCGGCAGGGGCAAAGTTCAAGCCGCGCCAGTCGACCGCGATCTTGCGCGTGCCGATGCCGAGAAAACCGCCGAAATCGATGATCGCCGCACGCACCTGCCCGTCGCGGCTGACGATGATGTCCACGATCCGCCCCATGTCCTCCCCGGCATTGCTGCGCACGCTTTTGCCGAGGATTGTCGAGACCTCTTGGTCGTCGAGCACGACCGCGGGTGTACCGGGAGAAGGATTGGGGGGCGGGGCGGTGGCCGGTGGTGCAGTCGTCGACGGCGGATTCTCGGGCTCAGACTGCCCCATAGGCGGCGGTGACTGCTCCGGCGTCTGCGCGACCTGCCGCGCCTGAGCCCATCGCGCGGCCTGCTCCGCGCGACCCGAGGCGTCACTATAGGCACCCACCGCCGCGACCAGACCAGCCGCGACGACGGCGATAATTGCGAGATCGGTACGCATTGCGCGCTGCCCCATGCACATTACCCCACGACACTCAACGCGAATGCACCGTCGAAGTTCCTTGCCAGGCAGCGTGCAGGGGCGACTCTCTGCACCGCGAGGTTCGGCTTAATCGCCGTGACGATCGAGCCAAACAATTCCGCCCGTTAAGAGAATCGATCCGCTCGCCCTGCGGGCGGACCCTGCCACGGCGCCAGAAAACCGTGTTACTTTGCGCTTCGACCAAGACCGAATGCACTAGGGAGAGGGATTCATGCCGGGACATGCAAAAGCGGCCATTGTCATTGCGCTTTGGCTTGCCAGCGGGGTGGGTGAGGCTTCCGCCCAAGTCAAACTTGGGGCCGTGTTATCGGTCACCGGGCCGGCTTCGTTCCTGGGCGATCCGGAAAAGAAGACGCTCGAAATGTACGTGGACGAGATCAACGCCAAGGGCGGTGTGAACGGGCAAAAGCTGCAACTCGTCGTCTACGACGACGGCGCCGATGCCAATGCGGCGCGCACCTTCGCCACCCGCCTCGTCGAGGAGGATAAGATCGTCGCCATGGTCGGCGGTACCACCACCGGGGCGACGCTTGCCATGATGCCCGTCTTCGAGGAGGCGCAGATCCCGTTGATCTCGCTCGCCGGCGCCATCCAGATCATCGAGCCCGTGCGCAAATGGGTGTTTAAGACGCCGCACACGGACAAGATGGCCTGCGAGAAGATCTTTGCCGATTTGAAGCAGCGCAACTTGACGACCGTCGCCCTGATCTCGGGCACCGATGCGTTCGGCAAATCGATGCGTGACCAATGCGTGGCGGTCGCGCCACAGGCCGGCATCACCATCGCGCACGAGGAATCCTACGGCCCGCGCGACAGCGACATGACCCCACAGCTCACCAACATCAAGGGCAAACCCGCCGTGCAGGCGGTGATCAATCCCGGCTTCGGCCAGGGTCCCGCGATCGTGACTCGCAACTATCGGCAGCTCGGCATTGCGCTGCCGCTTTATCAGAGCCACGGCGTCGCTTCGAAGCAGTTCATCGACCTGGCTGGTCCTGCCGCCAACGGGGTGCGGCTACCGGCCGCGGCGCTGCTCGTGGCCGAGAAGCTCCCCGACAATGACCCGCAGAAGCCCGTCGTTGTCGCCTACACGCGGGCCTACCAGCAGAAGACGGGCCAGCCGATCTCGACCTTCGGCGGCCATGCCTATGACGGGTTGATGATTTTCGTGGAGGCCGCGAAACGCGCCGGCAGCTTCGACACGGCAAAGGTGCGCGACGAAGTCGAGAGGACGAAGAATTTCATCGGCACCGGCGGCATCGTCAACATGTCGCCAAGGGATCATCTCGGCCTCGATCTCTCTGCCCTCCGTATGCTCGAAATCAAGGGTGGCGACTGGACGCTGGTGCAGTAGGCGCGTGCCTGAATTTCTCCAATTCGTCTTCTCCGGGCTCACCGTCGGCGCGGTCTATGCGCTCGTCGCGCTCGGCTTCACCCTGATCTACAACGCCTCCGACGTCATCAACTTCGCCCAGGGCGAATTCGTGATGCTGGGCGGAATGACCACGGTGTTTCTCGGGCTCACCGGCGTGCCGCTGCCCTTGGCGGCGGTTCTCGCGGTCGTCGTCACCATTCTCGTGGGCCTTGCGCTGCACCGCTTCGCCATCGAACCGGTGCGCGCCAGCGGCGCCGTCGTGTTGATCATCATCACGATCGGCGCGTCGATTTTTCTGCGCGGCGTCGCACAGGTGGTATTCGACAAACGCTTTCACAGCCTGCCGTCATTTATCGGCGGCGATGCGATCCGCGTCGGCGGGGCCGCCATCCTGCCGCAAAGTCTGGTCGTGCTCGCCGGTACGGTGGTCATCGTCGTGTTGCTGTGGGCCTTCATCGAGCGCACCTTGACCGGCAAGGCGATGATCGCGACCGCCGCGAACGAACTCGCCGCCCGTCTCGTCGGCATCGATACGCGCGCCATCGTCGCATTGTCCTTTGCGATTTCGGCCGCGATCGGCGCGGTGGCGGGCATCCTGATCACTCCCATCACGCTCACGAGCTACGACGTCGGCACCGTGCTGGCGCTCAAAGGTTTCGCCGCCGCCATGCTCGGCGGCATCGGCAGTGCTGTCGGAGCGGTGATCGGCGGATTGCTGCTCGGATTGTTTGAAGCTTTTGCCGCAGGCTACATCTCCTCGCAATATAAGGACGCGGTCGCGTTCCTGATCATCTTGATCGTCCTGTTTGCCATGCCGCGCGGACTGTTCGGCCCAGCGCCGGTCGAGCGCGTATGACCTTTGTGCCCGCCTTCGTGACGCGTCATGCATGTCCAGACTGGCGCCGCCTGTCCTTGTCCTGACCGCCTCCGGGAGAGGGGACTCGACATAGCCTCGAGAGCTTCATGCAAAGGCTCCTGACTCATCGTGTTGTGCCAGCGCTGGCGATGGCGGCCATCGTGGTAGTGCTGCCAGTGTTTCTTCCGTCCGCCTATTACTATCGCGTCGCGGCTCTGGTGTTCGTATTTGCGCTCGCTGCCGTGGGACTGAACCTGTTGATGGGTTTCGCCGGGCAAGTGAGTCTCGGCCATGCCGGTTTCATGGGGATCGGCGCCTACGCGGTCGCGATCGGGCCCACTCATCTCGGCTTGCCGTCGTCCGTCTCGTTTGTCATCGGCGCCGGACTCTCCGCGCTCGTGGCTTTCCTCGTCGGCCGGCCGATCCTGCGCCTGAAGGGCCATTATCTCGCGGTCGCCACGCTGGGCTTCGGCATCCTGCTCGCCATCGTCTTCACCAACGAGGCACGCTTCACCGGCGGACCTGACGGCATGACGGTGCCGCGGCTCGTTTTGTTCGGCTTCTCCGTCCGCGGCGCACAAGCCTGGTACTGGATCGCGGCGGCGACCTTCTTGCTCGGCGCCGTGCTCGCGCTCAACTTGATCGACAGCCCGAGCGGACGCGCGCTGCGCGCGATCCATGACAGCGAGGTCGCCGCTCGCGTGCTCGGCGTCGACGTCGCAAGAATGAAACTTTTGGTGTTTGTCATCTCCGCCGTCTATGCCTCGGTCGCCGGCTCCTATTTCGCTCTGCTCAACGGGCACATCACGCCCGACGTGTCCGGCTTCCTGCGCTCGATCGAGCTCGTCGCCATGGTCGTGCTCGGCGGCATGGGATCGGTGGCGGGCTCGCTCGTCGGCGCCGCCCTCCTCGTGGTGCTGCCGCAGACGCTCACGCTGCTGCACGACTACGAGCATATGGCGCTTGGTCTTATCGTCATGCTGGTAATGATTTTCTTGCGCGCCGGCATCGTGCCGACATTCGCGAGAGCGCTCTCCTTGAGGCGGGCATGATTCTCGTTGCCGAACACCTGTCAATCTCCTTCGGCGGCGTGCGTGCGGTCGATGACGTGAGCCTGACGGTTGCGCCCGGCATCGTCTTCTCGATCATCGGTCCGAACGGCGCCGGCAAGACCACGCTGTTCAACCTCATCTCCGGCCTTTACCTGCCCGCTGCCGGCCGCGTGCGCTTGGCCGGGGAGGACGTGACCGCGCTTGCGCCGGAAGAGCTCGCGCGCCGCGGCTTGTCGCGCACGTTTCAGAACCTGCAGATCTTCTTCCGCATGAGCGTGCTCGAGAACGTCATGGTCGGTCGCCACCGTCATGAAACAACAGGCATATTCGCTGATCTCCTTCATCTGCCCTCGGTCGGCCTGCAAAATCGGACGACTTGCGCGGCGGCCGCGGCCGCGCTCGAGCGCGTCGGGCTTGCCGCGGCAGCGCAGCGCCCGGCGAGCGCCTTGTCCTTCGGCGATCTCAAACGCCTCGAAATGGCACGCGCGCTCGCGAGCGAGCCCAAGCTGCTTCTGCTCGATGAGCCGGCCGCCGGCTGCAATCCGGTGGAGACCGCCGGAATCGAAGCCGTCATCCGTCGGCTGATCCGCGACGGCATTACCGTCGTGCTGGTCGAGCACGACATGCGGCTGGTGATGAACGTCTCGGATCGCATCCATGTGCTTGCCAACGGCCGCACTCTTGCCGAGGGCACGGCCGCGCAGGTCCGCGCGAACCCCGCCGTGATCGCGGCTTATCTCGGTATTCGCGGCGCGCAGGAGGCGGTCGGTGCTCTCGGTTGAGCAGGTCAGGAGCAGTTACGGTCGTATCGAGGCGCTGCACGGCGTTTCGATCGAGGTGGGACGGGGCGAAATCGTCACGCTTCTCGGCGCCAATGGCGCCGGCAAGTCCACGCTGATGCGGGCGATCTCCGGAGTGCAGCCGATCTCCGCGGGGCGGATCCGGTTCGATGATCGGCCGCTGGAGGGCGTGTCCAGCCATGCGCGCGTTGCGCTCGGGATCGCACAGGTGCCGGAAGGTCGCCAGGTGTTTGCGCCGCTTTCGGTCGAGGATAACCTCAGGCTCGGGGCATGGCCGCGACGAAATGCGCGGCTCGATGCCGAGCTGGCGTCCGTCTATGAGCTGTTTCCGGTCCTGGCGTCGCGCCGGCGGATCAGCGCCGGCATGCTGTCGGGTGGGGAGCAGCAGATGCTGGCGATCGGCCGTGCGCTCATGGCGAAGCCGCGCCTGCTGCTTCTCGACGAGCCCTCGATGGGTCTCGCTCCCATGTTGGTCGAGCAAATTCTGGACGTCGTGCGCGGGCTGAAGCAGGCTGGACTGACGGTGCTGCTGGTTGAACAGAACGCCCGCGCCGCGCTCGCCATCGCCGATCGCGGCTATGTCATCGAGACCGGGCGGATCGCGACAAGCGGCAACTCGAATGCACTCTTGGCCGATGCGCGCGTGCAGGCGGCATATCTCGGAGTGTGATGAGCCCAAAGAAACACGTCTGGTTGGCACATCCGCGCAGCCTTTCTAGGCGTGCGCCTGCTCTGAAGAGTTGCGTGCACATCGAATGGGTATGCAAAGTCCGGGGGGAACCATCTCGGGCGTGCCGGTTTGGTGTCGCGCCCCGTGGGCCGAGACCGGCAAGAAGTGTATCATGAGCACGGCGCAGCTCGGCGGTTCGGTATCACAAGGGAGCGCAGCCGCTGATATGACACCTCGGTCCACTGCACGGCAGGACTCGGCGAACAGGCGGCGCAGGCGCCAGCCGCAAGTGCCAGCCGTTGCAATCTCCGAAAGCAAGCTCGACGAAAGTTTGGAGGAGAGCTTTCCAGCGAGCGATCCGCCCAGTTGGACGCTTGTGACGCGAATCGGCTCACCGCGCCGAAAACCTCGAAACTTTGACGAATCCGACGCCTAGGTTTATCGAGCCGCGGCTAGCTCGCGGCCGAGCAGGGGAGCATCCCTCAGGTGGTGAACCGGGAGATTTGCGATGACCACCCGTAAGCTCGACAAAACACAGTGGCGTACTTTCTTCGATCGCCTATCGGCAACGCTCGAAGGCAAACAAGCTGAAATCGAGATCGCCTCGCTGCGCCTCGGGGATCAGGTCCAAGCCGACTGGCTACCTCTGTTCGGCATCGCCTACGATCCCAACGACGACATCGTCGAGGTGGCGCTCGAGGGTTTGGATCATTTGATCCACAAGCCGCGAGAAATTTACGCCGAGGAGGGGCCGGGCGGTTTGACGGCGCTCGAAATCATCGATGCAGACGACGTCAAGCAGATCGTCAAGCTTCGTGATCCATTGAGGCTGCCTGCGCCATCGCCGACACGCTGATCACGTCCGGCGAACCTTGCCGCGCTCACGCGTTCCCCATCGGGAGGCGCAAATGCTGCGACCCTCCGTCGTCTTGCTGGCGGCATTGGCAGCGACCGGCGGCACGATGCCGGAGGCTGCCGCGGAACTGCTCTCGTCCCGGCCGGTCACTGTCGTTATTCCGTTCACGCCGGGTGCAAGCTCCGACACGCTACAGCGCATCGTCAACAAGAAGGTCACCGAGAACACCGGCCAGACGCTCGTCGTCGAGTCGCGCCCGGGTGGCAGCGGCATCATCGCCACGGTGGTGGTCAAGCAGGCGCCGGCTGACGGGCACACGCTGCTGCAGGCGAATGCGGCAACCCATGCCGTTAACGCCGCGCTCTACGCGACGCTGCCCTACGATCCGATCAAGGGGTTTCGGCCGATCACGCTCATGTGGAGCTTCCCGCAATTGCTCGCGGTCCCGTTCGAGAGCCCCGCGAAGTCGGTCACCGACCTCATTGCGCTTGCCAAAGCGAAGCCCGGCGGTTTGAGCTTTGCCTCCCAAGGCACCGGTTCCGGCGGGCATTTGCTCGGAGAGATGTTGAAGCTCAGGACCGGAGCGAACATGGTGCACATTCCTTACCGCGGCGCTGCTCCCGCCGCCACCGATCTTGCCGCCGGGCGGGTCGACTTCTTCTTCGTTTCTTATTCCTCGTTGCTGCCGTTTCTGCAGGCGGGCAAGGTGCGCGCCCTTGCCGTCGTCACCGAACCGTCTGCCGGTGCTGCCCGATGCTCCGACGATGACAGAGGTGGGCTTTGCCGGAGTGGCGCTCGATGCCTGGTTCGGACTCGTTGCCCCGGCGGACACACCCGATCTCGTCATTGCCAAGCTCAATGCCGCATTCGTGCAGGCGCTGCGGGATCCGCAGATCGTCAAGCAGATGACCGATCAAGGCGCCGAAGCGCGCACCACCACGCCCGCGGACTTCGCGGCGTTCATCGCCTCCGAAACCGAGCGCCTTGGCAAGCTCGTGCGCGCGGTCGGCGCCAAGGCGGAGTGAGGGGCGATTAGGCTGCGTCCGCCGTCGCGCGACACGCGCGTTCCTTGAACCTGTCCTGCGGAGGCAGAATTTTCCATTTCGGTAGCCGGATTCGCCACAATATTTTTCTCTTTTTGCGCTTGTTTTCACTACTATATGGAAAATCATACTAACCGATGGTTTCACACGGAGCTGGCCTGCGATGCGTTTCCTTCCGGTGTTTCTCGATGCCTGTGCAGGGGTGATCATTCTCATCGGCTCCGGCGAGCCCGCGCGCGGCAAGTTGCGGCTGCTGCGCGCCGCCGGCGCGCACGTGCGCTGGTTCTCCCGCGATGTTGACGTTGCGGAAGAGACGCTGACGCTGTCGGGACCGGGCCGGCTCGAAATCAGCTTTGGTGATCCGCTCAAAGCCGATTGGGCCGACGCCGTCGCCGTTGTTTCCGCGGCCGGTGATGCGCTCGACGCGCAAATCGCCGCCCGCGCTCGCCGCCGTCGCATCCCCGTCAATATCGTCGACCGGCCCGAGCTCTCGACGTTCATTTTTCCCGCCGTTGTCAATCGCGGCGAGGTGATTGTTGCGATCGGCACCGGCGGAGCCTCGCCGGTCCTGGCGCGGCGTCTGCGCGAGTTGATCGAGGCTTTGCTGCCCACGCGGATCGGCGAGCTTGCCCAATTGATTGGCCGCCACCGCCGCCGCTTCGCGACGGTCCCGCGCGCGCTGTCGCCGCGCCGTTTCTGGGAAAGCATCATCGCCGGTCCGATTGCCGAGGCGGTCCTCGCCGGGCGTTCCGACGAGGCGGAGGCGCGGCTCGTCGCCGCGATCGACGACGATGGCGCTCGCGAAAGCAGCGCCGGCAAAGGGGAAATGGTGTTTCTCGTCGGCGCGGGCCCGGGCGACCCCGATCTTTTGACCTTGCGCGCGCTCCATGCGCTCGCTGACGCGGATGTCGTGTTCTACGACGAGTTGGTGACGCCGGCCGTGCTCGATCGTGCGCGCCGGGGCGCCGAGCAGGTGTTCGTCGGCAAGCGGCGCGGCGAGGTAGGCATCGGACAGGCCGAGATCAACCGGCGCCTCGTCGCTGCCGCGCGCGCCGGGCGCCGTGTGGTGCGGCTCAAGGGCGGCGATCCCTTCATCTTCGGGCGCGGGGGCGAAGAGCTGGAATATTTGCGCGCGGCCGGCGTACCGGTCGTCGTCGTTCCCGGAGTAACCGCAGCGCTCGGCTGCGCCGCCGAAGCGGGCCTTCCGCTGACCTTCCGAAACGAGGCGGGTAAGCTTGCCTTCATCACCGCGCAGCGGGCGGAAGAGGCGGCCGCAATCGATTGGTCCGGCCTTGCCGACCGGCAGACGACAGTTGTCGTCTATATGGGACTGGCGTCTGCGGCCGCCGTGCGCGACGGCTTGATCGCGGCCGGCCGCAGCGGAGAGACTCCGACCGCGGTCCTTGCCCGCGGGACGCGGCCGGATTCGCAAGCGGCCGTCGGCTGCCTTGACGAGCTTGCCGCCTTGGCGAGCGAAGTGGGCGAGGGGCCAGCCATTCTCGTCATCGGCGAAGTGGTCGCGCATTCGACGCCCTGGCGTGCCGCGCATGTCGAGAAATTGATCGCGCGGGTAGCCGCATGACCTCGCCGCTGCAGCAGAAGCTCAAGGTCACCGGTCCGGTCGTCGTTACCGCCAACCGGCTTGGCGATGGCGCGGTCGTCTATCGCTCGGCCGACGGCAGCTGGACCGAGGATCTGGCCGCGGCCGCGGTGGTGACGACGACGCCGGCCGCAATCGAGCTGCTCACCGCCGCAGCTTCCGACAAGCTTCGCGCGGTCGACGTCTATGTCGCGCCGGTCGAACTCACGCCGCAGCAGCAGGTGCTGCCCGGCAATCTGCGCGAGCGGATTCGCTTCTACGGCCCGACCGTCGCGCCTCCGGGCGAAAGTTGAGGGCGCATGTATATCTATGACGAATTCGACCGCACGCTCGTCGACGAGCGCGTGCGCGAATTCCGCGACCAGGTCGCGCGGCGCTTGTCGGGCGAACTGACGGAAGAGGAGTTCAAGCCGCTGCGCTTGATGAACGGCGTCTATCTGCAGCTGCACGCCTACATGCTGCGCATCGCCATTCCTTACGGCACGCTCTCCTCCCATCAGATGCGCATGCTCGCGCATGTGGCGCAGCGCTACGACCGCGGCTACGGCCATTTCACCACGCGCCAGAACATCCAGTTCAACTGGATCAAGCTCGAGGAGTTGCCTGACGCGATGACCGACCTCGCGCGCGCCGGACTGCACGGCATGCAGACCAGCGGCAATTGCGTGCGCAATATCACGACCGATCAATGGGCCGGCATCGCGCCTGACGAGATCGAGGATCCGCGCATCTGGGCGGAGCTGCTGCGCCAGCATCTGACGCTGCATCCCGAATTCTCTTTCCTTCCGCGCAAGTTCAAGGTTGCACTTACTGCCTCCACGCACGACCGCGCGGCGGTGAAGATCCACGACATCGGCCTGCGGATGCACCGCAACGGGGCCGGCGAAACCGGCTTCGAGGTGATGGTGGGCGGCGGGCTCGGTCGCACTCCGTTCCTCGGCAAGACCATAAAGCCCTTCCTGCCGAAGCGTGATCTGCTGAGCTACGTCGAGGCGATCATGCGCATGTACAACCAGTACGGTCGGCGCGACAACATCTACAAAGCACGCATCAAGATTCTGGTCCACGAGCTCGGCACGGAAAAATTTGCGCGCGAGGTCGAGGAGGAGTGGCAGTCGATCAAGGATGGTGTGCTCGCGCTCGACCACGCCGTGGTCGCCGACATCGCCGCGCGATTCCGCTATCCCGGCTATGAGGAGCTCGCAGACAATCCGCCCGAGCTGGCGAAGGCGCGCGAGGACGCGCGCTTCCGCACGTGGCTCGATAATTCCGTGAGCAACCACAAGGTTGCCGGCCATGCCATCGTGACGCTCTCGCTCAAGCCCGAAGATGGGCCGCCCGGCGATGCGACCGCGGCGCAGATGGATGCCATCGCGGAGCTCGCCGATCGCTACAGCTATGGCGAGATCCGCGTCGGCCATGAGCAGAATTTGGCCCTGCCGCATGTCGCCCAACGCGACCTTCACGCGCTATGGCGGGCCCTGGACGAGATCGGGGTTGCGACCCCCAACGTCAATCTGATCTCCGATATCATCGCCTGTCCGGGCCTCGACTATTGCAGCCTGGCCAACGCCCGCTCGATCCCGGTTGCGCAGGAGATCACGCGCCGCTTCCGCAACCTCGATGTGGCTCGAGCTCTCGGACGGTTGCACATCAACATTTCGGGCTGCATCAACGCCTGCGGACACCATCACATCGGCCATATCGGCATCCTCGGCGTCGAGAAGAACGGCGAGGAGTATTATCAGGTGACGATCGGCGGCCGCGCCGACGAGCGCGCCGAACTCGGCACGATTCTGGGTCCCGCGGTGCCCTATGGCGAGATCGCCGACGTGGTCGAGGACATCGCCGCCGCCTATCTTGAACTGCGCGCGCGACCGGACGAGCTTTTCGTCGACACCGTCAAACGCGTTGGAGTCGACCCTTTCAAGGACCGGGTTTATGCCGCTCGTTAAGGCCGGCCACATCGTCGAGGATCGCTTCGTGCGCGTGCTCGACGACGCACCGGTGCCGGAGGGCGTCGCCGTCATCCTGCCGGCGGCGCGGCTCTTGGCCGACGCGCGCGACCTCGTGCTGCGCCAGGCGCCGACCGGCGTCATTTGGCCCAATGATCGCAAGGTCGCCGAGCTCGCGCCTTATCTCGATTGGATCGCGGTCGTTGCGCTGGTGTTTCCGAATTTCCGCGATGGCCGCGCCTACAGCCAGGCAAGGCTGTTGCGCGAGCGCCATCAATTTCGCGGCGAGCTGCGCGCGACCGGCCAGGTCCTGCGCGACCAGCTCTTGTTTCTGCACCGCGCCGGCTTCGATGCTTTCGAGGTGACGAAGGATGCGGATGCGGCGGCATTCGCCGAGGCGGTGCGCCGCTACAGCGTGTTCTATCAGCCGACCGGAGACGGACGCACGAGCACGCTCACCGCGCGCCGCGCCCACGGTGCGTCAGGGACTGCGCCGAGCCCGAGCGAATACGTCGCGGGATGAGGGGAAGCGGCTGATCAGCTTATTGCCGCCCGGGCTTCCCCGAGTCCCGCAGCACTAAGCGGGGAAAAGCGACACTACGCGTGCCCCGCGCGCACGAGCCGGCCGGGCAGCGCGCCGGTGTGCTCGCCTCTTTCGAACGTCGGCGTTCCAGCCAAGAACGTGGCGACATAGCCGTCGACCCGCTGCACGAAGCGGCGGCCGCCGGCGGGAAGATCGTTGACGAGCTCGGGCTGGTAGAGCCGCAGCCGATCGAAGTCGATGAGGTTGATATCCGCGCGCAGTCCCGGCGCGAGCCGGCCGCGGTCGTGCAACCCGAAGAAATCCGCGGTCTCGCTGGTCTGCCGTTTGACCAAAAGCTCGAGCGGAAGCCGCGGTCCGCGCCGACGATCGCGGCCCCAATGCAAGAGCATGTAAGTCGGCACGCCGGCATCGATGATGGAGGCGCAATGCGCGCCGCCGTCGCTTAATCCCAAGAGCGTCCCGGAATCGGTCAGCATTTCGCGGATGGGCTCGTGGTCGCCGCAGACGTAGTTCACTACCGGGAAAAACAGGTATCGGTTCTCGGCTTCAGTAAGGTAATCGTAAGCGACCTCGTCAGGCGCGCGTCCCTCGCGGGCGGCGATCGCGGCACAGCTCGCCTCCTCCGGGGGCTCGTAGTCCGGCGGATCTCCCATGACGAAGAACTTGTCCCAGCGCGTGGTGATGAGCTGGCGGAATTGCGCCAGTTTACTTACCTCCTCCGCGGAAGGTTTCTCGTCAAGGATGCGGCGGCGCAGCGCCGGATCGCGCAAGCGCCGGCGTTGCTCGGGGATGGAAAGCCCGTCGAGCTCGCGGTAGCTCGGGCGCACCGAGAACGGGTTGAGCGCCGTGCCGATGCCGAGCATGACGCCGATGGGACGGCCGGCGATCTGCGCAGTCAAATTCGCGCCCTCGGCGCGGGCCGCGTGCACCGCGGCCAGCAGCCGCCGCCAGCGTTCCGGATCTTCGTAACGATCGGTCAGCAGGAACCAAACGGGACGGCCGGTCTCCTTGGCGAGCTTCGTCAGCCAGGCAAGCTCGTCGTCCTCGTCGTCGAAATCGCTGTTCATGCCGAAGGCGCCGGCGCCGATATCGCCCAGCGCGGCGCCGATGCCCAACAGCTCTTCGCTCGCCGCATATCGCGAGGGTACCATCTCGCCGATGGGAGTCTTGTGGGAGTCGGTGCGCGAAGTGGTGAAGCCAAAGGCGCCCGCGCGCAATGCTTCGATCGTCAGGCGGCGCATTTCCGCGATGTCGTCGGGCCGTGCCGCCTCGAGGCGAATGGCGCGATCTCCCATGACCCAGACGCGCAACGGGAGATGCGCGACTTGCGCGGCGATGTCGATGGCGCGCGGCCGGCGCTCCAACGCATCGAGGAAGTCGGGAAACGTCTCCCATTCCCACGTGAGTCCATCGGTGAGGACGACGCCCGGAATTTCCTCGACGCCTTCCATCAGTTCCATCAGCGCGCCGCGATGCTGCGGCCGCACCGGGGCGAAGCCGACGCCGCAATTGCCGAACATCGTGGTGGTGACGCCGTGCCAGCACGAAGGTCCGAGCAGCGGATCCCACATCGCTTGCCCGTCGTAGTGCGTGTGCACGTCGACCCAGCCGGGCGTGACCAGGAGGCCGCTTGCATCGATCTCGCGCCGCGCCGGACCGAGCTTGCCGCCGACTTCGGCGATGCGCTCGCCCGTGATCGCCACGTCGCCATTAAATGCCGCCTTCCCGGTCCCATCGATGATGGTCCCGCCACGAATGACGATGTCGTGCATGGATCGCTCCTGGGGCCTTGCGCCGAAACGATGATGCGCCTTCGCTATCAGCGAGTAAACTCCATTTCATTGCATGCACGAGGATCTCAGCCATGCCCAAGACCCCGGACTACTTCGTCGGCAAGACGATCATCATCACGGGCGCCGCGAGCGGCATCGGCCGTGCCGCGGCGATGATCTTCGCCCGCGAGGGCGCAAACGTGGTGTGCGCGGACGTCAACGGCGACGGCGCCAAAGCAACTGCCGATCGGATCGGCGGCGGACGCGGCAAGGCGCTCCCGGTTACGACCGACGTCACGTCGCGCAGGCAGGTCAACGACATGGTGCACCGCGCGATCGAGACTTTTGGAACCGTGCAGTTTCAGTTCAACTCGGCGGGCGCGGCGCTGCGCCGATCGAAGTTTCTCGACATCGACGACGCGCTGTTCGAGAGCACGTTTGCGCTCAACGTCAACGGCACGCTTTATTGTATGCAGGCGATCCTTCCGCACATGCTCGAGAACGGTCAAGGCGTCATCGTCAACATGGCGAGCATGGCGCACCGGCGAGGCGGCCCGGGCTCTTCGGTGCACTATGCGGCGGCAAAGGGAGCGGTCGTGTCGATGACGCTTGGAGTAGCGCGCGAATTCGCGCAGGCCGGCATCCGCTGCCTTTCGATTTCGCCCGGGCCGATCCGCACGCCGTTCCAGAGCGCGGCGCAGACGCCGCCCGAACTCATGCAACGCTTCCTCGACGACGTGCCGATGAAACGGTTCGGCGAGCCCGAGGAGATCGGCGAACTTGTGCTGTTCATGTGCTCGGACGCTTGCCCGTTCATGACCGCTGACACGGTGTATGCGAACGGCGGTGGCGGTTGGCGCTGAGCTGTTCAATGAGTTCGTGATCTAGCGCGGATGTCGCGAACGGAATTCAGCACGAACGACAAGCTCGGTCTGCTCCCTCCCCCGCCTGCGGGGG